>Ga0172373_10001751_pt1 | contig 34600 bp, 29 predicted proteins | sample Lak10m_2_FD_114546 | JGI IMG/M metagenome (GOLD analysis project Ga0172373, IMG submission 114546) | Freshwater microbial communities from Kabuno Bay, South-Kivu, Congo - kab_092012_10m | ecosystem: Environmental > Aquatic > Freshwater > Lake | place: Democratic Republic of the Congo...
CGATATAAAATCTATCAAGCGAATTAGAGTGTAGTATGTAAACAGAATAGTTACTCATATAAATCAAAAAAGCCTCACATTTCTGTAAGGCTTTTTAAGCGCTCTCTCCTGGGCTCGAACCAGGGACCCTCTGATTAACAGTCAGATGCTCTAACCGACTGAGCTAAGAAAGCATTTTCACAACTCCGACTGAATTGTGAGTGCAAATATAGATAAAAAAATTAATCTCGTTCTATTTTTGCATTTTTTTTTACTTAAAAATCGTCTTCGTCAATGGAAAAATCATCTATGGATGAATCAACATATTCATTATCATCACTTTCAACTTCATCGATGATGTCTTCTGTCATCATTCCATCAAATTTTGCAGGACGTAAAATATTTGTTTGAGCAACATTTAGACGAATTTCTGTGCGTACAAAACCGTCTTCCATGGTGTAGGCTTTTGCGAAAGGAGAGCCTATTAATTCTACTAAAGCACCTTTTTTAAGGAAATCAAGGATGCGTAGGTTTGCTCCTTCTTTTTTCCAGATGGTACAATTCACCCACGTTGTTTTTGTTTTTGATTCTCCGGAGCGTTTGTCTCTCCAGTTTTTGTTGTGTGCAACAGGAAAATTAATTGCTATTACACCTCTCTCCATCGTTTTAAGTGTAGCGTCTTTCCCAATGTTTCCGATAAGTCTGGTCTCAAATACTGTAGCCATATGGTTATTTATTAATCGTTTAAGGTTGAAAATTAAAAAAAGTATTTTGAATATGCAAATTCAATAAAATGAAATTGCTTTTCTATTTTTTATACACATACACTTTATGACCATTCATGTTTTGCGTCATAGTCATGCTGTTGTCTGAAATACTGTTAAAATCATATCCTTGATCGTCGTATCCACCATCGCTTTTTGTGCGTGAAATAGTGATGGAACCAGATTTAATTAAGGCATACGTACCATAAGTAACCACGGGTATGCCTTTGGTGGTTTTTGTTTCTGTGATTGTACCACCACGACCATCGGGAGCGAATGCAATTTGTTCTTTGTAATCGGAATCTAGCGGTTTACCATCAACGGATTCCAAGACCCACATACCAGCAATTTTTTTGTTTGTAGATGCTTCTGGTGAACACGCCAGTATGCTTGTAAGTAAGAGTGTAAATGCAATTAGTTTTATCATTTGTGTTGGATTTTAAGTAAAAGTAGAAATCTTTTTTATTTCATTCGTTTATAATATCGTTGAATATCTAGTTCTTTATTTAATGGTATGTCTTCTAGGATAAAATCGGTCATTTCTTTGGCTAACAATGGTGCCATTAAATATCCTTTTGTTCCTAATCCATTAAATATGTATATGTTGTGTATGTTAGGGTGTTTTCCCATCAGTGGTCTTCGGTCAAGTACGGTTGGTCTAATTCCTGCTTCTTGATCCGTGACTTCAAAAGTGCAGGGAGTAAGGTTTTGTAGGTGACCTATCAGTTCTGCGCGCGCTTCTTCGGTAGTATGTAATGAAGGATCGTCCCATGCGTAGGTAGCACCAACACGGTATTTATTTTCTCTAACTGGTAGCGTAAAACATTTCCGGTTTAGTGATTCCGTGCGAGAGATTTCTTCTGAACGTATGGTTATTGTTTCTCCTTTAGTTGCTTGTAATGGTAAATAGTTAAACCAAGGGTTTTCTAGTCCATGGTATCCTTCACAAAAGATGATTTTAGCAAATGGTTCACCTTTATAGGTTCCGTTTGCAGGATCTATGTCCGAATATTGGATTTTTTCGATGCGCAATCGTTTGGTTTGTTCTAACCACGTAAAAGCATCTTTTAATAATTGCTTGGTGGATATATATGCTGCATTTAAAACTTCTCCAGTGCCATACGTGTTAATTACAGAAGTGTTTTTATAGTCTGATTGATCCAAGGGTTTGAGGTATGTTTGGTATTCTTCGATGTCTTGTTTTTTTACCCAAAAATCAAGTTCTTGTTGGTGTGCAAATGCGCGACGAATTGGAATTGGATGGAAATAGGTTTGTCCCCAATCGATGGTTGCATCGCTGTAAAATTTTTTCGCGTATGGTAAAAATTCATCTACACGCCAACTTTTTGCCATTCGGCGGAAAACCATTGGATTGATTAGACCTGCGGCAATGCGTGAGCTATAGTTTGTTCCTGCATCCACCACTTCAAATGGGATGTTTCGATGGTATAGGTGTCTAGCAAGTGCTACACCAGCGATTCCTGCACCTATAAGTAATATTTTTTTTTGTTCCATTATTTAGCGATTGCTAGTGTGATAATACTAATTTTTAGTTTTGGGTAGTGTTTTTGGATTTCCTTTACACAAACTTCTAAGGTGGATCCAGTGGTTACAACATCATCAACCAATGCAATATGTGAGAAGTTGTTCATTTGGTTTAGTTCCAAAGAAAATGTGTTTTGTACATTTTCCCAACGTTTAAATCTTCCTTTTTTTGTTTGACTCTCACTGTGTTTGATTCTTTTTAAGGCGGAATTATTGCAAGGGATTTTACTCGTCTGCATAATGCCTTCAGCTAGGAGTTGGCTTTGATTGTAGCCACGTTGGTAAGCTTTTTTTACGTGTAATGGTATTGGAATTAAACAATCTACTGTTTTAAATTTGTCTATTTTTAAAAGGTTAACACCAATTCTCCTGCCCATTTCTACAGCTAATTTTTGTTTGTTTTGGTATTTAATACCGTGTAATATCTCTTGTGTACTGATTTCTTTTTCAAAATGCAGTAGGCTATAGGTTGCTTCTACGTCAATTCTTCCCCAAAAAAGTTTATCCAGTTTGCTTGCCTCTTGAAAATGCTCGAATTGTGTGTAATGTAGTTCATTTTCGCATAGGTGACATAGTTGAATGTTTTCATGGATCGTTTCTGCATTGCAAATTAAACACGCATTGGGATAAATTAAATGGCTCAAATCTCCTTTCCATTGAACTAATTTTTTTTGCCAAATTCGATAGGTGAATAGTGTTTTAGGGAGTTGTAACATGTGTAAACAATTGGGTGTTAAAAAGGCTTAATTTTTTTTCTTGACAGGTGTTTATATATGGTGTAAATTTATACAAATCTCTTGTAATACAAGTGAGTAAAAAACTTGAATAATTTTCAAAAAATTTATCGACAAAATAATTTTATTCGTTGTGAATATCTTTTGAATCGTCGATAAAAAATTGATTTTCTTCGGTACTACAAGGGGTTCAGTAATGGGATGTTGAAAACGTTTGTTTTTTGTGAATTTCTTTAATTGCAAGAACTGATTAAAATAACAATTTTTGTATCCCCGTTTATAATACATCTCCTAAAAAGAGAAGCATTTTTAAAAATATAATAACTAGCAAATTAACTAAATAGTATGAATCACGTAGAACCCATTTTAACCCCTAACGAAGGAAGGTTTGTATTGTTTCCAATACAGCATGATGATATTTGGGCTTTTTATAAAAAGGCAGAGGCAAGTTTTTGGACTGCAGAAGAAATTGATATGTCTGCGGATATTATCGATTGGGAAAACAAATTGAATGAGAATGAAAAACATTTCATTAAACACATTCTTGCATTTTTTGCTGCATCCGATGGTATTGTTAATGAGAATTTAGCAGAAAACTTTTTATCGGAAGTTCAGTATACAGAAGCTAAATTTTTCTACGGTTTTCAAGTGACAATTGAGAATATCCATTCAGAAACTTATTCGCTTTTAATTGATACATTGATCAAAGATTCTGCGGAAAAAACACATTTATTTAACGCGATTGATACCTTACAATGTGTGCGTAAGAAGGCTGATTGGGCGTTACGCTGGATTGAACATGGGACTTTCGCGCAACGTTTAGTTGCATTTGCTGCAGTGGAAGGCATCTTCTTTTCAGGTTCTTTTTGTTCCATTTTCTGGTTGAAAAAACGTGGTTTAATGCCAGGATTAGGATTCTCTAACGAGTTAATTTCAAGAGATGAAGGATTACATTGCGATTTTGCTTGTTTGTTATACAATAATCATATCGTTAATAAGTTAGACAAAAAAGAGGTAGAGCAAATTATATTAGATGCTGTAGCTATTGAGAAAGAATTCATCTTGGATGCGCTTCCTGTAAAATTAATTGGAATGAATAGCGATTTGATGTCGCAATACATTGAATTCGTTGCAGACAGATTGTTGGTTGAGTTGGGGAATGAAAAAGTGTTTAACGCTACTAATCCATTTGATTTTATGGATATGTTGTCTATTCAAGGAAAATCCAATTTCTTTGAAAAACGAGTGGCAGAGTACCAAAAAGCAGGAGTGATGAACGGTGGAAACGACAACCACGGGTTCAGCATGGATGAGGATTTTTAAAATAATTAGAAACAAATTACCCTTAAATTATAGAATAAAATTATGTACGTAGTAAAAAGAGATGGACGTAAAGAAGCAGTGAAATTCGACAAAATCACTGCTCGAATTATTAAAATGTGTTATGGTTTGGATCCATTAGTGAGTCCAGAAGCAGTAGCAATGAAAGTGATCGAAGGAATTTATGATGGTGTTACAACAACGGAGTTAGATAACTTAGCAGCAGAGACAGCAGCGGCAAAAACAATCGATCATCCAGATTATGCGTTGTTGGCTTCTAGAATCGCAGTTTCTAACTTACACAAAGAAACAAAGAAGTCATTTTCTGAAGTGATGGAGGATTTATATAATTATGTAGATCCTAAAACAAATCAAAAAGCATCTTTATTAGCGGAAGATGTGTACAATGTAATCATTGAAAACCGTGAAGTGCTTGATTCTAGTATCATTTACGACCGCGATTTCAAATACGATTATTTTGGATTTAAAACATTGTCGAGATCTTATTTGTTACGTTTGAACGGAGAAATTGCTGAACGTCCACAGCAAATGTTGATGCGTGTTTCTGTTGGTATTCATAAGGGGGATATCCAAGAAGCAATCAAAACATACAATTTAATGTCTGAAGGTTGGTTTACTCATGCTACACCAACATTGTTTAACGCAGGTACACCAAAACCACAAATGTCTTCTTGTTTCTTATTAACGATGAAAGAAGATAGTATTGATGGAATTTACGATACGTTAAAATCATGTGCTAAGATTTCTCAATCTGCAGGTGGTATTGGATTGGCTATTCACGATATCCGTGCAACAGGTTCTTACATTAAAGGAACAAATGGTGCTTCTAATGGTATCGTACCAATGTTACGTGTATTCAATGATACTGCTCGTTATGTGGATCAAGGTGGAGGAAAACGTAAAGGTTCTTTTGCAGTATATATTGAGCCATGGCATGCTGATATCTTTGATTTCTTAGATTTGAAGAAAAACCATGGAAAAGAGGAGCAACGTGCACGTGATTTATTTTACGCATTGTGGATTCCAGATTTATTCATGAAACGTGTGGAAAGCAATGGCGATTGGACCTTAATGTGTCCAAACGAGTGTCCAGGTCTTTCCGATACACATAGTGCAGAATTTGAAGCTTTATACACGAAATATGAAGCAGAAGGAAAAGGAAGAAAAACAATCAAAGCACAAGATTTATGGTTCAAAATTTTAGAATCACAAATTGAAACAGGTACGCCATATATGTTGTATAAAGATGCTGCGAATGCAAAGTCTAATCAACAAAATTTAGGTACTATTAAATCTTCTAATTTATGTACAGAAATTATGGAGTATACTGCTCCAGATGAGGTTGCTGTATGTAATTTGGCATCCATCGCGTTACCTAAATTTGTAACGGAAGATGGTCAGTTTGATCACGATAAATTATTTGAAGTTACCTATCAAGCAACAGTGAACTTAAATAGAATTATCGACGGAAACTACTACCCAGTAGAAGAAGCACGAAATTCGAACCTACGTCACCGTCCAATTGGTTTAGGAGTTCAAGGACTAGCAGATGCATTTATTATGATGCGTTTCCCATTTGAATCTCCAGAGGCAAAACAATTGAATGCGGAGATTTTCGAAACAATTTACTATGCTGCAATGACAGCATCCAAAGATCTAGCGAAAATTGAGGGTGCTTATGAAACATTCCAAGGTTCTCCTTTATCGAAAGGTGTATTCCAATTCGATATGTGGAATGTGACGCCATCTACTCGTTGGGAATGGGACGTTTTACGCAAAGAAGTGATGGAATTTGGTGCAAGAAACTCGTTGTTGTTAGCGCCAATGCCAACAGCATCTACTGCTCAAATTTTAGGAAACAACGAATGTTTTGAACCATATACTTCTAACATTTACACACGTCGTGTACTTTCAGGGGAGTTTATTATCGTAAATAAACACTTATTGAAAGACTTAGTGAAAGAAGGTCTTTGGAATAAAGAAATGCGTTCTAAATTGATGGCTTCTAACGGATCCGTTCAAAATATCCCAGAGATTCCAGCTCACTTGAAAGCATTATACAAAACAGCTTGGGAAATTTCTCAAAAATCAATTGTTGACTTGGCTGCTGATCGTGGTGCGTATATCTGTCAATCTCAATCTTTAAATATTTTCATGGAGAACGCAAACTTCGGAAAATTAACTTCGATGCATTTCTATGGATGGAAACAAGGGTTGAAAACAGGTATGTACTACTTACGTACAAAAGCTGCTACGGATGCAATTAAGTTTACAGTAGATAAAACATTTACTGCACAACCTGAGGTTAACCAAGTAGCTTCTAAAGTTGCTGTTACGGCACAAGAAAATCAAGAAGCAATTGCATGTTCATTGGATAACCCAGAAAACTGCGAAATGTGTTCCGGGTAGAACTTGAAAGAACCTGTGTTATAATTTATAAATTAAGCGACTTCAGAAACGGAGTCGCTTTTTTTGTGGCTTCGAGAACCTCAGCCACCAATTCGAGAACCTCAGCCACCAATTCGAGAACCTCAGCCACCAATTCGAGAACCTCAGCCACCAACTAGAGAGTGCCAGCCACCATCATTTCTCTTCAAGGGTTGCTTAAAACAAATTTACCCGATCAAAAAATCGTTTCGCACGGTCTGAACTCATAAATTTATTCCCGCCGTAACAACTCAGTTTAATCAATTTATTTTTGTAAACAAATACACGACGCCAACAATGCCCCGTTCCATATACATAGGATAAACCATCGTAGGCATGAATTCCATTTTCGAGTGTTATGTCAACAATTTTTGTTTTTTCAGGGGCATTAAAGATACTTTCAATGTATTTGGATAGGTTGTAATTTTTTGTTACGCTTTCTATTTCGATGATGTATGTGTTGCCTTGCCCCATTTCGCGATAGACAATTTCTTCTAATTGATTTTCTTTTTTGTGTATCGGTTTTCCTCCAAATTGAATACTTATTCCAGCGGATGAATCTGAGTAGGTATAATAATTTTGACGATTTATTTCTTTTACAGCATGTGTTGGCGTTTCAGCGAAAGTGGCATTCACTTGTTGAACTTTATATCCACGTTCTCTTAGAATTTGAAGGATTCCAGTTTCTCCAGCCAAATGTGCAGCACCTACCGCTATAAATAAACTGTTTTTCTTGCATAATGTATCAATACCATCTGCCATTATAAAATTACGTTCCGTTATCATCCAGCGATATGCATCCTTTGATGAGGTAAGTTGACGTTCCATTATTTCACGGATTCGCTCAATATTTCCAGATAAATATACTTCCATCAATTTTTCTTGATTCAATTTTTCAGAGTCAGTTTGTAAATCTAGAAGTCTTGATTTATGGATGATGGAATATGCAGCTAATTGGTCTTGAACTGACTCTAGGGTATAACACTTTTTACGCAGGTTATATGCCAATAACTGGAAATATAGATCTAAAAATTGAGGTCGACCATCTTCAGAACCATATATCGTTTTCGTAGCTCTTTTACTCGTTGTGTATGGGGTGCCGGCAGCATCAAACTGAAAGTTGGGGGTTTTACTTCGTGTGTCTAATTCGGCAAACATGCTGTAGATATCTGCTTCCACAACAATCGCCTCTGCTCGAAGTAATGTACTGTAAGCGCTGTCGGATAAATTGAAGACGCGCGGATCATTAGAATGGTATGTACCGAAGATATAACTCGGTTTTTTGAGTTTTCTACCGGTTATTTTCCATAATAATTGATTGGAATTGCTAGACGTAGTCTGGGCCGACACATCGAAATATGTCACTACAACAACCAAAAACAGCAAGCAATTTCGCATCTTAATGTTTAATGGGCATCCAACCAGTTATCCGCTATTTTTACTTCCACTTCCATCGGTACAACTAGGTTAACTGCTGATTCCATAGCGTCTTTTACTAATTGTTGCATCAAATCTTGTTCCGAAATATGCACATCAAATACCAATTCATCGTGTACTTGCAACAACAATTTGGACTGTACTTTTTGTTCGATCATTGCTTTGTCGACCGCAATCATCGCCAATTTGATAATGTCTGCTGCAGAACCTTGAATCGGCGCATTTATCGCATTTCGTTCGGCATAACCTCGTACAATCGCATTCGCAGAATTAATGTCTGGAAGATACCTTCTACGTTTCATGATGGTTTCAACATAGCCCAATTCACGAGCATCGTTTACCAATCCATCCATAAATGATTTAATGGTTCCAAATTGCTCGAAATAACGATCAATAATCGATTTTGCTTCGGTACGGGAAATTCCTAAATTTTGTGCCAAACCAAAAGGACCTTGACCGTACATGATTCCGAAGTTTACTGCTTTCGCTGCACTACGTTGGTCTTTAGTTACTTCATCCAATGCCACGTGAAAGACATTGGCAGCAGTAGCAGTATGTATATCGATTCCTTTTTGAAACGCATCAATCATGCCTGGGTCTTTACTCAATGCAGCGATGATACGTAATTCAATTTGAGAATAATCCGCCGCCATGATTTTATAGTCGGAACCACGAGAAATAAAGGTCTTACGGATTTCTTTTCCTTTCTCGGTACGAATAGGAATGTTTTGTAAGTTTGGATTGTTAGAACTCAAACGACCCGTAGCAGTCACGGTTTGCATATAACTTGTGTGCACACGGTGGTCATTCGGGTTTAATAGGGTAGGTAGTGGGTCTACATACGTCCCTTTCAATTTTTTATTTTGACGGTATTCTAAAATTTTCCCAATAATTGGATGATCGTTACGGTATTGTTCCAAGGCATCCTCCGAAGTTTGGTACTGACCTGTCTTTGTTTTTTTCGCTTTCGCGTTGATTTTCATTTTCTCAAACAAGACTTCTCCCAATTGTTTAGGCGAATCCAAGTTAAAGTCTTCTCCAGAAATTTCTTTGATTTCTTTTTCCAAGTTTACCGATTCTTCCTCCAAACGCAAGGACAAGGCTTTTAAACCATCAACATCAATGGCAATTCCTTCGCGTTCCATGCGTTGAATAACCGGAACCAAGGGCATTTCCATGGTGTGAAACAAGTCTTTTAAGTGTTCTTTTTGAATTTGCGGTGCAATAATTTGGTACAATTGGAACGTAATGTCGGCATCTTCACACGCATAATCCGAAACCTCTTTTGGGTCGAGGTCGCGCATATTCCCTTGATTTTTCCCTTTCTTTCCAATCAATTCTGTAATCGAAACAGGTTTGTATTGCAAATAATATTCCGCCAAGAAATCCATGCTTTGTTTGGATTCTGGTTGAATCAAATAATGCGCAATCATCGTATCAAACAAAGGTCCGCTAACTTCAACCCCATAATTTTCCAATACCTGTAAATCGTATTTGATGTTATGACCAATTTTTTCGATCTGTGTATTTTCGAAGAATGGCTTGAAGGTGTCCACGATTTGTTGTGCCTCTTGTTGATCTTCAGGTACGGCAACGTAAAAAGCTTCGCGTGCATGGAAAGCAAATGACATACCAACCAATTCTGCAACTAAGGCATCCACGGCAGTCGTTTCGGTATCAAAACACACCGCTGTTTGTTTCAACAACAAGTCTACCAATTCAGCGCGTTCTTCTGAGTTAGTGATTAAGTGGTAGTTTGGTTTTTCTGTCGCAATCGTTTTTAGTTCAGAAGTCTGAACAGGTGTTTGAATTTCTAATAAACTTTGCGTACCGAATAAATCAAATTGTCCGACTTCATTGACAGGAGCTGTCACTGTGATTTCTTCTCCGATAACACGTTTAGCAAGTGTTCTAAATTCTAGTTCTGTAAATACTTCCTTGATTTTTTCAGCATCTGGTTCACACATAATCAAATGCTCGGGATCAAAAGGTACATCGACATCTAAAATAATCGTTGCCAATTGTTTGGATAATCGTCCTTGGTCGGCAAACTCAATCACGTTTTCACGCATTTTACCTTTCAATTGATCGGCATTCGCTAGGATATTTTCCATGGAACCAAATTCTTGAATCAACTTTTTGGAAGTTTTTTCTCCGATCCCAGGAATACCCGGAATGTTATCCGAAGCATCTCCCCATAAACCAAGAATGTCAATGACTTTCAACGGATGGTCTACTTCAAATTTCTCGCATACTTCTTTTACGCCTAACACAGAAGCAGGATCACCTCCACGACCAGGTTTGTAGATAAATATTTTTTCAGAAACCAACTGACCAAAATCCTTATCTGGAGTCATCATGTACGTGTAGTATCCTTCTTTTTCAGCAACTTTAGCCAATGTCCCGATGATATCATCCGCCTCAAATCCTGATTTCAATAAAATAGGAATGTTAAAAGCTTCAATGATTTTTTTAATCGGATCGATCATCGCGCGTAAATCTTCCGGCATCTCTTGACGGTTTGCTTTATAAGCTGCAAAATCTTCCTGACGATTCGTCGCTCCACCCGGTGCGTCAAACACCACAGCCAAATGGGTTGGTTGTTCTTTTTTAATCACATCAATCAGTGCATTAGTAAAACCAAATGCCGCAGATGTATTTTGCCCTTTGGAATTTACCCGCGGATTCTTCGCAAAGGCAAAGTACGCTCTGTAAATCAATGCAAACGCATCAAGTAAGAATAATTTTTTATCGTGTACTGGAGTAATCATGGGTTTTAATAATTGGTTATGAATATTTCGCTTCGTCTCTCTTCACTTCGTCTCTCGTCTCTCGTCTCTCGTCACTACGGTCCCTGAGGTTCTCGAAGGGCCGTCACTTCCACGTCGTTCCATCCTTCCCGTCTTTCACTACCAAGCCTGCTGCTGCCAATCCGTCACGAATCTTATCGGATGTTCCCCAATCTTTGTTCTCTCGTGCTTGTTGACGCAGGTTCAGTACCAACTCCATCACACCTTCTAATTTTGAGTCGTCACCAGAACTACTTAATGGAGCCAAGCCTAGTACATCAAACACAAAAGCATTGACTTCTTTGGTTAGTATTTCCAAATCAGCTTGTGTAATTGTTGCTTTTCCTTCTTTAATCGTGTTGATTGCTTTAACTGTTTCAAATAAATTCGCTACTAAAATTGGTGCATTGAAGTCGTCGTTCATTGCTTCGTAAAAAGAAGCAACTAATCCTGCAACATCCATCGATGAACTTGCATTAGTCGTTAAATTACCTAGCTCTTTTACAGCATCCATCAATTTTTCATACCCTTTTTCTGCAGCGTTTAAAGCCTCACTGGTAAAATCTAACGTACTGCGGTAGTGCGCTTGCATGGTAAAGAAACGGACAACCATTGGGTGATATCCACGCTCCAATAGTTCGGTTCCCCCGTTGAATAGTTCGTTTGGTAACAACGTATTACCAGTTGACTTCGACATTTTTTTACCGTTCAAAGTCAACATGTTTCCATGCATCCAATAATTTACTGGTGATTTACCTGTTGATGCACATCCTTGTGCTATCTCGCATTCGTGGTGAGGAAATTTTAAATCCATTCCACCGCCATGAATATCAAACGTTTCTCCTAAATATTTCGTGCTCATTGCCGAACATTCCAAATGCCATCCTGGGAAACCAATTCCCCAAGGAGAAGACCATTTCATAATATGTTCTGGAGAGGCATTTTTCCATAACGCAAAGTCTAAAGAAGTACGTTTTTCATCTTGACCATCTAGATCGCGTGTTCCCGAAATCAAATCCTCTATTTTACGCCCTGATAATTCACCGTAAGGGAATTTTTCGTTGTATTTGTTCACATCAAAATAAACGGAGCCATTCACTTCATAGGCATATCCATTTTCGATGATTGTTTTAATCATTTCAATTTGTTCGATGATATGCCCAGTTGCTGTAGGTTCTATACTTGGTGCATGGTTGTTGAATTGACGCAATACATCGTGAAAATCAAGGGTGTATTTTTGGACAATTTCCATTGGTTCCACTTGTTCTAAACGTGCTTTCTTCGCGATTTTATCTTCTCCTTCGTCTGCGTCATTTTCCAAGTGACCAACATCCGTTATATTTCTAACGTATCGCACTTTGTAACCTAAATGCAACAAGTATCGATACACTAAGTCAAAGGAAATAAAGGTGCGACAATTACCAAGATGAACATAATTGTATACAGTTGGACCACAGACATATAGTCCGACGAAATTTTCATGAATCGGTACAAAAAGTTCTTTTTTTCCGGAATGACTGTTGTAGATATGTAATTTAGAATTTGTCATAGTTGTGTTTACTTGTATTGCAAATAACAAATATAATAAGAAGTGAAAAATAAGCCGTTTAATTAAATATTTCTTACTTTTATAAAACAATATATTTATCGATTGATTATGAAACATGTATTATTTTTTGTATTAGTTGTTACTTTAACTTTTTTCTCTTTTTCTCAAGAGATTACTAATACAAAACCATCTACTCAAACAAAAAACGCTCAGTTATCGGATGATTCTGATAAGAATGCACTTTTAGAAGATTCCCTATTGGCAATAGAAGAGGAAAAACACAATGGTCACTTCGCAGGAGTAGATGTTGGATTCAATGTTTTATTAAACAATACATTTACTGCAAATTTTCCAAATGACCCGCAATGGAATAACACGGTCATTAATTCCTATTACTTTAATTTCAATTTTTACGATCGAAAGTTGATTTTAACACCAGATAAATTAGGAGTAACACTTGGTTTAGGTTTGAATTTATCGAAATTTGCTTTTTCCGAAGACTGGACTTTACAAGATGCTTATAGTGCCACGGATAGTACTGTTTATGGTAACGCACATTTAGATACAATCAATTTTATTCGTAACAAATTAAATTTAGCGTATTTACAAATACCGGTATTACTAGAATTTACACCTAAAAAGAATTTTTGGTTGAGTGCAGGATTTATCACTGGAATCAAACTTTCATCGAATGTCAAACAACTTTACACAGATGTCAATAACCCAAATTTCACGTACGAAAGAACAATTAAAGGTACATTTGGATTAAATACTTTAAAATGTGATGCGACTATACGTGCTGGTTTTGGTCAGAATTTTGGTCGTATGTATGGTGCTTTTATTAGCTATGCATTAGTGCCAACGTTTAATACCTCGGTAATGTCTAACGTTCATCCGTTTACCTTTGGAATAAGTTATAACTGGTAATGTTTAGGAATAATTCGTTTGTCCGAAAAATGACACTCTCGTTATTCGGATTTTTTATACTCGTAAGTTTTCTGACTGAAAAAAATGAAGCGCTTAAAGGGTTGGAAATTCCGGCGTACAGTGCGAACGAAAAGCTTATTTGCCATACGGGTTATTGCTTGTCTTACGATGAAAATTTCAAACTTGCAAAATGGGTTGCTTACGAACTAACGCAAGCAGAAACACAAGGTACTTTTCCTCGTAAAGATAAATTCAAACCAGATCCATTGATTTTTAACAATAGTGCCTCACTGGAAGATTATAAAAAATCTGGGTATGACCGTGGACATTTAGCTCCTGCAGCAGATATGAAATGGTCGGCAGAAGCTATGCAGGAGTCGTTTTACTTAAGTAATATGAGTCCGCAAAACAAAAGTTTCAATCGGGGGATATGGAATTCATTGGAAGATAAGGTTCGTGAATATGCAAAACATAACCAGCAAATTAAAGTTGTTACAGGACCTATTTTACAAAATGGTTTACCTGTAATTGGTCCTAATCGAGTATCAATCCCTCGTTATTTTTATAAAGCACTATTAGATTATTCTCAACCTTCAATCAAAGCCATTGCATTTATAATGAAAAATGAAGACAGTAATTTACCTTTGAGTCATTTTGTTGTATCTATCGATAGTCTAGAGAAATTATCCGGGATAGATTTTTTTCCTTTATTGCCTGATGTAGATGAAAATAGATTGGAAAAGGAAAGATGTTATCCATGTTGGGAAACAGATAAAAATCATCAATAAATTTGGAATTCATCAAAAAAACCTTAAATTTGTAAAGTATTTATGATTAACTAAGTGCGAGGGGATGTAAATCCCCTCTTTTTTTTAGCAAATGATTACAAAAGAACTAGTACGAGAATTAGCACAAGAACGCATTGATGAGTTAGATCGAGGTCTTTTCATTGTGTCAATTTCAATTTCTTCAAAATTCGTTATCAACCTAGAGTTAGATAAGTTTGAAGGCTATGTAGCAATTGACGATTGTGTTTCAGTTTCGCGCAATGTGGAGCATAACCTAGATCGCGAAGAACAAGATTTTGAGCTACATGTGTCATCCGCAGGTTTAGACAAGCCTCTACGTGTATTGCCTCAATTTATTAAAAATATTGGGCGTACAGTAGAAGTAACCAAAAAAGATGGAAAAGGTGTTGAAGGTATACTACAAGCAGCAACCGACGAAAATATTGTAGTGAAAACTACACGCACGGAAAAAAGTCCGGAAACTAAAAAGAAAGTAACTATCGAGGAGGATCTAACACTCCCGATGGATGCTATTAAAGAAACAAAAATTGTTATTTCATTTAAATAAATAGGCATGAATAGCTTAGAGTTAGTAGATTCGTTTTCAGAATTTAAAGAGTTAAAAAGTATCGACAAACAAACGATGCAACATGTGTTGGAAGATGTTTTTCGCGCGATGTTGAAGAAGAAATTCAACACGGATGAACATATTGATATCATTGTTAATATCGAAAAAGGCGATGTACAAATTTTCTTAAACAAAGAAATCGTTCCAGATGGTGAGGTAGAAGATCCAAACACAGAGATTGCATATTCAGACGCGATTAAAATCGAGCCTGATTTCGAAGTTGGTGAAGAAGTTTCTGAAGAGTTTAAATTTGCTGATTTCGGAAGAAGAAATATTCTTTCTCTTCGTCAAAACTTGATTTCAAGAATCTTAGAATTAGAAAAAGACCATATTTACAAAATCTACAAAGAACGTATCGGAGAGATTGTTACGGGAGAGGTTTACCAAGTTTGGAAAAAAGAAATCATGGTGTTGGATGATGAAGGGAACGAGTTAATCTTACCTAAATCAGAACAAATACCGGCAGATTATTTCAAAAAAGGGGAGTCAATTCGCGCAGTTGTTTCTAAAGTAGATATGCGTAATTCTAACCCTGTAATTATTCTTTCAAGAACTGCTCCTGAATTCCTTGAGCGTTTATTTGAATTGGAAGTTCCTGAAGTATTTGACGGATTAATCACAATTAAACGTATTGTACGCGAGCCAGGAGAAAGAGCGAAAGTAGCTGTAGAAAGTTACGACGACCGCGTGGATCCAGTTGGTGCTTGTGTTGGTATGAAAGGATCACGTATTCATGGAATAGTAAGAGAATTACGTAATGAAAATATCGATGTAATTAATTTTACTACCAATACACAACTATTTATTCAGCGTGCATTATCCCCTGCAAAAATTACTTCAGTAGAAATTATTGAAGAAGAAAAACGTGCTAAAGTTTCCTTGAAGCCAGATCAAGTTTCATTAGCAATTGGTAGAGGAGGAAATAACATCAAATTGGCTACAAAATTATCTGGATACGAAATCGATGTTTACCGCGATGGAGAAGTAGATGTAGATGATGTAGATTTAGAAGATTTCGCAGATGAAATTGAAGGTTGGATTTTAGATGAATTAAAAGCAATCGGTTGTGATACCGCTAAGTCTGTACTAGAAATAGGAATTGAAGATTTAGTAAATAGAACTGATTTAGAAGAAGAAACAATTCAAGAGGTATATAAAATACTTCGTGCAGAATTTGAATAAAAGTAAATGTGTGTTTACGTAGCACACATTTTTTATACCTTTACGTAGCACACAAGTTAACCTGTAATTTACAGGAAGAAAAAATAAATATGGCCGGAAAAACACAAAGATTAGGCAAGGTAGCAGGAGAATTAAATGTTGGTATATCCACTTTAACTGAATTTTTGCAAACCAAAGGAGTGTCAATTGATCCAAACCCAAATTCTAAGTTGGAAGGGGAACATTATGACTTACTACGCCAACAATTTGCAGACGATCAATCGCTGAAAGAACAAGCAAAATTGAGCGCTGTTAAACGCGAGAAAAGAGAGTCTGTTAGTTTAACAGATACTAAGTCTGAGATAAAGTCTACAATCGAAGACGATGAAGATGACTTTGATCCAAGTATATTGGAAAAAGTAAAAGCGCAAACTCCAATTGTCGTTACTCCTACAATGGTGAAAGAGGAGGAAACTTCAGCTTCTGATGCAAATGATTCTAAACAACCTGCATTAGATGGTGGTGCTAAAACGCTTGGCGAAGGAGATATGCAACTACAAGTTTTAGGTAAAATTGATTTGGATAAAATCAATTCTAAAACCCGTCCGGATAAAAAGAAAAAACCGGAAAAAGAAGTGAAAGCAAAACAGGAAAACACATCAAAGGTTGCGGCTAAATCCGAGGTGAAACCTGTTGTAGAAACTCCAAAAGTTGTAGAAACTCCAGTTGTACCAGACGAAACTGTTACTCCAGAACCAGAAGCTCCAAAAGAAATAGAAACGATTCGTGTGGAGCGTAAGGTGCTTAGTGGTCCAACCGTGTTAGGAAGAATAGAGTTACCTGTAGATAAACCAAAAACAGATAACAGACCAGCGCGACCTGGAGATGAGCCTCGAAAAAAACGCAAGAGAATAAAGAAAATTGATCCGACAAAAGCTGTTTCAGGTACTCCAGCAATCAATGATCCTAAAGGCGGACATACAAAAGATCGTAAATTTTTAGGGAACTCTAAACCTGGAGCTAATACTCCTAAAGTTGCTCCAACAGAAAGAGATATTCAAAAAGAAATCAAAGATACATTAGCTCGATTATCGAATACAGGTTCTAAATCGAAAGGGTCTAAAAATAGAAGAGCTAAAAGAGATAGTAATTTACAACGTCGTGAACAAGAGGCATTAGACGCTGAATTACAAGAAAAAATATTAAAACTTACAGAATTCGTAACTGTTTCTGAATTAGCTTCTATGATGAACGTAGGACCGACGCAAGTTATTTCTGCTTGTATGTCCTTAGGAATTTTTGCTTCTATCAACCAACGTCTAGATGCAGAAACGATTCATATTATCGCAGATGAATTCGGTTTTGAGACTGAATTTGTAAGTGCAGAAGTACAGGAAGCAATTCCTACTGTGGAAGATAAAGAAGAAGATTTGGTTGCACGTCCACCAATTATTACGGTAATGGGACACGTAGATCATGGTAAAACTTCTTTGCTTGACAGAATTCGAAATGCAAACGTAACTTCTGGAGAGTCTGGAGGTATTACCCAACATATTGGTGCTTACTCGGTAGTGTTAGCAGATGGTCGTAAAATGACTTTCTTAGATACACCTGGTCACGAAGCATTTACTGCGATGCGTGCTCGTGGGGCTCAAGTAACCGACGTTGCAATTATCTTGGTTGCTGCGGATGATGATGTGATGCCACAAACAAAAGAGGCTATCTCTCACGCACAAGCTGCAAACGTACCAATGGTATTTGCGATTAATAAAATCGACAAGGATGGTGCTAACCCAGACCGTATTCGCGAACAACTTTCTGCAATGAACATCTTGGTAGAAGAGTGGGGTGGAACTTACCAATGTCAAGAAATTTCTGCTAAGAAAGGATTAAATATTAATGAATTACTGGAAAAAGTGTTGCTCGAAGCAGAAATTCTTCATTTAAGAGCAAATCCAAACAAAAATGCAGTTGGTACAGTAATTGAATCTTCCTTAGATAAAGGAAAAGGATATGTAACAAATATGCTTGTAGAGGCAGGAACACTTCGTATTGGTGATGTGGTTTTGGTTGGACGTAACTATGGTAAAGTTCGTGCTATGCATGACGAACGTGGTGCGAATATAAAAATCGCTGGACCTGCAACTCCAGTGTCTATATTAGGTATCAACGGTGCACCAAATGCAGGGGATAAATTCCATGTACTCGACGATGAAAAAGAAGCAAGATCAATTGCTACAAAAAGAGAACAATTATACAGAGAACAAGGTCTTCGTACTACAAAACACATTACCTTGGAAGAAATTGGTCGTCGTTTGGCTATTGGAGACTTCAAAGAGCTTAACTTGATTATCAAAGGGGACGTGGATGGTTCGATTGAAGCACTTTCGGATTCCTTACTAAATCTTTCAACGGATGAGATAGCAGTTAAGATTGTTCATAAAGGTGTAGGGGGAATTACCGAAGCGGATATCAACTTGGCTTCTGCTTCCGATGCTATTATTCTTGGATTCCAAGTTCGTCCATCGGTTGCTGCTCGTAAATTAGCTGACGCAGAACAAATCGATATTCGTTTATATTCTGTTATCTATAAAGCGATTGATGAGATCAAAGCGGCAATGGAGGGAATGTTGTCACCGGAAATTGAAGAAGTAGTTACTGGTTCAGCAGAAATACGTGAGACCTTTGATATTACTAAGGTTGGTACTATTGCAGGATGTTTCGTAACGCAGGGAATTATCAAACGTAATGCTAAAATCCGCGTAATTCGTGATGGAATTGTACTTCATACTGGTAAACTTGGTTCCTTGAAACGTTTCAAAGACGATCAGAAAGAAGTGAAACATGGATACGAGTGCGGTTTGAATATTGATAAATACAATGAGATCCAAATAGGTGACATTGTGGAAGCATTCGAAGAAAACGAAGTAGCAAGAAAATTATAAGTTAAGCTCTTTAACGGATAAATTATAAACGCACATAAAAAATCCTGCCTAGTAATAAGCAGGATTTTTTATTTTCTAGTATTTTTTCATAACTCGTCACTCGTCACTCGTTTCTCATTTTCCATTCCAATTGGTCATCGTCAATCCGATACCAATGGTGGTAAATCCCTTGATAAATTCAGTGGCAATTTTTATACGATCCTCAAGTGTTTCTTTTTCTAAAGCACTCCATTCTCCCAAGACATAATCTACTTGTTGTCCAGGTTTAAATTCTGCACCTACACCAAAACGCAAACGAGCATATTCCACTGTTTTTAATACTGCTTGTATGTCTTTCAAACCATTGTGTCCTCCATCACTTCCTTTTCCTTTCATGCGTAATTTCCCAAAAGGTAAGGCTAAATCATCTGTAATTACTAGGATGTTTTCCAAAGGAATTTTTTCGGTTTGCATCCAGTAATTGACAGCTTTTCCACTCAAGTTCATATAGGTGTTAGGCTTCAAAAGGATTAATTGGCGGCCTTTATATTTTGCTTGAGCAACTTCTCCTAATTTTTTTACTTCAAAAGGTGCGTCACAATCTTTTGCAAACGCTTCTACCACTTTAAAGCCTATGTTATGACGAGTTTCTTCGTATTTATAACCTGGATTTCCCAGTCCAATGATTAGGTATTTCATAATGATGCAAAAATACGATTATAAAATTATTAGATATAAAACGAAAAGCCATAACTTTGTATAAAAACAAAAATATGCCTGTAATTTCAATGTTTTATGGACTGATTGTTTCCATGTATTATTTGGATAATAAACAACATCATTACCCTCATATACATGTAAAATATCAAAACGATGAGGCCATTTTTAAAATACCAGATGGAGTTTTATTAGATGGAAATTTACCAAATGGCAAGATAAAATTAGTATCGGCGTGGATTGAATTACATCAAGATGAACTAATGGCTGATTGGGAATTAGCATCAACAGGTCAAAAAATATTTTCAATAGATCCTTTAAAGTAATTAGTATGAATCCGAGAGTAAAAGAAGTTAGTACAACAAAAGATTTTACACTTCTATTGGTTTTCAATAACAATGAAAAAAAACAATTTGATGTAAAACCTTACTTTAATTTCGGTTTATTTTCCGAATTAAGTGATTATTCAATTTTTCAAACTGCAAAAGTCGAATATGGCACTGTAAATTGGAGTAATGGATTGGATATTTGCCCAGATACATTATATATAGAGAGTAAAATTCTTAAGTAATAATTTTATAGACATAACTATTTCACAATCAATTGAAATCCTTTACCGTGTACATTCATGATTTCAATGTTTGGGTCTTCTTTCAATAATTTGCGCAATTTCGCAATGTATACGTCCATACTACGACCATTGAAGTAATTATCATCTCCCCAAATTGCACGTAAAGTCGCTTGTCGATCAATCACCTCGTTGGTGTTTTTTGTTAACAAGGTTAATAATTGATTTTCTTTTGTTGTTAATTTAACAGCTCCAGAAGGTAAATAAAGCATACGTGATTGTGATTCAAAATCAATCGAACCGATGCTGATCTTAGTTGATTCAGAATTATTTTTCACGGTGCTTCTTCGACTAATCGCTTCTATTCGTGCAATTAATTCTTCCATCGAAAAAGGCTTGGTAAGATAATCATCCGCACCAGCAGCAAAACCAGCTAATTTATCTGCTTCTAATGATTTTGCAGTTAAGAATAGAATAGGCGTTTGCTTATTTAATTCACGAATTTCTTTCGCGGTTGCAAATCCATCTAATACAGGCATCATAACATCTAGAATACAAAAATCTATTTTTTCTGTGTTGAAGTATTCTAATGCTATTTTACCGTTACGAGCAAGTTTAACTTGGTAACCTTTAGACGTAAGATAGGTATGAAGTAATAACCCAAGATTATCATCGTCTTCTGCTAATAAAATAGTTAATTTATTTTCCATGTGCTTCATTTTTAATAGTTAAAGGAATTTGTATGCTAAATTCCGAACCAATATTTACTTGACTTTTAACGTTTAATTGCCATTGATTCAAATTGATTATGGCTTTCACATAGCTTAAGCCTAAACCAAATCCTTTTACATTATGTAAATTTCCAGTTGGTATTCGGTATAATTTATCGAAAATTTTAGCAATATGTTCTTTTGGAATACCGATTCCTTCGTCGATGATACTCAATTTTATTTCGTGAGAAGTTTTTCTAAGTTTTACGGTAACTTTAGGATTCTCTTTACTGTATTTAATGGCATTATCGATAAGGTTCGAAATTACATTAACTGTATGCATTTTATCGGCAATAATATAAATAGGAGTAGTATCCATCACTTTGAAAATTTCTCCCCCCAAAGCATTAATTCTGAATTGCGCATGTCCACACAATTCATCCACTATTTCGGTTAGGTTTATTGTTTCTTTTTTTAATTCGATATCTTTTTTGTCTATCGCTGCACTTTGAAGAATTCTCTCTGCTAATAACTCCAGACGATTGTTTTCTTGGTGAATCATGTGAACGAAAGGTTCCATTTTATCGATATCTTTTCCCATTAAATCTTTGTCTCTAAGTGCTTGGCATGCTAGTGAAATCGTTGAAATGGGCGTCTTAAATTCATGGGTCATATTCGAGATAAAGTCGTTTTTCAGTTCACTTAATTTTTTTTGAGAAATAATGGTTTTAAACATGTAGGAGATAGCATACAAGATAAGTAAAACAAGCATTAAACTTATAGAAAACGGAACAAACATTTCGTGAAACAAAAAGGATTTTTCTGTAGGAAATTTTAAATAAAGAAAAAGGCGCTCGTCAATAATATTGGAGGGAAATAACTGTGTTCGGAATACATTATTTGTGTCTTTAAACTGCGAATAGTGCGTGCAAGAAGTTTTGAAATCAATGATTTCGTTGGATTCGTTTTTGATGATAAATTGAAATTCTTTTGGTAGTTTATCCGTTCTTGTTTCAAAAGCAATAATTGAATCTAAAAAGCGAATATCGATGCGTTTTTCCGGAGATACAAAAGAGTTATCTTGAAAAGCAACAAACAACATTTCATTGATAAGTTTCGATTTTTTGAAAATTTGTTGCATCACACGTTGGTCTAATTGATTGGACACATGTTCGCTTTGTGTTTGATTTGATTTAACTATGTCTTGATTGAAAATCTGTTGGATATTTCGAACATCTTTTGCTAATACCTGATGCTCTGTTTTTAAGCCGGTAATAGTATCAAAAGCAGAACCTTGAATAATTAGGTACTTGTTAAATTTTCCATTTTCTAACAAAACGGTATCTCGAATACTTATACGTTCTTCCGACGTCAATAAATTTTGAAATTCTTTTTTCAGAATGTCTTTGTATTCAGGACTAAAGTCTTTGTTTACGACATGCATGTATTTACGAAGTTCAATCGTTTTTTCGTGTCTAATTGCAATACGTTCAATTAGTGTTTTAACTTTATCTTTAAATTCTTCAGATTTTTGATTGTATTGTTGCGAAACTTGGTAAAATTGGATAACTAACAAAGAAATCATTGCTAATGAAACAACACCGATGATCCAATTAATTCTAATTTTTCGCATAACTAAGAATATTCACACTAAAGTAAAAGTAATCTTCGACATGAAGTTGACCTTAACTTTTTTTAACGGTCCATTATTTTTTTGGCGGCCCCTTTAGAATTTTCAATTTCACAGATACATTTCTCCATTAAATCTAGCAAGTTTGATTCAATATATTGTATTTTGCTTACAAATTCTTCTTTTGTTTGAATGGAAAATCCAATTCCTGCATCAATGAATTGCTGTGCCTCTGGAAATTTTGTATGTATAGGACCAAAGATTACAGGTAATCCAAAAACTACTGGTTCTAGGGTATTATGTAATTTGCCAGTAAATCCACCACCTATAAATGCAATTTTACCATAGGAATATGCGTTTGCTAGTTTACCAATACAATCCATTAGTAATATTTGTTTATTTACTTGATTTTCAAATTCAGAGTAGCGAATAATTGCAGGTTGAAATAGCTTTTCAATGGATTTCAAATGTGTTTCTGATATATCGTGTGGTGCTAGGATAATTTTGGATTGTATGTCCTTAAAACAAGCATGAAGTAATTCCTCTTCTTTTGGCCATGAGCTACCTAAAATTAAGGCTTTTTCTCCTTGAAGAAATGATTCAATTACTGGGTCATTTTTCACCGTTTGTTTATTTTCTATTACTTTATCAAAACGAGTGTCTCCCGTCACTTTTACGTTCTGAACACCAATTTTTTTAAGTAATGTTTTTGTTTCCTGATTTTGAACAAAAAAGTAATCGAATGCTTTGAGTCCATCGCGAAATAAACCTCCATACCAACTAAAAAATATCTGTGAAGGCCTTAGAATACAACTGATACTGAAAAGAGGTATTGCTCGTTTTTTAATTTCAAAAATGTAGTTCAACCAAAATTCATATTTGACAAAATATACTGCTTTTGGATTAAAATGATTTAAAAATTTAATTGCATTCCGTTTCGTATCAAGGGGTAAATAATAAACAAAGTCCGCTAGATGTTTTCGTTTTTGGTAATGTTCCATACCAGAAGGACTAAAAAACGTAACAAGTATTTTACTCGATGGATTTTTTTCTTTCAGTAAATTCATCACAGGAACCCCTTGATCGAATTCGCCTAAGGAAGCACAATGAAACCAATAAACTTCCATGTTTAGGGGTATGTTCGGTAAATTTCTCCAATAATGTTTTCTTCCTTTAACCCATGCTTTTGCTTTAGGATGAAATCCTTGAATCAACCATAACAATAATGCGTATGCCCTGACGGATAAATTATATAATAGAGCCATAGACTAGTTGTAATAAAAATCTTTGGGTTTACTTTTATAAATAGGGATTAACCAACCAGCTCTTAAACCATAGAGATTGTCGTGACGTAACGCTTTTGAAACTTGTTCATTTGGTTGGTCAAAAAATACGGTTCTTTGATTAAATGTATACCCTTGAAGAAAGTAAAATCCGGCATAAAAATTAATCAACCCATTGTTCGACATATATGCATACCCTAAAAATTCATGAGAGGTAAATCCACCCGTAAGTCTATCGTACCCTTTTCGGTAATCTAATTCTACTTGTGGGATGATTTGTTTATTGGACTCAATACGAATGTGGTATTGCATATACCCAGCACCAGCTTGAATAAAAATGCCAGAATTTGGATTTGAGCCAAAAAGAGGCAGTATTTTTCCAATAGATAGATTGGTATTATATCCCCTCGAAAAAAGCAATATAACCGCTACATCACCATTGACGTCTGTTACATTTCCATATGAATCTCTTAGGTTTTTAAGAATGTCTCCTGTTTTTATTTGATTTCCGAAAAAGAAATTGATGTCCGAACCAAAAAACCAGTTTCTTTTTGTTTTATACCCTGCATTAAATCCTAAATTATTTAATAGTCCAAAACGTTCTTGTAAATTACTTGTAGGTTGGTTTAATCCATAATGAATACCAATCCAAGGTGTAGCAATTGTCTCTGTACGCACATTTCTTTGTGCAAGAAGTGGAAAAGACAGAAGGGTAAGCAAAATGATTATCTGACGTTGCATAAATCAAAGATACATCGAAAAATGAATTTAATGTTATTTGATAAAATCATTTGATTTTTCACGTTTAAAAGTATAATTAATTCAGTGAATTAAAATCAAAATAGTTACTTTTGTGCATTACACTAAAACGTAATGTATACGTTGAAATATTGGGAAAAAGCAACGAATGAGAAAGATACAAATGGTTGACTTACAGTCACAATACCAAAAGATAAAAACAGAAGTTGATGCTGCAATTATCGATGTGATTGAACAAGCTAATTTTATTAATGGTCCACAAGTAACAGAATTTCGCTCTGATTTAGAGAAATATTTGAATGTTAAGCACGTAATTCCATGTGCAAATGGAACGGATGCCTTGCAAATTGCATTGATGGCATTGGAACTGAAGCCAGGAGATGAGGTAATTACTCCTTCGTTTACATACATTGCAACCACGGAAGTAATTGCCTTATTACATCTAGTTCCTGTTTTTGTAGATGTATTGCCAGATACTTTTTGTATTGACCCTTCAAAAATTGAAGAAGCGATAACCCCTAAAACAAAGGCAATTGTTCCAGTGCATTTGTATGGACAATGTGCGGATATGGATGCGATTTTAGAGATTGCAAAAAAACACCAGCTTTATGTTGTCGAAGATACAGCTCAAGCAATTGGAGCTTCATATACCCATGTGGACGGTTCTGTATCCAAAGCGGGTACGATGGGGGATGTTGGATGTACTTCCTTTTTTCCATCTAAAAATTTAGGTTGTTATGGAGATGGTGGTGCAATGTATACAAATGATACACATCTAGGAGCTTCTCTAAAAAAGATAGCTAATCATGGCCAAGTCATCAAATACCATCACGAAGTGGTAGGGTGTAATTCTCGCCTAGACACTATTCAAGCAGCGATTCTAAAAATTAAATTAAAAGACTTAGATAATTATTGTGCTGCGCGACAAAGAGTAGCCGCTTATTACGATGCTGCGTTTGCTTCGTTGAAGCAAATTACAATTCCGGCTAGAAATTCTAAATCCTCCCATGTTTTTCATCAGTATACCGTTAAATTAAACGGAGTGGATAGATCCGCATTAGTCGATTATTTGGCAGATCACGGAATTCCATCCATGATTTATTACCCGCTTCCTGCGCACAAGCAAGGAATGTTTAAAGCATTTGGTAAAGAGAATCAAGATTTGCCAATTACCAATTTGTTGACAACCCAAGTGCTATCATTTCCTATTCATACCGAAATGGACGAGGAGCAATTAGCATATATTACCAAACATATTATTCATTTTATAACTTCTAACGCATGAAAAAAATAGCTGTTATTGGAACAGGTTATGTCGGTTTAGTTACCGGTACTTGTTTTGCAGAAACTGGAAACCAAGTAATTTGTGTAGATAATAATGCTGCAAAAGTAGATAAAATGCGTAATGGAGAAATTCCAATTTATGAGCCGCATTTAGACGTATTATTTGAACGTAATATCAAAGCAAATCGTTTGGTTTTTACGACGGATTTGCAAGAAGGAATTAAAGATGCTGAAATTATCTTTTTAGCATTGCCAACTCCTCCAGGTGAAGATGGTTCTGCTGATTTATCGTACATCCTTGGTGTTGCAGAAGAATTAGGTAAAATCATTACGGATTATAAAGTTATCGTAGATAAAAGTACAGTACCTGTTGGAACAGCCGAAAAAGTGCATGCAGCAATGGCAAAAAATGCCAAAGTAGCATTTGACGTGGTTTCGAACCCTGAATTTTTGCGTGAAGGTTTTGCAGTAGATGATTTTATGAAGCCTGATCGCGTGGTAATTGGAACATCCTCTGAAAGAGCTAAAAAAACAATGGATCAATTATATAAACCTTTTGTTCGTCAAGGAAATCCAATAATTTTTATGGACGAAAAATCTGCCGAATTAACCAAGTATGCAGCAAATTCATTTCTTGCAACGAAAATTACCTTCATGAACGAAATTGCAAATTTTTGTGAATTAGTTGGTGCAGATGTGGATAAGGTACGTATTGGAATTGGATCCGATGAACGTATTGGAAAACGTTTCTTGTTCCCAGGAATTGGCTATGGAGGTTCCTGTTTTCCAAAAGATGTACAAGCGCTTGTAAAGTCTGGTAACGAATATAATTTTTCGTTTGAAATTTTGAAGTCGGTTATGACAGTAAATGAAGAACAAAAGACAGTTATTATACCAAAAATTAAAAATTTCTTTCGTGGGGATTTGAAAGGTAAAAAAATCGCTATATGGGGATTAGCATTCAAGCCTGATACCGATGATATTCGCGAAGCACCAGCATTGTATATTATAGACGCTTTAGTAGAGGCTGGGGCAACAATTACTGCATTTGATCCAGAAGCTATGCCAAATGTACAAGGTGTTATAGGAGATAAAATTACCTATGCTACCAATGAATACGAAGCACTTGAAAATGCAGATGCATTGGTAGTTTGTACCGAATGGGGTATTTTTAGAAATCCGGATTTTGATAAGATTGCAGATTTATTAAAGGATAAAGTAATCTTTGATGGACGAAATCTTTTTGATTTGAACGAAATGAATGAAAGAGGGTTTTATTACAGTTCAATAGGTCGTTCAATTATTGAAAAATAACTACAAATGGAAAGAAGAAAAAGAGTATTAATAACTGGAGCAGCTGGATTTTTAGGCTCGCATTTGTGTGATCGTTTTATCAAAGAGAATTACCACGTTATAGCGATGGATAATTTAATTACAGGTCGACTAAAAAATATTGAACACCTATTTAAGTTAGAAAATTTTGAATTCTATAACCACGATGTTTCTAAGTTTATTCATGTACCTGGGGAGCTAGATTATATATTACATTTTGCTTCACCAGCAAGTCCTATTGACTATTTAAAAATTCCAATTCAGACGTTGAAAGTTGGTTCTTTGGGAATTCACAATTGTCTTGGTTTAGCAAGAGTAAAAGGAGCGCGTGTATTAATTGCTTCTACCTCTGAAGTGTATGGTGATCCGACCGTGCATCCACAACCAGAAGAATATTGGGGAAATGTAAATCCAGTAGGTCCAAGAGGTGTATATGATGAAGCTAAACGTTTCCAAGAAGCAATGACAATGGCTTACCATACCTATCATGGTTTAGAAACACGTATAGTAAGGATATTCAATACCTATGGACCAAGAATGCGTTTGAACGATGGACGAGTTTTACCAGCTTTTATAGGACAAGCATTAAGAGGTGAAGATTTAACGATTTTTGGAGATGGATCTCAAACACGTTCTTTTTGTTACGTGGATGATTTGGTTGAAGGTATTTATCGCTTGTTGCATTCCGATTATGCAGAACCAGTAAATATTGGAAATCCAGATGAGATTACGATTGGGCAGTTTGCAGAAGAAATCATAAAATTGACACATACCGATCAAAAAGTCGTTTACCATGATTTACCTGTAAATGATCCAAAACAACGTCAACCAAATATTTCAAAGGCAAAAGAACTTCTAGGGTGGGAACCAAAAGTTTCACGTAGCGAGGGTTTAAAATTGACCTACGAATATTTTTGTAGCCTTTCAGAAGAAGAATTGAGACATAAGGAGCATAATAATTTTGATAATTATATTGTAAAATAATGGATTATTTTGCGCACGAAACAGCAGTAATAGACGCTGGTTGTTCCATCGGAAAGGGAACTAAAATTTGGCATTTTTCACATATAATGCCAAATTGTATTTTGGGGGAAAATTGTAATATCGGTCAAAATGTAGTTGTTTCTCCGGATGTGGTGCTTGGAAAAAATGTTAAAGTGCAAAACAATGTATCCATCTATACAGGGGTTGTGTGCGAGGACGATGTTTTTTTGGGTCCATCGATGGTTTTTACTAATGTAATGAATCCAAGGAGTGCCGTAAACCGAAAAAATGAATATTTAAAAACAATTGTTCGTAGAGGAGCTTCGATTGGAGCAAACGCCACGATTGTATGTGGACACGATATAGGAGAATTTGCATTTATAGGAGCAGGCGCTGTAGTCACAAAAACAGTTACTCCGTATGCTTTAATGGTAGGAAATCCTGCTCGTCAATTAGGTTGGATGAGTGAATTTGGCCAAAGGCTAGAATTTAACAATGAAGGGATTGCTGTATGCTCTGAAAGTGGAGAGCACTACAAACTAGAAAATAATAAAGTCATCAAATTAGACAAATGATAGTTACAAACGAAAAAGTAAGATTTGCAGTTGTCGGTGCTGGTCATATTGGAAAACGACACGCTGAAATGATTTCGAGAGATCCAGAAGCAGAACTAGTTGCAATGGTTGATGTTCGCAGTGCGGAAGAATGTGGTGTCACAAATGAAATACCATTTTTTAATACAATAGAAGAGTTATTAAATTCTAATTTGGATTTTGATGTCGTAAATGTATGTACGCCAAATGGTTTACACGCTGAACAATCCATAAAGGCATTGGAAGCGAGAAAACATGTGGTGTGTGAAAAACCGATGGGATTATCTAAAGAAGAGTGTGAAAAGGTAATTTTCAAATCCTTACAAATGTCACGCAGTGTATTTTGTGTGATGCAAAATAGATATTCTCCTCCTTCTGAATGGATAAAAAAAGTAGTGGAAGAGAAAATATTGGGAGATATTTTTATGGTACAGTTAAACTGTTATTGGAACAGAGATGCTCGTTATTATAAAAAAGGTGGTTGGAAAGGCACTAAGGAATTAGATGGTGGTACGTTATTTACGCAATTTTCACACTTCATCGATATTATGTATTGGCTGTTTGGAGATATTGATAATATTCAAGGGAATTTTGCAGATTTCACCCATCAAGATACTACCGATTTTGAAGATTCTGGGTTTGTTTCTTTTGATTTCTTAAATGGAGGTATGGGCTCAATAAATTATTCTACAGCCGTAGCGGATAAAAACTTAGAGAGTTCTATGACCATTATCGGAAGTAAAGGAAGTGTAAAAATAGGTGGTCAATATATGAACGAAGTGGAAGTATGCAATATCCCAGGATATGAAATGCCAACACTAGCAGAATCTAGTCCAGCTAATGATTATGGTCCATATAAAGGTTCCGCAGCAAATCACCATTTTTTGATTTCTAATGTTGTGCAAACATTGAAAGGAAAATCTACGGCAACCACAAATGCCTTAGAAGGATTGAAAGTTGTAGAAATTATTGAGAGAATTTATAATGTAAGAAATGAGCAACTCCATGTATCAAAAGTTAATTAATAAAGAAGCCAAATTAGCCGTTATCGGTTTAGGCTATGTTGGATTACCAATCGCTTTAGAATTTGCAAGAAGTATTCAGGTAATTGGGTTTGATATTAATCAAGCACGTGTCGATATGATGCGAAATAAAATAGATCCAAGTCAGGAGTTAGAAGCTTCTGCTTTTGAAGGTTGTGATATCCATTTCACTGCAGATTTAGAAGATCTACGAGAGGCAACTTTTTACATTGTCGCTGTTCCTACACCGATTGATTCTGCGAATGTTCCAGATTTAAAACCATTACTTGGAGCTTCTGCTACCGTAGGAAAGGTACTTAAAAAAGGAGATTATGTGGTGTTCGAATCAACAGTGTATCCTGGTTGTACAGAAGAAGATTGCGTTCCAGTATTGGAAAAAGAATCTGGGTTAAAATTTAGACAAGATTTTATGTTAGGGTATTCACCTGAGCGTATTAATCCAGGAGACAAAGAACATACACTCAGAAACATTACCAAAATTGTTTCCGGATGTTGTCCAGAATCATTGGAGAATATAGCTTCTACCTATGAAATTGTAGTGGATGCAGGCGTACATAGAGCTTCTTCGATTAAAGTGGCTGAGGCAGCTAAAATCATTGAAAATACGCAACGGGATGTAAATATTGCGTTGATTAATGAACTTTCCATCATATTTAATAAATTAAGAATCAACACATTTGATGTATTGGAAGCTGCTGGTACCAAATGGAATTTTTTGAAATTCTTTCCAGGACTAGTTGGCGGACATTGCATTGGTGTAGATCCATATTATTTAACACACAAAGCAGCTCAAGCAGGGTATAATTCCAAAGTAATCACTTCTGGACGTTTTGTCAATGACTCCATGGGTGGTTACATAGCGAAACAAATAGTTAAGAAAATGATTGCGCAAGGAAAACACATTCAAGATACACGTGTATTAGTGATGGGAGCTACCTTTAAAGAAGATGTAACTGATATCCGAAACACGAAGGTTATTGATGTGGTAAAAGAGTTACAATCGTATCAAGTAACAGTAGATTTAGTGGATCCTCATGCTTCTTCTAGTGAAATGGAACATGAGTATGGTATTGGATTGCATGAACAGCCAGAAGGCTTATACGATTCTATCATAGTTGCAGTAAATCATAAAGATTACATGCAGTTAACTGAATCCTATTTTAAGTCTTTGTTGATTGATGGTAAGGGAACTTTTGCGGATATCAAAGGGATTTATAGAGGTAAAATTAAAGAATTAGAATACTGGAGTTTATAATCAATTATAGATTTTTATACTTATACTACAATGAATATATTAGTTACAGGAGGAGCAGGTTTTATTGGGTCACATGTGGTGCGTTTATTTGTAAACAAATATCCAGAACATACCATTGTTAATTTGGATAAATTGACGTACGCAGGAAACCTTTCCAACTTGAAAGACCTAGAAGGGAAGTCAAATTATCATTTTGTAAAAGGGGATATCTGTTCTCAAGCAGATGTAAAAGCAATTTTTGAAAAATATCAGATTACAGATGTAATTCACCTAGCTGCTGAATCGCATGTAGATAGATCCATTGAAGGTCCAATGGAGTTTGCAATGACAAATGTTATAGGGACATTAAATCTATTAAACGAAGCGAAAAATTATTGGGATTTAACCGAACAACATACATTTCATCATGTATCTACCGATGAGGTTTATGGTTCGTTAGGTATTGAAGGATTATTTACAGAAACCACACCGTATGATCCAAGGAGTCCTTATTCCGCTTCGAAAGCTTCTTCCGATCATTTTGTAAATGCATTTTTTCATACCTACAATTTTCCTGTGAAAATGAGTAATTGCTCTAATAATTATGGAAGTCACCATTTTCCGGAAAAATTAATCCCATTAATGATTCAAAATATAGTGAATATGAAACCGTTACCTGTTTATGGTAAAGGAGAAAATATTCGTGATTGGCTGTGGGTGGAAGACCATGCACGTGCAATAGAAACGATTTTCTTTCACGGAACGTATGGAGAATCGTACAATGTAGGTGGTTTAAATGAATGGAAAAACATTGATTTAGTGCATTATCTGTGTAAGATGTTAGACGAAAAATTACATCGTACACCTGGTACTTCGGCAGGTTTAATTACTTATGTAACAGATCGTTCAGGTCATGATATGCGTTATGCAATTGATGCTTCTAAATTAGAAAATGAATTAGCTTGGAAGCCATCCATCACATTTGAAGTAGGATTAGAAAAAACCGTAGATTGGTATTTAGCAAATGAAGAATGGGTGAAAGAAGTTACAAGTGGGGATTACCAAAAGTATTATTCGGACATGTATTCAAATAGATAGTTATGGGAGTTTTCTCTTTATTTTCAAAAAAAAAACCAAAGGTTGAATTACCACCGTTTGATTTTTCAACAATTGCTGTGGATATGCATAGTCACTTATTACCAGGAATTGATGATGGTGCGGCTACGTTGGATCATAGCATAGGAATGATTCTGAAATTTAAAGAGTTGGGATATAAAAAACTGATTGCAACTCCACACATCATGATGGATTGCTACCAAAATACTCCCGAAATAATTGCTGCAAAACATGCAGAGGTGAAAGCAGAACTAGAACGCTTACAGATTGAAATCGAATTTGAAGCAGCCGCAGAAAATTTTTATGAAGAAGCACTCACCGAAGCGATCAAAGAAAAACGAGCTGTAACAATAAAAGATAATTATCTCTTGTTTGAGTTTTCATTTTTCAGTGAACCTTCCCAAATTGATCAGCTAATTTTTGATATGTCGGTAAATGGGTACATACCTGTTCTAGCTCATTATGAACGTTATCCGTACTATTTTCGAAATCCTGCTAAAATTGAGGAATACAGAAGTAAAGGTGTTCTGATTCAAGTGAATTTACTTTCTATTGTTGGTCATTATGGTCCAGAAGTGATGGAGCAAGCACACTATTTGATAGATAATCAATTAGTTGATTTTGTTTCGTTAGATTGCCATAGAATTGAGCATTTAGAAATTTTAGAGCGATGTGCTTCGCATCCATATTTCCATAAATTAGCCGATTTAGAATTAAAAAATAAATCTTTACTTTAAGTATCAATTTATACTACAAAAAAAATCCTGCCAATTACAATTAGCAGGATTTTTTGTTACATGTGAATTACAAATTTTGTAATAAATTGCGCAAGTTTACTTTTTGATCAATCAGACTATGTAATTCTGAGATAGCGATTCGTATTTGTTGCATAGTATCTCGGTCTCTCACAGTCACGGTGTTGTTTTCCATTGTTTCATGATCTACCATTACACAGAACGGAGTACCAATTGCATCTTGTCGTCTATAGCGTTTACCAGGTGAATCTTTTTCGTCGTATTGACATTGGAAATCGTATTTTAATGTATCAAAGATTTCTCGTGCTTTTTCTGGTAAACCATCTTTACGTGTCAATGGCATAATAGCTACTTTGTAAGGTGCTAGTGCAGCTGGTAAAGAAAGAACAACTCGTTCAGATCCGTCTTCTAGTTTTTCCGTATTTAAGGAATTACTCATTACCGCTAAAAACATACGGTCTAGTCCAACAGAGGTTTCTACTACGTATGGAACATAACTTTCGTTTAATTCAGGGTCGAAGAATTGTAATTTTTTACCTGAATATTCTTCGTGTTGTTTCAAATCAAAATCGGTACGGGAATGAATCCCTTCCAATTCTTTGAATCCCATAGGGAAATCAAATTCAATGTCACACGCTGCATTGGCGTAATGTGCTAATTTAATGTGGTCATGCAAACGATATGCTTCATTCCCTAAACCAAGAGCTTTGTGCCATTTTACACGTGTTTCTTTCCAGTATTCATACCATTTCATCTCCTCGCCAGGACGTACAAAAAATTGCATTTCCATTTGTTCAAATTCACGCATGCGGAAAATGAATTGACGTGCAACGATTTCATTTCGGAAAGCTTTACCAATTTGTGCAATTCCAAATGGTATTTTCATTCTTCCAGATTTTTGCACGTTTAAGAAATTTACGAATATTCCTTGGGCAGTTTCAGGACGTAGGTAAATGGTTGCAGCATCACCGGCTACAGAACCTAATTCTGTAGAAAACATTAAGTTGAATTGTCGAACCTCTGTCCAATTTTTAGAACCGCTGATCGGACACGCAATTTCCAAATCCAGAATTAATTGACGCACACCTTCCAGATCATTGTTTTCTAATGTAGTTCGCATTCGGTCTTCAATCTCAGTGATTTTTTGATTGTTGCGAAGTACGTTTGGATTGGTCGCAATAAATTGTGCTTCATCAAATGCATCTCCAAATTTTTTCGAAGCTTTTTCAACCTCTTTGTTTATTTTTTGACGAATTTTCTCTATATGTTCTTCAATTAGAACATCCGCTCGGTAACGTTTTTTGGAGTCTTTATTGTCAATTAATGGATCATTAAATGCATCTACGTGACCAGAAGCTTTCCAGGTAGTTGGGTGCATGAAGATAGCAGAGTCAATACCCACAATGTTTTCATGCATTTGTGTCATCGATTTCCACCAATAGTTTTTTATGTTATTTTTTAATTCAGAACCCAATTGACCATAGTCATACGTTGCTGCTAAACCATCATATATTTCAGAGGATGGGAATACATATCCATACTCTTTTGCGTGGGAAATAACTTCCTTTAATTTGTCTTCTTTTTGTTCCATGTTACAAA
>Ga0172373_10001752_pt1 | contig 34598 bp, 26 predicted proteins | sample Lak10m_2_FD_114546 | JGI IMG/M metagenome (GOLD analysis project Ga0172373, IMG submission 114546) | Freshwater microbial communities from Kabuno Bay, South-Kivu, Congo - kab_092012_10m | ecosystem: Environmental > Aquatic > Freshwater > Lake | place: Democratic Republic of the Congo...
GAGAAGGGTGTGCCCCGACTCGCCACGTGACCTCAACGAACCGAACCGCCGGATGCGGACCCGCATGTCCGGTGGTGTGGCAGGGGAACGGCGGGAGCATCCCGCCGTCCCCTATGCCGATCTCCGGCCGCCGCGCGTCAGGGGTCGTCGTCATCGTCGCCGTCGTCGAACGCAGCGGCGACGTCGGGCAGGTGGGCTGCGGCGAAGGCGAGCAGGGCGTCGGCCGCCGCCGGTGCCCGCGGTATCGGCAGGCTGCGCAGCCAGGTGATCCGCTCGCGCCACAGCGCCACCGGCAGGCTCGCCGCACCGCCACGGCGCCAGGCGTCATCGAGGGCCGCGCTGGCGCCGTCGTCGTCGTCGACGAGCAGCAGGGCCTCGGCGAGGGAGAGGGCGGCCCGGGCGTCCTGTGGGTGCAGGGCCGCGTTGAGACGGGCGATGGTGACGGCGTCGCGCGGCCGCAGGGGCAGCAGCCGCTCGGCGGCGACGACGAGGTCCTCGCTGTAGTCGGGGTGCGAGTCGGCCCCCACCATCGGCGTGAGCAGGGCGACGGCCCGCTCGACGCCGTCGGGCGCGAGCACGTCGAGGGTGCGCAGCGCCAGCGCCGGCGGCGGCGCCACCATCGAGAACGTCGCCTGGAGCCGGGTCAGCCGCGCGGCGAGGGCGGGCTGCAGGCGACGCGGCGGCGGACAGCGCAGGGGCTCGGCGTCACAGACCTCGACGTAGCGGGCAAAGAGCGCCAGGGGGCCGCGCGCCGCGAGGCTGGCGAAGGCGTCGCCGTCGACGTCGCGGACGGTGCGGGCGACGACTGCGCCGACGATCGGCGTGACGCGACCCTGGCGGGGATGGTGCAGCTCGCGGGCCTGCTTCTTCACCGCCGCGGGCCCACGCTTGACCCGCCGCTCGTCGAGCAGCGCGTGGAAGCGGGCGAAGGCGGCGTCGACCTCGACGCGGTCGCCGACGACGGCGTCATCGTCGACGAGGGCCCGACCCCAGCTCGTGGCGCGGTGGACGACGAAGGCGACGGCGTCGTCAACCGGATCACGGGTGACGACGTCGCGGCGGACGACGCCGCCCTCGACGAGGACCTCGACGACGGCCTCGGCGATGGCCGACAGCGCCGGGCCCTGGCCCTCGAGGTTGGTGGCGGCGACGACGGCGAGGTCGAGGGCGGGGATCAGGTAGAGCAGCGTCGTCGTCTCCGGCTGGCCGCCGGCGTGGGCGACGACGAGGTGCCCGCGCTGCGGGTAGACCGCGAAGCCGAGGCCGTAGTCGGTGGTGGTTCCGTCGACGAGCTCGGTGGGCGTCGTCATCCGCCGGAAGGTCGCCTCATCGACGAGGTGGTGGTGCAGCAGGGCGTCGGCGTAGCGCAGCAGGTCGTCGATGGTGCCGCGCAGGCCGCCGCCGGCGAAGCGCGTGCTCAGGTCGATGCGCCGGCTCGGCACGACCCCGCCACGGCGGTTCCGGCGCAGCCCCTCGGGCCAGTCGTCGCGGCGCGCGCGGCTGTCCTCGAGGAAGGTGCTCGTCATGCCGACGGGATCGAGGATGCGCTCGGCGAGGACCTCGGCGAAGGGGCGCTGCTCGACGCGCTCGAGGACGGCGCCGAGGACGTCGTAGCCGTAGGTCGTGTAGAGGAAGCGGCGGCCGGGCGGGCTCGCGAGGGGGCGCTTCGCGATAAGGGCGAGGGTCTGATCGACGGTCATGTGCACGTCGAGGAAGCGCTCGGGGCCCTTGAGCGGGTAGTGGCGGATGCCGCTCGTGTGGTTGAGGAGCTGGCGCACGGTGACGGGGCGCCACGACGCCGGCACATCGGGCAGCAGCGAGCCGACGCGGTCGTCGAGGGAGAGGCGCCCCTCCTCGACGAGCTGCAGGGTGGCGACGGCCGTCAGCGTCTTGGTGATCGAGGCCAGCCGGAACGGCGTCCGCGACGTCGCCGGCGTCGCGAGACGGCGATCGACGACGCCACGCCCCTGGCGGAAGGCCCGCCCGCGATGCAGCACGCCGATGGCCACGCCACCCATCCCGGGGATCGGCCGACCGACGAGGGCGTCGCCGACGGCGCGCGACAGGGCCTCTTCGTCGGCGCTGGCGAACGCGGCAAAGGGCAGGCGGGGCCCCGCCTCGACGACGGTGTCGCTGGTCTGCGGCAGGTCCGATGGGCCGAGCAGCTCTCCGGGCAGGGCGAGCAGCGTGAGCAGGGCGACCAGTGGACCCGTCGTCATCTCACAGCGATTGCGACGGGCGCGCGCGTTCCTGCTCGACGCGCGCCTCGTCGAGCGACGTCGACACCGCAAACGGCGGGCCGCGACGGGGCAGGGGCCGGTCGTCGACGACGACGGGGGCGTGGCCCCAGCCCTGGAGCAGGGCGTCGGCGATCAGCTGGCCGAGGACGGCGAGCCCGAGCTCCTTCGGGTGGACGAGATCGGCGTGCAGGGCGTCGGCCTCGTGGAAGCGCTGCAGCGCGCCCCGGCCCCCCATCGCGGCGTAGAGGTCGAAGAAGGCGCAGCCCTCGACGAGGGCGACGTGTCGCTGCATGGCGTTGACGGCCTGCAGCTCGGGGCGCTCGTCGAACGGATCGGCGCTCGGCGGGCCCTTCTGGAAGCCGTTGAGGTCGTCGGCGCCGACGACGGCGTCGATGGGGCCCACGACGAGGCAGCTGCGATCGGGCCCCGGGCCGACGCGGCGGATCAGGTCCGTGAGGTAGCCGCGGAGGTCGTCGACGTCGTCCTGCCCCCAGGCCACGCGCTTCGTCTCGTTGCCACCGAGCATGAGCACGACGAGGTCGGGGCGCCGGGCGTCAAGCTGGGCGCCAAACAGGGCCGGGTCGACGGTGAGGAAGCGCTTGGCGTCGGCGGCGGCGACGCCGAGGGTGTCGACGACGACGCCACCGCGATCGTGCTCGAGGACGACGCCGTGGACGGCAGCGCCCGCCCGCAGCGCGCGCAGATCGAGGCGACGGGCGCCCTCGGGCAGCAGGAACCGGTGCAGGATGGGGGCGCCGGTGGCGTCTTCGGCCTCGACGCTGAGCACCGGGTGGAAGCGGCCGCGATCGGCGCGCAGCTCGAGGGCGCTGCCGCGGGGGCCGGCCCAGCCCAGCACGGTGGCCTGCGTCTCGCCGTCGAGGACGAAGTGGCTCAGGGCCGGCGCCGTGCTCACGTGGACCGCGCCGGACAGGCCGCGCGGCACGCCACGGGCCTCCGGCTTCGGCTCGACGTCGGCGATGGTCGCCGGCAGCCAGGCGCTGGCGTCGGCGGCGGTGCGATCCCGCGGGCCCACGACGCCCAGGCGGTCGGCGAGCAGGAGGCCGCGGCCGCCGTCGCCGAGCTGCTCCTGCAGGCGCCGTCGCACGACGTTGACGATGCGGTCGGCGGCGATCAGGGAGTTGCCGAAGATGGCGACGCCGGCGCGGCCACCGCCGGCCGCCGCGCCGTCGAAGGCCGTCCATGCCGCCTGCAGGGCGGGCGGGCAGCCGGCCCCCTCGACGGCGCAGGGGTCGTCGAGGACGCCGCCGGGGGCGCGCAGCGAGCGCGCGGCCCGCCGCAGCCGATCCGCCTGCATGAACCCGCGGGTCGTCTCGGTCCGCATCCGCCCGCGGACGAAGGCCGGCGTCCAGCCGTCGTCGACGTCCGCGATGCGGCACTGCCCGTCCACGGGCGTGTGTCCGATCGGCGCATCGGCCTGCGCCGGGCCCGACGCAGCGCCAACCACCACGAGGGCGGCGGCCACGAGCGGGCGCAGGGCAGGGAGGGACGGGCGGGGCACGCGCCACAGCCTAGCAGGTTGCTGAAAAAGGCCGCTTTGGGCCTTTTTCAGCAACCTGCTAGGTACTTCTGGGTCTCGTCTCCGACGAGGCCGGATCAACACCTGGCAGGTGCTGAAAAACGCAAAGCCGTTTTTCAGCAGCCTGCTAGCCGAGGGTGGCCGACACGGCCGCTTTTCGGCCCCGGGTGCCGGCATTGCCACGACGGCGCCGTCGGCTACGACAGCGTCATGGCCAAGGTCCATTTCGTCTCGCTCGGCTGCCCGAAGAACCGCGTCGACGCCGAGCACATGCTCGGCATCACCCTCGCCGGCGGCCACACCGTCGTCGAGCGCCCGGAAGAGGCCGACGCGATCATCGTCAACACCTGCTCGTTCATCGGCGAGGCCAAGAAGGAGTCCGTCGACGCCGTCCTCGAGATGGGGCAGCTCAAGGGCGAGACGGGCGCGAAGCTCATCGTCTCGGGGTGCATGGCCCAGCGCTATGTCGGCGAACTCGAGGGCGCCCTCCCCGAGGTGGACGCCTTCCTCGGCACCAGCGACTACGCGAAGATCGAGGACGTGCTGGCGGGCTTCGGGCTGTCGTCGGCGGCGCCGAAGAAGAAGAAGCTGCTGCCGATCGTCGACGGCGACGCCGTCCCCGAGCGCAACCTCGTGACGACGGACCTCACCTTCGTCGCCGGCTGCGACCTGCCGCGCACCAACTCGATGCCGCGCTACACGGCGTACCTGAAGATCGCCGAGGGCTGCGACAACACCTGCGCCTTCTGCATCATCCCGACGCTGCGCGGGAAGCAGCGCAGCCGCCCCATCGACGACCTCGTCCGCGAGGCGCACATGCTCGCGAAGGACGGCGTCGTCGAGCTCAATCTCATCGCCCAGGATCTCACCGGCTACGGCCACGATCTTCCCGGTCGGCCGACGCTGGCGCAGCTGCTGACGGCGCTGTCGGCCGTGCCGGGCATCCGCTGGGTGCGCTGCATGTACATGTACCCGCGCACCCTCAGCGACGCGCTCCTCGACGTCATGGACAAGGGGCAGAACACGCTGCCCTACTTCGACATCCCGACCCAGCACGGCAGCGACCGCATGCTGAAGCTGATGAAGCGCGGCAAGGATCAGAAGAAGCTCGGCGAGCTGCTCTCTGGCGTCCGCGACGTCGTCCGCAGCGCCGTGCTCCGCTCGACGGTGATCGTCGGCTTCCCCGGCGAGGAGGAGGACGACTTCGAGAAGCTTGTGGCCTTCGCCGAGCAGGTGCGCTTCGAGCGCCTCGGTGTCTTCAAGTACTCCGACGAGGAGGGCACGGCGGCGTACGACCTCGAGGGCAAGCTCCCCTACCGCATCAAGCGCGCCCGCTTCGACAAGCTCATGCGCCGCCAGCGCAAAATCCACGAGGAGAAGAACCGCGCCCTCGTCGGTACCGTCCACGAGGCCATCGTCGAGGGGACGAGCGAGGAGCACGAGTGGGTGATGAAGGGGCGCCTGTGGTCGCAGGCTCCCGAGATCGACGGCATGACCTACTTCAACACCACGCGCGAGCTGAAGGCTGGCGAGCTCGTCTACGTCGAGATCACCGAAGTGAAGGACTACGACGTCGTCGCCACCGTCCTCGAGGAAGACGACCCACGCATCAGCGAGGCGCTGCCCTTTGGCCCGCGCCGCGCCGATCGCGCCACGAAGGCGGCCTGAGGGATGGGGCTCGCCGGCGTCGCGAAGGGCCTGCTGGGTCGCCTCGGCGACGACAGCCTGCGCGCCCTCGTGGCCTTCGGCTTCCAGCGGACGCAGGGGCAGCTGGAGGCGGCGGCCCGTGACCCGCGGGCGGCCCAGACGGCGCGCCTCCTCGACATCATCGGTCGCCAGCGCGACACCGTGCAGGGCAGGGCCCTCGGGCTCGGCTCGATCACGTCCCTCGACGCGCTCCGTGCTCGTGTGCCGCTGTCGGACTGGGACAGCACCGCGCCTCTCGTCGAGCGGATGGTGGCCGGCGAGGCCGACGTGCTCGTGCCGGGCCGCCCCATCTACTACGCGACGACGTCGGGGACGACCGGCCGTCGCAAGCTGATCCCGGTCACGAGCGAGTTCGTCGCCGAGTGCCGCGTCGCCAATCGTGTGCTCTACCGATCGATGCTGCTCGCGATGCCCGGCCTCATCCGGGGCAAGCGTCTGGGCATGCGCTCGCCCGGTAGCGAGAAAGTCTCCGACATCGCCGAAGCCGGCAGCATCACGGTGGCGCTCGGCGGCGGCGTCGACGATGACAACCTGCTCGACGCCGTGCCGACGGCGGTGTTTGGCGTGCGCGACTTCGCGCTGCGCTATCGCCTCGCCCTGCGCTTTGCCCTGCAGGAGCGCATCACGGTGGCCTCGGCCATCAACCCGTCGACGCTGCACCTCTACGCGACCACCCTCGCCGACGCGGCCGAGGCCCTGGCCCGTGGCCTCGACGACGGCGGCTTCGGTGTCGACGACGGCGCCCTTGAGGGGATCCTCGACGATGGTGCGCGGCAGGGCCTGCGGGCCCGCCTGCGGTCCGCTCCCGACGTGGCCCGACGGCTGCGCGAGAGCGCGGACCGCCACGGCGCGCCGCGCATGATCGACGTCTTCCCCATGCTTCAGGGCCTCGTCACCTGGAAGGGTGGCGCGTCGTCGTGGTGGCTGGAACGGTTGCGCACCTCATATGGCGACCTGCCAATCCTCGACTACGGCTACGCTGCCTCCGAGGGCTGCTTCGGCGCGCCGCTGTCGACCGACGGCGCCGACAGCGTGCTGCTGCCCCACGGTCACCTCGTCGAGCTGCTGCCCGAGGGCGAGACCGACCCGACGCGGACGGTGTTTCTCGACGAGGCCGAGCCGGGGGGGCGCTACGAGGTCATCGTGACGACGTCGGCGGGGCTCGTGCGCTACCGCATGCATGACATCGTCGAGATCACCGGTCGCTTCGAGCGCGCGCCCCTCGCCGTGTTCCGACACAAGGCCGGCACCATGTGCAGCATCACCGGCGAAAAGCTCGGCGAGGCCCACGTCGCCACGGCCCTCGCCGCCATCGGCTTCGCGGGCCCCGGCATCGTCCTGTCCCCCCACTATCCCGAAGGCGGCGGCACACCCGGCTATCGCGCCGTCGTCGAGGCCGGCAGCGTCCCTGACGTCGACGCCTTCGCTGCTGCGCTCGACCGGGCCCTGCAGGACGCCAACGAGGAGATGCAGGCCAAGCGGGGGAGCCAGCGCCTCGCCCCCCTCGTCGTGGAGACCGTCCCCGTCGGCGCCTTCGCTGCCCATCGTCGTCGTCGCGTCGAGCAGGGGGCCCCCGACGCCCACGTGAAGACGCCGCTGCTGAGCGTCGACGGCGCCCTCGTGGCGTCGCTGCGGGGGAGCCGATGATCCGCGCCGTCAGCGTCGACCTCGACGGCACCCTCTACAGCCTCGAGCGCGCGAAGGGACCGCTGCTGTGGGCGACGTTTCCGCGCTGGCGCACGATGCGGGTCGGGCGCGCGGTGCGCGAGGAGCTGCGTGGCCGCGACTTCGCCGACGGCCCGTCCCTCCTCGCCGCCGAGGCACGCGTTGTCGCCGAGCGCCTCGACGTCGACGTCGCCGCCGCCCGCGCCGCCCTCGACGACATCTTCCTCGTGCGCCTGACCCGCGTCCTCGGCCGCATCGGACCGTACGCCGGCGCGCGCGAGGTACTCACGGCGCTGTCGGCGCGCGGGCTCAAGCTCGCGCTCGTCAGCGATCGCGGCGCCGCCCGCGAGAAACTCGCGGCCCTCGGCCTCGCCGACCTGCCGTGGGAGGCCGTCGTCAGCGCCGACGACACCGGCGTCCTCAAGCCATCGGCGGCGGTGCTGTCGAAGACGGCGGCCCGCCTCGGCGTGGCCCCCGCCGAGCTGCTGCACGTCGGCGACCGCGACGACGCTGACGGTGCCGCGGCCCGCGCCGCCGGCTGCCCCTCGGTGATCATCGATCCGCGGCAGGCCCGACCCCTCGATGCGGTGCTCGCGGCCCTCTCGTCGACGAAGGAGTGAACATGAAGGCGATGGCCATGCGCAGCTGGGCGAAGGACGCCCCCGTCGAGCTCGTCGACCTGCCCGACCCGACCCCGAAGGCGCACGAGCTGCGCGTGCGGGTGAAGGCCTGCGGCGTGAACCCCGTCGACTGGAAGATGCGCAGCTTCGGTCCGCTGCGGCTCGCCGCCCGGGTGATCGGGCCGCCGTCGCCGGTCGTCGTCGGCGTCGACTTCATGGGCGTCGTCGATGCCGTCGGCCCCGACGTCACCGCGTTCAAGATCGGCGATCGCGTCGCCGGCGGCACGATGTTCTCGCGGCGCCAGCGCGGCTCGATGGCCGACACCGTCTGCGTGCGCGACGACCAGGTCGTGCTCGTGCCCGCGTCGGTCCCCGACGATGTGGCCGGCTGCCTCGGCGTCGTCGGCGCCACCGCGAAGATGTCCCTCGTCGATGTGGGCCGCCTGCCGCGCGGTGGCCGCGTGCTGGTGCTGGGGGCCTCGGGTGGCGTCGGTCAGCTCGTCGTCAGCCTCGCGAAGCGCGCCCACGAGGCCGTCGTCGTCGGCGTCTGCTCGGCGAAGAACGCGCCCCTCGTGCAGGGCCTCGGGGCCGACCACGTCGTCGACTACGGCGCCGGCGATCCCCTCGCGGCGGCGGCGGCCTTCGGCCCCTACGACGTCGTCGTCGACTGCGCAGGCGGCTACGACGGCGGCGCCTGCCGCAGGCTCCTGAAGTCCGGTGGTCGTCACTGCATCGTCGCCGGCGATGGGCCTGGCGCGGCGGTCCAGCCGATCTTCCCCCCGTTCTCGTCGAAGATGATCCTCGGGATGCCACTGGCGCAGAACCTGCAGCCGGTCATGGACCTCCTTGCCAGTGGTGCGGTGTCGATCGCGATCGCCGAGCGCATCCCCCTCGCCGAGCTCGAGCGCGCCCACGCGTTGTCAAGAACCGGACGCCTCACGGGAAAGCTCGTGATGATCCCCTGAGATCCGGCCGATGGCGCGTCCGGCTGCGCTGTCGTCGTCAGACCCACATCGACGTCGTCAGCATCGCAGCGGTTGCGGCGTTGTCGGTGCGTTGCGATGGTGCGCTGCTGCGCGACCGATCGCGCCGAGCCTGCCCATCGACGACGGAGACGCCATGAGCACGACCGACTTCGCGCACCTGCACCTGCACACGCAGTACTCGCTGCTCGACGGCGCGATCCGCATGAAGGACCTCGTCAAGCGCTGCACCGAACTCGGCATGAAGTCCGTCGCCGTCACCGACCATGGCAACATGTACGGCGCCGTCGACCTCTACCAGCAGGCGACCAAGGCGGGGATCAAGCCCATCATGGGCATGGAGGCCTACGTCACCGAGCTCACGAGCGACGTCACCCACGAGGACCGCAGCGTGCGCAAGTCGCACCACCTCGTGCTGCTCGCCGAGAACAACGTCGGCTACGACAACCTCAAGAAGCTCTCGACCCGCGCGTTCACCCACGGCAAGTACTACTACCCGCGCCTCGACAAGCACCTGCTGCGCCAGCACAGCGAGGGCATCATCGCGCTGACGGCGTGCCTCGGCGGCGAGGTCGGCAACAAGGCCCACAAGGGCAACCGCGACGGCGCCCGCGAGGCCGCGCGCATCCTGAAGGACATCTACGGCCCGAAGAACTTCTTCCTTGAGGTGCAGCCCAACGGCATGCCCGAGCAGGAGGAGGTCAATGCCTTCCTCGCCCAGCTCGCCGTCGACGAGGGCCTGCAGCTCGCCGCCACCAACGACTGCCACTACGTGCACCGTGAGCAGCACGAGGCGCAGAACGTGCTGATGGCCATCCGCCAGCAGCTGCCGTGGGGCGATCCGAAGCTGCACATCCACAAGACCGACGCCTTCTACGTCCGCTCCGGCGACGAGATGTGGGGCCTGCTGAAGGGCGACTACGCCAACGCCTTCGAGATGAGCTGCGAGATCGCGAAGCGCTGCAACGTGACGATGACGCTCGGCAAGAACTACCTGCCGCCGTTTCCGTTCCCCGAGGGCTACAGCGACGAGGCGGGCTACCTCACCGACCTGTCGTACAAGGGGCTCGAGCGACGCTTCACCGAGGTCAGCTACCCGGTGGACCGCGAGAAGTACAAGGCGCGGCTGCAGACCGAGCTCGACTGCATCATCAAGATGGGCTTCCCCGGCTACTTCCTGATCGTGCAGGACTTCATCAACTGGTCGAAGCAGAACACCGTGCGCGTCGGCCCGGGCCGCGGCTCCGGCGCCGGCTCCCTCGTCGCCTACGCGCTGCGCATCACCGACCTCGACCCGCTGCCCTACGACCTGCTCTTCGAGCGCTTCCTCAATCCGGAGCGCGTCTCGATGCCCGACTTCGACGTCGACTTCATGCAGGAGCGGCGCGGCAAGGTCATCGACTACGTCGCCGAGAAGTACGGTCGTGAGCGCGTCGGTCAGATCGCGACCTACGCCGGTCTCAACCCCAAGAGCGCCATCAAGGACGTCGCCCGGACGCTCGGCATCTCGTTCACCGAGATCAACGAGCTCATCAAGCCGATCCCCGCCCTCATCGACGGCAAGAAGGTCGAGTTCGAGACCGCCCTCGAGCACGCCCCGAAGCTCAAGGAACTCGCCCAGAAGGACGAGCGCTACAAGAAGGTCGTCGAGGTGGCGCGCACCCTGGAGGGGCTCTACCGGCAGACGGGCATGCACGCCGGTGGCGTCGTCATCGGCGAGAAGGACCTCGTCGAGTACGTGCCGTGTTTCTCCGGCAACAACGGCGAGTACGTCACGCAGTTCGACAAGGACAAGGTCGAGGCCGCCGGCCTCGTGAAGTTCGACTTCCTCGGGCTGAAGACCCTCGATGTCATCGAGAGCTGTGAGCTGCTCGTGAACGCGCGCATCGCGCGCGTGAACGCCGGCACCGCCGAGGAGCGGGCGAAGGCCGCCACGAAGCACCCGCACGCGCCGCGCAGCAAGGGCTTCGTCCCCGGCGATCCGATCCCACCGCTCGTCGTCGACCTGCTCCACCTCGACGAGGACCGCGTCTACAAGCTGATCGCCAGCGGCGACACGCTCGGTGTGTTCCAGGTCGAGTCGAGCGGCATGCGCGACATGTGCCGACGCCTCAAGCCCACCTGCTTTGAAGACATCGTCGCCGGCGTCGCCCTCTATCGCCCGGGTCCGATGGACGCGGGCATGCTCGACGACTTCATCGACCGAAAGCATGGCCGTCAGAAGATCGACTACCCGCACCCCTCGCTGCAGCCGGTGCTGTCGCCGACGTACGGCACGTTCGTCTACCAGGAGCAGATCATGCAGGCGGCCCAGGTGCTCGCCGGCTACAGCCTCGGCGGCGCCGACCTGCTCCGTCGCGCGATGGGCAAGAAGAAGAAGGAGGAGATGGACAAGCAGCGCGCGACCTTCGTGTCCGGCTGCGAGAAGGTCCACGGCATCACCGCCGAGCGGGCCAACGAGATCTTCGACACCATCGACAAGTTCGCCGGCTACGGCTTCAACAAGTCGCACTCGGCGGCGTACGCGCTCATCACCTACCAGACCGCGTACCTGAAGTGCTTCTACCCGATCGAGTTCATGGCGGCGCTGCTGTCGACGGAGGTCTCGTCGACCGAGAACGTCGTGAAGTACATCCAGGAGGCCCGCTCGCACGGCATCGAGGTGCTGCCGCCGGACGTGAACGTCTCCGAGATCAGCTTCAGCGTCGACTACGCCGTCGACGACGCCCTGCGGAACCGCCGCAAGCACAAGGGCACCACCTATGGCCGCATCCGCTTCGGCCTGTCGGCGGTGAAGGGCATGGGCGACACCGCGCTCGAGGCCATCCTCGACGGTCGTCGTCGGATGGGCCGCTTCAAGAGCTTCTACGACTTCCTCGAGTCGATGCCGGCGGGCAAGGTCAACCGCAAGGTTCTCGAGGTGCTCATCAAGTCCGGTGCCCTCGACTGCTTCGGCCGCCCGCGCGCGGTGCTGTTCGCCTCGATCGACGACGCCATCGCCACCGCCGACGCCAACCGCCAGGACGCGCAGTCGTCGCAGTTCTCGTTGTTTGGCTCGGCGGCGACGAAGCGCCCCGAGATCTACAAGGACGTGCCCGAGTGGGGGCACAAGGAGAAGCTCACCAACGAGCGTGAGGCCGTCGGCTTCTACCTCTCGGGCCATCCCCTCGACCGCTACATCGACGACGCCCGCAAGCTCGGCGCCGTGCCCACCGTTGAACTCGTCACCTTCCGTCACAACAGCGAGGCCGTCGTCGCCGGCATCGTCGCCGGCATGAAGGAGCGCAAGCTCAAGACGAGCGATGGCCGCTGGGCGGTGGTGACCCTCGAGGACACCTGGGGACAGGCCGAAGTGCTCTGCTTCTCGAAGGTCTACGAGGCCGCCGAGCCGCTGCTCAAGAGCGGTGAGCCGATCCTCATCCGCGGGCGCGCCCTCATCGACGACATGGACGATGACGGCAAGCAGCTCGCGCCCAAGATGCGGGCCGAGGCCGTCGAGTCGCTGGCGGCGGCGCAGATCGCGCGGACCCGCTACCTCGACATCACCCTCAACGTTGGCCGCAAGCCCGGCGTGTCGCTGAAGACGCCGACGCCGCAGGCGGCGACGGATCAGGCCGAGGCCTGGGTCGAGGCCACCCTCGAGAGGCTGGCGGCCACCTGCCGGACCTCGCCCGGTATGGTGCCGGCCCGGCTGCGCCTCGAGATGCCGGCGGGCTACAGCGTCCTCGTCCAGTCGGGCGACCTGCGCGTCACGCCGACCGAGGAGCTCGTCACCGCCCTCGAGCGCGTCCAGGGTGTCGTCGCCGTCGCCCGCAACTGACGGCCTGATTCAAAACGCCTGGGCTCCGCCCAAGCGTTTGAACAAGCGGGACTATTTGGGCGCGAAGCGCCCGAATTCCAGTGGAAATCCGACAGGTTGCGCGACCCGCCTGCTGCCCGCGGCAGGCGCCCGCGCGGGCCCGCGCCAAGTATCGCGTCCGGGCGATATAACGGAGGTACCCCTTCGGAGGAAGCCGCCATGACCACCGTCCACCAGCGCACCAATGTCGGCGGCATCGCCGCGGTGACCCCCCAGCAGGCCGGCGTCCCCGCGTGGCTCGGCGGCCTCCTGGCCGTGAACCCGAAGCTGGCCGACTACTACAAGTCCGATCCGGGCCTGCGCGCCTTCCTCGACGCCAACAAGGCCAACCTCGTCGAGTGGTCGGCGCCCCCCGCCGGGCGCGTTGCCGATCGCGTGACCTGGGAGACCTGGTGCCACGCCACGACGAACGTGCCGGCGGCGGTGCGCGATCAGGAGTACATCATCGTCGTCGCCCGCGGCAGCGCCTACCAGAACGGCAACGAGGTCGCCTTCCCGCTGCAGAACGGTCGCAGCGCGTCGTCTGACGGCCGCATCGCCTTCGTCGGCAAGACCGCCGACTACCTCGCTTCACAGAAGCCTGCCGACGAGAACGGCCACTATCCGGGCGCCATCACCGTCGAGGTCAGCCTCCCGGTGGCCGGCAGCGCCGGCGAGAAGGTGTCCCTCGCCTACTGCCGCGTGAAGCCCGACGCCGCTGGCCGGATGCACCCGTCACACTCGGGCTGGCCGGACTCCTTCGTTGGCGTCTTCGGCGGCTACTCGGGCCGGGAGCTCGAGGTGAAGATCGCGGGCAACCGCCGTCAGTTCGCCGAGTCGCCCGACGGCTGCTCGCAGGCGTGCGTCGGCCGCCTCGTCTGAACGCCACCTCCTGACCGGGGCGAGACTCCGCCCCACGACGCGCACGCGGCTGCTACGCTGGCCGCGTGCGCTTCTTCTCCCGCATCGGCACCTGGCTGCGCACCAGGCGAACGCCGGCGTCGACGACGCCGCCGGTGGCGCCCGCGCCGCCCCCGACGCTCGATCCGGAGCTGCTCGCGCGCCTGCCCCAGGCCTCGGCCGAGGTCTTCCAGCGGCGCCTCAAGGAGGCCCTCTCGGCGTCGCAGCGCGCGGTCCAGGCCGTCGTCCTCGATCCGTCGCTGCGGGTGATCGCCCTGTCGCAGGGCGAGCGCGCCGACGAGGACGACATCGATCGGGCCTTGCAGCAGGTCGAGGCCGGCGGCGTGCAGTGGTCGTCGCTCACGTGGTCGGCGCTGCGTGATGCCCGGCCGCCGTTCTCGCCGGCGCCGCGGGAGTGGGGCGGCGACGTCGCCCACCTCCTCGAGGGCGACGCCGGCCTCATCTTCTTCGTCGACGTCGAGGCCATCGCCGCGGCGACCGCGCAGGCGGCCGAGCAGCTCGGGCTCACGGCCACCGTCGAGGACGGCACCGTCGTGCGGGTCAGCGATGGCCGCTTCCAGGCGATGATCGGCACGAGCACGGTGATCGCCGAGGCCCTGTGGACGGGCTGTGGTCCCCTCACCGCCATCGTGCGTCGGGTGCGCCAGCTGCCGCACGAGCTGCGCAGCTTCGTCGCCGTGCAGAAGGGCCTCGAGCGCGCCTTCGTCGGCGTGCGCTTCGAGGTCGTCGGCGACCACCTCGTGGGTCGGCGCGCCACGGGCGGGCCGCTGCGCCTCGACTACCGCCACCTCGCGGCCTCGGCCCGCGCGAGCGGCGTCGGCGTCGACGCCTTCCTCGACGGCGCCACCCTCGACGATCTCGTCGAGCAGGAGGGCGAGGTCGTGGCGCTGCTGCGCTCGCCGGCGTGGGCGAAGGCGTGGCCGGAGATGCTTTCCCACCCCGACGAGCACGGTGGTGTCGTCTGCCTCGCTCGCGAGCAGGAGGGCCGTGTACGGCCGCTGCCGAAGACGCCGACGGATGCGCCGGGCCGCTTCGACTTCCTGCTGCGGGAGGCCCGCCGACAGCTGCCCTTCCTGCAGGTGCAGGGGCACGCCTTCGTCGTCGAGCAGCCGGGACCGCGGGGCCTCGCGCGGGCCTGGGGCCTCGTGAGCGATCGCGCCGCGTCGCTCCTGCTCGACCCGGCGCTCGTGCGCGGCCTCTGTGAACAGCTGGGGCCGGTGCCCGGGTCCGTCGTCGCGACCACCGTCACCGAGAACGTCCTCGTCGTGGCGGCCCCCGAGACGCCGTCGTCGCTGGTGAAGGAGGCCGAGCGGCGCGGGGGCCTGCTCGAGACCGACCTGTTCGACGGCGGCGCCGACGCCCTCGTCCTCACGCGACAGGTCACCCTGCCGGCGCAGGGGGCGGGGCTGTTCGACCTCACCATCGTCCCCGAGCAGTTCTTCGAACTCAGCGCGCGGGCCGCCAGCGCCGGCGACAACGGCCGGATCCGTGGCGACTTCCTGCGCGGCCTCGCCCTCGAAGCCCTTGGCCTCCAGGAGAAGGCCCTGCCGCACTTCGAGCGCGCCGCCCGGGCCCGCGCCAACGACGGCGACCTGCACCTCGCCCTCGGACGCTGCCTCTCGGGGCTTGGCCGCTTCGAGCGGGCCGTCCTGGTGCTGGGGCGGGCCGCGACCCTCAACCCCGAGGAGGCCGAGGTCCACAACGCCTTCGGCGTCGCCCTCTACAAGACCGGCGCCACCACCGAGGCCCGCGCCGCGTTCCTCAAGGCGGTCCACCTGTCGCCCGACGAGGTGGGCTTCCTCGTGAACCTGGGGCGCACCTGCACCGACGAGGAACTCTTCACCGAGGCCCGGGCCGTCCTCGAGCACGCCCTGCGGATGGAGCCGTCGTCGGCAGAGGCCCACGCGTCGATGGCGGTGCTGTGCCACCGCACCGGCGAGCGGAAACGGGCCCTGCACCACGCCCGCGCCGCCCTCGCCGAGCAACCCGACGACGACACCGTGCAGGAACTCCTGCGCATGATCGACGACGACGCCGAACCGCTGCCCTGACCCGCTGATCCCCCTTTCCGTCGGGCGGGCATCCGGGTCAGACGATCGCCATGTTGCTCTCGACCCTCTGTGTCCTCGCGCTGCTGCAGCCGGCGGCGGCGCCCACCTTCCCCTGGGAACGCCACGAGCTGCGCCTCGACAACGGCCTGCGCGTCGTCGTCGTCCCCACCGACAAGAGCGGCTTCTTTGCGATGTACGAGGTCGTGGGAACGGGCTCGCGTGACGAGGTCGAGCCCGGTCGCTCCGGCTTCGCGCACTTCTTCGAGCACATGATGTTCCGCGGGACGAAGCAGTTCCCCGCCGACGCCCGCACCGCGTTGCTCGCGAAGCTCGGCGTCGACGAGGGCGGCTACACGACCGACGACTTCACGGCCTACCACCTGCAGGGCCCGAGCACGGCGCTGCCAGAGCTCTTCGCCCTCGAGGCCGATCGCTACATGCACCTCGAGTACAGCGAGGATGACTTCAAGACGGAGTCGCGTGCCGTCCTCGGCGAGTACAACAAGAACTTCGCCAATCCCGACCAGAAGGCCTTCGAGGTGCTGTCGAACCTCGCCTTCGACGCCCACACCTACAAGCACACGACGATGGGCTTCCTGAAGGACATCCAGGCGATGCCGGAGGCCTTCGCCTACAGCCGCTCCTTCTTCGACCGCTACTACCGCCCCGACAACGTCATGATCCTCGTCGTCGGTGACGTCGACGTCGCCGCCGTCCAGGCCCGGGCGAAGGAGACCTTCGGCGCGTGGCAGGGCAAGCGGGCACCGACGGTGCTGAAGGACGAGGCGCCGCTGTCGAAGGAGCGCCGCGTGCTGGAGAACTGGGCGAACCCGACCCAGCCGCGCCTGCACGTCGGCTGGCGCGTGCCATCGTCGACGTCCGACGCGAAGCAGGCGGCCCTCGGGTTGCTGGTGCAGCATTATGTGTTCTCGGACTCGTCGGACCTCGTGAAGGGCCTCGTGCTGGGCGATCCGACGACGGACAAGGGCAAGCCGCTCGCCGAGAAGGTCTCGTGCTGGTGGGACCTCCACAAGGACGCCTCACTTTTCCCCATCGCCGTGCGCATGAAGGACGACGCCGTCACCGACGAGGTCCTCGCCCGCGTGCAGGGACACCTCGACGCCGTCGCCGCTGGACGCATCAACGATCGCCGATTCGCCGACGTGAAGAGTTACCTGCGTTACAGCCTGCTCATGGGGCTCACGTCGCCCGACAAGATCGCCGGCACCCTCGCCTGGCTGTCCGGGCCGTCGATGGATGTCGGCGCGGTCGACGCCGTCTACGCCGCGCTGCAGACGACGACGCCAAAGGACCTGCAGGCCTTCGTGAAGAAGCACTTCGGCGCCTCGCAGCGCGCCATCGTCGAACTCCGCCATCAGCCGACGCCGGCCGCCGGGAGCAGCAAGTGAAGCGCCACCACCTCGTCTCCCTCATCGTCACCGTCGCCGTCGCGCTCGTCGGCAGCGCCTGCGTCTCCACCCGCGTCGTCAAGGGTGGGCCCGATCCGCGCGCCGGGCGCACGCCGGCGCCGACGACGGTGGCCGCGCCGGTCGCGTCGCTGCCGCTTGGTCCGAACCCGTCGGGCGCCCTGCGCGTCGTCGAGGATCGCAGCGCGGCCGACCCCATCGTGAACCTGCGCATCGCGTTCCTCGCGGGCTCGTCGGCGGATCCGCCGGGGAAGGAGGGTCTCACGGGCCTCACCGCGCGGCTGATGGCCGAGGCCACCGCCGACCTCGACGCCGCCGGCCTCGCCGACGCGCTGTTCCCGATGGCGGCCGAGCTGTCGGTCCAGGTCGACAAGGACGCCACGGTCTTTGTCGGACGTGTCCACAAGGACCATGAGGCCGCGTTCCTCAAGATCCTCGGCGACGTCCTCACGCGGCCCCGCCTCGACGCCGCCGACTTCGCCCGCCTGCGCGACGAGCAGCGGGCCTTCCTCACGTCGACGCTGCGCACCGGCAACGACGAGGCCCTGCAGCGCGAGGCCCTCGAGCTCATGATCTACGACGGCGACCGCGTCACCGGTCGCGCCGCCCCGGGCGCCGAGCCCCACCCCTACGGCTGGACCGTCGGCGGCACCGTCGCCGGCCTCACGGCCATCACGCTCGACGATGTGCGCGCCTGGCGCGACGCCGTCTTCACCGTCGACCGCGCCGTTGTCGGTATCGGTGGCGGCGCGAGCGACGCCCTCGTGGGGCAGCTCAAGGCGGTGGTGTCGACGCTGCCGACGCACGGGCCCGAGCTGCCCGACGCGCTGCCGCCGCCGGTGCCCCCGTCGAGCCGCCTGCTCGTCGTCGAGAAGCCCTCGGCCGGCACGGCCATCAGCGTCGGCTTCGCGGTCCCGACGTTGTCGCGCACCCACCCCGACTGGCCGGCGATGAAGCTGGCCGAGACCTACTTCGGCGAGCACCGGAACCTGATCGGTCACCTCTTCCACTCGATGCGCGAGGTCCGCGGCCTCAACTACGGCGACTACGCCTACGTCGAGCACTTCGTCGAGCAGCCCGGTGGCACCTTCGAGCGGCTGAACATCCCGCGGCGCACCCAGTACTTCTCGATGTGGATCCGCCCGGTGCAGCACCAGACCCGCCTGTTCGCGCTGCGGATGACGGGCTTCGAACTGGCCCGCTTCGTCGAGCGGGGCATCCCCGACGACGCAGCGTTTGCGCGGGTGCGCGGCTTCGTCGCCGGCTACTGGAAGAGCAAGAGCCAGGAGCCCATGCGCCGCCTTGGCTACGCGATGGACGCCGCGATCGCCGGGCAGGGGACCGATCCCGCGAGTCTGCTCGCGCGCATCGAGGTTCTCAGCCGCGACGACGTCAACGCCGCCATCCGCCGGCACCTGCGCGCCGACCACCTGTCGTGGGTCGTCGTGACCGAGGACGCTGCCCCACTCGTCGAGGCCCTGCGCGGCAAGACGCCGGCGACGATGACCTACACCGGCGCCGTGCCCGCCGACGTCCTCGAGGAGGACAAGGCCATCAGCGCCTTCGACCCCGGCTTCGGCGACGGCGACATCCTCGTCGTGCCGCCGACCGCCCTGTTCGAGCGTTGACGGCGGCGACGGGGACCTGTGAGGCTGTCGTCTGATGTCGGGCGCCAGCTTCATTGAAGGCCTCCTCGGCGGTGCCGGCGCCGCACTCTTGCTGCTGTGCGGCACCGTCCTGCTGCAGGTGCTTGAGGCGTGGCGGTTCTCCCGCGCGCGCGGTCCCCTTGGGGCCCTTGCCAGCGTCGGCCGCGGCTGGCTGCACACCCGTCGCGACAGCGACGTCGTCGACGCTGTCGCCGCCACACTCACCGGCGTCGCGCTGCCGTGCCTCGCCGTGGCCCAGGCCACGGTGCTCGGGGTGTCGGTGACGTCGACGGCGCTGGCCACGGCACTCGTGCTTGGTGCGGCAGGTGTCCCGATCGTGGCGTCCCTCGCGGGCGGCGCCGGCAGCGAGGCCCGCCTCGCCCTCGACGACGCCACCCGGCGCGCGGTCCGTCAGGCGCTGCTGGTCGGAGCGGTGCTGGTGGCGCCCGGTGCATTCCAGATCCCGATCGCCTTCGGCGCCATCGTCGCCATGCTGCGCCAGCGTCACGAGGCGCCAGGGGGCCTGCAGCCGCGCCACGACACGGCCATTGGGGCCGGCTCCCGGCTCGCCCTCGAGGCCGCCGATCGGGGCGCGGTGCTGGTGCTGGCGTGGGTCTGCGCAGCCGGCGTCGTCCTCGCCTGGCCGGAGGGCCAGGTGATGGGCGGGCGGGCGGTCCTGCTCGGGATCACGATGCTGGCGGTCGTCGGCGCCGCCTTCGTCATCGTCGAGTGGAGCGGCCCGCAGCGCGCGGTCGCCCGTGGGCTGGGGGGCCCGCTCTTGTGGCTGGCGACGTCGGCGGTGCTCCGTCTGGCGGTGGTCGTGGCGGGGCTTGCTGCCGGCGCCGTCGCGACCGATGCTGCCGGCCCATGAGCAACGGCCACGCCTCCCACCCACGCGGTGCCACCGTCGTCGTCCGCAGCCAGGCTGGCCTGCAGCTGGAGCGGCCGATCTTCGAGATCGTCGAGCTCGCCTCGGGCAAGCGTCACCGCTTCGACAGCGCGACGGTCCGCATCGGCGCCGGCGCCGGCAACGACGTCGTGCTCGGTCGCCCGACGGTGTCGTCGGTCCACGCCGAGCTCGTCGTGGGGCCAGGTGGCTTCCGCCTGCGCGACCTCGGCAGCACCAACGGCACCACCGTCAACGGCGTCCGCGTCATCGAGGCCATCATCGGCGACGGCGCCCGCATCGTCGTCGGCGGTGACGTCGAGCTCGAGCTGCGGGTCAGCAAGGAGAAGGTCAGCCAGCCCCTCTCGGCCGAGACCGAGCTGCACGGCGCTGTCGGTGCGTCGCCGGCCATGCGGGCGGTGTTCTCGCGCATCGAGCGGGTCGGAAAGACCGACGCCACGGTGCTCATCCACGGCGAGACCGGCACGGGCAAGGAGGTCACGGCCTGGGCCATCTACGAGGCGAGCAAGCGCAAGGACAAGCCCTTCGTCGTCGTCGACTGCGCCGCCGTCGCCCGCACGCTCATCGAGAGCGAACTCTTCGGTCATGAGAAGGGGGCCTTCACGGGCGCCGACAAGCGCCGCATCGGCGCCTTCGAGCGGGCCCACGGTGGCACCCTGTTTCTCGACGAACTCGGCGAGCTCGAGCTCGACCTGCAGCCCAAGCTGCTGCGGGCCCTTGAGCGCCGCGAGATCCAGCGCCTCGGCGGCGACAAGCCGATCCCCGTCGATGTGCGGATCATCGCCGCCACCAACCGCGACCTGCGCTCGATGGTGGCCCGCCGCGAGTTCCGCGAGGACCTCTACTACCGCCTCGCCGTCGTCACCCTCGAGCTGCCGCCGCTGCGCGAGCGCAAGGAGGACATCCCCGTCCTCGTCGACCACTTCTTGAAGGGCCTCGGTCTGGGGCGCGACGCCCTCCCCGAGGGCGCGATGGATCGCTTCCTCGAGCACGGTTGGCCCGGCAACGCCCGCGAGCTCAAGAACGCCGTCGAGCGCGCCGTCGTCCTCGGCGAGGCGAAGCCGCTGGGGGCGTCGTCGCTGCCGCCGCCGTCGTCGTCGCCTTCAACATCGTCGTCGTCGTCGACGCCAGCGCCGTCGGGCAGCGGCGAGAGCGGCGTCTTCACCGTCAACCCCGACGTCCCCTACAAGGATCAGAAGGCGGCGGTCATCGCCGACTTCGAGGAGCGCTACGTGCGCACCCTCATGAAGATCCACCAGGGCAACGTCTCGGCGGCAGCCCGCGTCGCCGGCATCGACCGGATGAGCCTGCACAAGATCATCGAGCGCTACGGCCTCGACGCCCGCGACCTCGCCCGCTGAGCTTCGCGAGGCCGTCGACGTGGCCGCCGGCGACGGCCACGTCGCCCCGCCCCTACTTGTCCTGGATGCGCGCGAGATCGGCGTGCGTGAAGACCTGGCAGTCGTCGTAGAACTCGACCTTGCCGGTCTCGAGGTCGTGCATGCCGCCGACAACGCCGATGCGGCCCTCCTCGACGAGCTTCTCGAGGACGAAGCTGCGCTCGATGATGGCGCGCACCGAGCGCCGGACGTTGATGCGGGCGACGTTCTCGACGAACTCCCGGTTCTTGCCGTGCCGCTCCGCCGGGTTCGCGACCTCGCGCTCCGCGTAGACCGCCGGCTGCAGCTTCGAGAGCAGCTCCGTGAGGTTGCCGAGCTCGACGTGGTCGCAGGCGCCCTTGACGGCGCCACAGCTCGAATGCCCCAGCACGACGACCAGCTTGCTGCCGGCGACCTTGCAGGCGAACTCCATGCTGCCGAGGATGTCGGTGTTGACGATGTTGCCGGCGATGCGGATGGAAAAGATATCGCCGAGGCCCTGATCGAAGATCAGCTCTGCCGAGGTGCGGCTGTCGATGCAGCTGAGGATCGTGGCGAACGGCCACTGCCCCTCGCGGGTGTCGTTGGCTTGCTGGAGGAGATCGCGGCTGAGCCGCAGGTTGTTCTGGAAGCGGGAGTTGCCCTCCTGCAGGAATTGCAGGGCGAGCTGGGGGGACATCGAGGCCTGGCTTTCGCGGGTGTGCGTACGCATGACGACGGTTCCTGCGCCCATCGGGCGCAACACCCCGGCCTGACGGAGGCCGAGGGCAGGTGGGGAGAGAGGGGGAAACGAGGCGCGGGCCGACCGGGACGGTCGGTCAATGCGCCGGGTCGTCGTCGTCGTCGTCGTAGAGGACGATGCGCCGGGGCCGACCGGCATGGCGGGCGACAGGCCGGGGGCGGCGGGGTGCGGTGTGCCGTCGGGGGACGCGACGCCGCGAGCGGCTCCGCGCCCGGGCAGCCTTCGGCGGCGCCGGCAGCGGCGGCTGTGTCACCGCGCGATGCCGGATGAGCGACGCCTGCTGTTCGACGTGGGCGCTCTCGTCTTCCTCGGTCGACGCCGCCACACCCGTCGGCCCGACGGGCGCCGCACAGAGCATCACGAGCGCGAGCAGGCGGGCCAGCAGCACCAGACAACGATGCCGATAGATGCCACGCGGTGCAAGTGACGACGACGCCGAGGGCCCGGATCTGCCCGCGCAGCGCGGTCACGGGCCGTCGAGGGCCTCGTCGGCGACGTCGCCGTCGAGGGAGACCCGCCGGCGCTGCGGGTCCTCGACGTCGACCTCGACGCGGTAGCGGCCGCGCAGGCGGGCGAGGAAGCAGACCTCGAAGCCATCGCGGTAACGCAGGTGCAGGCCGTGCTCGGGGCGGTCGTTGCCCTCGACGAGGATGGCCCGGACCCGCAGCCAGCTCGGCGACGTCGACGGCACCGGCACGCACCGCTCGACAAACGCTGTCGGTCCCACAGTGGCGACGGCGCCGTCGCCCAGGCGATCGAGGAAGAGCTCGTTCTTGTCGGCGCAGCCCGCGACATCGATGTCGTCGCCGTCGCCGACGAAGCGGGTCCCCGCCTTGAAGCAGAGGCGGTCACCGCGCGACTCGGTGCAGGGGCCGTCGCCCGCCGACGGCATGACGGCGATGGCGCCGCCGGGCAGGGCCCGCACCAGTCGACAGCCGTCGACGCCGACGATGATCTCGCCAAAGCCGGCGATGCCGACGACGTCCTCGCGCCCCGTCGATGTCGCCCGCACCGTCCACGCCGCCGGGCCGGCGTGCAGCACCCGGCCCCCGCCAGACACGACGAGCGCGCCGGCCGCGGGGGCGGGCGCGCTCGTGGCGCAGCCGGTGGTCATCACGACGAGGGCGATGAGGAGCTGCCGCATCGGGATCAGTAGTTCGGATCCCAGTCGGAGGCGGGCAGGATCTTCCAGCCGGAGTCGTAGTTCTTCGTCGTCACGCGCAGCACGCGCAGCGGCCAGATCCGCTTGTTGCCGGCGCTGTCCTTCTCCTCGATGTGGAAGCGGTGCAGCTCGAGCGTGTAGGTGCTGCCCTTGTCGAGCTTCTTCACCTCCTTCAGCCACGGGTTCTCGGGGTGCCAGAAGACGTCCTTGCCGACGCGGGCGACGTACGAGAACAGCGGATAGGCCTCGATGAACTTCTGGGCCTGCTTGCGGGTCGGCTCGAGGAGCTTGTTGGCCTGCTCCTGGTTCAGCGACACCGAGGAGTCCTCGGAGACGACGACGGTGTTGAGGGCCTCGGCGCCCTTCTTCTCGAGCTCGCGCATCATCTTGACGGCGCCGTCGACGTCCTTCTCCTCGGAGCGCACGGCGTCACGCTTGGCGATGCGCCAGTTGGGGATCGTGAAGTCGTTGGCCGTCAGCGTCGCGCCACCGAGGAGGTAGTTGCGGGCGCTGTCGTCGCCCTTGCCCTCGAGGGCCTTCAAGTACGACTCGGCGACCTTGCGCGCGTCGTCGAGGGCGCCGGCGCCGTCGATGGTGGCGACGGGCGGGGCCTTGGCCATGCCGGGCTCGGCCGGCTTCTGCGCGGGAAAGAGTGACAACACGCCAACCAGGGACCAGGCAACGACGTTCATGACCACCTCACGAGGTGGCAGGACGCTACCATGCCCACCATGGACGGCACGCGGTCGACCCGGCACCTCCTCCCCTGTCTCGGGCTCGTGGGCCTGATCGTGTCCTGTGCCACACCGCCCGTCATCGCGCCCCGGCTGCGGGGATTGCAGGACGTCGCCGTCGTCAGCATCTACGGCACCCGCGACCTCGGTCTCCTCGAGACCGGCCCGGGCCCCCTCGCCCTCGGCGACGGCGTCGGCGAGGAGGCCGCCGAGCTCGTCGTCGGCGACGCCATGGTCTTCCTCGAGGGCATCTACGGGGCCGGTCACGTGCTGTCGCCGAAGCAGGCGATGGCGTCGAAGAAGTACGACGCCCTCCCCGAGGCCCAACCGACGGACCAGTGGTCCCAGGTCGATCGCATGATCGCCGTCGACCTCGACCACGGCCGCACGCCCGAGGCGCTGGCCGCGCTCGCCCGCAGTCTCGACGTCGATGCCGTTGTCGTCATCCGACACGAGTGGTGGCTCGCCCGCGAGCGCTATGAGCTCGTGCGCGCGGTCTCGCTCTATGACCGCTGCACTGTCCTTGTCGTCGACCGCGACGGCGTCGTGCTGTGGCGCGACGTCGCGATGGGCCGGTCGGCGGCCCGGACGATGTGGAGCAGCCAACTCCAGTTCGGCCTCAGCGGTGACGCCGTCGTCGCCGAGAGCCGCACCCTCGCCCGCGAGACCGCCCGGCAGGCCCACGCCGAGCTCCAGGCCCGCGCGCTCGCGCTCCCCACGCTGCCGCCGTCGTCGTCGGTGCGGACGAAGGCGCCGCCGCCGCCGCTGGAGCCCGTGGCGCTGCCGCCGCCGGAGTCTGTGCCGCCGACCCCGGAGCCCGCGCCGTCGCCGTCACCATGACAACGGGCGCCTCGCGGCGCCCGTCGTATTCCCGAGGACCGTTGGTCTCGTCGTCAGTCCCGGAAGATCGCGAGGTTGACGCTGTCGCCGCGACGCTGGAGCTCATCGTAGAAGCGCGGCGGGCTGCCCGTGGCCTGGAAGCGACCCATGACCGCGCCCTGGTCGTCGAAGCCCTCACGCTTGAACGTGAAGAGGTCCTGCGTCGTGACGAGGTCGACCTCGACGCCGGTGACTTCGCTGATCTGGGTGACGCGCGAGCTGCCGTCGGCGAAGCGGGTGACGGTGACGATGATGTCGAGGCTCGACGCGATCTGCTCGCGCACCACGCGCCGCTGCACGTCGAGGCCGGCCATCGAGATCATCGTCTCGAGCCGGTCGAGGCAGTCCCGCGTCGTCGCCGCGTAGCTCGTGAAGAGGGTGCCGTCCTGGCGACCGCCCATCGCGACGAACAGCTCGTGGGCCTCACCACCGGTGACCTCATGCACGAGGACACGACCGGGGCGCATGCGCAGCGCATTGCCGACGAGGTCGCGCACCGTGGCGGCCGACGGGCCACCGCGCAGCGGGCGGGGCTCGAGGGTCACGATGTGCGGCTGCGGCAGCTTGAGGCGCGCCACCTGCTCGACGATGACGATGCGCTCCTCGTCGTCGATGGTCGCGGCCATCGCCGACATCAGCGTGCCGATCTGGGCGCCGGGGCCGCCGCAGATGCAGACGTTGCGGCGGGCGCGCACGCACAGCTCGAGGAACTCGGCCATGTTGCGCGAGAGCATGTTCTCGGCGACGAGCTCGTCGAGGGTCGCGTTGCGCGTGCTGGAGCGCGAGATGGTGACGAGCGGCCCGCGCACCGTTGCCGCGTGGTGCACGGCGTTGACGCGGGTGCCGTCGGCGAGGCGGGCCTCGGCGATGGGGTGCTCGGCGTCGAAGCGGACGCCGGCGGCATGCATGATGCGCCGGACCACGAGAGCGACGGCCTCGTCCGACGAGAAGAACGCCTGCACCGGCGTCAGCGGCACACCCACCGACGAGCTGTCGGGCGCGCGGCGCACGAGGATCTGGTGCGGGCCGTTGACGAAGATCTCGACGACGTTCTGGTCCTCGAGGAGCTCACCGAGCGGGCCGAGTCCGCAGATCTCGCGGGCGATCTGCAGCGGCCAGCCGTCGGTGTTCTCGCCGGCGAGCTTCTTGGCGAGGGCGTTGAGGGTCTTCTCGGCGGCCGAGCGCGCGCGCTCGAGGGTGCTGTCGTCGTCGGGCGGCAGCCCGCCGTCGGCGGCGAGGGCCTTCGTGACCGAGCTGAACACGGCGCCGCGGGCGTTGAGGGCGCTGGCCGCGGGCAGGGCGATCTGCAGGTCCTGTCGACGACGCTGGGGCTGCTGGGGCCGTGGCGCCGGCGGCGGCGGCTCCTTGCGGAGCTGGCGGCTCGATTCGCGGGGCTCGGCAGCGGGTTTCGGGCGGGGCGCGTCGGGGACCTCGGCGCGGGGCTCGGGGCGCACCGGCTCGGGGCGGACGGGCTCGGGCTTCGGCGGTGGCGGCGCGGGCGGCGGTTCGGGGCGACGCGGCGGCGCGGCCTCCTCGGCCCCGAAGATCACGTCGTCGTCGTCGTCGCCCGCTGGCTGCGGGGCGGGCGCCGGCACCGGCGGAGGCGCTGCAGCCTCCTCCTCGTCACCGCCCGGATCAGCCTCGGCACCACCGCCACCGGCGCCGACGCCGTCGGGGGATTCGAGGGTGATGGTGAAGTCGCCGATGTAGAGCTTGTCGCCGTCCTTGAGGACCTGGGGCGCGCTGATGCGCTTGCCGTTGACGTACGTGCCGTTCGTCGACTTGAGGTCGACGATGATGAACTTGCCGTCGCGCTGGACGATGCGGGAGTGGCGCTTCGAGATGTTGCCCTTGGGCAGGACGATGTCGTTGCCCTGGACGCGCCCGATGGTGATCTCACCCTGGTCGAAGACCTCGGCGCGCGGCTTGCCACCCTTCTCGGTGATCACGATGGTGAACGACACGCAGGCTCGCCTCACTGACGGTGGACAGCACCCCGTCGGGTGCAGATGACCTGGCCCCGGACCCCGCGGCCGGGCTGCCGATCGACGTCGACCGGCGCCCGACCATCGCAAAGAGCGGGCAGGGCAGCAACTTTCCCGGTGCGGCTGTCGCGGGCCTGCACGCCACCGTCGCCAGCGGGCTGTGTGGGGGAGTGTCCCACACTCTCTTTTTGTGCTGGGGACCCTCATGGGCTAGAGACGGTGTGATGTCGAGGATGACGACGGAGCCGCCATGCCGGTGAAGCTGCAGGTCGTGATGACCATCCCCGGCAAGGACCCGCGGGAGTTCGAGTACGAGTTCGAAGAGGACCGCATCTCCATCGGGCGCGACCAGGACAACGAGATCCAGGTCCCGCTCTCGACGGTCAGCCGCAAGCACTGCGTCCTGTTCCGCGATGAGGGCGAGTGGTTCCTTGAGGATCTCAAGTCGACCCACGGCACCAAGCACAACGGCCGCCCCGTCGGCGCCGGCGGCAAGAAGCTGCTGCGCGACGGCGACACCATCGAGCTCATCCACTTCAAGATCACCTTCCAGAACGCCGAGCTCGCGTCGCCCGACTACTCCGCCGAGAAGACCGAGGCCCTCGCCCGCAAGATGGTCGAGGAGGTCCTCGCCACCATCGGCAAGGACGGCGGCGAGGTCCCCTACGTCCGGGTGATGAATGGCCCCGACGAGGGCAAGCGCTTCGACATCGGCGTCGACGTCTCCGAGGTCGTCGTCGGCCGTGGGAATGATTGCGACTTCCAGATCAACGACGCCAACATCTCGCGTCGTCACGCCATCATCAAGCGCGACTGGAACGAGATCACGATCGAAGACGCCGGCAGCAAGAACGGCGTCGTCATCAACGACCGCAAGATCGCCCGCGCGACGGCGCTGCGCGACGCCGACGAGATCCTGCTCGGGGCGGTGCGGCTCACCTTCATCGACCCGTCGGCGAAGTTCATCGGCAAGCTCGACGACATCCCCGCCTTTGCCGAGCCCACCGGCGTCGCCGACGAGGACGAGCCCGGCGACGAACCCGAGGGCGACGAGGACGGCGGCGAAGGCGTCGGGGACGACCCGGGCGGCCAGCTGCCGGCGATGGAGACCCAGACGGGCGGCGAAGACGGGGAGCAGCAGCTCCTCGCCGGCCCGGTCGAAGAGGGCGACGACGTCGAGGCCGACGCCTTTGATCCCGAGGTCGAGGCCCCGAAGGGGCTCGGCGCGGTCGAGATCGGGCTCATCGGCGTCGCGATCGTGGCCGTGCTCGGACTCGCGATCGGTGTGGCCGTCCTGGTGATGGGTTGATAGCCCCGGGAGGATGCAGGTGACGCTGCCCGCCCCGGAGGAGACCAGCGACGAGGTGCTCGTCGCCCGTGCGCAGGCGGGCGACTACGGCGCCTTCGAGGACCTCGTGCGCCGTCATCAGCGCCGGGCCTACGCCGTGGCCTTCGGCATTGTGAAGAACCCCGCCGAGGCCGAGGAGGTCGTGCAGGAGACCTTCCTCTCGGCCTTCGAGCACCTCGAGGCCTTCCGCGGCGAATCGAAGTTCTCGACGTGGATCTACCGGGTGGCGTCGAACCACGCCCTCATGAAGCTGCGCAAGAAGAAGCCCGAGCCGCACGGTGACATCACCGATCTCGAGCCCTCGCTGTCGCGCGCCCAGACCCGCTCCGAGGGCACGAGCCCCTTCGACGCCCTGTCCCTGTGGGCGCGGCGCCCCGACGACGCCGCCGACGCCAACGAGGTGCAGGAGGCCCTGAGCAGCGCCCTCGACGCCCTCGCCGACGACGACCGCGCCCTGTTGCTGATGCGCTCGATCGGCGAGGCCTCACACGACGTGCTCGCCGAGCGCTTCCAGACGACGGTACCGGCCGTGAAGAGCCGCCTGCACCGCGTCCGACTTCAACTTCGCGCCCTGCTCGACGAGCGGATGCGCGGCAAACCCCCGCCGTGACGGCGTCGAACCGGAAGGTGTCATGAGCGATCCCACCCGTCCCGTCGACTGCCAGCAGCTCGTCAGCCTGCTCGGTGACTACGTCGACAACCAGCTCACCGCCGAGCAACGCGCCGCCGTCGAGGCCCATATGGGCCAGTGCGCGCCCTGCGTCGCCTTCCTCCGGCAGTACCGCTTCGCGCCCCAGGCCGTGCGCGATCACCTGCTGAAGCAGGTGCCCGTCGACCTCGAGAACCGCCTCCTCAGCTTCCTGCGCGATCGCACGAAGAAGGCCTGAGGCCGGGGCTCACTCCCACTCGATGGTCGCCGGCGGCTTCGACGAGATGTCGTAGACGACGCGGTTCACGCCCCGGACCTCGTTGATGATCCGGTTGCTGATGCGCGACAGCAGCGCGTGGGGCAGGTCCGCCCAATCGGCCGTCATGCCGTCGAGCGAGCGCACGACCCGCACGCACACCGTCTCGTCGTAGGTGCGGGCGTCGCCCATGACGCCGACGCTCTTCACGGGCAGAAGCACCGCGAACCACTGCCACAGCCCCGTGGTGTCGACGGCGACGTCGCGGATGGCGGCGTCGATCTCGGCCCGCACGATGGCGTCGGCGGCGCGCAGCAGATCGCAGCGGACCTCGGTGACCTCGCCGAGCACCCGGATGGCGAGGCCGGGCCCGGGGAAGGGCTGGCGGTCGACGACTGCGGAGGAAAGCCCGAGCTCGCGCCCCAGCGCCCGCACCTCATCCTTGAACAGCTCGCGGAGCGGCTCGAGGAGCTTCAGCTTCATGCGCTCCGGCAGGCCGCCGACGTTGTGGTGGCTCTTGATGACCGCCGACGGACCGCCGTGGAAGGTCTGGCTCTCGATGACGTCGGGGTAGAGCGTGCCCTGGCCGAGGAAGCGCGCGCCCTCGATGCCGGCGGCGACCTCGTCGAAGACGTCGATGAAGATGTGGCCGATGCGCTTGCGCTTCACCTCGGGGTCGCTCACGCCCTCGAGCGCCGCGAAGAAGCGGGCACGGGCGTCGACGATGCGGACGTCCATGTTGAGGCCGTCCTTGAAGATGGCGCGGACCTGCTCGATCTCGCCCTGCCGATGCAGGCCGTGGTCGACGTAGACGCAGGTGAGCTGGGTGCCGATGGCCTTGTGGATGAGCACCGCAGCGACGGAGCTGTCGACGCCGCCGGAGATGGCCATGATGGCCCGCTGGTCGCCGACGGTGGCGCGCAGCTCGGCGACCTTGTCGGCGATGAACGACGACATCTTCCACGACTTCGCGCAGCCGGCGATGCCGCAGACGAAGGCTTCGAGGATGCGGGCGCCGTCCTTCGTGTGCACGACCTCGGGGTGGAACTGCACGCCCCACAGCCGGCGCTGCCGATCGGCGACGGCAGCCTGGGGACAGGTGGCGCTGCTGGCGAGGACGACGAAGCCATCGGGCAGGCGCTGGACCTGGTCGCCGTGACTCATCCACACATCGGTCTGCGCCGGCAGGCCCGAGAACAGGTCGCTGCCGTCCTTGACGTCGATGAAGGCGCGGCCGAACTCGCGGTGGTCGGCCGGCAGGACCTTGCCGCCGAGCTCCTCGGCCATGACCTGCATGCCGTAGCAGATGCCGAGGACGGGGACGCCGAGGGAGAAGACGGCGGCGTCGGGGCGGGGCGAGCCACCCTCATGCACCGAGGCGGGACCGCCCGAGAGGATGAGGGCCTTCGGCGCGAAGGACCGGATGCGCTCCGCCGTCGACGTGCAGGGCCAGATCTCACAATAGACCCCGAGCTCGCGCACGCGGCGGGCGATGAGCTGGGTGGTCTGGCTGCCAAAGTCGAGGATGAGGACCTTGTCCGACGTCTGCATGGGCCCCCCATAGCCAGCACCGCCCCTGCGGTCCACCGGCGTTCGACGGTCGCCGCCGGGCGTTGCGGGTACGCCGGCGGGGGTCTACACCCAGACCATGCGCGTCTCTCCGTGGCTCACCGCTGCCTTCCTCGGCTCCATCTCCGTCGCCGGCTGCCAGTGCATCGACGACACCAACCTCAACAGCCGCCCCGACGCCGGCTTCCCCGAGGAAGAGGAGCCGCCGCCGCCGCCGGTCTTCCCGCTGAAGGAGGGCGACTCGCTCGTGCTGAGCCCCATCGGCGGCCGCACCGACGAGGACGCCAACGGCGGCAGCGACTTCGCCATCCGTATCACCTGGCAGGTGAAGTCGGTGGCGCTCAACGCCGACAACCGCTGGGAGGTCACCGCCGACGCCCTCTACGAGCAGGCCGGCACGCCCGCGATCCCCGCGACGGCCCTGTCCCGCCTCGCCCTCGAGAACGTCGCCGACTTCCCGGCCATCGAGACGGCGCCCATCACCGCCCGTGACGCCGTCTTCAAGACGGACCGCGCGCCGACCATCGACGCCAGCTACACCCCCAACCATTTCCCGTTCTTCCAGAGCAGCCTCGACGGCAACGACGGCGACGACGACACCGTCTTCAACGAGGCCGCCGCCGACTTCCGCGAGGCGATGGTGGCCCTCGACGCCGAGGCCCAGGTGGACACCCAGGTCGCCGTCGGCCGATTCGAGGCCTTCTTCCGCGACGACCTCAACGGTCCGCCGATGCTCCACAAGATCCGCGCCGACGTGCACCCCTTCGGCTTCGTCTGCGGCTGGGATGAAATCCTCATCCCGTTCACCGAGGGCATGCCCCGCTCGCAGGCGCCGTTCACGGCGGCCGGGACCCCGCCCCTCGCCGCCATCAACTTCGGCATCCCCCAGCTCACGCGCGACGGCGTGACCTACACGTGCTCCTGCTTCAACCGGACCTGCGCGGCGAGCGGACAGTGTCTCGATCCGACCAACCCGGATGCTGCACCCGGTCCGTGTCCCTGAGACAGGATCCGGACGGAAGCGGGCGCCATCGGCGCCCGCTTCATTTTTTGGATCTGCACTGAAATCAAGACGTTGGCTGGGGGGCTTGCGTCCAGGAGCGGATCCATTGAATCACCTGCAGGTGTTGGCCGTCGCACCCGGTTCGAGGTTCGAACCCCGGGGTCGGCGATGGCTGCTCGACCTGGCGCACGAAGTGAGACGGCTCACGCCACCTGACCACCAATCCCTGTCACTGTGACGACTGACTTGAACGCCAATACGGGCCCAGACGTCCAGAACGACACGACGCGGAGGAGAGCGATGCTCAAGCGGATGATGAAGGCGACGCAGTTGATCGGGCTTACGGGCCTTCTTTCGCTGGCGGCGCCGGCGATGGCCCAGAAGGACCCGGCCGGTGACGAAGCCGTGGTGCAGAAGCTCGCTCATGGCGAGATCAACTGGTCGACCAAGACCGTCACCGCCACCGGTTCTGCGGCCGCCTCCAACAAGGAGGGCTCCGTCGCCCGCGCCCGCCTCATGGCCGAGCGCGCCGCCAAGCTCGATGCGCTGCGCAACATCATCGAGACCATCCAGGGCATCCAGGTCAACGGCACCCGCAACGCCGCGGACGTGATGTCCAATGGCGAGATCAAGTCGAAGATCCAGGGCATGGCCCAGGGCTTCAAGGTCGTCGACACCAAGTACTACAGCGACGGCTCCGTCGACGTCATCGTGTCGATGCCCATCGACGAGAACCTCACCAACGCCCTCGTCGAGAAGCCCAAGCCCACGCCGGGCCAGAAGCCCCGCAAGGTCACCACCGAGGGCCCCGAGGTCTTCACCGGTCTGATCGTCAACGCCCGTGGCCTCGGCATCACGCCGTCGATGGCCCCGCGCATCGTCGACGAGGCCGGCAAGGAGGTCTACGGCGCCGAGATCGTGAGCGACAAGGGCCTGCAGCAGGGCGGCATCGCCAGCTACGCGAAGTCCGATGAGAAGGCCGCCGAGCGCGGTGGCGAAAAGCCCATCGCCGTGAAGGCCCTCCGCGTCGCTGACAAGTCGAAGACCGACATCGTCATCTCCAACGCCGACGCCGACAAGCTGCGCGACCCCAACACCAACCTCTCGTTCCTTGCCGATGGCAAGGTCGTGATCCTCGTCGACTGAAGCGGCGACGACGAACTCAAGGAGCACACCATGACTCTCAAGAACGCACTCAGCTTCGTCGCCGCCGCCACCCTCGGCGTCACCACCATGACCGCCACCCCGGCCCAGGCCCAGGACCTCAAGCTCGTCGGCCCCATCACGGCCGAGGCCGACTTCAGCGGTGACCTCGCGGCCACCGAGAAGGAGCTCAAGCGCCAGGCCCGCCGCAAGGCCATCGAGGAAGGCGTCGGCGTCGCCGTCTCGTCCAACTCGATCGTCCGCAACTTCGAGCTCGTGGCCGATGAGATCACGACCGAGGCCAAGGGCATCATCTCCGAGGAGAAGTGGGGCCCCATCACCGATGGTCCCACCGGCTCCACGAAGAAGATCACGCTCACCGCCAAGGTCAGCAAGAACGTCGCCGACCTCGAGAAGGCCGCCTGCACGGTCATCAAGGCCAACCACAACCCCAAGGTCGCGCTCGTCTTCGTCGAGAAGATCGGTGACCAGGACAAGTGGGTGACCGAGCGTGGTCTCGTCGAGGCCATGTTCACCGACGCCTTCATCGGCAGCTGCTTCACCCTCGTGGAGTCGGGCGTGAAGGTCACCGAGGTCTCGGCCACCGGCGACCTCCCGCAGGCGACGATCAACGAGATCGTGAAGAACGCCGACGCCCAGTACGTGGTCCTCGGCCAGGGCAAGATCATGAAGGCCGACGCCAAGCAGCTGCTCGGTGACTCGGCGATGAACAGCTATAGCGTCTCGGCGTCGCTCAAGCTCATCAACACCGCCAACAACGCCATCGAGGCCGTCGCCACCAAGCAGGTCCAGGTCCTCGGCATCTCGCCCGAGGTCGCCCTGAACCTGAAGGGCAACCAGCAGAAGAAGACCCAACTGGTCAACGGCATCATGGACGAGCTTGTCGAGAAGGTGACCACCCGCTGGTCCAGCGAGCTCACCAACGCCTCGACCGTGCAGGTCCAGATCGAGGGCGTGCCCAACTACGCCGCCGCCAAGGCGTTCAAGGAGCTCGCCGAGAAGGTGCTGAAGGCCAAGGTCGAGCAGCGCACGGTGAGCGGTGGTCGCGCCTCCTTCGACATCGACGTCGACGGCGGTGCCGACGCCCTCGCCGCCGGCCTCGAGGGCAAGAAGGCCGGGAAGCACACGGTCGAGGTCATCGAGGTGACCCGCGGCAAGGTGATCCTCAAGCTCAACTGAGCCGAGGCCTTCCCACTCTCGTTGCAGTCGAAGGAGTTGCCATGTCCATGACCCATGTCTCCCGCCGCGTCGTGCGGCTCATTCAAGGCCTGACGCTGGGGGCAGCGATGGTGGCCCTGCTCGCGGCCGGCGCGCTCGAGGCGGGTACGCCGCCGGCGCCGAAGGCCACCTTCGTGAAGGGGGAGGTCACCGCCGGTCCGGTCGGTGGCACCCTCGCAAAGGTCAAGCGCGGCACCGTCATCGCCGCCGGCTCGACCGTGAAGACCGGTGAGGGCGCCCGCGCCGAACTCACCTTCCCCGATGGCTCCGTCGTCCGGATCGGGCCGTCGTCGGAGATCAAGCTCGAGGCGGCGGCCTTCGACGGCAAGACCAAGACCGTGAAGGTCGAGGCCGAGGTCGTTGGTGGTCAGGCCTGGGCCAAGGTCGCCACCCTCGTCGGCGACGACGCCCAGTTCAAGGTGAAGACGCAGAACGCGGTCGCCGGTGTCCGCGGCACCGTCTTCCGCATCAACGTCGAGCAGGACGAAGCGACGGTGGTGAAGGTCTACAACGGCTCCGTCGCCGTCGGCGGCGCCCCCGCCTTCCTCGGCAGCACCGACTCGGAGGCCTGCAAGGCCAACCCGATCAAGTGCAACCGCAAGGAGATTGCGCCCCCGATGCAGGAGGTCAGCGTCAAGGAGTTCGAGCACATCCTCGGCACCATGATGCAGATCCGCGTCGGCGCCGGCGGCGTGAAGGAGGCTGCCCCCGCCGCCTTCACCGCCGAAGAGGACGCCGCCGCCGAGCCGGAGTGGGTGCGCTGGAACAGCGAGCGCGACGCCGGCAAGAGCAAGGAGAAGTCCGACTGAGGCCCGCGCCTCCGACGGCATCGCGGGCGCCCTCCGGGGCGCCCGTTTCTTTGTGCGCCCGGCATGGGCGCGATCTTGGAGGTGAAAGTCCACCCGTGAGCTGGTCACAGCGAGCGAAGCGAACCGCAGAGCGTCGAACCGCGAGGCCGGCGTGAAGGA
>Ga0172373_10001754_pt1 | contig 34589 bp, 36 predicted proteins | sample Lak10m_2_FD_114546 | JGI IMG/M metagenome (GOLD analysis project Ga0172373, IMG submission 114546) | Freshwater microbial communities from Kabuno Bay, South-Kivu, Congo - kab_092012_10m | ecosystem: Environmental > Aquatic > Freshwater > Lake | place: Democratic Republic of the Congo...
ACTGTCCGGCGGCGCCGGCAGCGCCGTTAACCTGTTCCTGCAAGCCCAGCGCATCCTGATGCCGGTGCTCAACATCGGCCTGCCGGACTGCTTCGTCGAGCAAGGCACGCGCGAGGAATTGCTGAGCCTGTGCGGGCTGGACGTCCAGGGAATTGTCGACAGGATTGAACAATTCTGCGCTTAAGATGTTGTCGAAAATAATTTCCGCTAAACTTCATAGGCTTGGCAAGACCTAAATTTTGGGATATACAAGCCAATCCGATGAAATTCCTGATTATTGACGACGACGCCTCAGAACGTTCACGGACCATTCAAGCGCTGTGCGGCAAGTTTGCCGATGTCGATATGATTGAAATCGGCAGCCCCGAGGTCTTTGACAGCATAATCGCCCAAGCCGATTTTGACTTGGTAATCACTGAATTCAGGCTAGGCTGGACCGATGGCCTGAGTTTATTCAAGGCGCTCCATAAACGCTATGCCTGCATACCGGTCATCATGTTAACCGCTTTCGGTAACGAGACCATTGCCGTCACGGCCATTAAAAACGGCATGGACGACTATCTTACTAAAAGCAAGCGGCACTTATTAGCCGACGCCGTAGAACAAAGCCTGCTTAAGCCCGGCAAGAGAAGTCCGTGTAAGGATGAGGGCAACAATATTTTATTGTGTGAAAAATGGGATCTGGCAATTTCACGGCTGACCTCCGATTTCGCCTATTCGATGCGCATCTTGCCCGACAATAAACCGGTATTCGAATGGGTCACCGAACCGCTTAAACGCATGCTCAACAAGCCGGAGGGACTACATCATGCGGACCTGTTGGCCATCCACCCCGATGACGCTGGAATTGTCGCGCGCCACTTCGAACAATTGCTGGCAGGCTTCGAAAATACGGTTGAATACCGTATTATTACCGGCGACGGGCATTGCCGCTATTTCAGCGACCACGCCCTGCCTATCCGCGACTGGGTTAGCGGTAGCGTCGTTCGCATCTACGGCGCTATACAAGACATCACGGAGCAACGCAAAATTGAGGATACCTTGCGCCTGATGCAGCGTGCGATTGATTCGAGCAGTAACGGCATCGTCATCACCGGTCTTGCCGATACCGACTATGCGGTCATTTATGCAAACGATGCCTTTGTGCGCTTGACCGGTTATACCCTGGACGAACTGCTTGGACATAATTGCCGTATTTTGCAGAACAATGACCGCAACCAGCCTGAAATTGGACGGTTGCGTACTGCATTAACTGAAAACTGCGATAGCCATACCGTCCTGCGTAATTACCGCAAAGACGGCAGCCTGTTCTGGAACGAAGTCTTTATCTCGCCAATACGCGACAAGCAGGACAAAATCACGCATTATGTCGGCGTCCAGAACGATGTGACTTACCGTTGTGAAATGCAGGCCTTGCTCAGCAAAAATGAAGCGAAGCTGCGCGCTATTCTCAACAATGTGTTTGACGGGATTATCATTATTGACGAGCATGGACTCATTGAATACCTTAATCCATCCACCGAAACCATATTCGGTTACCGGGAGGAAGAATTGATCGGCCGGAGCATCAACTGCTTGATGCCCGAGTCAGGCCGGGGGCGGCATGGTAGCTACCTGAGCCATTACCTGGCCGGCGGCAATGCCAAAGCAAGCGGCATAGGCCGCGAAATATACGGACTCAGGAAAGACGGTTCGACATTCCCTATGGATTTAAACATCAGTGCCGTTAATGTCGATGATCGCCACCTGTTTATCGGCACCGTGCATGATGTCAGCAAGCATAAGCAGAATGAAGACGCATTGCGCGAATTATCGAGCCACCAGGAACTGATCAGGGAAGAGGAAAGGACCCGGATTGCCAGGGAAATCCACGATGAATTAGGCAGTTTCCTGACGGCGTTAAAAATGGATTTAAGCTGGTTGGCGAAACAATTGCCGGCAGCGTTATCAACGTGCCAAGAGAAAACCCAAGTCATGACCCAGCATGTTGACGATGCCATCCAAACCGTCAGGAAAATCATGACGGACCTGCGCCCCAGCATACTCGACCATTTGGGTTTATTAGCGGCGATAGATTGGCATATAGAAGAATTCCGCGAGCAAACCGGTATCGAATGTACGTTGACCATACCGGAAGACCCTGTTGAAATCGATGAAAAACGGAGCACGGCGGTTTTCCGGATCATGCAGGAGGCATTGACCAATATCGTCCTGCATGCGATGGCGACTTGGGCAAGCATCGACATCAGCGTGAGTGACGGCGTTTTGCTGATGCGCATCGCCGATAACGGTTGCGGCATGACACCGGCGCAGATGAACAAATCCGGCAGGTACGGCATTCAAGGCATGCATGAGCGGGCGCGCTATTTCGGAGGAGAACTCACACTCGACTGCCGGCCCGGACAAGGCGCGCTGCTCAGTTTGCGTATGCCGCTGCAATCGGCTAATAGAGCAGGCGCCTACGATGATTAAAATCCTGATTGCCGACGATCACGCCATTGTCAGGGAAGGCTTGAAACAAATTCTCGCCGATGTTCCCGATATGGAGGTTTGCGCCGAAGCGGCGTCAGGCGATGAAGCGCTCAAGATGATCCGCGCCGACGGCTGGGATGTCATGCTGCTGGATATAGCGATGCCCGGAAAAAGCGTGCTGGAACTGACCAGGATCGCGAAACAGCAGAATCCGCACCTGCCTATCCTGATTTTGAGCATGTATCCCGAGGAGCAATACGCCATCAGGATGCTGCAAACCGGTGCGGACGGCTATCTCACGAAAGAAAGCGCGCCCGATCAATTGGTTGCGGCCATTCGCAAAGTTGCCGGCGGCGGAAAATATATCAGTGCGGCAATGGCTGAAAAGCTGATCGAGGAATTGAAGCCGGCCCGGAAAAAACCGCTGCATGCGCTGCTGAGCGACCGCGAATTCCAGGTTTTCCAGGCCATCGCCTGCGGCAAGCGCGTCACAGAAATTGCCAACGATATGGCGCTCAGCGTCAAGACCATCAGCACCTTCCGAACCCGGTTAATGTCGAAAATGAACATGAACACAACCGCTGAAATTATCCGCTATGCGATGAAACACCATTTGCTGGATTAATTTCGGGGAGCCGCAACGGTATTTTCCTTGTTTTAGTTACGCCGGCCCGTCCGCATCTATCGTGCTTAAAACCGCGTTTATTTTCTGCGCCAGGCTTTGCCAGTCGTCCTGGAAATAAAAATGCCCGCCGCTAAAATAAGAAATAGCCAGCGGCTGCGTTGTTTCTCTCTGCCAGGCTTCCGCTTCGGCTGGTGTGACATTGTCGTCTTCACCCAAAAGCAGGTGGATCGGAATATCCACAGGCCTGCACTGATCGTATGAAAACGTTTCAATCAATTCAAAATCGGCCCGTATGATAGGCTCAAAAAGCGCCATCAGTTCACGGTCCTGCCAAACCACATCGGGTATGCCGCCCAAGTCCCGCAGCATTTTCCTGAACGACTCGTCCGGCAGTTGATGCTTAGGCTCCTGTTCAAAAACAGAAGGGGCTTTCCGTCCAGAAAAAATCAGCGCCTTGGGCTGAGGCAACTGCTGGGCGATTATTTTCCTGGTCAGCATATAAGCGACAAAAGCGCCCATGCTGTGCCCAAACAACGCATAGGGCCGGTCAAGCTCGGGCGCTAATTGCGCCAATAGATAGTCGGCCATGTCATCGATACGCCTGAGGCAGGGTTTGCCGATCAAGCGTCCCCGCCCCGGTATGGCCTGGGTTTTTAATATCGCCTTATCCAAATAAGGGCCTAACTCCCGGTAACAGTGTTCCCCACCGCCTGCAAACGGAAATGCAAAAAGCTCCATTCATGCCTCGCTCATTAAATAAAACATACGGTACAATTTTTCCGGCGGCGGGCTAGTCGAACGCCACACCCAAGCCGCCCAAACCACAGTATCCCATCGGTTCCTTGGCAAGATACTGCTGGTGATAATCTTCGGCATAATAAAATTCGCCGGCAGGTATAATTTCCGTCGTTATCGGCTTAAAACCCGCGCGCGTCAGTTTATCCTGGTAATGCGCTCTTGACGCCAGCGCCGCATCGAGCTGCTCCTGGCTGTAGGTGTAAATGCCGGAGCGGTATTGCGTGCCGATGTCATTGCCTTGCCTCATGCCCTGCGTGGGATCATGCGACTCCCAAAACACGCGCAGCAATTCAAGGTAAGACGTTGATGACGGGTCATAAAACACTTTGACGACTTCATTATGGCCGGTCAAACCGGTGCATAATTCGTCATAGGTCAGGTTGGGCGTATAGCCGCCGCTATAACCGACCGCAGTGCTGTAAATATTGGGATATTGCCAAAACTTTCTTTCCACACCCCAAAAACAGCCCATGCCAAATAAAGCCTGCTGGATAGAGGCGGGGAACGGCGGCGCGATCGGGTTTCCGGTAACAAAATGCCGGTTGCTGATCGGCATGGATTTATCCCGGCCCGGCAAGGCTTCGGACGGATGCGGCAGCACGAGCTTTTTCGATAAGAACATGATGATCGTATAAGGTTTGTCAGCGGATTGGCCTAAGGTTACTATGATTCTGGATTATAATAAAGACCAGTAATTACCCGGCAGCTAGAGAAATGGAATGCTGATGATTAAGATAACATAGGATTTTGCTGAGTTATCTGTGTTAATCATATTCATCTTACGTCTCAACGTTCCATTTTATTTGATAGCTGGAAGTTACAAAGGCCAAACCTTTAACGAAACCACCTGATAAAACAAGCATGACTCAACAAGATTTTTTACGCCGTTTTTTATTTGAAGAGCTGGGCGTCCGCGGCGAATGGATACAGTTATCCGACAGTTGGCAGGCCGCCCGGCAACACCAGCAAGGCCCCGAAAATGTCCGGCAATTGCTCGGACAGGCTTTGGCCGCCGTCGCCATGCTGTCGGCAACCATCAAGTTCAACGGCTCGATGATTCTCCAGGCGCAGGGCGACGGCGATATTAAAACCCTGGTCGCACAAGCGACGCATGACCGAAAAATCAGGGGTTTGGTAAGAAGCAACCCAGGCGCAATTGCCGGTTCACTGGGCGCAATGTTTGGCAACGGGCAACTGGTATTGACGATAGAGCCTAACGACGGAGACCCTTACCAAGGCATTGTCGGGTTGGAAGGCAGTACATTGGCCGCCGCGCTGGAAAGCTATTTTTCGCAGTCCGAGCAGTTGAAAACCCGCTTATGGCTGTTCGCCGACGAAACCCGCGCCGCAGGATTATTATTGCAGGAACTGCCTGCCAAGGAACATACGCACGAGGACTGGGAGCGCATAAGCCTATTGGCGAATACCGTCACCGGGCAGGAATTGCTTACCCTGGACTGCGAAGCCATGCTGTACCGATTATTCAACCAGGAAAAAGTCCGCCTGTTCGATGCTGAAGCGGTCAGCTTTGAATGCGCCTGTTCACGGTCAAGGATAGAAAGGACCCTGAACGCGATGGGCAGGGCGGAACTGGAAAGCATCCTCAAGGAACGGCAGCACATTGAAGTCATCTGTGAATTTTGCGGCGAACATTATGTCTTCGACCATATCGATGTCGAAAACATGTTAAACGAATGCGGCATAACGATCGACTCTCAAACCCGGCATTAAACCATCATGACGCCTGCATGGCTTAAGCGAAGTCTGCGCATCACCTGCCTAGTGGTATTGGCGACATCCTTGTCCGGTTGCCTTTACTGGATACGCGCGTACCAGACCTATTTGCAGATGAACGAATTCGACCGCTATTTCAGCATTGCCGTCACCGATGACTTTACGCTGCAATTTAAAAAACCGCTGCTTTACAACCAGGACTTTATTGCCCTGTCCAGGCTTTATCCCAGCGACGACACGCCCACGGCAGACGGCGGACGACATTGGCGGTATTGGTTCCGGAAAGTCGATGCCGCCAAAAAACGAGTCACGCCGGAAATCAAGTTTTATTCCGATTTATCATTCAATCCGGAAAAGCGTTTGACGGCATGGTCGTTTTCATCGCTGTTTTTGCAGATAGCACCGCCGCAGTTTTTAGAAATATCCCTGCGCTCCATCGCAGGAGCCGATATTGACAAGGAAAAAAGGCAGATGAAAGCGAATACCGATTTACTGGCCAAGATTTCCGCCGAATTGCCGAAAAAATCCGCGGTGCTGGCAAAATTGGGCGAACCACTGGAAATTAAAGATGAACCCGACCAGGAAATCTACATTTACCACTTTTTGCTGGACACGCCTCATATTGACGAAGGTTATGAAAATAACGCGCTGAATGAAGTCAAACTCAGTTTTGATAAAAAAAACCATAAGCTGTTTAATATGGCAGGAAATTTTGCCGGTCTTAAGGTATCGATCGATTACCGGAAATTCCTTGATGTGGCGATGCCTTAAAACTCAAGCGATGCCTCAAAATAAAAGCTTCTTCCCTGCAGCGGCAGGTTTTCAGGCAAACGCATGGCGGCAGGCTCGCGCGCATCGGCATCGAACGCATTTCGTAACGAGGCGGCAAGATTAACATGCCTGAACAGCTTCTTGCCGCGCAAAGTCAGGTCAACGGTTTCGTAATCGCCCAGTTCCCGGTTATCGCCGGACAGGCTTGTCCTGCCGCCTATCCAGTTAAGCTGGGGTTGCAACTGCCATTGCGGTAAAAAATGCCAAATCACGGCGGTGTACAGGTGATGCTCGGGCACGCCCGTTACCCGCAGCCCCATTTCGTCGTTGACGGCATTCTGCCAGGCGTAATTCCCGCGGATATTCCACTGCCCTTGCGGCTGCCAATCCCATTCAAACTCGCCGCCATAGCCGTCTTGATGACCGTTATTCTGGAAAGTGCTCGTTATACCGTTAGCATCGGGCACGGCCGATATAAGGTTGTCAATTTCATAGTAATAAATATTGACAGCCGTTCTTAAGCGTGAGAGTGGCCTGTAATCAAAAGCCCATTCATAGGTATTAATGGTCTCGGGATTTAAATTCCTGTTGCCCAACAGCGTCGGGTTATTCTGGTTGCCTTGCTCTGAAAAGCTGGGCGCCCTGAATGCCCTGCCATATAACAGCTTGCTGGTGACCTGTTCATTGATATCCCAAACCAGCGCAACCCGCGGATTGATCGTGCCGCCAAAATCCGAATAATCATCGTAACGCAGGCCTGTCGTCAACTGCCAGTTATCGGCGATGCCCCATTCATCCTGCATCACCAACGACCAGATGGACCGGTGGGTATCGGGTAAATAAACAAAATCGGTGCCGCTAACATCCGTTAATGTACCGTCTACGGCAGGCTGGCTGCCATCTATTACCCCCGTACCATAATTTTTACTTTCACGGGTAGTAATGTCCTCATAGCGGAAAGCACTGCTCAAACGCAGCAAATGCTTATCCAGGCCCTTATATAGCGAACTCACTTCAATAGACGGGATTTTTTCTATTCGGCCTATATCGGCATTAACGCCATCAGGAAAAAAAACCAGGGGATTAGCACTAAAGGGCGACTTGATATTGCCGTCGGCGCCTATCGGCAAGACCGCGTTATCGGGAAAAAGCTGTACTTCGGCAAGATAATCGGCTTGCAGGTAGCTGGCGTGCGCCATCAACTCCCAGTTGTCAAACCAGTCTTCTGTTGAAAACCGGACATCAGCTAAATATTGCTCGCCATTGGCAACGCCGTCAGGGTCCAGTGCAGCGGCTGCACCTGCGCGAGTGCCCTCCTGGGTATTCACGGCCCACAAACCAATATCCCAATGCTTGCGTTGCAAATTAAGATGCCCGTTGAACGTTTCATAGCGGGTATTCAATGCGCCGGGGGCATGAGAGGCGCGGGTTCCCAGCACATTATCGAAATGGGTCTGGCTATCGGCATTGACAATACGCCCGCCATCGCCATCGGTATGCTGGTATTGCAGGCTGCCTGCGACATCCCAACCCGCCCAGTGCGCACCCTGCTGTCCCCAGGCGCTTTGCGCGCCCCATTCACCCGCCCGGACACCGGCTTTTGTGCCGTTAATATCGCCGGCTTTTTTACTGACGATATTGATAACGCCGGCAAACGCATCGGCCCCGTACAATGCCGAGCCCGGTCCCCGGATGACTTCAACGCGTTGAATAGCCTCCACGGGCAATTCCAAACCGGTCATCAAGGTACCGCGAAACGGCGTCGTGATGCGGGTGCCGTTTAACAGCACCAGTACCTGGGAATTGGCGGTATTGCGGATGCCGCGCATGCTGTAGTTATAATCATAAGAACTTTCCTGGAGACTGGCGTGGACGCCCGGCACCGTTTCCAGGATCTCATGCAGCTCGGTCGCACCCATCGCTTTAATCTGTTCAGCGGTAATCACGCTGGTGACTGCGGCCGATTGAAACATCGGTTTCGGCGTGCCGGTTGCAATCGTAACCGGTATCGCGGCGAGTTCTGCGGGTGACATCGAAAAAAAATCATCGACTTGGGTCTCGGCAATGACCACAGCCGAACTATAGCAGAAGGTAAAAACCAGGCACCGGACAGGGATTGAAAGCTTGATATGCATAGACGTTATTATTGCGCAAAAGGCTTTATTATTATTAAATCGTCAAGCGGCACCGGTTTGCCGATACCGTAGCCCTGGGCGTAGTCCACGCCCAGTTCGGAAAGCAAGTCAAAAATATGTTTATCTTCAACGAATTCGGCAATGGTTTTTTTACCCATGATATGGCCGACTTCGTTAATGGATTTCACCATCGCGAGATCGACTTTGTCATCGAGAATATCCTTGACGAACAAGCCGTCAATTTTAAGAAAATCGACGGGCAGGTTTTTCAGGTACGCAAAAGAAGACAAGCCGCTACCGAAATCATCGAGAGAAAACAGGCAGTTTTTTTCCCTCAAGCGATTAATGAATTCCGTGGCATGGGATAAATTAGAAATTGCCGCTGTTTCCGTTATTTCAAAGCAAATCTTGTTCGTTGGAATGCCCCAAACGCTGAATTGTTCTGAAATAAACGCCAGCATGCTTTCATCGGTCAATGACAAGCCGGACAAATTCACGGAACACAGCGAGAGTTGATCCAGGAAACCCGGCTTCCCGGCAATCCATTCGAACAAATGCCTGATGACCCAGCGGTCCATCGCAGGGGCCAGGTTATAACGTTCAGCGGCCGGCAGGAAGGCGCCGGGCGGAACAATGCCGCCTTTGTCATCCTGGTAGCGTACCAAGGCTTCAAAATGCAAACCTTCATGCCGTTCAACAATCGACACGATAGGCTGTCCGTAAAGACGAAAACGGTTATGTTCGAGACCGTGCTGGATTTTTGCGACCCATTGCATCTCGCCGTGCCTCATCGCCAATTCTTCATCGTCGGGACGGAAAACATGAACCCGGTTGCGGCCTTTATCCTTCGCGGCATAACAGGCGGCGTCGGCCTCTTTCAGCAAATTGACCGCATTGCTGCCGGTATCGTTGATCGATGATACGCCAATGCTGACGCCAATGGTAAAACGTCGGTCTTCCCAGGCAAAATGAAAATCCCTGATGGCGTCACGTATGTGTTCACACGCTAAAAACGCCTCGTTCAGGGAGCAGTCATACATCAATACCCCGAACTCATCCCCCCCCAGACGGGCGATAAAATCATGCCTCCGCACCTTCTTCTTTAATAAATCGCCTAATTGCCTGAGCAATTCATCACCGGCAAGATGCCCGCAGGTATCGTTGACCACTTTAAATTGGTCCAGGTCCAGGTAACACAAGGCATGTTCGGTACCCTCGATATGCGCCTGTGCTATCGCGTGTATGATGGCTTTATCGAATTCGCCGCGGTTCGCCAATCCGGTCAAGGCATCGTGGCTGGCCTGGTAGGCGATTTGTTCGGTCAGGTTATGCGCTTCGGTGACATCTTCGCAGACCAGCAATAAACTATGCTGGTCCCGCCTGCTTTCAACCAGGCGGGCGGTCGCCCTGACCCAGATAATCCGCCCATTCCGGCATATCTGCCTGAGTTCCTGCTTATGTACGTGCAGGGGATTTAACAGGCACTGCGCTATTAATTCATCGGTTATCGATAAATCACCGGGATGAATAAAATCAAAGATGGGGCAATTCTGCAAGTCATCGACGGATAAACCCAGGTGATTGGCGCCGGTAAGGTTAACCGACAAAATAAGTCCCGTTTCCGTCAGGTTGAACACCATCGTCGGGTTATCATTATAAAGCGCTTGGTAGCGTTCTTTTGCCCGCGTCAACGCCTGGTTTTGTATGTCTACCGTCCTGATCAGGTCGTTGAAGGCATCAACCAGGACGCCCATCTCATCGTCATGAATTTTCTCCGCCCTGAGCGAATAGTCTTTGGTCTCGCTGATCGTTTTAACGGTGTACACCAGTTTTTTGATCGGCCTTGAAACCAGTTTGATCAGCGGCGCCGATAAAAAGAACGTCATCGCCGATACCCCGACCAACACTAAAAACAACAAGCCGGTAAACTGTATTTTGTTCCAGTAGGCCTCTGAAAAATCGGCATGGATAAGGATAGTCCCGAGCGTTTCTTCCTTGTCGATAATCGGCATGACAACACAGAGGTGCGTATTTTCAAAGCGGGTTTTTTGCTGCGTCACGGATGCCGGACAAGTCCAGGATTTGTGGTCGCCTTTCAGCAATTGCGCAAAACCGTCGCCTTTTGAATCATACAGGCAGGCGGCCTGTACCGAGGGCTGCATGTTAAGCGCAGCCAGGTTTTCATTAGCCAGGCCAATATCCTGGAACATCACCGCGGCGATGCTGCGATTACCGATGATAGTCGCCAACGTGGTCAAGTCATCCTGGGCTTTTTGTTGAAACTCGGCAATTTCAAGTACGACCAACAGCAAACCGGCAAATACTAATGAGGTCAGGCTGGGGAATAACACCGCCAGCAGCAGTTTGCGATGTATAGACAGATTACGGATCTTTTTAATCATGGCCATCTCCGCCGATAATTTCAGCGACTTCCAATAATTTTGCACTGATTTTCAAGCCGCTTTGCCTGATGGCCTGCAAATTAATTTGCAGCTTTATCCTGCTCTCCTTGTTAACAAAGCCGATCATGCCGCCTTGCGCCGCAAAACCCTGATATTCACCGACAATCAGTGTCGTCGCAAGCGCTTTAACCGACGCTAAATCGTGTGCCTCACTAACAAAAAGGATATGGCAATGTAAGTTACCCGTTAATCGCTCCAGCCTGAGCAGTTTAATAGGCCGCTCCAACGCGCTACGCTGCTCGATAGGATTAAGCAGGTCACCAAAAGGGTCGGCGCCTAAAATACACAGGTTAAAGGTTTTGGCATTATCGCCGGGCCAGGTAATGAATTTGGTAAAGTTATACAGGTAACCTGCTTTTATTTTATATTCAACAGAGATGTCATCTGCGTAAAGTGTTCGTAAAAATAAAAGACCCAACAGGCCAAGCAAAAATAACGGCAATCTTGTGATATTCATCGCGCGATTTTGCCGGTACTGTAGCTGTAAAAAAAGGAAAGTGTCATGGGTAGGCTTAGCCGTGTAAGGCGGGCAACGCTGTTCTGCCCGCCAATCTATCGGTAAAAGGTAGGCATAACAGCGTTGCCCGTGGCGGCTTACCCGGCAAAAAAACGTTTCATTACCCGAATCATAAAATCGTGGTCCAATACACCGGCGCTTTCCCTGATACTGTGCATCGCCCACATCGGGTTGCCGACATCAACGGAGCGAATGCCCAGTTTGGCGGAGGTGATCGGGCCGATCGTACTGCCGCAAGGCAAATCCGAGCGGTGCGAATATTTTTGATACGGCACGCCCGCCTCTTCGCACCAGTTTGCAAACAATGCCTCGGCATGACTTTCCGTACTGTAACGCAGGCCGGCATTGACTTTAATGACCGGGCCTTTATTGACCAACACTTTATGCTCGGGTTCGTAAGCCAGCGGGAAATTAGGCTGGTAGGCATGCGCCATATCGGCGCTGATCATGAGGCTTTTCGCCAGCGCCCTGGCATAATCCTGCTGTTCCGTTTCGGTCGCAAGGGCAATGCGCAGCAGGGTATCGGGCAGGAAACTGCCGTCCGCGCCTTTGTTGCTCTCGCTGCCGATCTCTTCATGGTCAAACAGCGCGCACACCAGCGTACTGCCGGCTTCCAGCACGCTGTCATCCAGCAACGCCGTTATCGCGGCATGGCAGGACGCCAGGTTATCCAGCTGGCTGTCTGCATAGAATTCACTTTCCGCACCCCAGAATACCCCTTTCTGCGTATCGTAGACATTGAGATCCCAGGACAGGATACGCCCGTAGATGCCAGATTGCTGCTGCAACAGCGACGCAAAATACGCTTGCGGCAATTGCTCTTCAGACAGGCGAGTCAACAGCAACGGCAGCTCATTCTGCTTATTGAATTTTAAACCGTCATCATTGACAGAGCGGTTCATGTGTATCGCAAGATTGGGCAACCTGAGCAAGGGCTGCTCAAAGCGGATCAACCGGCTTTCGATGCCGCCTTGCCCGTTTTTATAACTCACGCGTCCCGCCAGGCTCAAATCCCGGTCGGCAAAGCTGGCCAGGATCGGCCCGCCATAGACTTCAACGCCCAACCTTAAAAAACCATCGAGATAACTTGCCGCGTTCGGCTTTACCCTGAGTCCAGGAGAATCGGTATGCGCGCCGATGATTTTAAAGCCCGTATCGGGCAGCGGCTGTTGTCCCTGTACAAACGCGATAATGGACGAGTCGTCACGGACAACGTAATAACGACCGCCGGCTTGCAGTGACCAACGAGCGGTTTCGTCCAGGCGTACAAACCGGGATGCCGAAAGCAAGGCCTCGATGCTGCGCACCGCATGCCAGGGGCTGGGGCTGGCGTCAATAAAATCGAGTAAATGCTGGACTTGCTGCCGACTGTTCATAAGGTCTCGTGTAAATCCAATGCCGCTGAATTAATGCAGTAACGCAGCCCGGTAGGCTCCGGCCCATCGGTAAACACATGGCCCAGATGCGCGTCGCAGGCTTTGCAGCTGACTTCAACCCGGCGCATGCCGTAGCTGGTGTCGGCATGTTCGGCAACGCTTTCGGCAGAGCGTACGTCCCAGAAACTCGGCCAGCCCGAACCCGAATCGTATTTGGTTCCGGAATTGAACAAGGCGTTGCCGCAGCACGCGCAATGGTAAATTCCCGGTTTTTTGCAATCGGTATATTTTCCGGTAAACGGCGGTTCAGTGCCTTTGAGCCGGCAGATATTGAATTGCTCGGGGGTCAGCTTTGCCTGCCACTGTTGGTCATTTATGCCTCTGGCATCTGCGTTTTGTTTATCAGTCATGTTGAATTATCCAAACATTTTAGTGTTTCATTGTACGCTTGCAAAACAGCATAGCCAAAAAAGCGCTAATGTTACAAGAAGAAGTACAAACAGACAAAGCCGAGTAGGGCTCGCCCTACCCGACCCCAAGCATCGCCAACGCGACGGCTTCAGCCACCTTAATACCGTCCACCGCGGCGGAAAGAATTCCGCCGGCATAGCCTGCGCCTTCCCCCGCAGGATAAAGCCCCTGGGTATTGATGCTTTGATAAAGCTCGTTGCGCTTGATGCGCACCGGCGATGAAGTGCGCGTTTCAACGCCGGTCAACACCGCGTCATGCATCGCAAAGCCCTTGATTTTTTTGTCGAAGGCCGGCAACGCTTCGCGTATTGCCTCTATCGCATAAGCCGGCAATGCCGTCGCCAGGTCACACAAATGGACACCCGGCGTATAGGATGGCAATACAGCGCCTAATACGGTCGAAGGACGGCAATTGAGAAAATCGCCTACCAATTGCCCCGGCGCTTCATAAGTGCCGCCGCCCAGTTCAAAGGCATGCGCCTCCAGGCTGCGCTGAAAATCTATGCCGGCCAAAGGGTGGCCCGGATAGTCTTCCGGCGTAATGCCGACCACAATGCCGCTATTGGCGTTACGTTCATTACGCGAGTATTGGCTCATGCCGTTAGTGACGACATGCCCAACTTCGGAGGTCGCCGCCACAACGGTACCGCCGGGACACATGCAAAAACTGTAAACGGAACGGCCGTTGCGACAATGATGCACCAGCTTGTAATCGGCGGCGCCGAGCTGCGGATGTCCGGCATGGCTACCGAAACGGCAGGTATCGATAAGCGATTGCGGATGCTCGATACGAAAACCGATAGAGAACGGCTTGGCTTCTATATAAACGCCGCGCTCATACAGCATGTTGAAGGTATCGCGCGCACTGTGGCCTACCGCCAGCACGATATGGCGGCTGGAAACCATTTCACCCCCGGCGAGTTTGACGCCGCATATCTGGCCGTTATCGATGATGATGTCGTCGACGCGGCTTTGAAAGCGTATCTCGCCGCCTAATGATTCAATCTCGGCGCGAATATGTTCCACCATAGCCACCAGCCTGAAGGTGCCGATATGCGGCTTGCTGACCCTGAGAATTTCCTCCGGCGCGCCGGCTTTTACAAATTCGGTCAGCACCTTGCGGCCATAGTGGTGGGGATCTTTAATCTGGGTATACAGTTTGCCGTCGGAAAATGTCCCGGCGCCGCCCTCGCCGAACTGTACATTCGATTCGGGATTCAGGACACGGTTGCGCCACAGCCCGAAGGTGCCTTTGGTGCGCTCACGCACCGATTTGCCGCGCTCCAGCAGCAACGGACGGAAGCCCATTTGCGCCAGGATCAATCCGGCAAGAAGCCCGCAGGGTCCGGTGCCGATAACGACAGGCCGCTCAGGCATTGGTGCGACGGCCTGTGCGACGAAGTGATAAGTCGTATCGGGCGTTACCGATATGGACGGGTCGTCTTTCAGGCGCGCCAGCGTCGCTTGTTCGTTTGTTACTGCAACATCAATCGTATAAACCAGGCTAATCGCCTGTTTTTTGCGCGCATCATGGCCTTGCCGGAAAATGGTAAAAGCGCTGCATTCGTCTGCGCCGATACCCAAGCGCTTGAGTATCGCCGCTTTGAGCATGCTTTCCGGGTGATCCAGGGGAAGTTTCAGTTCGGTGATTCTCAACATGGTGTCTGCATAAAGGGGTCTATCTGTTCCGGTAATGCCTTGTGTTCAGGCTGTTTTTATCGCCAGCGTCAAAACAAAATCGGTTTCTATGCTGAGGGTTTCGGGTTCATCCAGGGCTTGCTGCATGCGCTTGCTTGCCCGCCAGGCAAACGGGGTCATCTGTAAAAGCGCCGCTCTTTCCGCCCGGCCCGGCGTTATCCGGTAGCTGATGCGCTGTGTGTCGAGCCGCTCAAAGCCCTGCGGCAAGATGGTTTCCTCGGCATGTTCCCTGACCTCGGTATAGAGGAATGCTTTTAATTGCGCTAAATGCCGCGGGCCCGGCGTCACGATGAGCAATTGTCCCGACGGCCTAAGCACCCGCTGAAGCTCGCCTTCATTGGACGGCGCAAATACGCGCAGCAGCACATCAAAATAGCGCTCGACATAAGGCAGGCGGTTTGTACTGGCGACGATATACCGGGCCGCCGGCAATTTTTTGGCGGCGGCGGCTACGGCGGCTTTGGCTATATCAACGCCATGCAGTTCAAGCCGGCGGTACAATGCGCTTAGCTTGCGCCCGTAATAGCCTTCTCCGCAACCGACATCGAGCAGGCGTACCATCCCGTCTTCAGGCTTATCGGCGGCAATCATCATCGCGACCGCCTTCGCCATAGGCTCATAATAGCCGGCTTCGAGAAACGCGCGCCTGGCGGCCAGCATTTGCCGGCTGTCGCCCGGCTCGAGCGAGTGCTTATGCTGCACGGGCAGCAGGTTCAAATAGCCTTCCCGCGCCAAGTCAAAATTATGCCGCCTTGGACACTGATAGGACTTCCCTGACGGCTGCAAGGCCAGCGATTCTGCGCAAACCGGGCATAAATAAGGGGATAGTGGACTGTCTGTAGCCAAGACTTATTCTCTCACCGGCCTTTTATCGAGCTTTCTTTGCAACGTGCGCCTGTGCATGTTCAATGCCCTCGCTGCCGCCGAGATATTGCCGTCATATTGCATCAGCACTTTTTGCAGGTGTTCCCATTCCAGGCGTTTTACCGATAAGGGGTTTTCGCTGATGGATACCGATGAATCGCCTTCATTTTTATTCAGTGCATTAACGATTTCATCGGCGTTAGCGGGTTTGGTCAAATAATGGATAGCGCCCAGTTTTATCGCTTCAACGGCTGTTGCTATACTGGCAAAACCCGTCAGCATCACTATTTGCGTGTTGTCGTCCAGGGAAATTAATTTTTCCACCAGTTCGAGCCCAGATTCATAACCGATGCGTAAATCGATCACAGCATATTCAGGCAGGTATTGTTCCGCCAACGCCATGCCGCTAACTACGTTGTTGGCGACCAATACTTCATAATTGCGTTTTTCCAGTGCGGCTTTCAATACCTTGCAAAAAGTTTCATCATCATCCACCAGTAACAAACGGGGCTTGTCCAATTCCTGGGCTGTCATCATTATTCTCCGCATTTAAAAGAGGCAGGGTTATTTCCACGCAGGCTCCGCCTGAATCACTATTATAGAGGTCAATTTTACCGCCTAAGCGGCTAATCGTGGAGTAGGTTAAGAATAACCCGACGCCCAAACCGCGTTTTTTGCTGACTACGGGCTGCTTGCCCGCATATTCGGCCAGCTCGGGAGGAAGGCCGGGGCCAAAATCCCTGATCTTGATCGTGATATGGTCCAAATCCCATGAGGCGTGAAACTCAATGCCTTTTTCCGGCGGCGAGGCTTCCACGGCGTTATTGAGAATATTGATAATGGAATGTGTCAATGTCCGCTCGGCAATGATTTTTGCGTCGGCCTCTACGGGCGGGTCGATAAAAAAGTTTAACTTGGCTGTCGGTTTATGGGTGCGCCATTGATTGATGACGTCATCGAGATAATCCGTCAGCGGTATCACGCGGCCGGATTCGGCGCGCAACTCGCCGGCCGAGGCGGACATCACCGACAAGGCCTGCTTACAACGCTCAATTTGCTGCTGCATGATCAAGGTTTTCTCATGCAGGTCGGGAAAGCGGTGTATCGGGTATTCCTTCTCCAGTTCGTGGGCGACGATCGCGATAGTGCCCAGAGGCGTACCCATGTCGTGAGCCGCGCTGGCGGCTAAGGTGCCCAGCGCGACCACACGCTCGTCGCGTAATGCGCTTTCCCTGGCGTCCGCCAGGCTGCGTTCCTGGGTCCTGAGCGCCCTGGCCAGTTCAACGACAAAAAAAGCGACTAATCCCGCACTGAAAACAAAACCGAACCACATACCGAAAATATGCAGGTTAAAATAATGCTTGTCACTCATCGCATGCGCCTGCTGCAGCATTTCGTAATTGGCCATGCCTGAATGGATCATCTGCGGGTTCGGTGAATGAGGTTCTATCGCCGGCAGCGGCACATTAAACGCCATGAGTACCGTATACATCGACGTCGTTAAAATAACCATATACCAGGCATAAGCATGCGGCAGCATGATGGCGGCAATAATAACCGGCAACAGGAATACCCAGATAATAGGATTTGACGCCCCTCCCGTCAGGTACAGCAATAACGCGATCGCCGCGACATCCATGATCAACTGGGTAAAAATATCGCCCTCGGTGACGGGATCTTCGGCCTGCAAACGTATCGAGGTATAAATATTGACGGAACATATCAACAGCATGACCAGCCAGAGTTGCTGTTCCGGCAGGCGGATATTAAGGCCGTACACCGATATAATGATCAACAGCGACTCGCTGAGTATCATCAGGTTTCTCAAAATAAACAACCATCTTAAGTTTTGTCGGGCAGAAAACTCGGATTTTGGCGAAACGTGTGAAAACATTTTTATCGGGAAAAAGTGGGTTGATGGGTAAAAGAAGTACCGGGAACTTGCGGGATTATAGGCCGCATGCTTACCGGTTTCGTCAGTGATTTTAATACATTTCGCCGGCCTGGATGTTAATTTGAAAGACGTATCACGCCTGCGACAATATGTCACATTTTTATTTGTAATTTCCGTTGCTATTATTAACCTAACTTTTAAGGCCCCTGCAGGGCCGCATAGCTGAAAGTTGCGTTATATCCTTCCTAATTACTCTCAGGCGGTTTTTTTAAACCGCCTTTTTTTTGTCTTTTGAATCGTATAAGTCCCGCACATCCCCCTTATAGCGTCCCGGCAAGCAAAGCCTGCCCGTCCTGGCGATATACCCAAATAAAAGACTTGGCTTGCGTTTCATGGTAAGTTGCGATGAAATAATAGCGTCATAATCCACACACCTTGCTGTAATGAACGAAAAAAACAACATCATCGTTGAAGCAACGCCTTTTTTCATAGCGGCCCAATCCGCGCCTGAAAAGGATCGCTATGTTTTCGCCTATACGATCACGATCACGAACAAAGGCGAAGTGCCTGCAAAACTGCTGAGCCGGCATTGGCTGATTACCGATGCCAACGGCAAGATCCAGGAAGTCCGGGGCGAAGGCGTCGTCGGCGAACAACCTTATCTAAGGCCCGGCGAAACCTTTCGCTATACTAGCGGCGCGATGATAGAAACGCCGGTCGGCACGATGCAAGGTGACTATACGATGCGCTCGGATGACGGCGATAGTTTCAACGCCAATGTGCCGAGATTTACCTTATCCATTCCAAGAACACTGCATTAATTAAATGTCAATCTACGCTATCGGCGATGTCCAGGGTTGTTTTGATGAGCTGTTAAGACTGCTTGATACGATTTCGTTCGATAAAAATACCGATCAACTATGGTTTGCAGGCGACCTTGTCAACCGTGGACCGAAATCGCTGGAAACCCTGCGCTTCGTCAAGTCGCTGGGCGACAGCGCCGTTACTGTGCTGGGCAATCATGATATGCACTTGCTTGCGGCATCGTGCACGCAAAAAATAGCCCTCAAAAAAGATGCCTTGTCGCAAGTGCTGGAAGCCCCGGACCGCGAGGAACTGATCCATTGGTTAAGGCAACAGCCCTTATTCCATTATAACGACGACTTCTGTATGGTCCATGCCGGCTTGCCGCCGCAATGGGACTTTAAAAAAACCCAAAAGATGGCGTCAATAGCGGAACAAACGCTGAGAAGTCCCGACTATGCCGCGTTTTTAAAACAGATGTACGGCAACAAGCCTAATATCTGGTCATCCAGCCTGAAGGGTACGCCAAGATTACGCTTTATCATCAACTGCTTTACGCGTATGCGTTATTGCGATCTCAACGGTCGCCTGGATTTTGCCAACAGCGGCCCCCCCGGTTCCCAACCGAAGGGACTGTTACCGTGGTTTGAAGTGCCGAACCGCAAAAGCGCCGATTTGCGCATTATCTGCGGACACTGGTCGACATTGGGATATTATGAAGGCTCAAACTGCTACGCGATTGATACCGGCTGCCTGTGGGGAGGACAACTGACGGCGCTAAAGCTCGGCGATCCCGTGCAACGTTTCAGCATTGCTTGCCCCGGCGCCAAAAAACCCGGCAAGACCTACTCAGTCCCTAATAGGGCAATCGAGCTATCCGCTAATAAACAGCTCATACCGGTGACCTGATTTGCAGAGGACTATCAATGCTCTGGCTGTACCTTAACGGGGCCGGATTCCAGTGCAAGACAGCCCAATCCAGTAATTCCGCCACCGGCGCCCGTTGCAGTTCCGGCGGCGGCTGTTGTTTCAGCAAAACCAATAACCCGAACATAACCATCCCCGGCGCAGTTAAGTCAACAGCCGTTGCGCGCGTTTGCTTGCTGAGCTTATAACCGTGCCGGTCGATAATAATCGGCACATGCATATAGCGGGGCGTCTTAAGCCCTAATAATTGCTGCAGGTAGATTTGCTTAGGGGTCGAATCAAGCAGGTCATAACCACGCACAACCTGGTTGACCTGTTGCCTGTCGTCGTCAATCACGACGGCGAATTGATAGGCAATAATCCGGTCCTTGCGCTTTAAGATAAAATCGCCATGCTGCTCAGCCAGATGATGCGTGATCCATCCCTGCAGCTCATCATGAAAACTTATCATGCGTGGGTCTGTCCTGATGCGCAAGGCGTGGGGGTTATCCGGCGCGATAAACCGGTCTTTGCAATAACCCGGATAAACAGCCGACGCGAGCATTTTCCGGCTGCAACTGCATCGGTAAGTCAATTGCCGCGCTTCGATGTGATCGAGTATTTCATCATAAACGGCTCGTTGACTGCTTTGATAGACAACACTGCGGTCCCAATGCAAGCCGAAAAGCGCCAATGTTGTTAAGATAGATTCGACCGAACCTTTTATATTGCGGGGCGTATCAAGGTCATCGATGCGCAGCAGCCATAGCCCCTGTTGTGAACGCGCGTCAAGAAAGCTTGCCAGTGCGGTATAGAGTGAACCCAAGTGTAAGGGGCCTGTAGGCGAAGGTGCAAACCGGCCTATGACAAGTTGCTTGTCCTGCACGGCGGCTTATTGACCTCTGGGGATTTTGCTCCCTGATGCTTAACCCATTTGTTTTTCGCGAATTTCATCCAAGGTTTTGCAGTCGATGCACAAAGTAGCCGTCGGCCTGGCTTCCAGTCTGCGTATGCCGATTTCGATACCGCAAGATTCACAAAAACCATAATCGCCTGATTCAATTTCCTTAAGGGCATCATCGATTTTCTTTATGAGCCGGCGTTCGCGGTCGCGGGTTCTTAATTCCAGGCTAAATTCCGACTCCTGGGTCGCGCGGTCATTAGGATCGGGGAAATTGGCGGCATCATTCTGCATATGATGCACGGTACGATCCACTTCGTTCATCAATTCTGCTTTCCATTTTTTCAGAATGTTCTCAAAATGCTTCAATTGAGCCTCATTCATATACTCTTCACCCTCTGTTTCAACATAAGGCGTAAAGGTGAAAGGTGATGCGCCCGTTCTAGATCTATCGGTCATCCATTAACTCCAACACAAGATTAATAAAACCGCGCATTTTTAGCAGAATCTTAACCGCTTAGCAAGGATTATTGGTATCATGCGCGCTTTTTATGAGCGCACTGCTATGGCTGGAAAACCGGCGACACGAACCCGGATTATTTCCCCGTTTTATGTTATGGATCTGCTGCATCGGGCAAAACAACTGGAAGCGATGGGCCGCGATATTATCCACATGGAAATCGGCGAGCCGGACTTTCCAACGCCAAATCCCATCATCGACGCCGGCATCCGATTATTGCAAACCGGCCAGGTTAAATACACGCCGGCGGCCGGATTGCCTGAACTGCGTGCAAAAATAGCGGCGTTTTACCAGCAGCGTTACGGCGTCAACATCGCTAAAGAAAAGATTTTTGTAACGCCCGGCGCATCGGGCGCATTTTTGCTGGCGCTGAGCGCCAGTTTAAATGCTGGCGAAACCTTATTAATGGCCGATCCCTGTTACCCCTGCAACAGTAATTTTGTCAGCTTGTTTGACGGCAAAACCAACACCGTAGCCGTTGACGCCTCCACGCATTATCAATTAACGTCAACATTAATCAGGCAACACTGGACGCCAACGACAAAAGGCGTGTTAATTGCGTCCCCCTCCAACCCTACCGGCACATTGATTGCGCCTGATGATTTAAAACTGGCGATCCAGGCGGTTAATGCATTGGGCGGCTGTTTTTATTCGGATGAGATCTATCATGGCCTGGTCTACGGACACGATGCCGTAACGGCATTAACTTACAGTGACGAGGTATTCGTCATCAACAGCTTTTCCAAATATTTCGGCATGACAGGCTGGCGCATCGGTTGGCTGGTCGTGCCGGACGCCTTTATTGAGGCGACTGAAAAGCTCGCGCAGAATATTTTTATCGCCACATCCACGCACTCGCAATACGCCGCATTGGCGGCATTCGATAACGAAACCCTGGCTGAGCTTGAGCTAAGACGCGCCGAATTTGCCAACCGGCGCGACTTTCTTTATGAGCAGCTGTCAGGCCTGGGATTTAACATCCCGGCTAAGCCGGAAGGCGCTTTTTATATTTACGCCGACTGTAGGCGGTTTACCGAAGACAGTTTCAAATTTGCGCTGGATTTTTTGGAGGCGGAAGGCGTCGCGATCACGCCCGGCAAGGATTTTGGCCGTCACGAGGCGCATCTCACGCTACGCTTTGCTTATACGACATCTATAGATAGAATGGCCGAAGCCATGCAACGTTTGGAACGATTCATTAATAAAAGGTAACTATGTCTGTAAAACAACTCTCAGCGACCGAATTAAAAGAGAAAATTGACCAGGATGAAGCGCTTTTCCTGCTGGATGTCAGGGAACCGTACGAATTTAAATATGCGCATATCGCCGGCAGCCTGTTAATCCCGCTCAACCAAGTTCCGCAACGGCTCGATGAACTGGATGCCGGGCAGGAGATTATCGTGATTTGCCATCACGGCATGCGTAGCCAGCAAGCCGCGGCCTACCTTGTCCATTCAGGCTTTAAAAATATTGCCAACCTGCAGGGCGGCATCGATGCCTGGTCGCGCGAATGTGACAATTCAGTGCCCAGGTATTAACGTAACTATTCAGGCCCTACGCTTCAGGTAACAATCTGAATAGTTACGTATTAACAGACGCAAGCCATCTTTAGCGCGGATTTGGCGTTAAGCGCTATGCTTATTTCGCCGCCCTGTGCCGTCTTGCTTCCTTCGGGTCATGCACCAGCGGCCGGTAGATTTCCACCCGGTCGCCCTGCTTTAACGGCTGTCCCGGCTTACAGGCCGTACCGAAAATACCGATGTTAAGCAGGTCCTTATCGAGTTCAGGGAATCTTTGCAATAACCCTGATGCGCTAATTGCCGATTCGACCGTAGCTTTTTCAGGCAATTGAACAGCAATAAGCCATTGCTGTTCCGGCGTCGCATAAGCGACTTCAACATCGATCAATGTCTCAGGCATAAATTTGCTTGGCCCGGCTGGTGAAGGAGCTCACCATCGTGTTGCATATCTGGTTGAACACGGCGCCGAAAGCCAGGCTTGCGAGCTTTCCCGACATTTCAAATTCCAGGTCCAGCGAAATCTTGCTGGCATCTTCACGCAAGGGCATAAAATTCCAGACGCCTTCCAGGTACGAAAACGGCCCATCCAGCAACGAAACCGTTATTGTCCCGCCCCTGTCGATCCGGTTCCTCGTTGAAAAGGATTTTTTGAAGCCGCCTTTGGAAATCAGCAGTTCCGCTTCAACAATATCGTCCGCACGCTTGATGATCCGGCTGCCGCTGCACCAGGGCAAAAATTGCGGGTACGCCTCAATGTCGTTAACGAGATCAAACATTTGCTGCGCGGAATACCTGACCAGCGCGCTTTTTTGCACAATCGTCATGCCTAAAGCACTCCCAGGACATGCAGGAATACTAAAAATACCGCGGCGGGAGCCAGGTACCTGATTAAAAACCGCCATATCCGGTAATGCTGAGGATCGGGCATGTCCAGTTCCTGTTCACTATGTTGCTGCGTCATCATCCAGCCGGTAAATACCGCAATCGCAAACCCGCCGACAGGCAGCATCAGGTTGGCGGTTAAATAATCCAGCAGGTCGAACAGCGTGCGGTCGAATAGTTTGACGCCGGACCAGATATTGAACGAAAAAACCGTCGCCAAACCCAACAACCATGTGACCAAGCCCGATTGCAGGCAGGCATGCTCCCGCGTTATGCCTTTGCTTTCAACCAGCCACGCAACCGTCGGTTCAATCAGCGCAATGGCCGAAGACAAGGCCGCGAATACCAGGATGACGAAAAACAAAACGCCGAACAGCCAACCGCCCGTCATCGTGCCGAAAGCAATCGGCAGGGTTTCAAAAATCAGGCCGGGACCCGAGCCCGGATTCAGGCCATTGGTAAATACGATCGGGAAAATAATAATGCCCGCCAATAACGCGACCACGGTGTCAACAGCCGCAATCACGATGGAGGTTTTCGCAATCGATATATTTTTCGGCAAATAAGAGCCGTAAGCCATGACGCAGCCCATCCCGAGACCAAGGCTGAAAAATGCCTGCCCCATCGCGATTAATATCGCGTTACCGCTCAGTTTGCTGAAATCCAGGCTGAACAGGAAATGGATGCCCTGAAAATAACCGCTGGTCGTCATCGCATACATGACGAGCAAGGCCAGCAAAATGAATAGCCCCGGCATCAAAAAGCGCACGGATTTCTCCAGGCCGTTATCGACACCACGCGCGACAATCAGCATCGTCGCCGCCATAAACAGCGTATGCCAGAAAATCAATTGCATCGGGCTAGCGATAAAATCACTGAACAATTGTTTTATCGCCGCCGCATCGGCGGCAAAAAAGCTGCCGGCAAAGGCTTTAAAGACGTATGCCGACGCCCAGCCCGCTATCACGCTGTAATAGGACAGGATCAACAGGCCTGCCGCCATGCCCAGCCAGCCCACATAATGCCAGCGCTTATCGCCGCCGGCTTCTGCGCTTAAGGCCTGCATGGTGTTGACGGGGTTTTCGCGGCCGCGCCGCCCCAGCATCGTTTCGGCAATCATGATCGGGATACCGATCAGCGCGACACACAACAAATATACAATCACAAAAGCGCCGCCGCCATTTTCCCCGGTGATGTAAGGGAATTTCCAGATATTGCCCAAACCCACCGCGGAACCGGTCGCCGCGAAGATGAATGCCGAACGTGATGACCATTCGCCATGTATTGATTTTTTTGTGTCTGTCATGTCGTATTGCCTGCTCTATTTAAGGAGTGCCTTAAAAACCCACTTTAATTGTTTTTTCGCGTAAAATAGCAAAATTATTCAGTTACGTCAGTTTTATTCCAAATATTATGGCCGATAAAAAGTCCAAAAAAGCCGCAGCCAAGCAAAATTCGACTATTGCCGTAAATCGGCAGGCCACGCATGAGTATTTTATCGAGGAGCGGTTTGAAGCGGGGCTTGTTTTGGAAGGCTGGGAAGTCAAAAGCCTCAGGGCAGGCCGGGTCCAGTTAAAAGAAAGCTATGTTGTCATCAAGCGCGGCGAGGCCTGGCTGTCGGGCGCGCATATTTCCGCATTGCTATCCGCATCGACGCATGTTAATCCCGATTCTATACGCGCTAAAAAACTGCTGTTAAACCGCCACGAGCTCAATAAACTGATCGGTTCGGTAGAACGCAAAGGTTATACGCTGATACCGCTGTCGATGTATTGGAAAAACGGCCGGGCCAAACTGGAAATCGGCCTGGCAAAAGGCAAACAATTACACGATAAGCGCGCCTCGTCCAAAGACCGCGACTGGCAGCGCGAAAAAGCCCGTATCATGAAAAAAGCATAGAGGTTCCGCAATGAAGACACACCCCGACCTGCTTTGCGCAGAAAACAGCCTGCTGGTTGTTATCGATATACAAACCAAATTATCGGCAGTCATGCCGGAAGCGGCCGCTGCATCGATGCTCACCAACACCGGTATCCTGGTCGATGCGGCCGGCTGCCTGAACATTCCGGTCATATTGACCGAACAATATCCGCAAGGCTTGGGCGCGACGGATACCGCGATAGTCCAAAAATTACCGGGGACTTTCCAGATTTTCGACAAAACCGGTTTTTCCTGCTGTGCCGCCGAAGGATTCAACGAGGCAGTGGAAATTAGCCGCCGCAAACAAATCATCCTGGTCGGGCAGGAGGCGCATGTCTGCGTGCTGCAGACCGCGCTGGAATTAATCTTTATGGGCTACCAGGTGCATATCGTTGAAGATGCGCTGTGCTCGCGTAAAACCGAACACAAATTCTATGCCCTGCAACGCCTGCAACAACAAGGCGCTACGATTACCAACCACGAGTCCGTCCTGTTCGAATGGTTGAAAAATGCCGCCCACCCTGAATTCAAACGCATTTCAGGATGGCTCCGTTAACCCCCCCTGTTTAAATTTCGTTTATGCCGCTTACGCCGTTTCTTGAAAACATAAAAAATAATACCGCCGTCAGTTTTGATGAAACCATCGCGGCAATTACTGAAAATTACCATTACCAGCCAACTGAATTCAGCAATGGCTTGGGTGAAAGCACGCTGATCAACAAAGCCGGCACTAACGAAGGTTCCTGCAGGATTTTCGCCTTTGCAAAGTTGCACGGGCTAAACCCGCAGCAAACCCTGAACCTTTTCGGCGATTTTTACAGGCGCGATGTCTTAAATAACCCGGACGGCAACGATCATCAAAATATCAGGCTGTTCATGCGCTACGGCTGGGAAGGCATTGCCTTTAGCGGTGTGGCGCTGGCACCGCGTTAGCCGTGTAGATACCCTATTAGATGAACCAACTGGAACCAGGCTATAACTTATGAACGCACCAGAGGCGCTTTACCAATCAAGCTTATCCTCCCTGCCGCTTATTGCGCGCGGGAAAGTACGCGATATTTATGATATTGACGAGCAGACCATGCTGATCGTAACCACGGACAGGCTGTCCGCATTCGATGTCATCCTGCCCGACCCGATTCCCGGCAAGGGGCGCGTATTAACCCGCGTTTCCAATTTCTGGTTTGAAAAATTGCAAGCCATCATACCCAATCATTTAGCCGCCATTCCGCTGGAGCAGGTCGTACCCGATGCCGCTGAACGCGCACAGATTGAAGGCCGCGCGATTGTCGTCAAAAAATTACAACCCTTGCCCGTCGAAGCGATCGTGCGCGGTTACCTGATAGGCTCCGGCTGGAAAGATTACCAAAAAACCGGCGCGATATGCGGCATACCCTTGCCGGAGGGTCTTGAGCAGGCGCAGCAATTACCGGAGGCCATTTATACGCCATCGACCAAAGCCGCCGTCGGCCGGCATGACGAAAACGTCTCTTTTGAAAAAACCGTTGAATTAATGGGGCAGGCGTTAGCCGAGCAAGTACGCGACGCCAGTTTGAAGTTGTACACAGAGGCGGCCGCCTACGCCAGGAAACGCGGCATTATTATCGCCGATACCAAGTTCGAATTCGGACTCGATAAGGCCGGCGTTTTATACCTGATCGATGAAGCGCTGACCCCGGACTCGTCGAGGTTCTGGCCCGCCGATCAATACCGGGTCGGCATCAGCCCGCCCAGCTTCGACAAGCAATATGTCCGGGATTACCTGGAAACGCTGGATTGGGATAAAACGGTGCCGGGTCCGTCTTTACCTGCCGATGTCGCCGAATTTTGCGCGGCCAAATACCGGGAAGCCGAAACCCGGTTGACGCAGGACGCCTAGCTTAGTAGGGCGCGCCCCACCCTGCCATCAACAACCACGCAACCATCAGGAACACTTATGTACAAGCCCGTCACGCCATTGCTTGCGGCAGATACCTTAATTGAACTCATCGACCTGCCGGGACGGCCGTTTGTGCTGATCGAGCGCGCCAATCCGCCTTATGGCTGGGCCGTACCGGGCGGTTTCGTCGATGTCGGTGAAACCTTGGAACAGGCGGCGATGCGCGAAGCAAAAGAGGAAACCGGCCTCGCCGTGAACCTGTCCGTGTTATTGGGCTTGTACTCCAACCCCGAACGCGACCCGCGCAACCACACCGTAACGGCCGTCTATATCGCTGAGGCAAGAGGCCTGCCCGTAGCGGCCGATGACGCCAAAAATTGCGGTATTTTTACTTTCGACAAGCTGCCCGGCGAGCTGGCGTTCGACCACGCCCAAGTGATCGCCGATTACCGGCGCTACCGCGAGACCGGCAAAGTCACGCCGTTACGTTGCTAAACCGGGAAGCAGGAAGGCATCCTCACACTGGCCAATAACATCCTTTATTAGTCAGCAAATTCCACACCCCCTTATTTTTTGCCGCGACGCCATCCAGCAGGTCGCTCACTTTGATCAACCCCGGCCAGCGTTCGCCGCGATAGTCAAGCAGCGGCCCGATCTTGGTAAAATGTATGCCGGATGATGACAAAAAACGAAACCACGCCGGCTCCAATGTGCCGTAAAAATAATGGATGTCGTTTTCATGGCAGGCCCTGATCAGACACGCGATTAACGCAAAGCTGATATGCGGGAAAATGCGCCGTTCGTGCGATGTAAAATAATCCTGCTCATCGCAATCAACAGACACCGGCCTGTTCGATTCATTTTTTCTTTTTTTAAACGCTTTCGACACGCACAGCCTGGACGCTTCCCCGAGATGCTTACGACCGATTGCGTCCAAAACCGCCACATTATTAATTTCAAAATGCTGTTCAAGGGGAAACAACTTTTCCGGGCAATCGGCATCAGGAAGAATAAGTCGCGTGGTTGCCGCATAGTCGCCCGACCTGCGGTGACGAATCAGGTAATGCACCGAATGCAGGTCATAATCGTCAAACTCCATGCCGCCAGGATATTGCCCAGGGTCCTCGAAGCCGGTTTCAATACAGTACACCTGGTAACGCAGTTTATATACGGCTTCCTTAAGTTCGTCCGATACCGCCGGTATCATCTCGAAATAGTCGTTAAAGACATCAATTATCGCAGTCAAGTGCTTATCCTTGTTTGTTCACAGTCTCTTTACGTCTAGCCAGAGGCTCCCCCTTGTCACTCCAACTTAAGCACGTCCAAAATGGGTAAACACATTGATCCAGCAGTCACACATCGCTCTCCCGCCTTCGAGGCAGGCGGACGGGTTATTATCAAAATACCGGGAACATAAATCGATAATTTCATCGCCGTGCACCAGGTCGGCTTCCAAATGGACAGCGACCCAACGCCGCTGTTTTTTATTCAAGTTTAACCTTGCAAACAGGTCCTTGCCTTCCTTCTGTACATGCTTGGCGATATTTTCAAAAACATAAATGGCGCCCAGATACGCATAGATGCCATCGCCTAGGCTAAACCAGGTATGATGAAAATCCTGCACGGATTGCGGTATTGCTTCAGAAACCTCGCCGCCCAGTTCTTTAAGGTCTTCTTTGGCCAACAGGTAATGTCCTTGCTCTTCATTGCACATGTATTTGAAAAATTGCGTCAATTCTTCATCATGGGCCTTACTTCCGGCATGCTGTATCATCTCTCCGCTACGCGCTGTGTAGTGATACATGGTATTTAAAAATTGTTGGTATTGCGCCAAGTCAAAGCCTTCAGGCCCCAGAAACGGCCTGAACGCATTCGCGGCTTTTTCGGCAAGGACTTCCAGTTCTAAAATAGGCGTGCGTTCTTGAGATGACGATGGTAAAGACGAAGCAGACATAAAAATCCTCATGGTTGGGTTGACACTAACTAGCGAAATGTTTGGTGGATAGGCTACACGCTCGTGCTTACATGATGTTTACAATCTTTTGCGGGGCGCATACTGTCCCAGAGATACCGTACATTTTATGTTGATATTTATCATCATCCTATAAAAAATAGGCGATGCGCACTAATAATATTCCCGTCCAGAAACTGCGCCGGCAGCAACTTCACAGACAATAACCGTAATATTATCGCTCCCGTCACGGCTTAATGCCGTATCCATCAACTTGTCGGCTATATGCCGGTATTCCTCCGCGCCCATCAAGCCCGCTATTTCATCATCAGATAATTCTTTATCCAGGCCATCACTGCACAGCAAATAGCGGTCACCGCATTCGGCGTCGAATCGGATAATGTCCAGCTCCAACTTATCCTGTCCACCAACGGCTTTGGTAATCACATTCGCGCCGGTGAGCTGTCCGGCCATGTCTTCATTCATCCCCGATTGCACCAGTTCATTTAATAACGAGTGGTCACGCGAAAGCTGTTGTAATTGTCCCTGCCGGTAACGATATAAACGGCTGTCACCCGCCCAAACCACGGCGGCTTGCAAGCCCTTTGCCAGCAAGGCGACGACGGTTGTGCCGATGATGCAGCCTTTTCCCATGCCATCGGCATAGGCGCAAAGATCAGTATTGATTTTTATCAGCCGGCCGCTAAGCTTTTCAATGCGTTCGTTAAGAGTCCCGTTGTCTTCAAGTTCAGCCAAACCATCCACTACCCAACGGCTGGCGACCTCACCCGATTGATGACCGCCCATGCCATCGGCAACAACCCATAAACCTGATCCAGGTTTATTGAGCATGGCATCTTGATTATGTTGTCTTTTTTTCCCCGGATCAGTGCGTCCGCAAGACTGCCAAATGACCTTGCCGTAGTTTTCCATTCTGCTCAGCCTTATCTTTAATGCCGGCAGTCGATGCCGGGGCTATTAGGATACTTTATCATACAATTCATACGCTTATTCCTTATGCTTTAATGACGGTTCCGTACTGCCCTAAATATCTAGGTTTATGGTAGCATTATCATGCGCCGGCGAATCACGCTTAATGTAACTTTAATCCGGGAACTTGAGCGTAAAGAATACACGATATAGAAACTCCGCCTGACATAACAAGCTGAGCCAAAACCTGGACACCCCCCTCAACATGTGAAAAGAACGGTTATGAAGACTGATCAAACCACCTGCATTATTTCAACAAACGGGCGAATAATGGCAGAGACTCGCTGGACAGCCTGTCTGGTTGTCGTATGGGGAATCGGCATCGGCAACAAAATCCTGCTCAATAAAAATGAAATGACCATCGGCCGCGCCAGGGACGTAGACCTGCGCCTTGCGGAAGCGGGGGTATCGAGACGGCACGCCGTTATTCAACGCCGGAACGAGCTTGAGTTTTTGCTGATTGATACCGATAGCACCAATGGTACGCTGATAAACTCAGGCCGCATAAAAGAGGCTGTGTTAAAAGACCAGGACCTTATCACCATAGGCGCTAACCGCTTAAAATTTATTGCCGCCGACAGCCCGGAGCAGCCCTACTACGAAGAACTTTATCGCCAGGCGCAGATGGACAAGGCCTTACAGGTCTATAACAAACACTATTTTTTAACCAAGCTGGATGAAGAGATGATGCGCTGTAAGCGTTATGGACTTCCCTTATCGCTGATATTATTGGATGCCGATCATTTCAAGCGGCTTAATGACGCTTACGGGCATTTGGCGGGTGATGCGGCGTTAATGCAGCTTGCCGAAACTATCAAAAAACGTATCCGTGATACGGATGTTTTATGCCGCTATGGCGGCGAAGAATTCACCATTATCATGCCGCAAACCCATCAGCAACACGCCTATGTGTTGGCTGAACATATCCGCATACTGGTTGCGAAAGCCCCGGTCAACCATGACAACACCGTTATTGATATGACGATCAGCCTCGGCATCAGCAGTTATAGCGGGCATGAAGAGCAAGCCTGCACCCGTGAGCTGTTGATCGCCCAAGCCGATAAAGCCTTGTATGAAGCTAAGCACAGCGGCAGGAATAAAGTGATGTTATTTAACCCTACGTTATCGTGAGCGGGTAATGGATACCGCGACGCTTTGCATGGGCTGCATGCAGCCTAAGGCCGCGCATTGGGTCTGCCCCCATTGCGGCTATAGTAACAAACCCCGCAACCCGATGGTGTTGCCTTATCAGGCCGTACTTAACAATAAATTCCTGGTCGGCAGGATATTAGGCAAGCCAGGCGGGTTTGGCGTGACTTACCTGGCTTGGGATTTGGTGCTGCATACCACCGTTGCCGTTAAAGAATATTTTCCCGGCAATTTGGCGGTGCGTAGTCCAGACCACAGTACCGTGATGTTTGACAATGATAACGATAAAGCACAATTTGGTTACGGCTTGGAACAATTCCTGCGCGAAGCGCGCGCCTTGGCACAGTTTAGCCACCCCAATATCGTGCGGGTAAGGGAGTTCTTCCAGCAAAACAATACCGCTTATTTGGTCATGGATTATTATGAAGGCGTCTCGCTGGAAGACTTTGTACAACGAAAAGGCGGCAAAATTCCAGAAGACCTCGCGGTAAACCTGTTATTGCCGATCTTGGACGGCCTGCACCAAGTCCATCAAAAAAAAATGCTGCACCGGGATATTAAACCCGCCAATATTTACCTGACCAAAGGCGGGACAGCCATCCTGCTGGATTTTGGCGCGGCGCGGTTTGCAATAGGACAAAATAGCCAGACCATCTCCGTAATCTTATCAGCCGGTTTTGCGCCGTTTGAACAATATCTCCAAAAAGCGGGCGAACTGCTGGGACCTTGGACAGATGTCTACGCCTATGGCGCAATGTTATATGCCGTCACCACCGGAGTTGCCCCTGATAACGCCATTAACCGCCATCAGCAGGATATGCTGCTTGCGCCCATGCAAATTATCCCGACGCTAAGCCCGCGGTTCAGCGAGGCGGTAATGGCGGCGTTAGCACTCGATCCTAAGCAAAGGCCGCAAACGGCGCAAGCATTTCAAAACCTGTTGCTGGCCGGTAAAACCACGGCTAACGACAACCGGCGTCAACCATTGACATCGCAAAGCCTTCCGGCATCGACAATAGAGGACATTGCCGATGCCGCCAACCTGTCTTCTTCCACACAGGACGAGCCGACTTTGGCCTTCCAGGAGCCCCCGCCGGCATCGGAAACCTACGTAAAAACCATTTCCGCGAGCGTAAAACCCAGCCACTTTGTCAATTGCCCCCACTGTAAGGCTCTCAATAATGTCGCCTCCGGGCAGGTCTACAGCCAGTTACGTTGCCGGCGGTGCGGCAGGATCATGGCTAAAAAGCCCGCGCAAGACCGCTCCCCTGTCCAATGGCTGGCATTGACAGCTGTCCTCCTGATGCTAGGCTGGGTACTGATGAAGCCGGGCGAAAAACCGGCAGCGATACCGGCGCTTGTCGTTCCCGCCACGCAAGCAACCGAAGCCGATCCAGCACCGGCAATGCAAGCCGTAATCGAGAACGAACCTGAAAGCCATGACGTGATCGAAACAAACGACATGGAAACCACCGTTAGCCAGGAAGAACCCGCAACCGTCAGCGCTCAAGAACCGGCCGTTCAAAGCCACACCGGACGGGCAGGCCCACGCCATCATCATGCAGGATTTCCACCGCATATATGGCCGCCGGAATCCGCGATTGAGGGTTGCCGGGGAAAACAGCGTGGGGATACTTGTGAAGATAAAGAGCGCCCCGGCGATATTCGAGGTATTTGCGGCGCGCCTAGAGAACATGACGACTTAGCCTGTGAGCCTCTTCGATAGGCCTGTTTCTATATCGGCGGCGGAAGTAAAACCTGTGATGAGCGTATACATCCTGTTAAATTGGAATTCTTCTTTTAATCCAGTCAATAGCTCCTGTAAAACAATACCGGGCACAGTAAACACTTCATCCTTTTCGATCAAGGTCTTTAATTGATTTATCACAGGAATGTAGGCTTGTTCCTGCTTTCTTCTAAACGTTATCAAGGGAAATGTTGACGTTCATTTTTTTCATCATGTCTCGTTTGGTACCCACAAACCAGCATTTCAGTCTGTGGTATTAACCCAATTCTCAAGCAATAAATCCGGCGCCCGGATAAATTCCTTGGTGTTGTTAGTAACCAAAATAGCGTTAAATGACAGTGCATGAGCGGCAATCCATAAATCATTATTACCGATTGGTTTGCCATTTTTCTCAAGAAAACAACGCACAAGCGCATATTTTTCAGCCGTTTCCTGTGTCGGCATCATGACAGGGGTATAACACCTCAATTGTTCTAATTTTTCCAGCGCAATCGCTTAATGCTGGCTTTTTTCCGCGCCAAAGCGTAATTCACCAAACGTAATCAAGGACATACCGATATCACCGACGCTTAAACCCGAAAGTCGCTGATAAACTTCCAACGGGCGTTTCTTGGCTATGTAAATGCAAATATTGGTGTCCAGCAGATAGCGGACCGTCATAACCATTCGTCCCGTTCTTGCGGCAAGTCGTCTTGGCGATGCGCCATGAAATCTTCAGGCATTTGGGTTAGCAAATCGAACGCGGCGGCCAGGCTTTCTTTGGGCTGCGCGGATTCTTGCAGTTGATTCAAAGACTCTAAAACCAGCAATACATTAACGTCTTTTCTGCCCATTCTTTCGGTAATTTAACGGACAAGACACTGTTTTCGTTGATGTGGGAATTTATTTGGAAGGTGTGCATGGTTTGTCTCTAGGCAAAATTAATTGAAACGTTTTTTGCTATCTTTCCTAGTGGTATCAAGAATACCCTGCAAATTTGCCTCACCTAAATGCTCGCCTTGTCGATTGAAAACTTCAAAATGATCTTTATGAAGATTATCCAAATACCAACGGTTATTTGTTACACACTCGACATAAACAGATTGGCCTTGGACAACTGATTTAATCTTGTCGAATCTATCTGCATTCCGTTCCAAAAAATTACGGGTATCTAATTTGTTTTGTACCCATTGTTCAAACGCATCTTTATTGTCGAGACAATCCACGGAAATTTTCGTAGTGTCTTGGTTTTTAAAGACATCAATCAACTGACAAAGCGAAAAGTCTGGATGCGAGGCATTAAAACTTGAGGCAGAAAAATTGACCAGCAAATAAGCAAATTCGTTTTGCTGTAATTGCCTTTCCGCAATTTCCGCGATGGAGGTGTCAGTCACTTTTTTTAAGGATGCAACAAGGATGTAATCGTCACTTAGTTGATGAACTTGATGATTCCGCCAATTGATGGGATTAAGCCTGTCGAAAACAAGGCGGGTAAATGCTGTGGCTCTTTATGGGTTTTAAGGTCTTTTGCTAAAATGACCGGATGGAAACCTCAATTATCACCATCAAACAACTGGTCAGTGAAGCCCAGTGTTACGCGACCATCCGCCAGTTACGTTGGGCA
>Ga0172373_10001755_pt1 | contig 34586 bp, 31 predicted proteins | sample Lak10m_2_FD_114546 | JGI IMG/M metagenome (GOLD analysis project Ga0172373, IMG submission 114546) | Freshwater microbial communities from Kabuno Bay, South-Kivu, Congo - kab_092012_10m | ecosystem: Environmental > Aquatic > Freshwater > Lake | place: Democratic Republic of the Congo...
CTCGTAAAAGATCACCTAACCCATCATTAAATTCTAAATCATCATCTTGATTATGTTGTTCGTTTGACACTAAAAACTCCTTTCAAAGTAAAGCAATGATTTAAGTATAAAGTTACAGTCAACCCCTGGGGTATACTGGTACAGAATGAAACCTTTACTAAAAGAACTTTTGAGCCATTGTGCACCGATTTCAGAATCGGTAGTAGAGCATTTTTTAAATCGCCTACCCGAAGCGTACTTTGCTTTATTTAATATTCAAGATCAAGTGAGGCACCTTCAGTTGTTAGCGCAGGTTTCTCCTGAAGTACCCATGCATGTTTTAATTTCTTCTCTTTCAGAAAAAGAGTACGAATGCACTTTTATTGGGTTTGATTACCCCGGAGTGTTTTCTTATATTACCGGCATCTTGTCGTCTTTAGGGCTAGATATCCAGCAAGGGCACGTATTTACCTATCAAGAACCAGAATCACTACACTTAGATAGGCATTTTATTACCCGAAACAAGGCGCAGTTAACTGAGCTTAGCATTATTCGAAGAAAAAAAATTATCGATACCTTTCGTGTTCACTTAGCCAAAGAGTGGGTGTTCAAAGAGTGGGAGCAGACCTTGATTTTACGTATGAGTGAAATAGCTCAAAGTCTGGAACAGGGGGACGGAGAATCGTTTCAAGTAGCTAAAGAGCAGGTAAACCGATGGGTAGTAGGACGTTTAACCGAGTTAAGACGGTTTCAATCGAAACCTCTTACCCCTATGAACGTTGAGGTAGATGAAAGCTGTAAAGAAGCTACACGTTTGGTGATTACCTCACAAGATACGCCTGCTTTTTTGTATGCTTTATCGACCGCGTTAAGTGCTCAAAATGTACAAATGAACCAGATTCAAATTAAAACCTTGGATGCCAAAGTAGAAGACGTAATTGATGTAGTAGATAACGAAGGTAAGGCCATCGTTGATAAAGACCGTATTGGACGCTTGTTGCTATCGGTTATGTTAATCAAACCCTTTACTTATTTTTTGGTTCAAGCCCCGGATTCGTATCGGGCCTTGTTTCGATTTGAACAGTTTGTAGCTCATTTGGTGTCTATGGGTGGTTCACAAGAATGGCATACACTATGGAATGATCCTAAATGGTTACAGGATATGGCCAAGTTGTTAGGAACCAGCGACTATTTGTGGGAAGACATGATTCGATTAAATTACGAATCGGTATTACCTTTAATGGCACCCAGTTACGACCAAGATAAAACATACGATCCACTTTTGATGAAACAGAGGTTGGATTCGTTTTTAGTTCAAAAAACTGATAAAGAATCGTTTAAAAAGGCATTAAATGATTTTAAAGACCACGAGCTTTTTTTGATTGATTTAAACTATATCTTAGGTAAAAGTGATTTTAATGAGTTGTCGACACACTTAACAGCACTCGCAGAGTTGGTGCTTAAAAAAGCTTTGCAGTGGGCATTTGATGAAGAGGAAAAAAAATGGGGAGTTCCTCAGTCAGTCGCTGGACTTAAAGCAAAGTATACCTTGCTAGGACTAGGAAAATTAGGCGAAAAGTCTCTAGGATACGCCTCAGACATTGAACTTATGTTGGTGTATTCAGATAGTGGAGAAACCAACGGTATGAATAAGGTGTCAAACGGTACTTTTTTTGAGCATGTTGTAAAAGATATTGTTGATACGATTTCGGCCAAACGTGACGGTATTTTTCAGATCGATTTGAGGTTGAGACCCTATGGGAACGATGGGCCCACAGCCGTAAGTTTAGAAAGTTTTTGTAACTACTTTGATTTTACCGGTAGTGCACATGTGGTAGAAAAAATGGCTTTGGTGCGGCTAAGAGCTATTGCTGGTGACGAAAGTTTGGGCCATCAAATTGAAAGGCTTCGAGATCAGTATGTGTATTTTTCATCGTTAAAATTAGACACCGTTTGGGAACTTAGAAAAAAACAATTTTTAGAAAAAACCAAAAAAGGGGTTCTGAACGCAAAATTTAGCCCAGGGGCTTTGGTTGATATTGAATACACAGTGCAAAGCTTACAAATTTTGTATGGAGCAAAATATACAAAATTACGTACCCCAGAATTGCTAAAAGCTATTGAGGCTTTGTCTCAGGTTGGGGTGTTAGAGCCCGATATTTACAGGCAGTTAGTTGGGGCCTATCACTTTTTTAGAAAGCTGATTAACGCCTTACGCATGTTAAGAGGGTCTGCTTTAGATTTAGACCTTCCGGCATTTCAAAGTGATGATTTTGGTCATTTGGCCAGACGTATGGGGTTTCATAGCAAGTCACATTTGTCAGCCAGTGAGAAATTACACTGGGATTTTGAGGTACAGACAGCCTTTGTACGTTTGTTTGTTCAAAAATACTTTAGCCGTGAATCACTGGCTAATCCTTCAATAGGAAATGTAGCGGATATTTTATTGGTTGAGGAAACAGAGGCATTTAATAGGACTATTTTAGAGCAATATGGCTTCACAGACACCTATAAAGCGTGGATCAATTGTAAAGGATTGCTTGCAGCCTGCAGAAAAAAAGATCTTTTTGTGAAGTTAGCAGTGTTGGCGTTTGATTGGTTAAGTCAAAAATCTGACCCCGACCGGGCTTTAAATAACTGGGAGCGTTTTGTAAGCAATATGAATCCTGATCAAGTAGATCATCATTATCAACTTTTATTTCGCCAACCTGCTCGGCTACAAATTTTATTAGACATTTTTTCAACCTCTCAGTTTTTATCGGATACTTTAATTCGAAACACCCACTATTTTGAGTGGATGACCAGTTTCAATATGCTTTATTCTGAGGCTAAACGAAATCGTTTGGACGATGATTTGATAACCTTTGAAAACTTTGCTGAACTTGACTGGATGAATGCCATGAGGACATATAAACGCAGAGAGATGCTAAGAATAGCTGTGCGGGATTTTAGTTTAGGGGTTTCTTTAAAATACATTGTGAGAGAATTATCGTTATTGGCTGAAATTATGGTGCAATATTGCCTAAACTTTGCTTTGAATCAATTAAAACAAAGTTGGGGAGAAGCCAAAGTAAGTCTTTTTGAAAACAATATTTGTATTTTAGCTTTAGGAAAATTAGGGGGTGAAGAGCTCAATTACAGCTCGGATATCGATTTGGTTGCATTTTATTCTGACGATTTATTGTTATTTTTATCCAAAGAAGAGATTGCTTCCGGATTGTCACAGTTGCTAACGTTATTGACCCGATACGTAAGTGAGTACACTGAAGAAGGATGTTTGTATCGTTTAGACTGGGCATTAAGGCCTTTTGGTTCGTCGGGAGATTGGGGTTTTTCAAAGCAAGGATTACTGAATTATTACGCTCATTCGGCTTCGTTATGGGAGCTACAAGCATTGCTTAAAGCAAGACCTTTAGCTGGGAGTTTTTGGCTTGGGTTTGAGTTACTCGAAAACCTAGAACCTTTGATGTCTCAAATCGACACGGTTAAAATACAAAAATCGATAGTCCATCTTAGAAAGATAGCTGTAAAAAAATCGAGAATTCAAAACAAATTAGACATAAAAAACGGAGAAGGGGGGCTAAGAGATATAGAGTTTTTAGTTCAAGCACTTCAATTGAAAGAGCTTAGACAGCACAGGAGTTTGTTCAAGAGAGCGACGGTTCCAGCTTTAACAGAACTGATGCGCTGTGATATTTTAACCCAAGCTCAGGGTAACGAACTGCGAGAGAATTATGTGTTATTGCGTCGCATAGAACATTTTTTGCAAATTTTGGAAGACCAACAAACTCATTCTCTACCATTAGATAAATCTGAGTTGGATATTTTGGCTAAAAAGTTACTAGGTAAAAAAGCTAACTTTGAACAGTTATTAGCTAATTTAAAACAACGTATGATTAGAAATAGAGAATTGTTTAATAGCTTTTTACTTTAAATATCAAAGGAGAACCCCTTTATGAGACCTAAAACTGATTTGCCCGAAGATACCTTATCTAGAACCCCTAAAATACATAAAACGGCCTTTATAGCTAAAGGAGCCGTTGTTTTAGGCGATGTAGAGCTTCATGCAGATGCCTCTATTTGGTATAACAGTGTTTTAAGGGCAGATATTAACAAAATTGTGATCGGTGAACGTTCTAATATTCAAGATGGCACCATTGTTCATCTTGAAAATGATAGAGCTTGTATTGTGGGTAAAGACGTCACAGTAGGGCACAGAGCCATTTTGCATGGCTGTACCATTGAAGATGGGGTATTAATTGGTATGGGGGCCATAGTGTTGAATGGGGCTTTTATAGCAAAAGGGTGTGTAGTGGCAGCAGGGGCGGTGATTAAAGAAAATACTCATACTAAACCCAATACCCTTTGGGCTGGTGTACCTGCAAAAGAAGTAAAAGTGTTATCGGAAAAATCGTACGAAGAAAATGTGAAGTGGGCTAAAAAATACGTAGAGATAACGGCATTGCATAAAGAAAAATTTGGAGCAGCGGATTGTTTTTAAAAGTAAAACTAGCTTGAAAGAAGGCCCCCCGGTCTTCTTGCTTAAAACTATTTAAAAATCAAGTAACCAGCTGTCATCATTAAAATAAAGTTTGTCACGTATTTCTAAATGTTCCTCAATAAAATCATGTCCTAAAAAACTGTCTAATACCATAATAATCCCTCCCAATTTTGATTTGATATTAGTCAGAATCCCCAGAAACTGTGAGATTAAAACATCGATAAAAATGGATATATGAATATTTTAATTAACAATCAAACCACATTAACCATTTCGGAACTAAAAGAGGCTAAGAATAGCTGGATTTTAACTCATGATTGGCATCGGATAGCTAGTGTAGATGCCTATGGATTTTCGGAGCTAGTGACACATGACCAAACTGGCTACGCGTATTTTTTGTTTGATTCGTGGGTAAAGCCTTTTGTTAAGTGTAATACTTTTTGTGAGTTGGCTACTTTTGTTTGTGAAAAAAGAAGACAAACCCTGTTGCTATTTGACGATGAGTTAGTGCATAAAGCCTGGGCTTTTGAGCGACCTATGGCGGAGAATTTTAGGTGGTTGGGTAGTGATGAAGAACCCATTACCGAACAAAGCGTTATAGTTATTGAAACGGGAAAGGATTGGATCTTTTTAGAGCTTGAACCAGACAGCACCTTTGCCTGGGTACCTTTGTTGGACCCGAGTTATCGACTATTGGGTGAAAAAATCTTACGGGTTCGGGATGCCATTTTAAAAATTGATGAAATGCCTGTGTATGGGTTTTCAAGTATAGAAGCCACTAGAGATTTTTTTAAAACAGCTTGGCCAAAGCCTACAAAGATAACTTCGATTTTAAGTTAAAGAGCTCAGCTTTGTTTAATTTTTGATAAGCGCCTTCAGCTAAGGTGCCCAATAAAACAGGGCCAATAGCGAGTCGTTTTAGTTTTACAACATCCAGCCCCAGGTGAGCAAAAGCACGGCGAACAATGTGATTTCGACCTTCAGTTAAACTTACTTCTACAATTTTGGGGTCAAGTTTTTCAATGTGGGTAAATTGTACGGGACCATCTTCTAAAATAAATCCACTTTTTAAGCGGTCCAAAGTGGCCTTTGTAATAGGAAAATTAACTGTTACTCGATACCGCTTTTCCAAAGAAAAGGCGGGATGCATCACCGCATTGGCTAAGTCGCCGTCGTTGGTAAATAACATGAGGCCTGAGGTTTTTCGATCAAGCCGGCCAACAGGAAAAACAGGTGTTGATATATTTTGCACAATGTCGCCTAAATTCCAACGCGATTCAGGATCGGATAGGGTAGAAATAATGCCTTTGGGTTTGTGATATTTGTAATATTCGTACTCAGGAACATGGGGTCTTAAGGTTTTACCACTTACCACAACAGTATCGGTGTGAGGATGTACTTCTTCAATTAATGAATGTGCCACTCGGCCATTAATAAGAACTTCATGTTGTTCCACAAGCGCTAAAATATCTCGCCGAGACAGGGCCAATTGAAGCCTAATAAAGGTTTCAAGCTTTACCAAATTGGGTCGCTTAGCCTGAGTTTTTGATCGAGATTGGTTGTTTGATTTTCTTTTTTTCATAAGTTTAACCGAGTTTAAGGGTAAACCGAGTAGAAGGTTATTGTCTAGAAACTTTACTCAAACACCGCCCTAGCATTGCGTTTAATATACACCTTTTGCAAGGGTAAGCTGGCGAAAAGTTCTTGGCCAGATAGGGTGTATCCACCCGCCTTAACAACAACGTTAGAGGTAGATTGAAAGGTTTGTTTTTGACTGTTCCATATCAAAAGTGGTGAATGAATAGACAGTGTTTTCTTTTGAATGTTGGAAGAAAAAGAGGCTTGATGCAAAGACACTATCGATTGGTCAAAGTTTAAATGCGCACTTTGAGCTTGAATAAAAATTGAGCTTTGACCTTGTGGGTAAATATACCCATGTACTCCTATTAAATAGGTTTTTTGAGAGGCTTTAAAAACTTGAGCTTTTTGGGCAGATAATGACCATTTTAATTGCCCTTTTTCAAGATGAGAAATTTTTATAGTTTCAAACTCAAAATCGGGATCTTGTGGCTGTTTGATAGGTAAACTGCTTAAGTTAGGGTTGACTAATGACAACACTATAATCATTAAAAAAAGAACCAGAAGGCCCCATTGTAAACTTTTAGTTACCGTTCTTTTTTTCATTGTTTTCGTACAAAGCTTCCTCTGTTTTTAATCGACCTACTTTAAGCAAATGATACATAGTTTTTAAATAGTCACCCTTTCGGCGATAACCCTCAGCAATTAAAAAATGAACAGCTGTAGCGTTGGGTTCAATAGCTAAGGCTTTTTTGGACCACTCCATCCCTTTGTCTATGTTGCCACGCTCACCTTCAACCAAGCCAATGTAGGCCATTACCCAAAAATTTTTAGGATCAATCTCTAAAACTTTATTAAACGATTCAATGCATTTTTCTTTTTCATCAATAAAAAAATAGCCAAAAGCAATTTTAAAGTAATGCCGCCATTCTTGAGGCTCTTTTTGAATTAACTTTGAATATTTTTCAACAACCTTTGGGGCATAATTGGGATCTAAATTGGGTATTTTTTTAAGGCAAGCCCAGCCTTTTTCAACTTGGCCCGTATAGCCATAAGCCATTGCAAGTTCAAATTGAGCTTCGGCTGAAGTGGGTGTTTTTTGGGCTATTTGTTCAGCTTGAAAAACTTCTTTTTTAAGAGATTCAGGAATGATGTAAATTTTAGCTTGTATTGAACTAAAAAAGATCAAGCTAAATAATAAGCTTAAAACAAGGTGTTTGAGCACTCTCATGAATTGAAAATCCTTTTAAAAATAATGATTTTTGAGATACTCACATAAGACTGAAAAGTTTCATGGTATTTTTTTTGAAACAAACTTAAAAGACCATACATTAAAAGCTTGGGTCCAATATCTACCCATAAGACAGCTCTGTAAGCACGAAAAATCCATCTAGGGTAATGTTTGTAGGCAAAGTACAGCCCACCTCTGTAGCCCTCAATGCGGGCTTTGGGTTTTAAGGTTTGAGTGGATTGACCCCCAAAGTGGGTGACTGTAGCATGCGGAAGATAGTATAAATCGAACCCCTTTTTAACCAAAGTTTTGCATAAATCTAAGTCTTCGTTGTAAAAAAAATACTGCTCGTCAAACCCACCTACCTCTAAAAAAAGCTGCTTTTTAATAAATAGTGAAGCCCCACATAAAAACGACATTTTTTGAGGGGTATTACTTTTATACTTCCAAGCCATTAAAGCGCTGCCCTGGGCTTGTAAACTGCCGTCTGGGTTTAATAACTTAGGAGATACTAACCCAATATTAGGCGTAGCGTTTATAAAGTGTAAAACCGTTTCTAAGGTGGGTTCTGGGACTAACGTGTCGTTATTTAGTAACCAAAGTACTTCGCCTTTTGCCATTTTGGCCCCTAAATTATTGGCTTTGCCAAAACCTAAATTACTAGGGCTTAAATGAAGTACAATAGGGTGGGGGCATTGTTTTAGCCACTCTTGGGAGCCGTCTTGTGAATTATTATCAATAACAATAACTTCAAAGCTAAACTGAGTTTTGCTTTGAAATATAGAATCCAAGCATTGTGGCAAAAAGGTTTTGCCATTGTAATTAACGATGATGATGCTGAGATTCATGCCTTACAACTGTTGGGCAGTTTCGTATAAAGGATGGCACAAAAGACCTTGTTTTACCGAACTTGTAAAAATCAAATCGGTTTCAAGTTTTGCTTTTTCTTGGGGTGCATTAACCTGAATTTCCCACACTATTGATTTAGCCAAGCCCACAACCGGAAGGCCTGTTTTTTGATGAATGGAAGCTATTGTATCAGGAAACGAATCGGGATTTTTTTGTGAAACCTCATAACGGTATGTCGTATCGTCTGATTCAGGGGCAGGGAGGCGCTCTAAAACAAAAGATTCTTTGTTGATGTTAATAACAAAATAAGTTGTTTTAAGCAAAGTTTCTACAATGGTTTTAGCTTCTGAAACCGAAGGGGCATCTACAGTAAATTTCCAATGCGTGTAGCGTTTTAATCTTTTAACATAACTAAGATTCATCGAGTGGGTGAGGGCTTCAAAGGCAGATAAAGCATGTAAATCGGTATTGTTTAAATAGCTAAAAACAGAAAGTGTAAACATGAAATCCTTTCGTTAATAGGTTCCCATGGCTTTGAACAGCTTAAGCCAAGGACCTTCTGCATGGGGTGAGTTTTGTAAGCTTTGTCGTTTTTCTTGGGCCCAATGGGGTGAAATAGAATATGGAATTTGTTTCATAAAACTGGCTCGCTCAGGGTGAGGCATTAAAGCCAATACATTGCCTTTTGAATTACTTAACCCGGCAATATTTAAGGTTGTTCCATTTGGATTAGTAGGAAACTCGGCTTTTATTTGCCCTTTGTCATCACAAAATTGAATCATAGAGGAGGCATCCAGATTGGTTTTTGCAGCTTCGCTTAAAATAAAACGGCCTTCTCCGTGGTTAATCGGAATAGGCAAAATGTCGGTAGTGGTAAACGCTTTTGTAAAAAGGCTTTTTTGCGGATTATTGAACCGCACATAGGTCCAGTCACAAATAAAACCAACTGGTTCATGATCTTTAGTGTTGTAAGCAAGTGCCACTTCAATAGTGTGATCGTTAGATTTTGGAATAAGACCAGCCTCAGACAAAATTTGGCATCCATTGCAAATACCTAAAACGGGTTTTCCTTGGTCTGATTTTTTTTGTAACAGTTCCATAACGGGTAATTTGGCCGCAATGGCTCCAGCACGAACACGATCTTGAAATGAAAATCCACCTGGAACAATAAATCCGTCGAAGGTTTCGAGGGCCGTTAAATCATTCCAACGAACAATAGATCCCTCTAAACCCGAAGCTTTAACAGCCTCTACTGTTTCATATTCGCAATTACTACCTGGAAATTGGATAACGGCTATACGTGCTTTACTCATCGTTCTAAGTCTCTTTCTACATTAATTGCAGCTATCATACCGTCTGCTACGGCAGTAGAAATTTGTCTAATTTGTTTAGAGCGAATGTCTCCTGCAGCATAGATACCCTTAATGTTGGTCCTCATGTATTCGTCGGTAACAATGTATCCCTTTTCATCTAAATGCAACTCTGGAATTGAAAAATCTTTTGGTGGGATGCGTCCTACGTAAATAAACACCCCTTTTACATCTACCCAGGTGTATTGATCTGTAAGTACATTTCTAATTTTAATTTTTTCCACTTTGTCTATGCCAAATACTTCAGCTACTTCTGAGTTCCAAAAGGTGACAATTTTAGAATTATTCAAAACATTTTCTTTTAATGATTTTACGGCCTTAAGTGAATCTGAACGATGAATAAGGTATAAATGGCTAGCCACATCAGCCAAGTAGTCTGCGGCATAACAAGCACAATTTCCACCGCCGATAACGGCAACGTCTTTATTTCTGTATTGTTCAGGATCACTTTGAGCGTAATAGGAAACCCCTCTACCCATAAATTTTTGTTCAAAATCAGTGCCAATTTTTTTAGGTTCAAGACCTGTAGCAATAATAATGGCACTGCATTTGTAAATATTACCCATATTCGTATAAACCCATTTTTGGTTGGCATGAATATGAATGTTGTCGCAGACTTCTCGGCTAAAATAAATATCGTGATTGTTGACATGATTTTCCATATCGAAGGCCAAAGTTTCGCCTAAAACCCCTGATGGGTACCCCAATAAATTGGTAATTTTATATGCCGTTGTGGTTTGCCCACCAGGTAAGGTTTTTTCAAGAATTAAAGTTTTTAATTTGGCACGGCCTGCACATAAAGCGGCTGACATTCCCGCTGGTCCCGCCCCTATAATTATCAAATCAAACGATTCGTTGTTGGAAGGATGAAGTTTGCTTGACTCTAACTGAGTTTCTTCAATAATCATGGTTTTTGCACCGTTTCTAAAGAAATTTTTGCCTTGGCTCGACCTACCGTACGGACCTTGTTGGATTTTAAATCAACCGAAATGAGCTGCCCGGTAAGCTCGTCTGAACCTTGTTTAACTTTCGGGGATCCTGTTAATTCAACATGTTGTAAAAGGGTGTTGTAAAGGGCTGAATCGGATTCGCCTGTAACATTTTTATAATTAAAACGTACATTGCCTGTGGCTAAAATTAAATTTTCCTTGCCCAAAGCAGTTACCTGATCGCAGGTCATTGAAAGTGCTCCCTTTTCTATGCGAATTTGGCCTTTTAAATTAGTTTTTTGAAGATCTTGCAAGTAAACTGCCGTTTTACCGAAAATTTTAATGTCAGCTTGGGTAACCACAACATTTCCTGAGGCGATAACCTTGGTTTTTGTGGCATCATACTCAAAAGCATCCGCTTGCAAGTCTATTTTATTAGATGCCCCATACATTTGAAAGGGTAAAAAAAGAGCAAAAAATAGCAAAAGAAAAAAGGAAAAATGCATTGTAAAACATTATACTGTATTTTTTTACTTGCTTAAATGCTGTAAAATCTGTGGATGACTTCAAACTCTTTAGAATTTAAATTAATCAAAAACAAACTGGTTTTGCCTAAACTACAAGCTCAATCTGAGCTAAATTTTTCACGCATAAAACCTGCTCATACCCCCCTTGAAATTGAGGTGAGTGACGAATTTGTAAACATTTGGAACGAGGGGCCGCAAACCAAGATTAAAGAACACGATTTAAAACGCTGTTTAACCGTGTTGTGCAGATATTTTAATGTGTTGGTAAAAACCGGGCAGGGCAGGGTAAAGGTGGATCAAAAAACAAGCCCTAATGATTTGGTAACTGAGGTAGATCGGGGTATTGAAATGCTGCTTAGAATGTGGATTAAGTTTCATTTGCCACATCATAAAATTATTGGCGAAGAAGGTACAAAAGAAGCCTTTGAGGCACAAGACTGGGTGTGGTACATCGATCCTGTGGATGGAACCACTAACTTTGTAGATGGAAATGCCTTTGTGGCCTTACATGTTGGGTGTTACCAAGGTGGTAAAAATGTTCTTTCGATTGTGGGCTTGCCTGTTGAAGACGTGTTATACGTTGCCGGGGAGTCGTTTGCTTTTGAGAAATGGATGAATCATAAAAAGGTGAATTGGGAAATTCCTAGTCAATTTCAACCTTTTTTAGGTACAGAATATATGGAAACTCGTCCTAAAGAAGTGAACCTTTTTAATTGTTTATCAACAGATTTGAACCTTAAACCTTACCGAATAAAGTCAATCGGAATTAATTTGATTCATTTGATGGAAGGCAAAGTGACCGCTTTTTACAAGCCCAACGTGAAACTTTGGGATGCTTTTCCTCCTTTAGGTGTTTTAGATGGGGCCTTAAAAGGTGTTGTGACCATTGAATTGGTGATTGTAGACGCCAAAACCCAGAAGCCAAAGTCGTTTTATCCCTTTTCAAATCATACCGATTTGGTGCTTTGGATTAACAATGCGATTAGAAAACACAGCCGTGTAGGTTTGGTGATGGCTTACCCTAAAAATCGACCCGACGTTAGAGAAAGTGTGATGAAATGCGTTTTTGGGTAATTCTTTGTATTTGTATTGTGGGTTTTTCAAGCATTCATTCCTATGAGGTTACTTCAAACCTAGGACAAAGGTACTTATCAAAAGTAGGACTTCTTAGTCCTGAATTAAATACGGTTGTGAAAGAGCCCACTTTATTGGTAAAAGGTGTGAACAGATATTTATTGCCAGTAGTGATCAATGGTGAGCTGGTTATTCCTCGTGAAGATGGACGATTTTATCACAATTTTACGGTTCCTACCTCTGATACAAAATTAAAAATATGGGTTAGTTTCTTATTGCCCAACAAGGAAGTCGTGACCTTAGAGAGAAACCTTTTAAATTTAAGAAACAAACGTGGAACAGTGCACACTGATTTTTTAAGTGCAGGTCAGAAGGTAACCGGTAACGTTTACTTTACAAGAGCCGACTTAGCCTATTTTTTATGCCGGCTTATCGATCAATCTCCTACACTAAGCGCTCGATTTAACCCTATTAAACCCGAAAGTGACGAATTGCCAGATGTGTTTGAAGATGTTTCCCGTACCCATTGGGCAGCAGAAAGCATAGAAAGAGCCGTAGCGTATCAGTTTTTGGCTGAATATCCGGATGGATTGTTTAGGCCAGAGGCTCCGGTTAAAAAAATGGAATATATTTTAGCCATTGCAAATTTATATCGTTTGGACCAATCCAATACTCTAAAAACAGCCAAACAAACGGATTACTCAGATTGGAGAACTAAGTATTTAGCTGGAGTTTTAAAAGAAAAATGGATTCCAGTTCAAACTTCTTCAAACATGGAAGATCCCTTAACTTGGACAGAAAGTGTGGAATGGGTTCCACTATTGCCCGATGTAAAGAAAAAGGCGGATATATTTTGGGGGTTTGATGGTTTTGAAATGGCCCCCCAACGTGCCAAAGCTCATTGGGCCATTGTGACAAAATATTTAGATGCAAAACCTTCTTATACTCAAATTGCAAAAAAAGAAGAACAAAAAACGGATGAACTAAAAAAACAAGACATTCAAGCAAAAACTGAAAAATCTCTAGGGAGCACAGAATATGAAATCCAACTTAAAAAACATTGGATTTATGAAACTGCAAAAACACTTCAAGAAAAAGGGGTCTTATCGTTTAAAGACGAGCTAGATCCCAATGGCCCTTTAACGGTAGCTGAGGCCATTCATAATCTTGTTTTATTACATTCTGAGAAAAAAATTAAGGTTAAACGATCGAAATTAAAAGGAGTTGATATTCCTGAGCCCTACCTAAATAGTTGCCTGGTGGCTATTACAAAAGGGTGGGTAAATAACGAAAAAGAAGTTAAGTTTAATGAGTTTTTAACAAGAAAAGAGGCGCTTACTCTTATTTTTAAGTCACGGAATGCCTCTCTTATTAAAACCAAAAAGGTTAAAACTGTTTTATTTAAAGATGTACCTCAAAAAACGCCTTTTTTCCCGTATGTTTGGACTGCGTATCAAAACAAATGGATATCAGGATCTAAAGAGTTTTTTCCAGCTCGAGATATGACTCGAGCACAATTTTGGTCTATTTTATTAAAACTGAAACACGATAAATAGAGAGGTTCCCCTATGAAATTACGTTTAATTCCAATTCTCTTAAAACATATACAAGAAGCAGGTTTTGAGATTTCAACAATCGGTTTAGAAAAACCGGCCAATAGCGAACACGGAGATTGGGCTACTAATATTGCTTTTTCATTGTCAAAACAGCTAAGAAAAGCCCCCGTTATGATTGCAAACGAACTGGCTAATGCGTTAAATGGTACCTCTGAGTGTCAAAAAATAGGGGTTTTTACGGCTGTAAATGGGTTTTTAAATTTGCGCTTGAATGATACTTGGATTGCCGAATCTTTTACTCAGTATTGGGACGATGCTTTTCAATATCCTAAAGATGAAAGACGATTGCTTTTAGAGTATGTTTCCGCCAATCCTACAGGGCCTTTGCACATTGGGCATGGACGTTGGGCCGTGTTGGGCAGTGTAATAGAAAGAATGTTAAAAGCTGTAGGCGTGAATGTTGAGACTGAGTTTTATATCAACGATGCGGGGCATCAAATTAGCAAGCTTAACGAAAGTGTGGAAGCTGTTAGGCAGGGGAAACCAGTTCCAGAAGATGGATATCATGGTACTTATATTCATGAAATTGTGGCTAGTTCAGAAGAGCCTTCTTCGTACCTTTTGTCTATTCAAAAAGCCACATTGGCACAGCTTGGGGTAACATTTAATCAATGGTTTTCAGAAAAATCGTTGTATCAAACAACCGCTATTCAAAGCGTAATCGATCGTTTAAAAGCCCAAGAACTAGCCTACGAAAACGAGGGTGCATTGTGGTTTAAAACGACGGCTTTTTCAGACGATAAAGACCGAGTGCTGATTAAATCGGATGGGGCGTATACCTACTTTTTAGTAGACTTGGCCTATCATTTGAACAAAATAAGCCGTGGATACTCAACACTGGTAAATATTTGGGGCGCAGATCATCATGGCTACGTGGGGCGTATGAAAGCTGGCGTTGCTGCTTTAAGTTATAGCAAACCCGTTGAGCTAAACATAGTGATTGGTCAATTGGTGACCCTACTAAAGGACGGAGAGCCTTTTCGTATGTCGAAACGTACGGGTGATATGGTTACCTTGCAAGAAGTGATCGACGATATTGGCGTGGATGCGACCCGATACTTTTTGGCCGAAAAAAGTGCGGATACCCACATCGATTTTGATATCGAGCTAGCCAAAAAACAATCGTCAGACAACCCTGTGTTTTATGTTCAGTATGCTCATGCTCGAATGATGAATTTAATTCAAAAATGCATTGAAAATAACCTTGAAAAACCTAGCTCGAGCCAAATAAAAATCGATGATTTTGATCCGTATGAGCGCCAACTGGCGTTACAGGTGACCCAATATCACGATCAGCTTTGGGATTGTGCACAACGTTTAAGTCCGCATCAATGGGTGCATTATGTGATGCAATTGGCAAAAACCTATCATTTGTTTTATGAGCATTGCCCAGTGTTAAAGGCACAGAGCCCTGAGCTTCAGAAAAAGCGACTTTGGTTAGTGATGCAAACACAGAAAACATTAAAAAATGCTTTGGAAATTTTGGGTATTACTGCCCCCAATTATATGTAATGATCATTCGTTTAAATACCCAACATAAAACCCTTTTGGGGTATTCAGGTGGGGCAGATAGTAGGTTTTTGTTTGAGTTAGCCAAGCATCAGTTTTCAAAAGAAAAATTGGTGGTGGTGTACTTTGATCACGGTTTACGCTCAAAAGATGAGCGAATTGCCGAAAAGGCTCATGTAGAAAAAGTGCTCAAAGACTGGGGAGGGCTTTCCATCATAAAACGCCTACCCGTTAAAACCTTTGCCAAGCAAAAAAAACTATCTATTGAACATGCCGCTAGGTTGTTACGCCATAAGCAGTTTATTGCTTTAGCTTCCCTCCATGGGTGCAGCCAAGTACTAACGGCTCATCACGCCGATGACCAGGCTGAGACCTTGCTTATGCAGTTAATTAGGGGCGGTAAGGCCAATGTAAAAGGCATGCAGTATAGTAAGGGGTTAAACAATGAAATCCAGCTTTTAAGGCCTTTATTGGGCCTCTCAAGGCAATATATACTTGAGTATCTACACAAAAACAACATAGCTTTCTTTACCGATTCTACAAATTCTGATGAAGCCTATACTCGAAATTTTTTGCGTCACCGAGTACTCCCTTTGTTACAAGAAGTATCTCCACAGGCATCAACACATTTGGCACAGTTCGCCAAATATCTTCAAGACACTCATAGATACCTTCAAACGCTAATGCAACCTTTTCAAACTTCTTTGCAGTGCGAAATTAAACAAGTAAGTCTTTTAAAACACCCTTGGATAAATGAAGATCCTTACCTAGTGGGCCTAATGGTGACTTGGTTTTTAAAGCAAGCCTACAGCCACTTTGGTATTCAAGATGATAAACATATTCAAGCTAAACACATAGTGACAATTTGTGGCCATTTGCATTTAAAAAAATGGAGCATGAATTTGCCTCAGGGGCACCTGTTACAGGTGACTAAAGATAAGATTATTGTTTTTTTTAAGAAATAAGTTCTTTTTCAACCCATTCCGGAATCTTAATTATTTTCCAAACAGATTCATCCATACAGACCAGCTTCACCTTAGCCTCTGTGCAAGGTAATTCAAGGGTGGGTTTATCGGGTGTGGTTCGAAACAGTTGGCTCAGTACGGTAAGGCTTACTTTGCTTCGTTCAATAAGTTGGGTTTTGATGGTGAAATGGTCCCCAAATATCAAGGGGTGTTTATAGTTTAGTTGAATATCTACAGGTACAAACCCAATTTTATTGTTTTGAAGTTTCACATACGAACATCCCAATGCATCTAACCATTCTATACGGGCCGCTTCAAACCAGTATACGTAGGTTGCGTGATGCACTACACCTGCTGCGTCAGTATCCCCAAAATACACTTTATGAGACCAGGAAAATGGGGGCATTAAAGGGAATATCTTAAGATATCGTCCATAGGCTTAGGATTTGGGTCGTTTACCAATTGAATCGAGTCGATATCAATCGCTGCTTTACTGCTTTTTCTAGCTCCCAAAAGTAAAATTTGCATTTGTATCAATCCACCTGAGTTTCCCTTTTGGTTAGGGTTCCAAATATCATCTCCAAATTTGGGATTTGAGTCATAAAACTGATTTAACGGGATAGAAACTAACTTCCATCCCTCCCAAGTTACCTTTAACGAATAAGAAAACTTGTCATCAAAAGCTGGCATCGAAGGTTTTTGTGGGTGAGGCTCTATTTTCCAATTGTTATTGTCATCGTCGTATAATTCAAAAATAAGGCTACCACTTTCGGGCCCATAACCACGAATAAGTAGTTTTAGATGTGAAAAACGAGTGCCGTCCAGACCTAAAAAAGTACCGATGCCTCCAACAAACCAGCCTTTGGTGGCACCCCCTAATTGTAAGTAGGTACCATTAAAAAATGGAGGTTTATCTCCGCCTTCATTTTGGGTATCCAGTTGAATGTTTCCAAAGGTCCACCACTTGGGATTTTCTTCAATGGTTCCATCTTCAAAATCATCAATGGTTTTGGTTAAAATGGGCTTGGGTAGTTCAGAAGGGGTAGAAATATTACCTGAAGAAACGGCGTTTAAACCTACCGACGCTTTATTGTGTTTAATACGCGAAGCGTTACCAGCCGAAAAAATCGAACTGCTTAATAAAACAACTGCTATTAAAACCCAAAAATTACGCATCATTAATAGTTTAATACAAAATGAAGCAGATTTCGAACGCCAACCCCTGACATACCTTTAACAGTGTATCCGCTGGTTTTAGAAAAATGCATCATGCTGGCTATGTCTAAATGGGCCCAGTGAACTTTATCGACAAATTGCTCAAGAAAAATAGCGCCCACGGCTGTTCCTGCTAAACGTTGTTCAGAGGCATTAGCCATATCAGCCACTTCAGAACGCATAAGCTCAAAATAGTCTTCGTACAAGGGTAACTGCCATAAACGTTCTCCGGTTACCTGGCTGCCTTTTAACAATTCGTTAACCAATGGCTGGTGATTACCCAATACGGCGGAGGCACAATCACCCAGGGCTACACTACAGGCACCTGTTAGGGTAGCAATATCAATAATCACAGAAGGTTTTTGCTTAACTGCATAACACAAAGCATCCGCCAAAATGAGTCGGCCTTCAGCATCTGTATTAATGATTTCTATGGTTTTTCCATTCATGGCTTTTACAACATCTCCAGGACGTTGTGCTGAACCAGAAGGCATATTTTCGGTTAAAGGAATAACCGCAATGACGTTTAGTTTTGGCTTAAGTTTAATCAGTGCATTTAGGGTACCCAACACCGCAGCTGCCCCGCTCATATCGCCTTTCATTTCGTTCATCTTTGCGGCGGGTTTTATTGAAATACCTCCGCTGTCAAAGGTAACGCCTTTGCCCACTAAAGCAATGGGCTTTTGCTTTGAAGAAGCTCCGTTATAACGAATCACTAACATAAAAGGAGGCTCTACTGAACCTTGAGCCACGCCTAAAAAGGCACCCATGCCCAATTTGGCTGCTTGTTTTTGGTCGATAATTTCAATTTTTACCGAGGGTGATTTGAGTTCTTTTTTGGCAAATTCAACCACATCTTTAGGTGTTAAGTGGTTACAAGGTGTGTTGGCTAAGTCTCTAGCTATATTTACCGATTCACCCACTACACTGCCTTGGTGAGCGCCGTCATTAAGCGCAGTAGAAACTGTTTTTGAAGACGAAGATGTATAAAAAGTAAGGGTTTCAAGTAGTGTTTTAGTTGTTTCTTTTTTGCTTCTAAAGGCATCAAAACTATAGTTTCCTAGCACCAATCCTTCCACAATGGCTTGCGAAAAGGGCAGGGGTAGAATGGTTTTAAAGTCACTTGGACAAATCCAGCCTAAACTTTCGCAATCAAGTGACGATGCCTTTCTAGAAACATTGCCTGCTGCACGCCGGTAGGCTTCAGTAGTGAGTTTTTTTTCATCACCTAAGCATACTAAAAGCAAATAATGAGCTTTTAAATCGCCCATACTGTGAATCACAGTTATGTCACCTAATTTTTTAGGTAAAGTACCCGATTGTTTTAAAAATTGAATTTTGCCACCTAAGGCAGCGTCTAATTCTTTTAAAGGACCATTAACTGAGCTCAGCGGATTAAAATAACAAGCCACCAGAACATCTACATCAGCTTTTTTGTAAGACAAACTTTGAATACGAACGTTCATGTAAACCTCCAAAACAAAATCACCACTGAGACAGGTCAGATAGCAATGAATAATAACGTCTAGCGGTAATTTGTAAAGTATATTTTGTTTCTATTGCCTTTTTGGCTGCTAGAGCCGCTTGAAACCGGGCCGTTGGAGCGTTGAAATAAAATATAATTTGATTCACTAAATCATCCACTTGTCCAGGTTCAATCACTTGCCCACACTGTTCTTCTTTTACCATTTGCGCAATTTCACACAACGCAGGCATCACAGCCAAAATGGGTACTCCAGCAGCCATTAATCCCAAGGTTTTTGAAGGTACTGAAAGCCCCACTTGTTCAGGCAGTAAGGATACCAATCCTAAATTAAACTTAGAAAGCAAAGTGGGTAACTCTTCCCGAGTAACGTAATCATGAACAGCGCAATTTGTTAGGTCTTGTTCATTGATAAACTGTTCAAGCTCCTTTTTTTTATGTCCATCACCCACAAATAAAAACTTAATAGAGGGATAGTTTTTCAAGCAAATTGCAGCTTGAACCAAGGTTTCCATATCGTGAAAACGGCCCATGTTTCCCGAATACCCTATGTAAAAAAAATTAGAGTCTAGTTCATTTAACCAATGACTTTTTAGGGAGGGAACAGCTAAATTTTGTACCGATTTAATGCGAGAATCATCGGCCCAAATGGGGATACGTTCAATCTTGCTTTTGTCTTTCACTTGAGGAGCAATAACAGTTTCCATGCATCTCCCAAGTACAATAATTTTTGAAGCCTGTTTAAAGCACCAAGCATTGGCTTTTTTCCATAAAAAAGTAACGACACTTTTAGGGCTTAATACCCCCATAGCAACAGCTGTTTCGGGGTAAACATCAAATACCAAAAGAACCAAAGGGCAGCTCTTTAAACGAGAAATGACCGTGGTTATTATGCCTAAAAAGGGTGGATTGGTTAAAGCCACCAAAGGACCTTTTTGAGCTGTGAAAAGTAAATAAAAAAACAACGAGAAGGTAAAGCTGAGTTGATTAATTAATTTGCCCAAAAAAGACTTTTTATTCAATCGGGTGCCCCATACTCGATGAATTGAGATTCCCTGATACGTAATGTCTTTTGGGTAAGAAATCGCCTCAGAACTTAAAGTAGGCGGGCCACAAACCACTTTAACTGACAGGCCTAAAGCAGATAACGCCTCGCACAGCTCGGTTAAGGTTAACCCGGTTGAAATGAGCTCAGGATAGAACATCTGAGAGCAAAAGGTGACGGGGTGTTTTTCGTTCACGATTCCTATCGGAGCCACCTATAACAATTCTACTGCCAAAGTGGCAAGTAAAGAACGTTCACTTTTTGACAAAAACATATGTCCAGTAAGGGTGTTGTTTTTCATGCGTTCAGCGGTGTAACTTAGACCATTAGAGTCGGAATCTAAATAGGGGTTGTCGATTTGTTCGGCATCGCCAGTAAGAACAATTTTAGTGCCAGTTCCTACACGTGACACAATGGTTTTTATTTCATGTGGAGTCAGATTTTGGGCTTCATCGATGATAATAAATTGATTAGGAATGCTACGCCCACGAATGTAGGTAATGGCCTCAATTTCAATGATGCCACTATCCAGTAACATATCCATTTTATCTTTTTGTTTAGCGTTTTGAATGTGGTGTTCGTCTTCTTTTTGCAAAATAAACGACAAATTATCAAAAATAGGTTGCATCCAATAATTTAATTTTTGATCTTTTGTACCCGGTAAATAGCCAATATCTTTTCCTAAGGGCATAATGGGTCTAGCTACCAAAAGCTTTCCATAGCGTGGATTACGCCCAATGACTTTTTGTAAACCACAAGCAAGAGCCATTAATGTTTTGCCAGTACCGGCTTGGCCCACCAAAGTAACCAAGGGAATATCGTCGTTAAGTAATAAATCAAAAGCAAACTGCTGTTCTAGGTTTAAAGGTTTAACGCCCATAGCCTCAAAATTGTTTTTAACCAAAATCAAACTAGTTTTACTTGTAGAATATCGCCCTAAAGCAGAGGTATGAGCTTCTGCCGAACGGATACAGGCATATTCGTTGTCGTTAAATGGAGGTGTATTGCCTTTGGGTTTCATGAACCCTTCTTTAAAAAACAAATCCATTTCTTCTTGTGAAACAATTATCTCTCTCCACCCACGGTAAAGCGAGGTATACTCCACTTTTTGTTTTTCATAATCTTTGGCCTTGATGCCTAAGGCTTCAGCTTTGATACGTGCGTTTAAATCTTTAGAAATAAAAAAGGTTTGTTCGCCTTTTTTTTGTAATTCAAGTGCTACAGCTAAAATACGGTTATCTTTTTTAGAAGGGTCCAAAATATTGGAATCAATGTCTGAGTGAAGATCGATTCGAATTTTTCCGCCATTTTTAAGCTTAGCTCCGTCAACCAAAACCCCTTTTTGGCTAATTTTGTCTAGTTCGCGTAGTACTTGCCTCGCATGTTTACCTTTTTTGTCGGAAGAGGTTTTAAAGGTGTCGAGTTCTTCAATAACGGTAATGGGAATGATTACGGTATTATCGCTAAACGAAAAAAGGGCGGCGGGATTATGCAATAAAACGTTGGTGTCTAAAACAAAATATTTATTGCTCATAAAACCTCCCAAACTACCAAATAAAGTAGGCTAACCCCATAATCAGTGCCGTTATAAAAAGCACCACAGCAAAAATAAAGCGTAAGGCATTTTTCTTTCGCTCTTTTAAAGATAATTGATAATATTCCCGAATTGCTTGGGCTTGAAACTCAGAAATAAGTTCAAGCTGTACCCAATCGTTTAAATTTTTTTGAAGGTTACGATCACGAACCATTTAAGCAAGGTCGCTTCGATCGATATTATGGTGACGAATAATATCGCCCTCTATCGAATAAATAACGTCTTCAGAAATATTGGTCGCATGGTCCCCAATACGTTCTAAGTAACGTGCAATAGAAAGTAGCCTTAGTAACGATTCGGTTTGAGACGAATCCTGCTGGATAGACTGTGTAATGTCTTTTTCAAGTTGGCGCTTAAGGGTATCTACTTCGTTATCTAACAAACATACTTCATACGCAAGCCTAGTGTTTAAATGCACCAATGACTCTAAGCTTTTTTTGAGCATAATTTGTGTTTTAACCATCATTTCCTGAAACAACCCATTCGAAGGCAATGCACCCGATTGGGCTAAAAATTCGGTGCAACGAGCCATATTTACAGCTAAATCACCAATGCGTTCTAAATCACTATTAATTTTTAAAAAGGTAATAACAACACGAAGGTCACGTGCGACAGGCTGATACAAAGCTAAAATTTTCAAACACTCTTCTTCAACCAAAATTTCCAAACGGTCGATATCGTTATCGCTTTCAATAACCTGTTGAGCAAGTTGTATGTTTTGAGTTTGAAAGGCTTCAATTGTTTGGTGGAGAGTATGTTCAACTTTATCTGAAAGTTGAGAGAAGACAGCTTTCAATTGTTCAATTTCACGCTCTAAGTGTTTATGCATAGTTTTATCCTATCTTTCCAATTAAATATTCTTCGGTTCGTTTGTCCTTTGGAACTGTAAATAATTTTTGTGTAGGACCGTGTTCAACCAATTCGCCTAAATACATAAATGCCGAATGATCTGAAATGCGTGAAGCTTGGGCAATATTGTGGGTTACAATCACAATCGTAACTTTCTTTTTTAATTCTATCAAAAGTTCTTCAATATGCGCGGTTGACTTGGGGTCTAGGGCCGACGTAGGTTCATCTAAAAGCAATACCTTGGGTTTCATGGCTAAAGCTCTTGATATACAAAGGCGTTGTTGCTGTCCACCCGATAAAAAGGTTCCCTTACGGTGTAACGAATCTTTGACTTCGTTCCAAAGGGCCGCTTTTTTTAAAGCATCTTCTACAATTTCGGCTTTCTGAGCTTTACTTAGTTTAATTCCGTTTAGCAAATAACCCGCTAGCACATTTTCAAAAATGCTCATGGTAGGAAAGGGGTTGGGTCGTTGAAACACCATCCCTACTTTTCGGCGAAGGTAAATCGGGTTTAATTGAAACAAATCATGGTTATACAGTCGAATATCGCCTGTTACACGGGTATTGGGAATTAGCTCGTGCATACGGTTAATGCAGCGCAAAAATGTGGTTTTACCACATCCCGAAGGGCCCATTACGGCAGTAATGGTTTTGCGCTCGAAGAGGAGGTTCAGCGATTTTACAATGTGCAGGTCGCCGATATAAACGTTTAAGTCGTTAACAGTTAATATGTCTTTTCTCATGAGCGTTTCACTACCTTCGCTAAAATGTTAAATCCTAAAATGCTTAAAATCAGCAAACAAGAGGCTCCCCAGCCTATGCGTTGCCAATCTTCATACGGACTTGTGGCATAGTTAAAAATTAACAGAGGCAACGATTGAACGGGCTTAAAGATACTGGTTTCTAAAAACGGACTGCCGAAGGCCGTAAACAACAAAGGGGCTGTTTCGCCAGCTATGCGTGAAAGGGACAGTAAAATACCGGTTAAAATGCCATTAAAGCCTGTGGGTACCAACACTTTTAAAACGGTTTTCCAATAGGGTACCCCCAAGGCTAAAGAAGCTTCTTTGAGGGTGTTTGGAATCAGTTTTAAGGTTTCTTCGGTAGCTGTAACAATTAAAGGTATCATCAGTAACGATAAGGCAACACTGCCCGAAAAGGCCGAAAAGTGACCCGATGGGACCACCACCCAAATATAGGCAATAATACCCATTACAATAGAGGGAATTCCTTGAAGCAGATCTACGCAAAAACGAGTACAAAAAGCAAGCTTGCTGTTTCTTGCTTCACTTAAATAAATGCCAACCCATATGCCCAAAGGAACCGACAAAACACTGGTTGTAGCCAAAAGTAAAAGCGAACCTACCCAAGCATTTAAAACCCCTCCACCTGTATCGCCAACAGGTTTTGGTAATTCTGATAAAAACGCCCAACTGAGCTGAGAGATGCCATTTTTAAGTACAAAAAATAAAATAAATAACAAAGGCAACAACATCAGTAACGACAAAAATACAATTAACCCCTTAAACAGGTAATTTTTTATTAAAAGCGTTTCTAAAGAGGTTTTTTGTATCATGGATTAAGCTCGTGTTTTAACTTTCTCAATATCCATTTTCCTACTAAGTTGATTACAAAAGTAAGCAAAAACAATATCAAACCCAATTGTACAAGGCCAGCTACGTGTAGGCTGTGGGTGGCCTCTGAAAACTCATTGGCAATGACACTTGCAAGTGTATTCCCAGGGCCCCAAAGGCTGCTTGGCATAACGTTTGAATTGCCAATCAGCATGGTTACCGCCATGGTTTCGCCTACAGCCCGGCCAAACGACAATAAAGTGCCAGCAATAATGCCCGACTTTGAGTAAGGCAAGATCACTTTTGTGATCACTTCATATTGTGTAGCACCCAACGAATAAGCGGCTTCTTTAAGATCATTGGGTACCATTTCAATGACTTCTTGAGCCATTGAAATAGAGAACGGAATGATCATAATGGTTAAAATAATAGAGGCTGTTAGCAGGCCAACTCCAAAAGGCTCGATGCCAAAAAATTCTTGAACATTTCGCATAATGGGTACCAAAATAAATAAACCCCAAAACCCATAAATTACCGAAGGAATTCCCGCCAACAAATGGATACAACTTTTTACAAAGCTAGGAATCATACCTTTTTTGAAGTATTCGCCTAAAAAAATGGCCAAAGCAATTGAAAATGGAATAGACAGCAATAAGGCCACAAACGAGGTAATTAAGGTGCCCCATATAAAGGGTTTTGAGCCAAATTGGCCCATGTTGGGTTCCCAGTTAGCACTGAAAATGTGGGTAAAGCCCTGTTCTTGGATAGCAGGTAATGACCGCCAAAATAAGGTAAGCACTATGGCGGCCAAAAGCAGGCAAACTAAAAAACCCGAAAGCGCTAACGATCGTTTAAATATGCGATCAGCCATGAAACGGTTTATAAAGCACTTCCTTTAAAGGTTAGGCTGTTAATAACTCCTTCAGCTTTTTGTTGGGCCGATTTAGACAAAGGTGCATAATCAAGGGTTGAGGCATATTTTTGTCCGTCTCGAACAATCCAAGTTAAAAGATTTTTCACCGCGATTGCTTTGTCTTTAGGTAAACCTGATAAATCTTTATACACCAATAACCAGGTAAAGGTGCTGATAGGGTAGGCATTTTTAGCCCCACTGTTGGTGATATTTATGCGGGTATCATTGGGCATAGCTTCATTGGCTGCAGCAGAAACCGAATCCAAAGAAGGCTCAATAAATTGACCGGCTTTGTTTTTAACCGAAGCCATTGGCATTCGATTTTGTTTGGCATAATTCAACTCAATATATCCAACTGAACCTGGTAGTTGTTTAATCATACCTGCAACACCTGAATTGCCTTTTGAACCTAAACCATTGGGCCATTTCACCGATTTGCCTTCGCCTACTTTTTTAGCCCAATTAGGGTTGGATTTTGTTAAAAAGCTGGTAAATACTGCGGTTGTACCGCTTCCATCAGATCGATGAACAGTCATAATTTTTTTAGCTGGAAGTGTAATTTTAGGATTTAAAGCTTGAATACGAGGGTCGTTCCATTGGGTAATTACGCCTAAAAAAATATCGGCAATCACATCAGGGGTTAGCTTTAAACTAGGTGATCCTGGCAAATTGTAACTTAATACAACAGCCCCTAAACAAGTAGGAATGTGCAGGGTTTCAGCGGGCATTTGCCCTAATTCTTCGTTGCTTAAAAAGGTGTCTGAAGCCCCAAAATCAACTGTTTTATTTTTAAGTTGTTGAATACCGCCACCCGAACCTATGGCTTGATAGTTAATTTTTATACCCGTTTTTTTAGCGTAGTCGCTAAATAAGCGAGCGTAATAGGGGTAAGGGAAGGTTGCCCCAGCACCCAATAATTCAAGCCCTAATATGCTTGATGAGTAAGTAAACAGCATTGCCAACAGGCTTAACAGTGCCAAACGTTTTGAACTGAAAATCATGAAAGAAATCCTCCATAAAAATGTTTTTGAAACCTTAGTATTGTTTCATACCCTCCTCAGTTGCTCAATGGGGTATCATAAGTTTATGCGTAATCACGGTAAAATGAAGGCCTGCTTAGCCCTAGATATAGGTGGATCAAAATGTGCTATGGCGGCTTTTGAGTACCCTGTTGAACTTAATATGGACCCTTTGGTATTCAAAGAGATCCCCACCCAAAAGGGATTGCCTCACTTAAAACTTCTACTTAAACAACTGCTCGAAGATGTGTTGAATGACCCATGTCTTCAAAATTGCGAACTAGATTCGGTAATGGGGGTAGGTACTTTGGGTAAAGTAGTAAATCACGAGCGCATTGAAGCAGGTACTGCGGCCAATATTGAAGCCTTTAAGGGCGAATGGGCCGATTTGAATTTAAAAAATTGGCTAGAGCAGTGTTTGGGTTTTTCTGTTTATTTAGAAAACGATGCCGTATGTCAATTATTGGGTGCTATTAAAAAAAATGAACTTGTTTTTGAGGTGGGAACTGTAGTGGGATATGTTGGCCCTGGAACGGGCTTGGGAGGGGCTTTTTTTGAAGCCAAGCCTAAAGGTTCTTTTGAGCCTATTGGGGATGGCCATATTTTTGATGCAGAGCTTGAAATCAATGCAAAAGATCATCCCTTTTTAAGTCAAAAGCTTGGCTCAAGAGTGGCTATGGCTGAAGATGTTATTTCAGGCCGAGGTATTTTTGAGCTTACTGGTTATACCCCCCTTGAATTGGTTTCTGATGCTGATCTTTGGAGCCATTACAGGCCTTTACTTGTTGAATGGGGTCGGTTAACCGGTCAGCTTTTGCTTAAATTAAATCAAGGCACTTTGGTTAAAACGGTGCAGCCACATGCTTGGACTTCGGATACGGTAAATAAAATTCAAAAGTTAAGTCATGTGTTTATTGGCGGTAGCATAGGTACTCAAGATCCTATTTCTCTGCCTTATTGGGAGGGGCTGAATCAGTTTATAAAAATCCAAGCTTTGCCCATTACGCTACATAAAGTTCAAAGTCCTTCAGTTTGTGGGGTTTTTGGGGCGGTAATGTTATTGCAAAAAGGGATGTTCTAGCCTAGACTAGTCGCCTTATGCTCATTCAAGTTAAAGATATTTCTGTTGAATATGGCTCCCGAACGATTTTAGACAAAGCGTCGGTGACTCTTTCGTATAACCAAAAAATTGGGGTCATTGGCCGAAACGGTGCGGGTAAATCAACCCTGTGTAAAGTCATTATCGGCGAAGAAAAACATTTTAAAGGGAAAGTACAATTTTCCTCCGATTTACGCTTAGCCTATCTTGAACAAAAAGACCCCTTTCAACCCGACGAAACCGTACTTGAATTTTTAGAGCGCTACAGTGGGTGTCTTGAGTGGCAATGTGCTAAAATGGCGGCTAGTTTTGGTCTCGATGACGGGTACATTTATCTGCCCATTTCGGCTCTTTCGGGTGGCTACCAAATGCGTGTAAAGCTAACCGCTATGCTGTTAAAAGACCCCAATTTTTTAATTTTAGACGAACCTACCAACTACCTCGACTTAAACACCTTGCTTTTTTTGGAGCGTTTTTTACAAACCTACGAAGGCAGTTATTTAATTGTGTCGCACGACCGTGAATTTTTGAAAAAAACCTGCGACTACACCATGGATGTAGAGCATGGCCAAGTGACGCTTTATAAAGGCGATGTGGAAGATTATCTTGAGTACAAACAGCTTGTAGTTGAGCAAAAAGAACAGCACAACAAAGCCATCGAAAAACAAAAACAGCACTTGCAGTCGTTCGTTGATCGTTTTGGGTCAAAAGCCTCTAAGGCCTCGTCTGCTCAATCTAAACTAAAACAAATTGCCAAGCTTAAAACCATCGAAATAAAAAACCCACTTAAAACGGTAAACATTAAAATGCCGCCAATTGCCGTTAAAAAGGGCTTGGCCCTTGAGGTTAAAAATCTCATTATTGGTTATCCTGACCGAAGGGTAGCGGGGGGTATTAATTTACAGGTAGACAAAGGTGATCATGTGGCCATTTTGGGGGATAACGGACAGGGTAAATCGACCTTTTTAAAAACCATTGCCGATGAATTAGAGTCTATCGGCGGAACCTTACAGTGGGGCTATGGGGTGTCGGTGGGGTATTACGCACAGCATGTTTATCAAACCATGAGTGGTAATCAAACAGTACTAGAATATTTAGATTCTAAGGCAGAAAAAGGGACTCCAGATCAGGTTATTTTAGACATGGCGGGTTGCTTTTTGTTTAGTGGGCCTGAGGCTAAAAAATCAATTTCGGTATTAAGTGGCGGTGAAAGAGCCCGCTTGGTGTTGGCCGGATTGCTCTTAAGCAAATGCGATGTGTTGCTTTTAGATGAACCTACCAACCACCTTGATTTTGAAACGGTTGAGGCGTTGGCCGCCGCATTACAAACCTATGCTGGAACGGTGTTTTTTATTAGCCACGATCGTACGTTTGTAAGTGTGTTAGCAACCTCTATCATTGAGGTAAAAGAGGGTACCGTTAAGCTGTATCCAGGCACTTACGATGAGTATGTTTACTACCTTGAAAAGCAAATGGAAGAGCAGCTTTCAGATGGGAAGCCACCGAAAAAGGCTAAGTAGTTTATTTTGACAAAATATGTAGAATTTATTAGAGTGAACGTTAGATAGCTGTGCAGCCCAACAGCAAACTGCACAACATTAGCATGTAGCCTTGGCTAAAGCCCTGTTAAAGCCGCCAAAGCCACAATCGCTTTTAGAATTAGTTCTAGTGTTTTTAAAACCAGAATCAAATCTTCAATAAATTGATAGCTCATAGCATCGCCTCACCGTCTTTAAGGTCTCTTTCTTTTACCGAAGCCTAAAAGAAAGAGAGAAAGAAAAGCGCTTTTTTCGCACACTGAAACTCAGGTTCAAACTAGGAAACCTGTTTTCATCCAATCGCAAGCTAAACTCGCTTCGCTCAAACATAGCTTACTCATGGAATCAAACATCCTAATTTGAAGTCTGAGTTACAGTACGTGCCAGAAGAAAATGGCATTTCTAATCGTGATGATGAAGCAAACAGGTAATGGTAGAATCAAATTTATGTGTATAAGCATTCATGAATTTTTAGAAGCTGCAAAAGAATTACAAAATTCAGAAAATAAAAAATGGGTATTTCGTGGATTTAAAGAAGCGCGCTTTGAGTGTGTGACGAGTTTTGCTAGGGTCTTAGCAGAACTTCCGCAAAAAACACTGGACTCATCGAATTTTGCAAATAACCTTCCTTTATGGCATCGCCTTTTAGTAGATACTATCAAGGAAGTGTCTGGGAAAATGGATATTAACGATAAAACAGTATGGAGCTTTGTTCAACATTTTCATGAAAAAACCAATTTGCTAGATGTGACGAAATGCCCCAAAATTGCCCTCGCTTTTGCTACTAACTTCAGAAAAAAACCAAAAAATCCTTGTTCAGAAAATATTTGTAAAGTTATTGCCTTTAATCTAACGGAGAATCTAAAAGATAAAAAACAAGACGATGGGTATTGCGTTTCTTTAGTAGATCCGTGTGATATTGTTTTCCCTGGAAAGAAATCGCAAGTATCTCCAACTGCTTTTGCAAGCAATGAACGTATTAAGGCCCAAAAAGGGGCTTTTTTATACTGTAATAGACATTTGTTTCTAGAAGGTAATCCTGAGTTTGAGTTTGAAAATGGGTACAAGGACTCTATTACTGGAAAGCTTTTTGACTACTCTAAGTATCTTCAATCTCATGGGCTTGAAATAGAAGTTTTTAAAATAGATTTAACCCAAGACTCCTGTAGATGTAAACCATGCTTGGATAGCTTTATTGAAAAAAGTAGTTTATTCCCAAAATTGCCTTTGTCTGAAGCTATTGAGGGTGTTTATTACGAAAGAATTATAGATGCATTTATGAATAATTTATCCAAATGGCAATGACATTTTCTTCCGGCACGTACTGTAACTCAGACTTCAAATGAGGATGTTTGATTCCATGAGTAAGCTGTGTTTGAGCGAAGCGAGTTTAGCTTGCGATTGGATGAAAACAGGTTTCTTGATTTGAACCTGAGTTTCAGTGTGCGAAAAAAGCGCTTTTCTTTCTCTCTTTCTTTTAAGCTTGGGTAAAAGAAAGAGAACTGAGAAATATCGTTTTCTGTGGTATAAAAAGTTTTTTAGAAAGAAAAATGGCCATTAAACTATCTAGTCAAATAAATAATTTAATTATAAAATATTAACATACTGAAGAAATTTCGGTTACAACAGTGGCTAAAAGCCGACCTCCCTAACGATCCTTTTGAATCCTAGAGGGAGGTGACGCTAATGAGCTATCCATTACTGGAAGGATTGATTTTAGTACTTAAAGTGCTGAAATTGATTCTAGAAGTAATCGTAGCCTTGGCGGCTTTAACGAGGCTTTAGCCAAGGCTACTCACTATGGTGCACAGTTTGCTGTTGGGCTGTGCGCCAAACAACATATCCATTCTAAAAGGGTATTCTCTCTTTTGTCAAAAATCATTTATTCTTACCCTCAAATATCCCCAAAACCCTATTAATCCACACAGCTGCTTCAGCTTTTGTAATGGGGCTAGTGTTCATTTTAGATACAACCGCAGGATCAAGCTGCAAAGTAGTCGTAGCCAATTCAATGGCCACTAAATCGGTTTGAACTGGGGTTTGATTAAGCGTTCCAATCATACGACCCAATAAAATGAGCCACTCGCGTTTACTGCATTTTTCTTCTAAAGAAGCAGGGGTAAATCTATCCGCTTTTACCCATACTTGATCCAAGGCCCTAGATAAATTTTTGTTTTGCCAGTCAAATCGCTTAGTAGTGGCTGTTACAAGAATTCGCTTTTCTTTTTCAATGGTTTTTTGACTAGGCAAATGAGTTGCATTGACTTTAAACGAATAAATACCAACCCCTGATCTTTTTAAGGGAGGGATCCACTTCCAACTTAAATGAGCATTTTGCGTGGCTTCAATGTTGATCACGTGCTGGGTAATATCTTCAGGATTCGTAAAGGTGGCAAGTACTTTGTAATTGGGCGTTGCGGCATCAAGATCAATTTTAAATGATAACGCATACTCTTTTAAAAAATTGAGGTAGTCTTGGGCTTGAACAAGTGCTTTTAGGGCTTCATAACGCGTTAATGGTGTTTTAGGGTTAAAAAGACTACTGTCAGAATCTAATATGCCCATGCCAGTTAATTTAGCGGCATCGGGGTAGGCCCAGTGATGGGTGATATCGGCCCATTTTTTATATTCAAAAGTAACCAAACTAAACCGAGAAGGTGCATTTAAAGTACATTCAAAGTCGTTTTTTGTAGGTAATTCGTTTTTTGTAGAAATAGCGGCAGCCACTATCGGTGTTATTGAAGGAGTGGGTAAGGAGCTTTTCCCAGTAACTTCTTTCACCGGTATTACTGTTTTAACAGTTGTTTCAGTAGGAAGTACAGGCTCGGTCTCTTCTTGAACAGGCTCGGGCTGAACGGTTTTAACCGGTCTTTTAGTCAGCACAATTTGGTCTAATTCGTAAATATTCAACTGAGGTTCAAATTCAAGGGCAAGTACCAGTTCGCTACCTACCAGTGGAGTTACTTTAGTCACCCAGCCTTGGCCGCCAGTAAAGGCTACCGTAACACCCGTATAAAACCCCATATTCGATTGCGAATCAAAGCTAAGTCCCCCTAAAAACATAACCGGTGTTCCAGCAAATCGGGTTAGTGTAGCTCCCCCTAAATAAAGGGTTGTAACGGCTTTGGGGTATTGTTCTTTTTCACTTAAATTTAGCTGAGTGAAAGCATATCCAAATCGAGCTTCTAAGGCCCATTTCTGGGTAATAAACTGTCTGAATTTGCCACCCAACTCAAATCCGGCATCCAACTGTCTGCTTGATGAAAAAAAATGTTGGGCAAAATAGGGCGATAAGCTAGAGGTTCCAGGGTCAACAGCCAACACTTGAGCGGCTTGAAAAATACCCATAGCAATCAGAAAAATAAATAAAATGCGTTTGATTTGCATACCCCTAGTTTTACCACGTATTTTGCATTCAGTTCAAAAAGTTGTTATAGTAAGCCCCTAAAACTGTTATGAAATACGCACTTTCTCGTGGAACTAAAGATATATTGCCAGATGAAATGGCCTATTGGCACTACATTGAAAGTGCTTCACGCTCTCTTTTTGATTTATACAACTACCAAGAAATTAGAACCCCCATTTTTGAAGTAACCGAACTGTTCGAACGCGGAGTAGGGGATTCCTCAGACATTGTTGAAAAAGAAATGTATACGTTTACCGACAAGGGCAATCGCCGTTTAACCTTACGTCCAGAAGGCACTGCCCCTATTGTGCGTGCTTACATTCAAAACGCGCTACACAAAAAAGATCACGTAGCTAAGTTGTACTATTGTGGCCCCATGTTTCGTTACGAGCGTCCTCAAGCCGGCCGGTTTAGGCAATTTCACCAAATTGGGGTAGAGCACTTGGGTGAGGCACATCCTTTTGCAGATGCTGAAGTTATTTCATTGGGTATTCACCTTTTTGACGAATTAGGCATGAGCGACTTAGCGGTACAGGTTAATTCGGTGGGCTGCCAGGTATGCCGACCAGTGATTGAAGAACGTCTGAAACAGTTTATTGGCGCCAGTTTGCCGTTTTTATGCGAAGACTGTAAACGACGTTTTGATACCAAACCCTTGCGTATTTTAGACTGTAAAAATGTACAGTGTCGTACCTATTTTTCGGGCATGCCCGATATTCAAAAATCGCACTGTCACGAATGCCGCGATCACTTTAATTCGGTGGTGGAATACATCGATGCTTTGGGTATTCCTTTTAAAATTAACCCGCAATTGGTGCGTGGGCTTGAGTATTACACGCGTACTACCTTTGAAATTGTTTCGGATCAATTAGGGGCTCAAAATGCCTTGTGTGGTGGTGGCCGTTACGACGCCTTGGTTGAGTATATTGGAGGGCCAAAAACCCCAGCCGTAGGGTTTGCTTTTGGGGTTGAACGAGCTGTAATGGTTCTAAAGGAATTGTCTGACATTATTAAGAAAAAAGATCCTCTAGTGTTTGTTGCCCCGTTAGGATTTGAGCAACAACGCCGTTGTTTTTATGTGCTAAATGAATTACGACGTGCGTCTATAAAGTGTGAAATTGATTATTCAAAAGACGATTTAAAAGCCCAGCTAAAATTAGCCAACAAACTTCAGGCCGATTTTGCACTTATTTATGGACCCGATGAAGCTGAAAAAAATGTGATCATTATTCGCGATATGGCCAGACGGAAACAAATTGAAGTAGCCTGGGATCAAGTTGTTAATGTGTTAAAACAATATTCACATGATCACCCATTATAGAACGCATTGGATTAGCGAATTACCCGATCTTAAAGCCCCTCAACCCGTTACCCTTTGTGGCTGGGTGCACAAAGTAAGAAATTTGGGTGGACTTGTATTTTGTGATTTGCGTGACCGAACAGGTTTGTTGCAATTGGTGTGGGAGTCTCAATCAGCTACTCTGGCATTGGCTGAGCAACTACGTTCTGAGTTTGTCATTCAAGTAACGGGTTCATTAAGGCAAAAAGAGCAGCCTAACAAATTGCTTCTAACCGGACATTTAGAATTGGTAGTGGATAGCCTGAACATTCTTAACAAGGCTTTGCCTCCAGTAATTGATATTGCAGGGGATGCACCCTCTGATGAAATTACCCGACTCAAATATCGTTATCTCGATTTAAGAAAACCGGCTCAGTTTTCTAGGTTTAAATTGCGTCATTCTGTTACAAAAGCCCTGCGTGATCACCTCAATAAAAACGGATTTTTAGAAGTAGAAACACCTATTTTAACCAAAAGTACCCCCGAAGGGGCTCGTGATTACGTGGTGCCTTCACGTGTGCAGCCTGGCAAATGGTTTGCTTTGCCTCAATCGCCACAACTGTTTAAACAACTACTGATGATGAGTGGATTTGAACGCTATTACCAGGTAGTGAAGTGTTTCCGCGACGAAGATTTACGGGCAGATAGACAGCCCGAATTTACTCAGGTTGATATTGAAGCTAGCTTTGTAACCCAAGCCGATATTATGAACTTTGTGAATGGCCTTATTGAAGAAGCGTTTAAAGCCGCCAATCTTGCCTTTCCTTCTCAAATTCCTGTGTTAACTTATGCTCAAGCCATGGCGCTGTACGGCTCTGATAAACCCGATTTACGAGTAGATATGGAATTTGCTGATGTGTCGAGCCTAGTAGCTCAGTCAAGTTTTAATGTGTTTGCACAATGTGTACAAAACAAGGGGCTAGTCAAGGCTTTTTGTATTCCAAAATCAGCCGAAAAAATTAGCCGAAAAGTAATCGACGATTGGACAGCTTATGCTAAAACCCAAGGTGCTAATGGCCTTGCCTACATGCATCTTACCGCTGAGGGTGTTCAATCGCCCATTTCTAAGTTTTTTGATGACACCTTACTTAAACAGCTTATAACCAAAATAGGAGCAACTGTAGGCGATACGTTGGTATTTGTAGCCCATGAAAACCATCAGGTTGTTCATACAGTCTTAGGGGCTTTACGCCTTAAAATTGCGGCTGATCTGCAGTTGTTTAGAAACGAATACAAATTGCTTTGGGTAGTTGATTTTCCCTTGTTTGAATGGAGCGAAACCGACCAACGATGGGCCTCTATGCATCATCCGTTTACTAGTCCACATCCTAATGACGTTGAAAAAATAAGCTCTGATCCTGGGGCTGTAAGGGCTCAAGCCTAC
>Ga0172373_10001756_pt1 | contig 34560 bp, 23 predicted proteins | sample Lak10m_2_FD_114546 | JGI IMG/M metagenome (GOLD analysis project Ga0172373, IMG submission 114546) | Freshwater microbial communities from Kabuno Bay, South-Kivu, Congo - kab_092012_10m | ecosystem: Environmental > Aquatic > Freshwater > Lake | place: Democratic Republic of the Congo...
ATGGATGTTTACCGAGCTAGTACAATGCAGGATGCAGATGAATTTAGACCATTTAGAGGTAACGTGTTTGTAACTCAAGTTAAAGATGGTACCGATGGAACGATAGTTACCAACATTGACGGTCCCGTGTTTCAAAAATTCAAACATAAAGTAAATAAACCGGGTGATCACGGTATTTTAGCCGAAGCTGAAGAAGTGACGGATAGTATTTTAACAGTGATGAATGGTAAGCCTGGAGACGTGGATGCCATGAATGGAAATAAAAACGTACCGGCTGATGGTAAATCAGATATTCCGGGAAGAGTAAAATGGAGAGAAGTTTCTACAGCTTTTTCGTCAGATAACTTAGATGAGAGAAGGAACTATAAAACAGCCGATTACATTAGTTACTTAGATGGTGATGTAAATTCAAGTTTATATTATGCTGATGGTGAAGAAGCTTATAGTGATAAATCTGATAAACTGATGTATGAATATGCAAAATATTCTTTAATAAATGATAAATCGCGTGTATATAAAGGTGGTAGTTGGAGAGATAGGGCGTATTGGTTAAATCCCGGTACACGTCGTTATTTAGATCAAAGACAATCTACAGCGTATTTAGGATTTAGATGCGCTATGGTAAGACTTGGTAGTCCGGTTGGATTTAGTAAATAGACATGTTGAAAACTATATGAAAGCCCCTTATCATTTGATAAGGGGCTTTTTAATTTTGTAATTATGAAGAATTACATAACCATTGAAGAATTGTACAGTTTATTTATTAGCTGCAATCAGAAAATCTCGACCGATACTAGAAAATTAGAAAAAGGTGGTATTTTTTTCGCTTTAAAAGGAGATAAATTTGATGCAAATACTTTTGCACAGGCTGCTATTGATGCCGGTTGTCGATATGCTATTGTAGATAATGATGCTATAAGTAACGGAAAGGATGTTTTGTTAGTTAAAGATGTGTTAACTGCTCTTCAAGATTTAGCAAAACACCATCGTACAAAATTAAAATGTCCTGTTATCGGCATTACAGGAAGTAATGGTAAAACAACCAATAAAGAATTGATTCATGCTGTATTATCAAAAAAATACAATACCTATGCAACGAAAGGAAATTTGAACAATCACATAGGTGTACCTTTAACTCTTTTGTCATTAACTCCTCTTCATGAAATGGCAATAATAGAAATGGGAGCGAATCATCAGGGTGAAATTGCAATGCTGAGTGAATTAGCTGATCCGGATTATGGAGTAATTACTAATATAGGGAAAGCCCATTTAGAAGGTTTTGGCGGCGAAGAGGGGGTGAAAAAAGGTAAAAGTGAATTGTATAAACATTTGAAATCTAAAAATGGACGTATTTTCATAAATGGAAACGATTCTGTTTTAACCGAATTAAGTGAAGGACTATCAAAAATTTACTATGGTGATAAATCTGAATTTGATGTGTTTGGTGAAATGACTGTCAATTCTGAATTTGTTGAGTTTAAATGGAACACCAAGTCAAAATCATTGGAGAACCAACCATTAGTAAAAACACACATGTTTGGACATTATAATTTTATTAATTTATTGTGTGCAGCATGTATTGGCCATTATTTTGGAGTTCAGGAATCACTTATCAATGAGGCTTTGGAAGAGTATATGCCTGAAATGAATCGATCTCAAATCAAAAAAACCGAAAAAAATACAATTATATTAGATGCTTACAATGCCAATCCAAGTAGTATGGATTTAGCGATTAAAAATTTCCACAAACAAGCACTAGAAAACAAGATGCTTATTATAGGCGATATGTTTGAATTGGGAAATTATTCAGCGAATGAACACCATCAGATATTAAAATTAATAAGTACTTGCACTTTTAGCTCTGTGTATCTAGTAGGAAAAGAATTCAATCGTTTTAAAAATGAATTTATTAGTTACCATTTTTTTGAAACCACTGACGAATTAAAACAATCTCTAACCGTTTTGTCAATTGTAGATAATACCATATTGGTCAAAGGATCGAGAGGTATGAAATTAGAACAAGTGATTGACTGTTTATAAACCATATAACCGTTAATTTTTTTGATAATAATTGATATTGTTGTTAAAGATTACTAAATTTGATGTAAAGCATTGTTTAACTTAAAATTATAAAATTATGAAAAAACGACTACTTTTATCGTTTGCATCATTAGCGGCTATAGGCTTAAATGGGCAAAACAACAGAGTTTTAGTTAATCCTGAAATCTCTAAAATTGAAAAAGTGTTTCCTCATACTTATATGGAATCTCCAATTACTTATGATGTAAACGCTAAATCTCACTCGGCAATGAAAACCAGTTTGGGGGCTTACCCAAGAATTGGTGGTTCTGCTAATTTGTTGAGCGTAACAGATCAAAAAACAAGAGCATTGAAGTATGTAGAAGGAATTAATACTGTTGGAATGGTGATGAGAAAAAGTTCGGGTTGGGCAGGTGTAACAGGAGGAAACTCAGGAACTATTTGTTATGCGTATTCCAAAGACAATGGTGCTACTTGGGATTCTACTGTAGTATCAGCAAGTTCTGTAAATTTAGGACGTTATCCTACAGGAGCAATGTTTAATCCAACTGGAAATACAGATCCCGCTAACGCTTTTGCCGTTGTTTCAGGACCTGGAATTTTAAATGGAGTAACATGGGGAGGAAATTATTTTGGAGCCAAACAATTGTCTTTTCCGGGAACGAATGACAATGGAAACGTTATTTGGGCTGATAATAATAATTTAGCAGCAAACCAACGAAAACAAGCCTTCGCTAATACTAACTATGAAGTAACCGGTGATGGAAAAATTCATGTAACTGGTGAAATCGTAAATAACATTTTAGGAACAACAGATGCTGAATATGGTTGGAGAGGGGTTATGTTAAATACAGGTACCCATTTAGGTTCTGGTGCATTTGATTGGAAAGTAGATTCAATTAAACCAAACTTCAAAAAAGATTCTCAAGGTAGTGCTTATGATGGTGGTTACACTATGGCTTGGAGTGAAGACGGTCAAATTGGTTACTTAACATTTTTTGGTGTAGATGCTGATGCTTTGCCTGAAACTTCGGCTAACACTTACCAACCTATGTGTTACAAAACTACAGATGGAGGAACTACTTGGAATCGTCACTCAGCTTTGTTTGATTTTTCTACAATTCCAGCCTTAAATAGTCGATTGTATCCTGCAAGAAGAACAGCAAATGTGGTTTTAAAACCTTTTGTATATCCTTCTGAAGGCGCTGCAGCAACTGTTGATAAAAATGGTAACATGCATTTAATTTGTACAATGAAATCAGGATACAATGATCATGCGGATAGTTTGGCATACAGTTTTACTCCAAATTATACGGCATCATTCCTTTATGTAGTAGATTTTAATACAACAGCTTCGGGTTGGTCTGCCATTGTTTTAGATTCTATGAAGTGTAAACCTGTATCTACAGCATCTACGAGTACAACTAATTGGGTAACAGGTTCAGGTGGTAAATACGGTCATGCTGCTCGTTTCCAAATTAGCAGAACAACCGATGGTAGCCATATCTTCTATAGTTGGGCAGATAGTGATCCAACTCTTGTTGTTAACTTAGAAAGTTCTATACCTAATATTTTCATGAAAGGCTACGACGTGGCTAATGAAAAATTAACAGAAACTAAAAACATGACACAAGGTAAGTCGGAGGTAGAATATAATGCTTATTATTTCTATGCCGCGGATAAAGTTATGAGACCAGATCCTTCTACTTTTATCATTCCTACATCAGTTACAAGAAGCAACAACAATTCAGCGCCGTATAATGGTGATGCAGCTGTTAGTTATTTTTACATTAACGATAACCAATTCAGTGTTTCAGAATTTACAGTACCGGTTGTAGATGCTAATTCTGTAACATCTATCAAAGAAAATTCAAATAGCGTGCGTGGTTTAGGTTTTTATCCAAACCCTGCGTCAAATAATGGAACTATTGATGTGGTGTTGAATGAAACTGCAAAAGTGAATGTAACAATTATGAATAGTGTAGGCCAAGTAGTTAATACTATGTCTGTAAATGGAAATTCAGGTTTAAATAAAATAGATGTAGATTTGAGTCACTTAAGTGCAGGTATGTATTTCTATTCAGTGAAAGCAGGAAATGAAAAAGCCATTACTAAAAAATTAGTAATAGATAAATAATATAGTTTATTAAAAATAAATTAAGTTAAAATGAGCGATTCCCTGAAAGAATCGCTCATTTTTTTTGACTACTTTTGAACTAAATTATAAATCAATTCAAGTTTGATTTATGCTTTTATAGTATTTCATTAGTTTTTATTACTTTACTTATGTTAAAGAAATTAGGTTTAATCGTTTTCATTCTTTTAGGTGTATATTTTAGTTTAATAGCACAAGAAGTTCCGGTTCATTTTAAATTTTCTGCCAAAAAAATAGCAGATTGCGAATATGATTTACAATTCAATGCAGCTATTGATGATTCATGGCACATGTATTCTTTAATGCCGGCTAAAGATGGTCCTAATGCAACCGCTTTTAATTTTACAATATCGAATGATTATGAGTTAGTTGGTAAAACAAAAGAAAGTAAGCCTTTACAAGCTTTTGATAAGGTATTTGATATGACTGTGAATTATTTTGAGCACAACGCAACATTTACTCAGCGTGTTAAATTAAAAGCAAACAAAAAAATTAGTATCAAAGGAACTTATGAATATCAGGCTTGTACTGAAGAAAAATGTATTTTTCCGCCTTCAGAAAACTTTGAATTTCAATTAGAAGGAACTGTTAGTTGTCTGAAAACAGACAATAAGATCGAAAACAAGGAGGAGGTTTTAAAACCATCTCTATCTTCAGTTACTAATCAAACACTAGCGGCAAATACTGAGATACAAAATACAATTCCATCATCAAAAATTCAAGTAAGCGATACTATATCTTATCAAATACAACCCGACTTAAAAAAGAAAGATTTTGTAAATTCCATTCAGGTTAGCAAATCTTGGTGGGGTATTTTTATCGCCGGATTTATTGGTGGATTAGCTGCATTACTAACTCCATGTGTTTTTCCGATGATACCAATGAATGTAAGTTTTTTTACCAAACAAAGTAAAACAAAAGCAGAAGGTATTAAAAATGCGTTTTTATATGCTGTGTCTATTATTATTTTATATGTGAGTTTAGGATTGGGTGTGACGTTAATTTTTGGAGCAGGAGCTTTACATAGTTTATCTACCAATATATGGTTTAACTTGGCATTTTTTGTATTGCTATTACTATTTGCAATGTCATTTTTAGGCGCTTTTGAAATAACATTGCCAAGTACTTTTGTTAATAAAATGGATGCTAAATCTGATAAAGGTGGATATGTGGGCATTTTCTTTATGGCATTTACTTTAGCATTAGTGTCATTTTCTTGTACAGGACCAATTATAGGAACTTTACTAGTCGAGGCATCTTCCACGGGTAATGTTGCCGGTCCTTTTTGGGGAATGTTTGGTTTTTCTTTAGCTTTAGCATTGCCATTTGGATTATTTGCTGCTTTTCCTGGTTGGTTAAATTCATTACCACAATCAGGCGGCTGGTTAAATGCAGTAAAGGTTACATTAGGGTTTTTAGAATTGGCACTCGCTTTAAAATTTGCTTCTAATGCTGATTTGGTTGTTCAAGCAGGTATCTTAACACGCGAAGTATTTATAGGCTTATGGATTGTCATTTTTGCCTTATTATCAATGTATTTAATTGGATTATTCAAAACGTCTCATGATAGTGATTTAAAACACATTTCAGTCGGAAGGCTTTTTATGGCTATGTTGTCGTTTTTTATTACTATTTATCTAATTCCCGGTATGTGGGGAGCGCCTGTAAAATTATTTTCTGGTATATTACCTCCATTAGAGTATTCTGAATCTCCGCACGGATTTGGCGGTTCTCATGCATCTTCTCATACAACTGCTAAAATTTCTGAAGATGCTGAATATAGCCAATATATGGAGGTTAATAAGAATGGCATCATTCATTTTAAAAATGATTATGAACATGCTTTAGCATATGCTAAAAAAGTAGGAAAGCCTTTATTGATTGATTTTACAGGACATGCTTGCGCAAATTGCAGAAAAACGGAAGATTATGTATGGCCTGATATGGAAGTAGTAAAGCGTTTGAATAATGATGTTGTTTTAGTATCCCTATATGTGGACGACAAGAGACCACTGAAACCGGAAGAGTATATGACTGTAGAATGGTATGGTAAAACACGTCAAATAACCGACATAGGGGATAAATTTAAATACATGCAAGAAAAATTATACGGACAAAGTACTCAACCCTTGTATGTGATGATTGATGAAAATGAACAAATATTAGCCCCAATTAGAGGGTACAATCCTAGTATTCCTGAATACATAAAATGGTTAGACGAAGGAATTAAATCCTTTAAAAGATAATTTGATATGCGTTTTGTTGTTCAACGTGTTTCTCAGGCCTCCGTTAAAATTAATAACATTATTTACGCTGAAGTAGGACAGGGTTATTTAGTATTAGTAGGCGTGGAGGAAACGGATACGCTAGAGGATGCAGAATGGTTGTGTCAAAAATTGATTTCTTTGAGAATATTTAGTGATGAGTCTAATAAAATGAATCTTTCACTTAAAGATATAAATGGAAATATATTGTTGATATCTCAGTTTACGTTGTTTGCATCAACTAAAAAAGGAAATCGTCCTTCTTTCATTAGATCAGCTAAGCCCGAAATAGCAGTTCCTTTATACGAACATTGTATAGAATTGTTAACACAACTTCTTCAAAAACCTATTAAAACAGGTCAGTTTGGAGCGGATATGAAAGTTAGTTTAGTAAATGATGGCCCGGTTACAATTTTAATAGACAGTAAAAATAGAGAGTAGAAAATATCTATTTTAAAAACAAATAGCAAAAAAAGGTAATTAATACAATTCCTATTAGGTCCAATATTAACCCTATTTTAAACATATCTTTCATGTCAATTCGTTTTGTACCAAACACTATCGTGTTAGCGGCAGTAGCTACAGGTAGCATAAAACCTAGGGATGCCGCAAAAGTGGCAGGAATCATTAAGAGTAAAGGAGGTAAATTTAAATCTTTTTGAAGGGCAATCATTACGGGAATAGCTAACTGAATACTCGCAATATTAGAGGCAAATTCACTGATAATGGTTACTATTAAACATATTCCGGAAATAATTAAAATAATGTGAACACCTTTGAGAGCAATAAGACAATTAGCTAACCAGTCACTTAATCCCGACATATCAAATCCGTATGCGAGGGCAAATCCGCTTCCGAACATTAAAATAATGTCATAACGAATCTTTTTAGCATCTTCCCATTCTAATAAGGCTTTATTTGGGTGCTGTTTGCTAGGTATTAAAAATAATAATAGTGCCGCTAAAATAGCTACGGAGGCATCGTCTACTAATTTGGGATTTGTAAAGAGATGGTTCCACCCTTTTAATGTAAATGATTCGAAAATAATGTCTGAACGAGTAAACCATAGAAGCATACAACCTACAAAAATGGAGGCTATCCATTTTTCTTCGTAAGACCATTTTCCTAATCTGGTATAATTATTTTTGAAGTGATGTTTCTCTAATTGTGTAATGGTTACTTTCTGACGTAAATAATAAAAGCGCAATACAAAAAATGTGCATAGTAAAAATATTACCGATAGGGGAAATCCTAATGAAGCCCATTTCAAAAAATTTAAGTCATTTAAATTGGGAAAAGCTTCTTTGTAAGCTTTGAAGAAGTACATATTTGGCGGAGTGCCAACAGGAGTAGCCATTCCGCCAATAGTAGCAGAAAATGCAAGTCCTAACAAAATAGCTGCCGCAAATCGAGATTTATTTTTTTCTCCCAAAATAAATTCATCTGTTTCATTGATTAAAGCCATTATGGCACCAAATAGCATCATTGTAGTAGCTGTGTTCGAAATCCAATTACTAATACAATAAGCAGATAACATGATGCCTAATAAAATATGATGAGGTTTGGTTCCAACTATAGATAATATTCTAATAGCAATACGTTTATGCAGATGCCATTTTTCGATGGCGAATGCTAACATAAATCCTCCAATAAATAGGAAGATGATACTGTCTGTGTATTGTTGGGCAACCGATTTAGTATCCGCTATCCCCAGTAAAGGCATCAGTAAAAAAGGGATAAGTGCAGTAACTGCTAGATGAACCGCTTCTGAAAACCACCATAAACTCATCCAAACAGCTACGCCGGCCATTAAACTTACTTGTGGATTTTCTCTATCCAAATTTGTAAATAACCAAATAAAAACAGCAGCAAGAGGCCCAAGTACAATAAATACGTATTTTGATATAACGTGTTTCATAGCTATTTATACAAATTTAGTATATAAAGCTAAAATACAAGGTCCATGACTCAGAACATATTCATTTAAAGCCAGATAAAAAAGCGATAGAGTACTCTTTTTATGATCTTTCTATGTACTTTTGAATGGTAAATTTCAATAACGATTTATTTAAACCGAAGAAAACGGAAATCATTTTCAAACTGATAGCATGAAAATAGTATTTATGGGTACTCCCGAATTTGCGGTAGCAAGCTTGGATATTTTAGTTAAAAACCATTATGAAATTGTAGCTGTGGTTACGGTTCCCGATAAACCTGCGGGTAGGGGACAACAATTGCAACAGTCTGCAGTAAAAAAATATGCTTTAGAAAAGGGATTGAAAGTATTACAACCTGAAAAATTAAAAGATGAAAAGTTTATTAGCACATTAAAGGAATTGAAAGCGGATCTTCAAATAGTAGTGGCTTTTCGAATGTTGCCCGAAGTGGTTTGGAATATGCCTCCATTAGGCACTTATAATTTACATGGTTCTTTATTACCTAAATATAGAGGGGCTGCACCGATCAATTGGGCCGTAATTAATGGAGAAACGGAAAGTGGAGTCACAACATTTAAATTAAAACACGAAATTGATACCGGAAATGTGTTGTTTCAAGAAAAAACTCCTATAACTCCTTCAACTACAGCCGGGGAATTGCACGATTCATTAATGGATATAGGAGCTAAATTAATTTTAAAAACGGTTCAAGCAATTGAAGGCGGAGATTATGAGTTAAAGCCACAAGATGATACACTTTCTATGCACGCCCCAAAACTATTCAAAGAAACCTGTAGAATCAATTGGAATCAAGATATCTTTAAAATTCACAATCTAGTTCGTGGTTTATCACCTTATCCAACAGCTTATACTGATTTTAAGGATAAACACAATCAAATGATTGGTATTAAGATTTTTAAATCCGAAATAGAAGAGGTCATTCATTCTGATACCCCGGGAATTGTAAAAAGTGATGGTAAATCCTTTTTGAAGGTGGCATGTCAAAATGGTTATTTACATATTAATGAGTTACAAATGGCAGGTAAAAAACGTATGTCGATCGAAGATTTTTTGAGAGGTTTTAATCCTGAAAAAGATTTTTGTTTTTATTAAACATAACTAATAAAATCAAATTGAAAATGTTCTGTTTTTTTTAATATTTCTTTAATCAAAGCGCTTAAAAAGGCTTATTTATATGGGTTTTTGAAAGCTATTTATTAACAAACCTACTATTTGTTAACAAAATAGACGATTTTGTCTTTGAAACACTTGATAAATAAGGATTTGAGTATAAATTTGTATCATCAAAAAAATTGTAAAACCCTTAAACAAACACAAAATGAACAAAGCAGAATTAATTGAAGCAATTGCAACAGGAGCAAAATTAACTAAAGCTGATGCAGGTCGTGCATTAGATTCAACTATCGAAGCAGTTGGAAAAGCATTAAAAAAAGGTGATAGAATTTCATTAGTAGGCTTTGGTTCTTTTTCAGTAACTAAACGTGCTGCTCGTACTGGCCGTAACCCTCAAACAGGAAAAGAAATCAAAATTGCTGCTAAAAAAGTTGTTAAATTCAAAGCAGGAACTGATTTATCTGCTAGCGTTAACAAAGGTGCTACCGCTGCTAAAGCTACTGCTAAAAAATAATTAGTAGATATTATATTCATCTAAAAAGCCCTTTCGTTTTTACGAAGGGCTTTTTTGTTTAGATACACCAAAATTTAAAAAAAATAGCTAAATCATATCGTACCTTTTGTAAATCTCTTACTTTTGTAACACTTACACTTAAAAACATATACCATGCAATTTCAATTAACAGAAGAACAATTGATGATTCAATCGGCAGCTCGAGATTTCGCACAAAATGAATGTAAACCGGGGGTGATAGATAGAGATGAAAAACAGCTATTCCCGGCTGAGCAAGTAAAAAAATTAGGTGAGTTGGGATTTATGGGAATGATGGTTGATCCAAAATATGGCGGCGGTGGCATGGACGCTATTTCTTATGTTTTAGCAGTTGAAGAAATTTCAAAAGTAGACGCCTCTTGTAGTGTGGTAATGAGCGTGAACAATTCATTAGTATGCTGGGGATTGGAACACTTTGGAACGGAAGAACAAAAACAAAAATATTTAATCCCTTTGGCAAAAGGTGAAATTATCGGAGCTTTTTGTTTATCGGAGCCTGAAGCAGGTAGCGATGCAACATCTCAAAGAACCACAGCTATTGATAAAGGAGATTATTATTTACTAAACGGTACAAAAAACTGGATTACGAATGGTTCATCAGCATCTGTTTATTTGGTAATGGCACAAACGAATGTGGATGCTGGACACAAAGGAATTAACTGTTTAATAGTTGAACGAGGAATGCCGGGGTTTGAGATAGGTCCCAAAGAAAACAAAATGGGAATCAGAGGAAGTGATACTCACTCACTGATGTTTACGGACGTAAAAGTGCCAAAAGTAAATAGAATAGGAGAAGAAGGATTTGGATTTAAGTTTGCGATGAAAACTCTAGGAGGTGGGCGTATAGGTATTGCTTCTCAGGCTTTGGGTATTGCTCAAGGCGCGTATGAATTGGCCTTAGCTTACTCCAAAGAAAGGAAAGCATTCGGGAAGTACATTTCCCAACATCAGGCCATTCAGTTTAAGTTAGCAGATATGGCAACACGAATAGAAGTAGCAAGATTATTGATTTATAGAGCTGCTTGGTTAAAAGACCAAGGATTGAATTGCGATAAGGAAAGTGCTCAGGCTAAAGTGTATGCCTCAGAAACTGCAATGTGGGTAACTACGGAAGCTGTTCAAATTCACGGCGGTTATGGTTATGTGAAAGAATATCATGTTGAGCGTTTAATGCGAGATGCAAAAATCACTCAAATTTACGAGGGTACTAGCGAAGTTCAACGTATAGTTATTTCAAGAGCGTTATTATCCGATTAATTTATTCGAAAGTAAAACTTAGTGTGATTATTTACCAATAAATGTTAAATAATCTTGAAGAATAATTGTGGCACTTATCATGTCAACAGTATCTTTATTAGCGCGTGCTTTTTTATTTAGCCCTCCCATCAACATGGTTTGATGAGCCATTGTTGAAGTAAAACGTTCGTCAAAGCGGGCAATTTTTATATGAGGAAACTTTCGGGTTAAATGTGTAACGAATGGTTCGATGTATCTGGCACTATCTGAAGCTTCGTTTTGTAGAGTTTTGGGTTCGCCAACTACGATGCATTCCACATTTTCTTTTTTTAGATAATTTTCTAAATATGAGATCAAATCTTTGCTATGTACTGTTGTCAGACCTGATGCAATAATTTGAAGGGGGTCTGTAACTGCTAATCCAACACGTTTGCTACCATAATCTATTGCTAGTATTCTTGCCATATTATAAAGGTAATATTAAAATCAGATTTTTTTATTTTGATAATGAAGATGTTCAGAATGTCATAAAGTACTTTCTGAGTAATATGAAGTTTTCTGTTTCTATTAATTGTGAATAATATCTATCTTTAATAAAATTGTAATGATGAAATCATTTTTTAAATCATTTATTTATGCTTTGAATGGAATTAAACTGAGTTTGAAGCAACGCAATATGAAATTTCATCTTGTTTGTGCCATATTGGTAGTTTGTTTTGGTATATTGGTGAAAATTACATTATTAGAGTGGTGTTTGGTTTTTATATTGATAGGTCTTGTTATATCTTTTGAAATAATAAATACAACTATTGAATTATTGGTTGATTTTATTGAACCTAATCATCATCCCATTGCCGGAAAAATAAAAGACTTAGCTGCCGGAGCTGTATTGTTTTCTTCGGTAATCTCTATTATTTGTGCTATGTTTATTTTTGGAAAGTACGTATTGATTTATTTCACTTGATTTCGAGATTACAATACTAATGAAATTAAAAAAAAGATTATTTTGGCGTAACCGCTTTTGTTTTCAAAAAATCAGAAAATTCTTGTGAGCGTGCTTTCGAAACCTGAATATTTGTTCCGTCAGACATAATGATAGTTCCTCCTTCGGCGTTAGAGTATTCTTTTATAAAATCAACATTGATGAGAGATGAGCGGTGTATGCGGAAGAAAATATGAGTTGGTAATATGGCTTCAAATTCTTTAAGTGTTTTGGAAGCAACAATTTTTTTTGCATTATTTAAAAAAATATTTGTGTAATTATCTGATGCTTCTAACCAAATAATGTCTTTGTAATCTATAAGCGTAAACCCTTTACTGTGATTAATTAATACTAAATTTTTATCATTTGAGCCGGTATTTACATTAGTATTTTTTTGTTCGTAATGTGTTACTACTTTTTTTACAGCACCTTGTAATTCGCTCAATAATAAAGGTTTTAGCAGATAATCTAATGCGCCGGCTTTTACTGCATTGATACCAAAATCACTGTAAGCTGTTAAAAATATTAAACAAAAATCTCGGTGAACCAATCCGTCTATCATTTCCAATCCTGTCATCCCAGGCATATTAATATCACAAAATACAACTTCAGGTTTAAGCTCTTGAATCAGTTTTTTTCCTTCTATCCCACTACTTGCTTCTCCAATAACTTCAATTTCAGGACAATAGTTGGTCAACATACTTTTGGTATTATTGCGGCTATTTTCTTCGTCGTCTATTATGATGGTCTTAAAAATTTGCATGATATAATGTTTAATTAAGCTAATCTAATAAAAATATGAGTAAAATCCTATTATTTGAAATCTGAATTCGTGAATTAAAAATGATTATCTTCAATCCCTGATTATAATTTTTGATAATAACGATGAAATATTTTTTTGTAAGTATTATATTAACAGTATCTGTAATTTTTGATATTGAGGCACAAAAAACCATAACAGTGGAAGATATTTGGAGTAACTATGCATTTCGACCTGCAACAGTAAGTGGTTTTAATGCTATGAAAGATGGGTTACATTACACTGATCTTGAAGATGAAGGTAGCTATAAAAATATTGTAAAATATGAGTTAAAGTCAGGGAAAAGAATCTCAGTATTAGTGAAGGGAAGTGATGTTAAAGTAAATGATAAGGCCATTGATCTAAGTTCTTATTCATTTAGTCCCGATGAAAGTAAATTGCTATTTTCGACAGAAACAGAAACTATTTACCGACGTTCGGCTCTTGAAAAAAATTATGTGTATGATATCAAAACCATGAGCACTACCGAATTATCTGAGAAAGGTAAGCAGATGTTTGCAACTTTTTCTCCGGTAGGTAATAAATTAGCTTTTGTAAGAGACAATAATCTCTTTGTAAAAGATTTGAATAATAACCTTGAAATTCAGGTAACCTCAGATGGAAAAAAAAATGAAATAAAAAATGGTTGGGCTGATTGGGTTTATGAAGAAGAGTTTGGTAAAGCAAATTATTTTGAATGGAACGCTACCGGAACTAAACTTGCTTTTGTTCGTTTTGATGAAACTAAAGTTAAAGAATATACTTTTGATGCCTATAATAATCACCTTTATCCTGATAAGATAACTTTTAAATATCCAAAAGCAGGAGAAGATAATTCTGTTGTAACAGTTCATATTTATGATTTACAGACTAATAAAACAACCTTGGTTGATATTGGAAAAGAAACCGATATTTATGTCCCAAGAATTAAGTGGACTTCCGATGCAAATTTATTATCGTTACAACGATTAAATCGTTTACAAAATAAATTAGAATTACTGTATGCCGATGCTATTAACGGTTCAACAAAAGTTATTTTATCTGAAGACTCGAAAACATACATTGATATTACCGATAATTTGTTGTTTTTACCTGATAACAAAGGTTTTATTTGGAGCAGTGAAATGGATAATTACAATCATTTGTACCATTTTGATAATACAGGAAAACTTGTTAACCAAATTACAAAAGGTCCTTGGGATGTGATTGATTTTAATGGTTATGATATTAAATCAAAAACTCTTTTTTATACTTCGACTGAAAGGGGGCAGATTAATAGAGATGTTTATAGTATTACAATAGATGGTTTATCAAAAAAACGATTGTCGAATGCTGATGGAACGACAACAGCAGATTTTAGTAAAGGACTCAGGTATTACATTAGTAATTATTCAAATGCAAATACACCACCGGTTTATGAACTTCATAGTTCTGATGGAAAATTAATAAAGGTGTTAGAAGATAACATTGCACTAAAAGATAAAATGAAAGATTATACATTGTCTAAGAAAGAATTTTTTGTAATAAAAAATACAGATGGTGTTGAATTGAATGCTTGGATGATGAAACCAAAAAATTTTGATGAGACCAAAAAATATCCTGTATATATGTTTGCTTACAACGGTCCAGGTTCAAATGAATGTAACAATGCTTGGGAAAATTTTGATTTCTGGTGGCATTCTTTATTAAATCAGGAGGGGTATATGGTTGTGTGTGTGGACGGTAGAGGAACTTATGGAAGAGGAAGAGAATTTAAGCATTCTACCTATTTGCAATTGGGAAAACTAGAAACGTCAGATCAAATTGACGCGGCAAGATATTTAGGTACTTTACCTTTTGTAGATAAAAATCGTATAGGATTTCAGGGTTGGAGTTTTGGTGGTTATATGGCCTCTTTATTAATTACAAAAGGCTCAGATTATTTTAAGTCGGCAATAGCAATAGCTCCTGTTACTAATTGGAAATTTTATGATAACATTTACACCGAACGTTTTTTGCGAAAGCCACAAGATAATAAAAATGGTTATGAAGATAATTCTCCTGTTAATTTTGTAAAGCAAATGAAAGGTAATTTTTTACTGATTCATGGCAGTGGAGATGATAATGTGCATTTTCAAAACTCGATGGAGTTAGCTAATGCACTTATTAAACATAATAAATCTTTTGATTTTATGGTATATCCTAATAAAAATCACGGCATATATGGAGGTTTTACTAGAGCTCATTTGTATAATAAAATATTCAAATTTGTAAAAGATAATCTATAACACTAACGTAATTTATTCAAATTTCCACGTTTTTTAACATTAAACACATTTAGTTAGTCTATCTGTAATACTATCTCGTCTATTTTATTTTTTAATGCAGGTAATTTACTTAACTTTGATTGAACTATTAAATTGATAAATTGTTTTAACAATATTAAATAGTTTTAGATTGAATGATTGAAAATTCACAAACAAAAAAAGTAGGTATAGCTCTTCAAGGTGGTGGTGCCCACGGTGCTTTTACTTGGGGAGTATTAGACAGATTGCTTGAAGTTGACCATATAGTAGCCGAGGCTATGTGTGGAACTAGTGCAGGGGCAGTAAATGCAGTTACTTGCGCTTATGGTCTACATATTGGAGGTCCTAAAAAAGCTAAAGAGTTAATGGATTCTTTATGGAGAAAAGTAGCTAATACCGGAAGTCTTTTTAAGCCAAGTGGTTTTGATAAATTTTATAGTAACGGAGATATTGATAATTCTCCTGGTTATGTACTCTTTAATAACATGACCCAATACATGTCTCCATATAATTTCAATCCTTTTAATTATAATCCGCTGAGAGACATATTGAATGATTTAATAGATTTTAAGGATCTTCAGTTATACAACAAAAAGAAATTGTATATCTGTGCCACGAATGTTAAAACAAATCGGGCAAAAATATTTAGTAATAAAGAAATTACCGTCGATGCTGTTTTGGCATCTGCATGTTTACCATTTTTATTCCAAGCCGTAAAAATTGACAATGAATATTACTGGGATGGTGGTTATATGGGAAATCCTCCTATTTTTCCGTTGATAACTAATACTAATTTACATGATATTGTTTTAATCAAGATTAATTCAGTTAACATTAATTCGGTGCCAACGACAGCTAGAGATATTGCTGACAGAGTCAATGAAATTTCTTTTAACAGTAGTTTGATTAATGAAATGAAATTGATTCACTATCGAAATGAACTTTTAAGAAATGGAATTCTTAAAACAGATGATAAAACGAATCGTGAAATTTTTGTTCATACTATTTCAGGATATGACGCCCTTAGCCAGCTCAATTACAGCAGTAAAATGAATACTTCTTGGGATTTTTTATTAAGTCTTAAAGAGCGCGGTCGCCAAACGGCATCAAAATGGCTTGAAACTGATTTTAAGCAAGTCGGTATTAAATCAACTTTTGATGTAGAAGAACATTTTTTTGACAAATTTTAAGATTGTTTTTTTGAATGAAAAACAATATGCACAGAACATACATCAAATTATTGATTTATACATTCTGTTTATGTTTTAATTTCATCAACGCGCAAGTATATTATCCCAACGATTCTCAATATTTACGTGCCATTAATCATCCTGAAAAGAATAATCTTTGTTCTTTTAACCCTTTAATTATAGACACATCTATCAATCGATTTCAGAATTATTTTCAACGTATTACAAACGGTCATATAGGATTACCTTCTGCTTCTCTGCTGCTTAAAAATCAAACATTACCACTAGGTTTTAATATGCAGAATACATCTTATGAAAACGATATAATTAGCGAGAACGATATCTCATATATGCAAACAAAAGGACCTTATGCTAATTTAACCGGAGTATCCGGTAGCAGACAAGAGCAGGTATTTAAGTTGTTGTTTTCATGTACTTCCAAAAAAAAAATAAATCTTACTTTAGCCTTTAATAGGTATAGTGGTTTGGGCTTTTATAATAAGCAACAAAGTTTTACCAATAATTTATATCTTACATCTAATTACACAGCAGCTAAGAATCGAGTAGGATACTATGCTTATTTTTTATACAACAAATTAAGGCATCAGGAAAATGGAGGTATATCCGATGATAGTTTGTTAATTGATAATCCATTAATCAATAAGTTATTACTGCCGGTACATTTAACCAATGCAAAACGCGAAGTACGGCATTTAAATGTCGATATTAACCCCTGGTATAGAATAAATCAGCATGAAGATAGTTCTACTATCTTTTTGCATTATTTGGATTATCAATTTCATTATTCAGGAAACTATACCAAATACACAGATAAAAATAGTGGTAGTGAAAATTTTTATAAATCATTTTATTTAAATTCTACTGCTACAATGGATTCAACATACTGGAAATCCATAAGTAATGGATTGAATTACATTTTAAAAATAAATCCAATTCATATCAAGTTCAAAATCGGATATAAACATGAAGCTAATCAGGTTTATCAACTTAAAGAAGATTCAGTATTTATTAATCAACACATTCAATCAGGCACCTATTTTTCTTTAAAAAATTACGATGCGTTGGTTAAGGCTAATTATATTTTTAGTGGTGCAAATGCAACTGACTATAAATTTGAAACGAATCATAAGTATGCGAATTTAACTCAGGTCAATAAATTTTTTTTTAATTCAGTATACGCTATTGAATTCAATGCACAAGTTGAAAAACGACATCCTGATTATATTTTCAATACTTGGGTAAGTAATCATTATGTTTGGAAGAATGATTTCAAATCTATCGAAAAAAAGCAGGGTACATTATGTTTTAGTACTCTGAATAAACAATTTAAAATTGGTGTAATTGCACAATCGATTGAAAATTTTATTTACTTTAATGAAATTGCATTACCGCAACAAACACATTTAACAGTTCAAAATTTTTCAAGCTTTATTCAAAAAGATATTTTATTTTTTCATCATCTGGGATTGAATACATCTTATACGCATCAGCAATCTTCTTATTCATCTATTGTATGTATCCCTAAGCATGTATTAAATGGAAGTTTGTATTATCAGGGAAATCATTTTAAAAATGCACTTCAACTTCAAATAGGCTTTAGTGCAACCTATTTTGGTGAATTTTATGGTTACGCCTATATGCCGGCTACTAATCAATATTACGTTCAGACTACTACTAAAGTTGGAGATTATCCATTTATAGATTTCTTTTTAAATGCCCGAATAAAGCCGGTACGGTTTTTTGTGAAAGTTGATCATTTAGCTCAAGGTTTTATGGGTACTAATTATTCTTTAACTCCAGGATACCTTCAAAATGACAGAGCTTTTAAGTTTGGTTTAAACTGGTTGTTTTTTGATTAATTAAATTTCTTTCTTTTTTACAATTAAAATTGATGGAATATGAGATAGCCAGTCAGGTTTATTTTCAATTAGATATTTCCAAGTTTCTATGCTAACTAATAATAAATCCATGGGTTCTAAAAAGGACTGATTAATTTTTCCTCTCTCGAAAACGGCAATATGATTAGGAGCTTGATGTTCAATAGCTCTGATATTTTCTTTTAGAGAAGCGTGATGTTTAATTTGGTCGTTATAATCTATGAATGATACTCTAGATGCATTGTTATGTATCATTTTTTGAGCGTAAGAAATTAAAAAATCATCTTCATTCGAAAGTACTAAAATAAGAACGTCTTCTACTTTTTTTAATCCTTTATCAGCAAAAATTCCTAATTCCATTTTAGATAAACGAATAATATTGTTAGTTCGATCATCGAAACCATTATTTAATATTTTTGTATTTCCAGCTAATGTGTGATAGAGCTTCTCGGGGTTAATTATTTTTGTTGTAACCCCCAATATTTTTCCTAAAAAACTCCCTTCATATATGGATTGCCACATTCCGATAATTAATAAATCATAATCACCTTGATTAGCGGTTTCTATAATTTCTTTTTCAAAATCTAAGGTTGGTTTAAAATAATTTTTTAAAGATAAATTATACTTGTTTGCTTCCCGGGTAATTGGTCTAAAACTTTCTTTTTCAACTTCTCTGATGTTGTATTGGTGTAATTCATTGCTATGAGCTAAATGCAAGGCAGATACTAATGTGTTGTTAATTGTTTTACCCATTAAACTGTGTACTAAACGGATCATACTTTTACCTCTTTCTGGGTCTCCAAAAGAAAATAATATTTTATATTTTCCTTGACTTTTAAGGTCGTTGAAATATTCAGTTGAAGTTTTGTTTGGAAAAATATATTGAATTAAATCTAACGCAGGCCCAGTCATAAAGGTGGTTACTAATGCCATTATTACCATCATTGCAAAAATAGAAGGTGAAAGAATGCCTAAATCGAAGCCAATATTTAAAACAACAAGTTCCATTAAACCTCTAGTATTCATCAATGCTCCTATCATCAAGCTGTCTTTCCAAGTTTGACCAACAAATTTTGCAGCGATGGCACTTCCTGCGAATTTTCCCACAACAGCTACAATAATTATAATACCGCACATCACCCATAAATGCAATTCGTCTAATAGTCCAATTTGGGTTCGTAATCCGGTAAAAACAAAAAACAAAGGTAATAGTAAGACTAGGGATACATCTTCAATTTTTTCTATGAATATATTTCTAAAATGTAAATTTTGCGGCATAATAACCCCTGCCATAAATGCTCCAAATAGTGCATGTATCCCAATAATTTCTGTTAGAAAAGAAGAAAGTAATAAAATAACAAAAAATATGGCTACAACTGGTTTACTTAATGTGTCCTGATGAGAATAAATATCGCCTAATCTTTTTAAGAATGGTTGGATAACTTTCAGCATTAATATCACGTAACCTATTGCCATAAGTATTACATAAAAAGAACTTAATACTGAACCGGCTTTAACAATTGCTATTACTGCGGCTAAAATACACCAAGCAGTAATATCGTCAGCTGCTGCACATGTTATAACAATGGCTCCTAAACGTGTTTTTGTTAGTTGTCTTTCTTGAACAATTCTCGCTAGTACCGGAAATGCAGTAACACTCATAGAAATTCCAATAAATAATGAAAAGGATAAAAAGTTTACATTATTCGGAGAAAATTCTTGGTATAAAAAATAAGAAAGTACGATGCCAAGAGAAAAAGGAAAAACAATACTGGCATGACTAATAATAATTGCCTCTTGGGCTTTTTTTTGTATAATTTTTAAATCTAATTCCATACCAACAATAAACATAAATAAGATGAGCCCTATTTGGCTAAAAAATTGGAGGTTAGGTAAAGAAGTTTTTGGAAAAAGAAATAAAGAAAAATCAGGAAAAAATAATCCAACAAAAGATGGACCTAAAAAGATACCGGCTATTATTTCACCTATAACGGTAGGTTGCCCAATTTTTTTAAACAGAAATCCGAAAATACGAGCTACCAAAATAATTGTAATGATTTGTAATAATAAAATAGCTAGTGGATGTGTTATATTATGATGCATCGTTTCTTTAATTTGAGAGAAACTATTCGTGGAAAGGGAATTATTAATTAATTTAATTTTAGTTCTTTCAAGGGGTTCTGATTTATTTATTATTACATAAATAAGTAGTATAGATAACCCCATGGTAAGTGAATAAAATAATGCATTTCTAAAATTTTTCATGTTCTTCTAATACTAGTTTTTCAAAAATATAATCATTTAGGGATTATATCATCAGGCGGAATGTAGTATTGTAATGAAACGAATGAATATTGTAATGAAAAATTAACCTTGAATTTTTGCTTTAAATTCATCTTTAAAAACTTCACTTAAGGATAGTGTTAGTGTTTGATTTTTTTGACTAATCGAAGTTTTTATTTCATCTGAAGTAAAGTGCAATACTGTTTTTAAAGCAATGATTTCTTTTTTATTAATTCTGCAAAAATTGTATTTGGGTAAAATAGATAAAATTTGATCAAAACTTAGATTTTTAATAATGATTGTATCAGAATTATTTAAGTAAACAATTTTATCTCTACTATCTGTTTCAGAGGACTTAATGTATAAAATGTCATCAAAATTAAGTAATGTTTTACCTTTATTTGTATTCCACACCACATGCTCTCTTACCACGAATTTATTGCTCCTTAATAATTTTATTGCTTTAGATATTGCCTTTGCAAAACGTTCCTTTTGGAGAGGCTTTCTAATGTAATCAACAGCATTCAAATCAAAAGCTTCTGCTGCAAATTCCTTATGAGCCGTTGTGAAAATAATTAGTTTATCATTTAATAGAAAATTGTTTGCAATTTCAAGACCATTGATGTTTGGCATTTGAATGTCTATTATGCATAAATTGAAATCCAGAAAAGGAATTTGATCCAAAAATTTTGAAGGGTCATTAAAAACTTTTACAACCTCTACATTTGGAAATTCCTCGCATAATATTTTTAGGTAACTAAGTGCAGGAAGCTCATCATCCAGCAGCAAGCATTTTAACTTTGAATTCAAGTAAATTTAATTTTAAATGAGAAATAAAAATATCATGTTCTATAAACTGTTCCAGATTGTAACAATCTTTGTAAATAATATCCAAACGTTTTTTGTACTTTCTTTTCCAACTCCACCATTTTGTTTTTTGAGAATAGGTTTAGAACTGACTTTATTAGCTACGGTCAGAGAAAAATAATCGTCTTTCATTTCAAAAGTTATGGAAATAAAGGAATCTTGGCTTTGCAAATCAGCATGTTTAAAAGCGTTTTCAATTAAATTAACAGATATTAAAGGGGCTAATAATTCTTGATTGTAAAGTGGATGATCTTCACGGATTTTATTTTTCACTTTGATATCAAATAAGGGACTTAATTTTAGTTTATTAATTTCAATTAGGTTTAATGCAAAGTCTAGTTCTTCCTTTATACTCACAAATTTTTTATCTGTTTCGTACAATATATAGTCTAGTACATTACTAAGTTTGTCTAATGAAAAATAAGTTTGATAAGCATGTGATTGTATAGAGTTTAAGACGTTTTTGAAAAGATGAGGATTTATTTTGTATTTTAATTCTTGAAGCTCATTAGTATTTATTTTATTTTCAAGTATTTTTAAATCTTGTTGCAGTTTATTTTTATCACGATTTGTTTGTTTGAGATGATAAACAAGATATATAATTAATAGAATAAAAAATGTATAACCTAAGATGTGCGTAATGGTATAGTAGGATATAAACATTTTTGCGTAAAATAATTTATTTGAAACAAATATAACTGATAATTGGATAATGATCGGTTATGGATTCTGATAGGTGATGATAATTTTTACTTTTCAATTCCTTACTGTGTAAAATGTAATCAATTCTAAATCTTGGAAATTTACCCGCGTAGGTTTGTTCAAATCCTGATCCGGATTCAATAAATGCATCTTTTAATGTACCTCTAACTGTGTTGTAGACGTAAGAGGCAGGGGTATCATTAAAATCTCCGCAAACAATTACTTTGTATTTGCAATTTTCAATATGAGAGGCAATGGCATCCGCTTGAATGGCTCTTTTAACAAAAGCTATTTTTAAACGACGTAAAATGTTTTTACTTTTTTCCACTTCATTTTGAGTATCAACTGTATCATTTTTCACTTGGTCAATGAATTTGTAATCCGCTTTTTGAAATCGAATGGATTGAAGATGCATATTGTAAATTCGAACAGTATCCGTTTTAATAACAACATCAGTGTAGATGCAGATATTGTTAGCACTAGTATTAAATTCTATTTTACCTTTTTTGATGATGGGATACTTAGTAAAGGTTGCAATTCCCCAATGATCTTTTTTTCTCAGCGTAGTGGTATATTCAACATGATACTGTTTTGCATTAAGAAGCCCTGTAACTGTATCAATATTGTTAAAATCGCCTTTTTCTTCGGAGGTATAAAATTCCTGTAAACATAAGATGTCTGGATTTTCTTCGGCCAGTGAAGTTAAAATAATATTACGACTCTCTTTGTTTTTAGTCCAGTTGTATAGGTCAAATAACATAGAATTATAACTCATTATTTTGATATCATTTTTCGAAATTGCATCGTTGGTTATGTCTATTTGAATAAAGCCTAAACATGTTTTAGCACTTAATAAAATAGCGCAAAATGAAAAAATAGCTTGTATTCGAAATTGAGCAAACCAATAAATCACAAAAATAATATTCATTAAAAGTACTATCGGAAACCCCAAACCTAAAAAGGCTAACATCCAAAAGTTATTGGGCGAAATATATTTAGAAGCTGTAGCTCCTAATAAGATGATAATGCAAATATAGTTTAACCATAATAATAACTTATTAAGGCGTGATAACTTGCGGGCATTTCTTTTATGAATGATTGCCCTAAGTTCAGAAACAGATATGTGACTAATCAAACTAATGGCTGATGTTTTGAATTAATCCGTCTTTCATAGTGAGTTTTCTATTAGCCATATTGGCTAAAGTTTCATTGTGTGTTACCACAACAATTGTTTGTTTTAATTCATCTCTAAGTCTAAAAAACAATTCGTGGAGATGATGTGCATTTTCACTATCAAGGTTTCCACTGGGCTCATCTGCAAATATTACCTTAGGAGAATTGATTAAAGCTCTGGCAACAGCTACGCGTTGCTGTTCCCCCCCTGATAATTCGGAAGGTTTATGATGTAATCTGTGTTTAAGTCCAAGTAAATCAAGTAGTTCAGTGGCCTTTAATTCGGCCTGTTTTTGGGGCGTTTTATGAATAAAGGCCGGAATACTTACATTTTCAAGAGCAGTAAATTCAGGCAATAAATGATGAAACTGAAATACAAATCCTATATGTTCATTTCGAAATGCTGCCATTCTTTTTTCATTCAATAAAGTAACATTCACATTATTAAATAAAATTTCACCAGAACTGGGTCTGTCTAATGTTCCTAAAATAGTGAGTAAAGTTGTTTTTCCTGCACCTGATGAACCAACAATTGATACAACCTCTGATTCTTCAATGTGTAAATCAACACCTTTCAGCACTTCTAATGATCCATATTCTTTTTTTATGTTTTTTCCTACAATCATGTAATGTATGCAAAGGGCTATAGTTATAAATATTAAAAATAGAAATAATTATTTACTGATTATTTTAAGTTCTGTTCTTCTGTTTTTAGCTTTGTTTTCGGGCGAATCATTCGGTACTTTAGGCTTTGTATCGGCATAACCTTTATATGAAATTCTTGATGCTGCCACCCCTCCTTTTTGCAAAATATATTCGTAAACAGCTTTAGCACGGTTAGTCGAAAGTGTTTTATTGACGTTTTTATCTCCGCTATTATCCGTATGTCCACCAAATTCGATATTTACAGTTGGATTGTTTTTGATGAATACAATTATTTTTTCCATTTCAGCTTTAGACTCAGCTTTTAATTCCCATTTGTTGATGTCGAAAAATATGTTTTTCAGTTCAATGGTATAACCTGTATCGATAGGTTGTAAAGGAATTTCTAATTGGTAAGGTTTATTGTAATCTGCCTCTTTATTTTTCAAAGAAAAATTATCGCTGTAAAATAAAAAACCTGGTTTGCTGACATTAACTAAATAATTATGGTTCGAAGTTAAGGTTACTAAAAAATTACCTTGGCTATTACTGTATGCGTTGGTAGCAGATTGTTGAGTTTCTAAATCAATTAATTCTATGGAGGCATCTACAGGCGCTTTCGTTTTTGCATTATAGGTTAAACCTTTTACGTATGTTATTTTTTCAGGTCGCAAATCTTGAGGCAGTTCAAATTGATATATATCCAACCCCCCAAAACCTCCTTCGCGTTCACTCGCAAAGTAGGCTAATTTTCCGTTTGCATCTACTACTAAACTATTTTCATCATTAAAAGTGTTAATAGGATAACCTAAATTGGTAGCAGGTCCCCAACTTCCATCAGCTTGTTTTTTACTCACAAAAATATCTAATCCTCCCATTCCTGGATGGCCTTGACTGCTGAAATACAATGTTTGATTATCAGGATGGATAAAAACACTCTCTTCTCCCTGAGAGGTATTAATGTTGTCAGGTAATCTAATAGGTTCTGTAAATTTCCCATCTGCACCTATGGTTGAAGAATAAATGTCGGGGTTTTTAATTCCATCGCGCCCTACTATGCCCCTAATAAAGTAAAGAGTTTTTCCATCACTGCTAAAGCTAGGCTGAGTTTCCCAATTTTTTGAGTTAATGGTTGGACCGGCGTTTCTAGGTTTAATCCATTTGCCATTTATTTTTTGAGAGTAAAAAATATCACAGCTTCCATAGCCTTTTCTATCAGAAGAACCGTAATCGCCCGTCATTTCCATGCAAGAAGCAAAAAACATAATTTCTCCATCTGCACTAAGTAAGGGGGCTCCTTCGTTACCGGGAGTGTTAACAGAAGTTACAGGATTGGCAGTTTGCCATACTTGATTTACTTTTTTACTAATATAAAAATCTTCTTGTCTAGGCGCATCGTTTTGCTCATTTTGCCTCACATTTCTGGTAAATAAAAAAGTGTTTCCGTCTGCGGTTAGCGCCGGAAAATATTCGTAACCACTTGTGTTGATTCCCGGGCCTACATTTATTGGTTGAAATGGTTTTGGATGTTTGATAGCTTCAGAACCGAAACGAGCATTTTTTAAATAGCGTTCAGCTTCTTCTTTGAGTGTTGGACTTATTCTTTCTGAATTTAAAATGATTTCAAAACAGGGAATCGCTTTGTCATATTGAGCTTCGTGTAGTAAAGCACCACCTAGGTAGAAGTTGTTATCAACGTATAGTTTTGGATTAATTTGAATGGCTTTTTCGTATAATGGAATGGCTTCTTTTATTCGGTTTTTTCCCATCAAAAAATCGGCATATGCAGAATAGGCTTCAATAAATAGAGGATCTTTTTCGATTGCTTTTTTTATTAGTTTTTCAGCTTCATCATCCTTTCGTTCCAAAAACATTTTTTTACTTTCTTCCAGAAGTTTAATAGCTTTTTTATCAGAACTGCTATAGACTCCCGGAGGAAAATTGCTTTGCGCAAACGAGAAAAAACTAATAAATAAAGCTAAGAGAATGAAAACATGTTGCATAATTGTAAGAACTTAAGTAGTAGCATAAATGTAATGAAATTTTACATTTTTAAATCAAGTTCTTTAAAAGTTCTTGCCTGTGTAATTTTAAATTGAAACATATCGGTTGTTTCATATATATCAAAAGTTGTATCTTTGTTTTTATGTCATTTTCAGGTAAAACCGTTTCATTTCATACGTTGGGTTGTAAACTCAATTTTTCAGAAACATCAACTATTGCACGTTTAATGCAAGAAAAAGGGTTTCAAAAAATACCTTTTGATCAGGGAGCTGATGTATGTGTAATTAACACTTGTTCAGTTACCGAAAATGCAGATAAAGAGTGTAAGCAAATTGTAAGAACAGCTCTTTCAAAAAATCCGGATACATTTATTGCTGTAGTAGGATGTTACGCTCAGCTTAAGCCTGAAGAAATTTCAACGATTGAAGGTGTAGATGTCGTTTTAGGGGCATCTGAAAAATTTAAGTTACTCAATTATATACATTTTTCCGGAAAAAATATTCAAACTGAGATTCATAACTGTGAAATTTCAGATGTGCATACATTTGTCGATTCTTTTTCTGTTGGAGATAGAACTCGATCTTTTCTTAAAGTTCAGGATGGGTGCGATTACAGCTGTACATTTTGTACCATTCCTTTAGCTAGAGGTAAAAGTAGAAGCGATAGTATTGAAAATGCAGTAATGAATGCTGAAAAAATTGTAGCTAGTGGAGTTAAGGAAATCGTATTAACCGGTGTAAATTTAGGAGATTTTGGTTATGGTGTAGAGATTGACAATGCTACCAGAAAAAGAAAAGAGTATACATTTTTAGACTTAATCAAAGAGTTAGATAAAGTGAAAGGTATTGAACGAATACGTATTTCATCTATCGAACCTAATTTATTGACTAATGAAGTGATTGAATTTGTAGCAAATTCTCAAAAATTCATGCCTCATTTTCACATTCCATTACAAAGTGGTTGTAACGATATTTTGGCATTAATGAAACGGCGTTACAAGAGAGAACTTTATCAAGATAGAGTTTCTAAAATTAAGGAATTGATGCCACATTGCTGTATAGGCGTGGATGTAATAGTTGGTTTCCCCGGAGAGACCAACCAACACTTTATGGATACGTATAACTTTATTAACGGTCTAGATGTCTCTTATTTACATGTATTTACATATAGTGAAAGAGATAATACCGAGGCTATTAACATGGAGGGACGTGTGGATTATGCTGAAAGAAAACGTCGTAATAAACAGCTTCGTATGCTTTCTGCAAAAAAAATACATCATTTTTACGAAGAAAATTTACACAAAAAGTTTACCGTTTTGTTCGAACACGAAAATAAAAACGGAATAATGTATGGTTTTACAGAAAACTATCTTAAAATAGTACATCCGTTTGATGAAAGTTTGGTGAATCAAATCATTCCTGTTTCTACAAAGTCTATAACAGAAGATGGTTTGGTCAGTGTAGAACTTGCAACTTGTTCTCAATAAAGTAGATATATTTCTTAACTAGTTAACGTTTAAAACATTTTGACGTTTTTTTAACCTATTGTTCTCTGGCTCTTATATTTAACAATTACTAGCCATGGCAACAACAAAAAACAAATTCAGAGAAAATAATACTGAAGATAATCGTATAGCTGATAAAATCGATAAAAATGATATCGAAGAAACAGTTTCGGTTGTTTCTAAAAATAAAATAAAATCATCAAAAACTGAAACCGTCAAGACGCCTGCTTCAGATAAAAAAAAGGGCGCGGCAAGTCCTGCTGATATGGACGAAAAAACAACTTTACTAGAACGTTGGCATAAAGCGGTAAATATATATCAAAATGAACGAACGCAAAAAATTGTTGGTTTAGTTTTGGTGATGGCCTCGTTTTTTTTGTTTATGGCTTTGCTTTCGTACATTTTTACATGGAAACAAGATCAAGACAAAATTTTAGGTCCATTGACTGAGTTGTTTGCGGTTGATACGAAGGTTTTTAACTGGTTGGGTAAGTTTGGTGCCATTGCCTCTCATCTATTAATTTACAAAACTTTTGGTGTTTCTTCATTTATTTTGGTACCGGTTATTATTGTTTATGGTTTGCAAAAAATTTTAAATAGACCAATTGCAAAACCTTCCTCGTTTACTGCTAAATGGTTGTTTTTTTTGGTATGGGGTAGTATGACTTTGGCTTTTTTCTTTCATGATAAATTGTTTTATTTAGGTGGAGGGTATGGTTACATCTTAAATTTACAATTATCAAATTACATTGGTGGTATAGGCACGTTAGCTATTTTGGCTTTTAGTTTTCTAGCTTTTCTGGTATTGAGTTTTAATTTAAATTTTAATATTAAAAAAGAAGCGATTCCTGACATGGATAATGAGGCCATGATAGAAAGCGAATTGGAAGATCCTAAAAATGAAGAGGAAGTACCTTCTTCTGTAAGGGCAGCCTCTACAGTTTATTCAGCTACAAAAGAACCGGTTTTGAGCCAGGAAGAAGAAGATGCCTTATTGGATTTTAAAATTGTATCACCGTCAACAGAACCATCAGCTGAGCCTGCATCAGATAATCCATTATCAAATAAAGATATTACTTTATCAGATGGCGTTTCTGAAACAATTTCATTGGAGCTCAATGAACAACCAATACAATCAGGAACAAAGGCATTGGAATTCGAAATTAATAATCCTTCTGCCGATGAAATAGTGAAAGAACCCGAGTTTGTAAGAGAAGAACCGGTTTCACAATCTATTACTTTAGATGAGGAAGTAAAAGCTGCTCAATTGGTTGAAGAGTTTGGTCAGTATGATCCCACACTCGATTTAGGTCAATATCAATTTCCGAGTCCGGAATTATTGATTGATTATGGAACAGGAAATGGTAAAGTCAATAATGAGGAGTTGGTAGCTAATAAAGACAGGATTGTAAATACTTTAAAAAATTATGGGATTGAAATTGATCGTATTTCTGCCACAGTGGGTCCAACGGTTACTTTATACGAAATTGTTCCTGCTGCAGGAGTTCGAATTTCAAAAATTAAAAATTTAGAAGATGATATTGCATTGAGTTTGGCTGCCTTAGGTATCCGTATCATTGCACCAATACCCGGAAGAGGTACCATTGGGATTGAAGTACCGAATCAAACACCGGAAATGGTGCCGATGAGAAATATTATTTCGTCAGATAAATTTCAGCATACAACCCATGATTTACCAATCGCTCTGGGTAAAACGATTAATAATGAAATTTTTATTGCCGATTTAGCTAAAATGCCTCATTTATTGATGGCAGGAGCCACAGGTCAGGGGAAATCAGTTGGATTGAATGCCATTTTAGTATCACTTCTTTACAAAAAACATCCGGCACAAATTAAATTTGTATTAGTTGATCCTAAAAAAGTAGAGTTAACTTTATTTAATAAAATTGAACGCCATTTCTTAGCCAAATTACCAAATGCGGAAGAGGCCATTATAACAGATAATACACGAGTCATTCATACTCTCAATTCATTGTGTATAGAGATGGATAATCGTTATGCTTTATTACAAGATGCTCAGGTAAGAAACATTAAGGAGTACAATGCCAAATTTATCAATCGCAAATTGAACCCAAATGAAGGGCATAAATATTTACCATACATTGTATTAGTAGTTGATGAATTCGCTGACTTGATTATGACAGCCGGTAAAGAAGTTGAAACTCCTATTGCTCGTTTGGCACAGCTGGCTCGTGCTGTGGGTATTCATTTAATTATTGCTACTCAACGACCATCAGTTAATATTATTACCGGAACAATCAAAGCCAATTTCCCGGCACGAATTGCCTTTAGGGTGACGAGTAAAATAGATTCACGGACAATTTTAGACGCCGGAGGTGCCGAACAATTGATTGGTAGAGGTGATATGTTATTAAGCACAGGAAATGATTTGATTCGTATTCAATGTGCATTTGTAGATACTCCTGAGGCAGAAAAAATAACCGAATTTATTGGTTCGCAAAGAGCTTATCCTTCTGCTTTTTTATTGCCTGAATATGTTGGTGAAGACGGAGAAGGATTGAAAGAAGAGGTAGATTTAAGTGAGCGCGATAAGATGTTTGAGGAAGCAGCTAAATTGGTGGTTCAGTTTCAACAAGGCTCTGCTTCTTTTTTGCAGCGTAAATTAAAATTAGGATATAACAGGGCGGGTCGTATCGTTGATCAATTAGAAGCCGCTGAAATTATTGGTCCATTTGAAGGATCAAAAGCGCGTGAAGTAAGGTGTAAGGATATGCACCAATTAGATGAAATTATAAAACGTATTAAAGGATAATTTCTGAAAAATTGAAAGTTAAGAATGATAATTTTCCATTCTTGACTTAAAGGTCGTAATCTTAGTATTGGCATCATCCGATTCAATTTTACCATCTTTTAAGCGAACAATACGGTGTGCATGCATAGCAATATCCTCTTCGTGTGTTACTAAGATAATAGTATTGCCATTTTTGTGAATGTCTTCGAGTAAACCCATTATTTCAATGGATGTTTTACTGTCCAGGTTACCGGTAGGCTCATCGGCTAGTATGATTGCAGGATTATTTACCAGAGCTCTGGCAATGGCTACTCTTTGACGTTGTCCTCCCGATAATTCATTAGGTTTGTGTAGCATGCGGTTTTCCAAACCTACTTGTTTTAACACCTTGGTTGCCATTTCTTCACGTTTACTTTTTTCTATACCGGCATACACCAAAGGCAACATCACGTTTTCAAGTGTAGTTGAGCGTGGTAATAAGTTAAAGGTTTGGAATACGAATCCAATTTGTTTATTACGTACTTCTGCCAGTTCATTATCGCTCATTTTGGCAACAGCAAGTTTATTGAGTATATATTCTCCTGATGTTGGAGAATCAAGACATCCCAACATATTCATGAGAGTAGATTTACCACTACCACTGGGGCCCATAAGTGCTACATATTCATTTTGGTAAATGTTTAGAGATACACCATTTAGAGCGTGTATTTCTTCTGTACCAATTTTATATTCTTTTTTTATATCGCTGAGCTCAATGATAGGTTCCATTTAATAAAGGTAAAAAAAACGGGGATGTAATCAAATGCTTAATTTTTTGTACATCTCATTTAAATAACGTAATAAATCCTCGCTGCTGATAAGTTTTATCGTCTATTCCAGTAGCACTCAAAATATAAAAATAAGTTCCCGCCGGACTTTCCGCGCCGTCCCAGTAATCATTTACTCCACTGAAACTGAAAATTTTGGTTCCCCATCGGTTATAAATATCCATGCTTAACTCAACGATGCCTTTCGTGATAATTTTATAAATATCATTTGTGCCATCGTCATTGGCGGTAAATACATTAGGTATAATGATACTTGGTTGTTCATAAACAGTGATAGCCAATGTACTGGTAGATTGGCATAAGGAGGTTTTGTCTGTTACATTGAGGGTTACTATATATGTTGTTAAATCATTATAGACATGACTTGGGTTTTGACTTGAGGAAGTGTTTTGGTAATTATCGCCAAATGTCCATGAGTAATCGTTATTAGATGTCGGATGCAATGGTATAAAATTAACATCCAAAGGTGCTAGTCCTGATGTCGGGTTAGCCGAAAATGAAGAATCAGGCCTGTTTTTATTTTCTGATACATCTACAAACGTATTATAAGTGCATCCATTTAAAGTATTTAAAATGGTTAATGTGTATGTCCCTGATTGATTAACTATTGTATTTTGAGAGTTTGATAAATTTATATCTGACTCTGAAGTCCACGTATAACTCATCCCAGCTAAATTGGATTGAAGGGTAACAGTCGGATTAGCACAGGTGATTGTTCCGGTTGAAGTGATATTAGTAGTTGGTGTGATGGTGTCTTGTAAAACATTAGCAGTGGTTGCGAAGAGACATTCATTCGATATATCTTCAGCTACTAACGAATAAGTGCCTGGATGAGAGATGATGATATCTTTTAAATGCTCATCGTTAATGCTAATAGAGGCAGAAGGTGCAGACCAAGTGTAACTGGCATTAGCCAACGATGAGGTGAGTGAAATAGATGAGGTAACACACGTTAAAGTGCCATTTACTGAAATTGTAGTAGTAGGAATTACCGTATTTTGAGCTACAGACACCGTTCCGGTTCCGCTACAACCATTGTTAGTGTCTGTAACGGAGTACGAATAGGTTCCGCTTTCGCTGATAGATACTGTTGGAGAGTTGGTAACACCTAATATACCTGGTCCAGACCAAGTATAAGTATACGATGGTGTTATAGATTTAATACTAATAGTTACTAAGGTATGAGTGCAAGTAAGCGAATGAGTTGGTGGATTTACGGCTACCGTAAAAGATTCTTTATTTGAGAAAATTTCAAGAGTAGCAGAGCTTGCACAGTTATTAATAGGATGAGTAGCCGTTAAACTATAGATGCCCGGTGAGCAGCCAAAGGTACTAGTAGTGGTGTTTGTTCCACATACTGTTGGTCCATACCATTTAATGATTGAATTGCTTGGAGAAACAGATCCTGTGAGTGAGACACTTGGAGAGGCGCATGTTATTGTTTGACCAGATAATGCAGTGATTGTAGGGGTAATGATGTTTTCACAAACTTCGGTTGTGGTAACGTAAAAACAAGCCGTTGTAGGATTTTTAACAGTTAAGGTATAAATACCGGCGGCATTTCCAATGGTATTTTGAGTCCCCGTATTTGTTAAGCTGGCGGTTGGCGGAGGTGACCAAGTATAACTTAAATTTGGTATTGTTGATAGTAAGGTTACGGTTGAAGTTGAACAGGTCAAGGTACCATTAACAGAGGCTACAGTAACGGGAGTAGCGGTGTTTTGTTGAATGGCTAATGAACCTGATGTGATACAGCCATTATCAGTATCCGTTACCGAATAGTTGTAGGTTCCGCCTTGAATAATGGTAACGGTTGGTGTATGAATACCAGACGTTATTCCAATGCCCGACCACGTATAAGTGAGGGTTGTGAGCGTTGATGTGAGTGACGTCACAATGACGGTATGTGTACACGTTAATGTGTTAGAGTATTGGTTAACTGAAATAATAGGAGTTGATTTATTTGAAAAAACTTCGAGTGTTTTAGTGCTTACACAATTACTCTCAGCGTCGGTTGCTGTAACGGTATAAATTCCTGCAGAACAGGCATAAGTTGATACGTTGGTTGAAGTTCCGCATACGTTTATGCCTTTCCAGTTAATGAGGACATCTGTTGGACTAACAGAGCTTGTTAGCGATACGCTGGGAGATAAACATGTCAGCGTTGGATTTATGCCTATTACGATAGTAGGTGTTTTTACATTTTCTAAAACTTCAGCCTGTGTTGCAAATAAACAGAATGAAATTGGGTGTTTTACGGTTAAAGTATAAATACCTGCTCCCTGAACAGATGTGTTTTGACTGTTTGGAGTCAATACATTGCCGGTAGATGGAGCAGTCCAGGTGTAACTCATGCCGGATAATGAAGAAGTTAAGTTAACAGAATTGCTTAAACATGTTAATGTCCCCGACACTGAAATACTCGATGTTGGCACTGTGGTATGTTGAGTAACCGATGCCGTGTTTGTGTATATACAGCCGTTGGTAGGACTTGTAACAGTCAGTGTATAAATACCACCTGAATTAACGTTAATAGTTTGGGTATTTGTTGGAGATACAGTGGCAGAAAGAGGCGGAGTCCATGTGTAAGTGAGATTTGGATTGGAGGCCATTAAACTCACCGTTGAGGACGAACAAGACAAAATGCCTTTTACAATAATGTTTGTAAAAGGTGTGGCTGTATTTTGCGTGACGGCAACTGTCGCTGAATTTGTACAACCATTTTCGTTATTAGTAACAGAGTAGGTATAATTACCACCTTGAGAAACAGTAACCGTAGGAGAATTTTCGCCTGATAAAATTCCTACTCCGGACCATGTATAGGATAATGAAGTTAATGAGGAAGTGGCACTTACAGCAACCAACGTGTTGGTACAAGTTATAGCGTTAGAGTATTGATTGATGGATATAACCGGAGTAATCTTATCCGAAAACACCTGCAGTGTTTTAGTGCTTGCACAATTACTCTCAGCATCGGTTGCTGTAACGGTATAAATTCCTGCAGTACAGGCATAAGTTGATACGTTGGTTGAAGTTCCGCATACGTTTATGCCTTTCCAGTTAATGAGGGCATCTGTTGGGCTAATTGAGCTTGTTAAAGATACGCTAGGAGATAAACAAGTGATTGTTGGATTTATGCCAGTGACGATAGTAGGTGTTTTTACATTTTCTAAAACTTCTGCTTGCGCCGAGAATAAACAAAAAGAAATAGGGTGTTTTACGGTTAAAGTATAAATACCCGCTCCCTGAACGGATGTGTTTTGACTGTTTGGATTCAATACATTGCCAGTAGATGGAGCAGTCCAGGTGTAA
>Ga0172373_10001757_pt1 | contig 34551 bp, 22 predicted proteins | sample Lak10m_2_FD_114546 | JGI IMG/M metagenome (GOLD analysis project Ga0172373, IMG submission 114546) | Freshwater microbial communities from Kabuno Bay, South-Kivu, Congo - kab_092012_10m | ecosystem: Environmental > Aquatic > Freshwater > Lake | place: Democratic Republic of the Congo...
GACGCCGGCGTCTCCGAGGAGCTCGTGGCCCTCGCGTCGTGGTCGGAGAAGAACCAGCCGGTGCAGATCCCGCGCGCCATCGTCGAGCGCGTGCTGCAGACCAAGGGCGGGCTGCTCACCTCCGACGCCCAGGTCGACAGCCAGCTGCGCCGTTCCGAGACCATCGTCGGCGCCCGCATCCGCTCCGCCCTGTGCGTGCCCCTCGTCGCCCGCGGCGATGTCCTCGGCGTCATCCACCTGTCGTCGACGTCGCTGGCCGGCGCCTACGGCGAAAAGGACCTCGAGCTGCTGCGCGCCATCGCCCAGCCCGCCGCCCTCGCCGTCGCCAACGCCCGGCTGCGCCGCAAGATCGAGGAGGAGGCCGCCACCCGCGCCGAGCTCTCGCGCTTCCTGTCGCCGGCCCTCGTCGAGAAGGCCGTCAACAACGAGCTCGACCTCACGAAGGCCGGCGATCTCGTGCAGGCCACCGTGCTGTTCTCGGACATCCGCGGCTTCACGACGATCTCCGACGGGGCCCGCCCCGAGCACATCGTGTCGATGCTCAACGAGTACTTCGACGCGATGGTCGAGGTCGTCTTCGCCTTCGGCGGCACCCTCGACAAGTTCCTCGGCGACGGGATGATGGCCGTCTGGGGTACACCGGTGCAGGCCTGGGACGACGCCATCCGCGCGGTGAAGGCCGCCAACGCCATGCGCCGGGCCCTGCGCGACATCGTCAACGCCGCCCGCACCTCCCGCGGGGAGATGCCCCTGTCGGTGGGCTACGGCATCGCCACCGGCCGCGTCGTCGCCGGCGCCATGGGGGCCCGCCGCCGCCTCGACTTCACCGTCATCGGGGACACCGTCAACCTGTCGTCCCGCCTGTGCGGCCAGGCGAAACCGGGCCAGATCCTCGTCGACGACGCCACCAATGGGATCATCCTCGGCGCCGGCCTGCAGACGACCGCGCTCGAGCCCCGCCAGGTGAAGGGGGTCGCCCGCCCCGTCCCGGTCTTCGACGTCCACGACGACAGCGAGCGCGATCCCTTCGAGACGGCCTCGCTCGAGTTCGCGTTGCCGCCAACGCGCTGACCCGCGGCTGCCTCCGCAGGGACTTGCGCGCGTGCCGCGCCGTGTCTACCTCGACGGCGTCTCCTGCCCCGAGGTTCTCCATGACCAGCACGACCACCAGCACGACCGCCGCGCCCTGGGTGCGCATCGCCGATCTGAAGGCCCATGTCGGCCAGACCGTCACGCTGAAGGGCTGGCTGTGGAACAAGCGCGGCTCCGGCAAGGTGCAGTTCCTCCATCTGCGCGACGGCTCCGGCTTCCTGCAGTGCGTCCTCGGTGCCCACGACGTCGACGAGGCCACCTTCGAGAAGGTGAAGCACCTCGGCCAGGAGGCCTCCATCGAGGTCACCGGCCTCGTGAAGGCCGATGATCGCGCCCCCTACTGCCAGATGGAGCTGCAGGCGAAGGGCGTCGTCGTCGTCGGCGAGAGCCGGGACTTCCCGATCCAGAAGAAGGGCAAGGGCGGCGGCGACGACCACGACCCCGGCTTCCTCATGGACCATCGCCACCTGTGGATGCGCGATCGTCGCCAGTGGCTGATCCTGCGCGTGCGCGCCACCATCGTGAAGGCGATCCGCGACTACTTCGACGACCACGGCTTCCTGCTCGTCGACAGCCCCATCTTCACCGCCAACGCCTGTGAGGGCACGACGACGCTGTTCGAGACGAAGTGGTTCGACGACAGCACGGCGTACCTGTCGCAGTCCGGCCAGCTCTACCAGGAGGCCACGGCGCTCGCCTTCGGCAAGACCTACTGCTTCGGCCCGACCTTCCGCGCCGAGAAGTCCAAGACGCGTCGTCACCTCAACGAGTTCTGGATGGTGGAGCCCGAGGTCGCCTTCATGACGATGACCGAGGACATGGACCTCGCCGAGGACTTCCTCACCACCATCGTGCAGACGGCGCTTCAGAAGCACGGCGACGAGATCAAGGAGATCCTGCCCTCCACCGAGGACGAGAAGAAGTGGATGGAGGGGCACCTCGAGGTCCTGAAGAACGTGAAGGCCCCCTTCCCGCGCATCTCCTACGACGACGCCGTGAAGCAGATCGAGGCCATCCGCGCCGAACAGACGGATGAAGAGCAGAAGAAGCTCCTCGACATCCACTGGGGCATGGACTTCGGCTCGCCCCACGAGACCGAACTCACCAAGCGCTACGACAAGCCCATCATGGTCTACGGCTTCCCGGCGGCGGTGAAGGCCTTCTACATGAAGAAGGATCCGAACCGTCCCGAGGTCGCCATGGGCTTCGACGTGCTGGCGCCCGAGGGCTACGGCGAGATCATCGGCGGGGGCCAGCGTGAGGACAACCTCGAGCTCCTCGAGAAGGAGGTCGAGCGCCACCAGCTCGATGTGAGCTCGCTCGGCTGGTACTTCGATCTGCGCAAGTACGGCTCGGTGCCCCACGCCGGCTTCGGCCTCGGCGTCGAGCGCACCGTCGCGTGGGTGTGCGGCCTGCACCACGTGCGCGAGACCATCCCGTTCGCGCGCACCCTCGACCGCATCTGGCCGTGAGCGACGCACATCGCGTACGACGAGGGGCGCCCGGGTGGCGCCCCTTCTCGTTGCTGGAGGTCCGATGCTGCGCCCCGCCCTGCTCTCGTCGTCGTTGCTGCTCGCCACCGCCGCGCTCGCCCAGGACGGCCTGCCGCCGGTGGCGCCGGCGCCGACGCCCGTCGGCTACACCATCGACGAGAGCGGGTGCGCCAGCGGCGGCCCCATGTACCGCTTCTTCGCCGGCGGCCACGTCGTCGTCGAGGACTGCGGCGACGAGTGCCCGATCATCTCGGAGGGCACCTGGACGATGTCGGGCGAGCAGGGCCTCACGGTGAAGCTGAAGACGGCGTACGTCGGCAAGGGCGACACGCCGGTGCAGGCGGCGTCACGCACCATCTACAAGAACTACACGGCCCAGATCCGCGCCAGCGACAAGGTCGAGACGATGCTGTGGGACGGCGGTGACGGCTGCGTCTCGGTGCGCAAGCACGGCCTCGAGGAGGCCTCGGCGCGGGCCGTGCTGCGCGGCAGCTTCAAGGGCGACTTCCCGTTCCTCTTCGAGCGCCCCATCATGGACTCCGACCTCGCCGGCAAGTCGAAGGAGGAGCTCGGCAGGATGCGCAACGAGATCTTCGCGGCCTACGGCCACACGTTCAAGAACGACGCCCTGCGCAAGCACTTCCTCGGCAAGCCCGGCTACAGCCCCCGCTTCGTCGACGTCACGGCGTTCCTCTCGCCGATGGAGAAGGACAACGTCGAGCGCATCAAGGCCGCCGAGGCGAAGCTCAAGTAGCGATCAGAACAAGAAGGCGACGCGGGCCCGCACCGCCGCACCGCCGACACCGAGGACCGCCCCGCGCCACACATTGCGGTGGTCGAGGAGGTTCTCGCCGGCAACATCGAAGCGCAGCTGCCCGAGCTGGAGGAAGGCGCCGACGTCGACGGTGGCGAAGCCGGGGGCGCCGGAGCAGGCGCGATCGGCCGGGAGTTCTTCATCCTCGGGGCGCTCGGGACAGAGTTGCGGATCGCGCTCCTCGTCGGGAGAGAGCCGGACCTGGGGCAGCGCCCCCCACACCCGACCCGTGAGCCCGAACGGTGACGACGACGGCGCCCACGTGAGCTGCAGCTGCCCCTGCGGCTGGATGACCCCCGCCGCCGGCCGCCGCGCACCAAAGACGTCCTCGTCGACGACGACGCCGGCGAGGCTGCCCGCCACGCCGACGCCATCGATGGCGGGCTTCAGGCGGAAGCGCCCCTCGAGGCCGTAGATGCCGTCGTCGGCGGCGCTGGCCACCGCCACCGTGTCGACGATCGCGGGCGCCGGCGTCCGCAGGCCGCCAAAGACGAGGGCGTCAACGTCGACGGCGGCGCTCTGCAGGGCGAGGCCGAGCTCGGCGAAGCGCTCGCTGCCCCGGGTCATGCCCGCCCCCGACGCCGAGAGCGTCCGCCCATGCCCGGGCCCGGCGACGAGGGCGCCGGCGTCGTCACCCCGCTCGACGCTGCCGACGGCCGCGAAGCCCTGCAGGCCACGCGACAGCGCGATCCGCAGCGCCACGTCCAGCGACGGCGAGAAGGCCACGACGTCGACGGCGTCGCGGGCCCCGTCGGCGTCGACGACGGCCGGGGCCTGCACCTGGAGGGCCTGCAGGCGCGTCGACACCGACGTCGACAGCCACGCGCCGTCGAGACGCAGCCGGGTGCGCAGGAGCCCCTCGCGAGCGATGGCGCCGTCGATGGCCCGGGCCCGCAGCGGGTCCGGGGCGCCGTCGCCGGCCGGCGCGCCATCCCGCCGGAGCAGCGAGCGCACACCGAAGCTGGAGCTGGCGCGGTCGGCGAAGGCGTCGACGGCGACGTCGAGGGCCGGCACCAGGTCGAAGACGATCGGGGCGTCGGCGCGGGCCATCAGCCCCACGGTGGCGCCGCCACGCGCCACCTCGTCGCGGGCGGTGTCGAGGCTGCTGCGACCACGGCCGCCGCGCTCGTCGAAGGAGAGGGCGCGCTGCAGGTGCACCCGCGCCGTCGGCTGCAGCGAGAGACCGCCGACGTCACGCCGCAGGTCGAAGCCGACGATGCCGACGTCGACGCCGCGCTCGAGGGCGCGGACACAGTCGACCGCGCGGCCCTCGTCGTCGCGCGCGGCGCAGGTCTGCGGATCGGGCACGTCGAGGCTGCGGCCGGCGAGGTACGAGACGAAGAGGCGGCTGTCCGGCAGCGGGGCGACGTCGACGCGGGCGCCCACCATCCCGCCGCTGCCGCCGCTGTCGGGCAACAGCGCCGTCGAGGCCGGCGTCGTCGTCGAAAAAGCCGGGACGCCGGCGGTGACGCGGCCGGGGCGCTGGTCCTCGCGGTGCAGCACCGTGCCGTGCCCGATCACGCGCAGGGTCCGCCAGCCGGTCCGCAGCAGGGCCGTGGCGCCGCTCTCGACGTCGGCGCCGCCGCTGCCACCCGCCAGCAGACCATCGGCCCGCGTCGTGGATCCGAGGCTGCTCAGCGCGCCGCCGGTGTCGACGACGAGGACGCCGGCCTGCGATGCGGCCACCGGCGAGAAGGAGCGCGGGCCGTGCTCGAAGGTCAGCCGCGCCACGCCGACGGGCGACAGCAGCTCCGACGGCGCCACCGACACGCCGAAGGCGTCGGTCAGAAGGGGCACGCCGTCGACGACGACGGCGACCTGACCCGTCCCGTGTCCGCGCGCCACCGGCCGCGACGCGCCCGCCGACGACGTCAGCCAGACGAGGCCGGGCACGCCGGCGCCGGCGAGCGCGCTGTCGAGGTCGAGGAAGGGCGAGGCCGTGAGGGTGCGACGCCCGAGGGTCGTCGCGAGGCGCAGCTCCGATGGCGGCGGCAGCAGGCCGTCGTCGACGTCGACGCGGCGATCCTCGGGCGGGCGCTCGGGGACGACGAGCACCTCCTGCGGCGCGGGCCGATCGGCCTCGCCATCACGCGGCGCCACCGCCGGCGGCAGAGGCGCGGTCGACGTCGGCGCCGCCGGCCCCTGCACCCAGCCCTCGTCGCTGTGATCGCCACTGGCGGCGGCAGACGGCGCCGACGACGTGAGCGCGAGGAGCAGCAGGAGGCGGCGCGACGACCGCACTCAGCCGGCCCCGCCGAGCATGGCGACGAAGGCGGTCTCGGAGATGATCTGGACCTTGCTGCCCTTCGCGATCAGCTTCTCGGCGGCCTTCTGCTTCGTGCTCTTCTCGCCGCCGGCGATGAGCGACGAGCCCTCGTCGCCGATCACGAGGTAGTCGAGCTCCGCCGTCACCGACGACGGCGTCTTGCCGCCGACGGCCTGCACCTTCTTCTGCGCCGTCTTGCGATCCATCAGGGCCATCGTGCCGGTGAAGACGACGCTCTTGCCAAACAGCGGCGAGCCCGTGTCTTCGACCTTCTGCGGCTCGACGATGGTGACCTCGCCGAGGAGCGCGTCGATGACGTCGGCCATCCGGGCGATCCCCTCGACGATCGTCGCCGCCCGCTCGGCGCCGATGCCGTGCACCTCCTCGAGGGCCGACGCCTCGGCGGCGCGGATCGCCTCGAGGGTCTTGAAGTGCCCCACGAGGGCCTCGGAGACGGTCGGCCCGAGGTCGTCGATGCCGAGCGCCGTGAGGAAGACGGGCAGCGTGAGCTGACGACGCTGCGCCATCTGGTCGAGCAGGTTCTGGGCGCTCGTCTCCCCCATGCGATCGAGGCCGGCGAGCGTCGGCAGATCGAGCCGGTAGAGGTCGGCCGGCGTCTTCACGAGCCCGCGCTCCACGAGCTGGGCGAGGCGCTTGTCGCCAAAGCCGGTGGCATCGATGACCTTCGTGAAGTGGGCGACACGCGAGACGACGACGTCGACGCAGCGCTCGGGCTCCTTGAGCGTGAGGAAGTCGCGGTCGACGACCACGTCGATGTCGCCGTCGCGCCCCGGCCAGGTCTGCGGCAGCGCGAGGGGCTCCGTCGGCGGCGACAGCACCCGCTCGACGTGGGGGATGACGCCACCTCGCCGCACGATCTCGACGCGGGCCCCCACGCCCACGCCGAGCTTCTTCGCGTAGCCGGCGTTGTGCAGGCTCGTGCGGGTGACGGTGACACCGGAGACGTAGACCGGGTCGACGACGCAGACGGGAGTGACGACGCCGGTGCGGGCGACGCCCCACTCGATCGCGCGCACCACCGTCTGGGCGCTCTCGCCCTGGAACTTGTAGGCGAGCGCTCCGCGCGGATGGTGGGCCGTGGCGCCGAGGCGATCCTGCTCGCTCACGCTGTCGGCCTTCATGACGACGCCGTCGGTCTCGGTGTCCATGCCGGCGCAGACGTCGACGAAGCGGCGGAACGCCGCCGGCAGCTCGCCGCGCTCGACGACGAGCTCGGCAGGCGGGACCTTGAAGCCGAGCTGCTCGAGGAGGGCGCGCTTGTCCTGCTCGGTGGCGCAGCCGGCATCCAGCAGGTCGTAGGCGAAGAACGAGAGCCCGTAGGCGGCGCTCTCGGCGGGATCCTTCGTCTTGAGCGCGCCGGCGGCGAGGTTGCGCGGGTTCGACTTGTCGCCCTTGTAGTGGGCGTTGAAGCGCGAGACGCGCATGTAGACCTCGCCGCGCACCTCCAGGCCGGCCTTCGCCGACGCCGGCAGCGTGATGGTCTTTGGCACCTCGGCGATGCCAGCGACGTTGGCGGTGATGGCGTCGCCGGTCCGGCCGTCGCCGCGGGTGCCAGCGATCTGCAGGCGCCCCTTGCCGTCGTAGCGCAGGGCGCAGGCGAGGCCGTCGATCTTCGGCGTCACCATGACCGCACCCTTGAAGGTCGCGGCCCACTTCATCAGCGTGTCGTCGTCGTAGCACTTCTCGAGGCTGAGCATCGGTCGGCTGTGGACGATGTCGTCGAAGCCCTGCCCCTTCTTCTTCTTCGCCGGGCCCAGCTCGGCGAGGGCCTTCGACGTCGGCGCCTTGTCGCGCAGCGCCTCGAGGAGCACGTCGAAGGTCGGGTCGTCGATCTCGGGGGCGTCGTCGTCCCAGTACTTCGCGTTGTGGTGACGGACGAGCTTCTCGAGGGCCTTCGCGTCGAGGCCAGGCAGCTCGGCGCGGAGGGCGGCGCTTTTCTCGGCAATGCTGTGGGCGATGGTCATGACGGACTCCGGGCGGGGAGCGTCGTCGATCCCCCTCGGACCATCAAGGCGACACGCGACGGACGGCGAGCCGTCAGAGCAGGGTGACGGTGGTCTGCAGCAGCGCGGTGTGGAGCGTCCGTGACGTCGTCGCTGCCGGATCTCCCACCTGCACCCACAGGTAGCCGCCTTCGACGCTGAGCCAGGGCGCAAAGCGGTGCAGCACGCCCACGAAGAGCCGGTTCTGGTCGAAGCCGAGGCGCTCGACGGGGCCGGCCACGCCGACGAAGCCCTCATCGAAGGCGACGAGAGCCCAGTCGCCGTCGCCGACGGGGAGGTCCCAGACGCCGCGCATCATCACGCGCAGGCGCAGCGACGGATCACCTGCGCCTTCGAAGGCCCGCTCCTCGAGCCGCGCCCGAGAGACGAGCTGCAGCGGCCCGAGGCGATCGACGAACATGAGCTGCTGCCACAGCCGGACCTCGCCGGCGCTCCAGAACGGCGCCTCGAAGACCGGGATGGCGCCGACGCCGCCCCACAGGGACAGGCCCTTCGCGATCTCCCAGCCGAGGGCCGCGCGAAAGAGGACCCGCTCCGGCTTCGTCTGCAGCACCGACAGGCGGGGCTGGACCTCGAGGTAGAACAGCGCCGGCGAGGTCGACGACGACGACGTCGCGCCGGGCAGCACGAGGCGGCCCTGGGCGAAGAGGTTGTGCCAGTGCTGGACGTCGACCTCGCCGGCGCGGGCCCTGCCGCTCATGAGAGCGAGCAGGACGACGCAGACGTGCAGCTGCCGCATCTCAGAGACCCGCGAGGATGCGGAAGCCCGCCTCGTCACCCTCGACGGGGCGCAGCGTGATCTTGTTGACGTCGGTGGCGGTGAGCCACTTGTCGCCCGAGGGGAAGCTCACGAGGGCGCGGGTGTTGTAGCGGTAGGCCACCCGGACGTTGCCGTCGGGGCGGGAGATCTCCTGCACGTAGACCTCGAGGACGATCTCCTTCGTGCGGCCGAAGTGCTCGGTGAGCTTCCCGCGCAGTCCGTCGAGGTTGTAGTCGTCCTTCGGATCGTCGTTGCCGTTGGTCTCGTAGTAGTCGGCGGCGCACAGGTTGACGACGTCGTCGACCTTGCGGGCCTGCATCGCTGCCTGGTAGCGGGTGAGGAACTCGAGGACCTTGCGGTTCTCCTCGGAGTCCTCGACCTGCGTGCCGGGGATGAGGTCCGGCTTGCAGCCGCCGGCGGCGGAGAGGGCAAGAGCGACGACGACGGCGAGGGAGCGGATGCGCATGGGGTGGGATTCCTTCAGCCTTCCTAAAGCAAAGTGAAGCCGTCGTCGATTCCCCCGGCGCGCTTTGCCAGCCTGACAACGTCACGGGGTGGGCCGGGGCCCCGACCGGCGCCAGCGCATCGGCGCGGTCGCGGGTTGCACCGCCGGCAGCAGCGACGCAGAAGGCGGCCGTGCTCGCCGTCGCCGCCCTGATCGTCTGCCTCGCCGACGTCGTCGCCGGCCAGGGCGGTGCCGCCGTGCCGACGGAAGCGCCGGCCCCGCCGCCGCCCCGCACGAGCACGATCGCCCCGCCCGAGCTGGTCGCCGAGGCCGACGTCGTCTACCCGCCCGACGCCTTCCGCGAGGGGGTGTCCGGTCCGGTGGTGCTCGACGTCGATCTCGGCGACGACGGCACGATCCTGCGGGTCGCCGTGCGGGAGGCCCCCGATCCGCGCCTCGCCTGGGCCGCGCTGGGGGCGCTCACGAACTACGAGCTGCTGCCCGCCCGCGAGATCTTCGACGACGGCGACGAGCGCGCCATCGCCATCCGCTTCGCCTACACCCTCACGTTCACCATCGACGAGGCCGAGCGGGAGCGGGTCCTCGCCGAGGACGAGGCCCGTCGCCTCGCCGCCGAGGCCGAGACGGCGCCGGTGAACCTCGCCGGCCGGGTGCGGGTCGCGGCGGAGCCCGCCGTCGTCTCCGGCGCCATCGTCACCGTCGAGGGCACCGACCTCGAGGCCGTCACCGACGAGCGCGGCGACTTCGAGATGCGCGGCGCGCCGGAGGGCCGGGTCGTCATCGTCGTCGACGCCGCCGGCTTCGGCGAGGGGCGCGTCGTGCTCGAGGACGTCGCCGCCAACGAGCGCAGCGACGTTGTCGTCTATCTCGAGCGGCGCGTGAACAGCCGGCACGAGCTCGTGATCAGCGAGCGGCGCACCCAGCGGGAGGTGACGAAGCGGGTCCTCACGCAGAAAGAGCTGACCCGGGTGCCGGGCACCTTCGGCGACGCCATCCGCGTCGTGCAGCGCCTGCCCGGCGTCCAGCGGGCCCCCTTCGGCCTCGGCGCCGTCCTCGTGCGCGGCGGCTCTCCCGAGGACAGCGCGATCCTCATCGACGGACACCTGAGCCGGTATCTGTTCCACCTCGGCGCCGGCCCCAGCGTGCTCAACACCGACATCGTCGAGCGCCTCGAGTTCTACCCGGGCGGTCAGGGGGCCCGCTTCGGCCGCGCCATCTCCGGCGCCATCGACGTCGTGACCAGGGACCCCGACACCGAGCAGTGGAGCGGCAAGACGACGGTCGATCTGCTGGCGACGTCGTTCAAGCTCGAGGGTCCGCTCACGGAAGACAAGAAGCTCGCCCTCTTTGCCGCCGGGCGCACGAGCTACGTCGCCGAGGTCCTCAACGCCGGCGATGTCATCACCCGCGTCGCGGGGCTCGACGGGGTGAACCTGCTGACGCTGGCACCGCGCTATGCCGACTACCAGGGCAAGCTGCTGTGGAAGCTGCCGCCCCTGCCCGGCTTCCAGCAGGCGATGACCTTCAGCCTCTTTGGCGCGCACGACACCCTCGACCTCGCCCTCGATCCCTCCGGCCTCGGTCCGGCGGCGCCGTCGAACGTCGGCATCACGACCGGCTTCCACCGCTTCAACCCGGTCTATCGGCTGCGCTCGACGACGACGAACGACGGCGGCGAGCCCGTCGTGCGCGCCTTCGTCTCCCCCATCGGCGAGGTGACCTACAGCGAGAACCGCTTCGACGTGTCGCAGTTCCGCCTCGACATCCAGCGCGTGGGCCTGCGCGCCGAGGTGGAGTTCCGGCCCATGCAGGACCTCGGGATCGCCTTTGGCACCGACGACAGCTACGCCCTCTTCACGTCGACAGTGGACGTGCCGTTCTTCCTGCCCGACGAGCGCCTCTTCCCGCGACCGGTCGTGAGCGATCCGCCGCGCTTCCTCGCCACCGACGACGTCTTTGGCACGAGCACGAGCTTCTACGTCGACAGCGACGTCACCCTCGGCCCGGTGAAGTTCCTGATGGGGGCCCGCGCCGACCTGTGGACCTTCTACGACCAGACCCGCGTCGCCCTCGATCCGCGCTTCGCGTTTCGCGCGCAGCTGCTGCCCTTCACGACGCTGAAGGGCAACCTCGGCCTCTACCACCAGACACCGTCACCGTTCTTCATGGCGAAGTCGGCCGGCAACCCCGACCTGCCGCTGGAGTACGGCTGGCAGACGGGGCTCGGCCTCGAGACCTGGCTCACGCGCTCCCTCGACGTCGATGTGCAGGTCTTCTTCCGCAACGCCGACGACCTCGCCGAGAGCGTCACCGGCAACAACCCGACCCGCTTCGTCGTCACCGGGGCGCCCCGCATCCAGGCGGTGGGGCTCGAGCGTGCCTATGGCGCGGAGCTCCTGGTGCGGCAGCGCCTCGACGACGGCGTCTTTGGCTGGGTGAGCTACACGCTCATGCGCAGCGAGGAGCGACAGGAGAAGGCCACGGGGATCGAGGGAGCCGAGGCGACGGGCTGGCGCTCCACCGAGGTGGACCAGACGCACAACCTGTCGATCGCCGTGAGCAGCCAGCTGCCGTGGGGCCTGGAGCTCGGCGGCGCCTTCCGCTACGTTACCGGCAACCCGGCGACGCTGGCCCAGGCTGGCGTCTTCGACGCCGATGACGGCCGCCACGAGCGCGTGAACGAGCCGGCCCGCAGCAGCCGCCTGCCCCCGTTCGTCCAGCTGGATCTGCGCGTCGACAAGCGCTTCGTCTTCGACACCTGGGCCCTCGGGCTCTACCTCGACCTGCAGAACGCCACGAACCAGCAGAACTTCGAGCTTTTCCAGTACAGCTACGACTTCTCGACGGTGCAGGGCTTCCCGGGCCTGCCGATCCTGCCCGTCTTCGGGGTCGACGCATCCTTCTGACGGCCTGCATCTGTCCGTCGTCGGCGAGGGCCCGCGGACAAACAAGTCGATCGCCCTCGCGGCCGATCCATCCCCGCTGGCTTCGTTGCCGGCTCCGGTCCTCAGGTCACAGCCGTCGAGGATGCTCCCTTGCGGTCCTCGCCGTCGCCTCGCCAGCGGGGCGCCTCGGCCGCGATCATCGACCAACTTGTTCGCCCGCGGGCCCATCACTTGAGCACCCGCCGCGATCCGAGGCAGGGTGCGGCCCATGACGTCGACGTCCTCTGCCGCCCCGAAGCCCGCCCCCACCGCCGCTGAAGGCCAGGTCGAGGGCAGCGCCTACGAGCTCATCAAGGCCCGCCTCGACGAGCAGAGCCGCGAGCTCGGGGTGCGGGTCGAGAAACTCAACGGCCGGCGGCTGGAGGTCTTTGGCAACAGCACGCTGGCCGTCCTCGCCAACGAGCGCATCCGCACCGAGAACAACTGCGTTCCCCGCGACATCATCAACGTCGGCGGCCACCTCCTGTTCGCCTACAACGTCTTCATCGGGCTGCGCACCACGACGCGCGTCGAAGACGTCTTCGCCCTGCACCACAGCCGTCGTGCCGACGACGGCAGCTGGGTCCTCGACCCGATGCCCATCGAGGGCGACCACGCACCGCCTGAGACGGCCTTCTTGCGGGACCCGCAGTTCAAGAAGGACTTCGAGGAACTCTATCGCTACTACAAGGAGGCCACGATCTCGCAGCTCCGCCTGACGGAGAGCGGGCGCCTGCTGGCCGTCTTCCAGGTCGGCCGCACCGAGCGCGACGTGAAGGTCTTCCGCTGGGCCGTCTCACCGCGTGGCGACGTGCGCTACCTCGACGCCCGCGGCAACGAGGACCACACCTTCCCGCACACCCACTCGTTCGAGTGGACGCGCGCGACCCGCGACCACTACGTCACCGGCAAGCACCCCCACGTCAACATCGCCGACGAGATCTTCGTCGAGACGATGGGCGGCGACCTCACCATCAAGATCGAGAACAACACCGCGACCGGCAAGGGCATCTACAGCGAGCCCGTCGAGGACAAGAACCAGAGCCTCGACGACGCGCAGGTCTACTGGGCGAAGGTGGGCTCCCTCATCCTCTTGAAGGTCCTGCCCTTCCGCGAGACCGCCTGGCGGCACATCGTCTTCAACAGCCGCACCCGCGAGGCGGTCCGCATCGACGCCATCGCCGGCTCCTGCGTCGAGCTGCCCGAAGACCACGGCATCATCTTCCCCGGCGGCTTCGCCCTCACCACCGGTGAGGTGAAGACCTTCGACGTCGACGGCGCCCAGACCTCGACGTTCTATCGGGCCATCCGCTCCGACAACGGCGAAGACGTCATGTACGTCTTCTACGACAGCAAGACCGGCCGCCGGATCCTGCTGCCCTACAACCTCATCGACAAAGAGGTGAAGAACCCGATCGTGTGCCACGGCTGGTCGCTCGCCGACGACGGCACGCTGCTCGTGTTTCGCGCCGAGAGCGAGGAGCCCACGCGCATCCACCCGGTGCGCATCTGGCAGACGCCCTTCATGTCGCCCGAGGTCGCCCTGCAGCTGCGCGCGACGTCGAAGTTCCAGGGCTCGCTGCTGCTGAAGACGGGCAACCCGGAGGCGGTGCGCGCCATCTCCGACGTCCAGACGATCCGCCGGATGATCGGCTCCAGCCGCCCGACGCTGCGCAACTACGAGGACCTCATCGCCCAGACGGTGCGGGTCCTCGACGCCTACCCGTGGCTCGGTGACGGCGCCGAGGCCTTCGACATCAAGAGCGTGCTTGTCGACGTCCACAAGACGAGCGAGCTCGTCGTCGACGAGTTCGAGAAGGTCATCGCCATCCAGAAGGCCTCCGCCGAGGCCCTCGCGAAGGCCGAGGAGGCGCAGAAGGCGATCTTCCTCGACATGCGACTCGACTCGTTCTCGTCGATCGATCCGTTCGTTGTGCTGATGGGGCGCCTGCGCACGCAGCGCGGTCACCTCATCACGCTGAAGGAGGAGCGCTACATCGACGTCACGCGCCTCGAGGCCCTCGAGGCCGAGTGTGGCGCGAAGTTCGATGAGGTGACGGAGCGGGCCGGGCGCTTCCTCATGGAGCCGGCAGCGCTGTCGCCCTACGAGAAGCAGCACGACGACGTCATGGCGCGGGCCGCTGAGGCGACGCGCGCCGCCGACGTGAGCGCGCTCATCGAGGAGCTCGTCGCCTCCAGCCAGGGGCTGCAGCTGCTCACGGAGATCACCGGTCAGCTCAAGATCGACGACGCCAACGCCCGCACCGGGGTGCTGGAGTCCATCGCGGCGATGCTGTCGAAGCTGAACCGCGCCCGCGCCGTCCTCGAGGCCCAGAAGAAGAAGCTGCTGAGCGCCGAGGGCTCCCTCGAGTTCGCCGCCCAGATGCGCCTGCTGGGCTCGGCCGTCGAGAGCGCGCTGTCGCTGTGCGACACGCCGGAGCGCACCGACCAGGAGCTCGCCCGCCTCCTCGTGAGCATCGAGGAGCTGGAGGGCCGCTTCGCCGAGTTCTCCGACTTCCTCGTCCAGCTCACGACCCGACGCGAAGAGGTCTTTGAGGCCCTCAACGCGCGCAAGCAGCAGCTCCTCGACGAGCGCAATCGCCGCGCCCAGAACCTGCTGTCGTCGGCGGAGCGAATCCTCGACGGTGTGAAGCGTCGCGCCGCGACGATGAAGACCATCGACGAGCTCAACTCGGCCTTCGCCGCCGATCCGATGATCGACAAGGCGCGCGGCATCGCGAAGGAGCTCGCCGAACTCGGCGACGCCATGAAGGCCGAGGAGGTCCTCGCCCGCCTCAAAGCCACGCGTGAAGACGCCACCCGCACGCTGCGCGACAAGCTCGACATCTACAAGGATGGCGGCGACCTCATCCAGCTCGGTCAGCACCGCTTCGCGGTCAACAAGCAGGCCTTCGACCTCACGATGCTGCCGCGCGCCGACAAGGACGGGCGGACGACCCTGGCGCTGCACCTCACCGGCACCGAGTACTTCGAGGTCGTCGAAGACGCCGTCATGAACGACCTGCGCGACCTGTGGGACGACACCCTCGTCTCCGAGGACGGCACCGTGGCCCGCGCCGAGTACCTCGCGGCCTCGATCCTGTTTGGTGCGCTCGACGCCACCGCCGGCGCCGCCAGCATCGACACCCTCGAGGAGGCCCGCCACCACGAGGGCGGTCTGCAGAAGATCGTCGCCGAGGTCGCGCGCGCCCGCTACGACGAGGGCTACGAGCGGGGTGTCCACGACGCCGACGCCGCTGCCATCCTCGACGCCGTCCTCAACCTGCGACGCCAGGCGGGCAAGCTCGCCCACAGCCCGAAGTCCCGGGCCCTCGCGGCGCTCTACTGGTCCCACGTCGCCGACGCCGACCGTGACGCCGTCGCCGCCCGCGTCCGGGGCACGGCGCGCCTGCTCGCCCGCTTCAAGGACAGCGTCGCCGGCCGCGAGCGTGTGCAGGCCCTCGCCGACGCCATGGGGGCCCGGCTGCCGGCCCTGTGCGGCAGCGCCATCACCGTCGACGCCGACGATCTGCGCGCGGCGGCCACCGCCCTCGTCGACGAGATCGGCCCCGGGCCTGGCGACGCCACCTTCCTGCTCTCCAGCGACGCTGCCGCCCTCACCGAGGAGCTGTTCTCGACGCTCGACAAGGCCGGCGAGCGCGACGCCTTCGAGGCCGACCTGCGCGGCCTCGCCGCCCACGTCGACGACGCCGTCGCCCTCGTGATCGCCTGGCTGCGCTCGCTCATCGACGGCGCCGCCCCCGGCAGCGTCGCCGCCCGCACGGCGCCGGCCCTGCTCGAGGCCGCCATCCACATCGTCACCCGCGGTCGGGTCCAGCGCACGGCGTCGGCGTCGCAGTCGGCGCTCAAGGTGGAGGGGCTGTTCTCCGCCCACGCCCGCATCGTCGACCGCGCGATGGAGGTCCGCCTCGACGAGTTCCTGCCGCGCCTGCGACGGTTCGTGTCGCAGCGGGTGCCCCGCTTCCTCGCGCTGAAGGCCCGCCGTCTCGGGCTCATCGAGGAGCGTCGCCGCGCCCTGCGGATTGCCGAGTTCCAGCCGAAGGTGCTCGCCTCCTTCGTCCGCAACCGGCTCATCAACGAGGTCTATCTCCAGCTCGTCGGCAACAACCTCGCCAAGCAGATGGGTGCGGCCGGCGAGAAGAAGCGCGCCGATCTCATGGGCCTGCTGCTGCTCGTCTCGCCGCCGGGCTACGGCAAGACGACGCTGATGGAGTACGTCGCCCAGCGGCTCGGGCTCTTCTACGTGAAGGTGAACGGCCCCTCCCTCGGCCACAGCGTGACGTCGCTGGACCCCGCCGAGGCCCCCGACGCGACGTCGAGGCAGGAGGTCGAGAAGCTCAACTTCGCCTTCGAGCTCGGCAACAACGTGTTGCTGCTGATCGACGACATCCAGCACACGTCGGCGGAGTTCCTGCAGAAGTTCATCTCGCTGTGCGACGGCACCCGCCGCGTCGAGGGTGTGTGGCGCGGCAAGACCCGCACCTACGACCTGCGCGGCAAGCGCTTCGTGATCTGCATGGCGGGCAACCCCTACACCGAGACGGGCGAGAAGTTCCGCATCCCCGACATGCTCGCGAACCGCGCCGACACCTACAACCTCGGCGACATCACGGGCGGCCGCGGCGATCTGTTCGCGCTGTCGTTCGTCGAGAACGCGCTGACGGCGAACCCGACGACGCAGCCGCTGGCCGGTCGCGATCCCGCCGACGTGCACGTCTTCCTGCGCATGGCCCAGGGAGAGCCGGTCGCGGCCTCGGAGCTCAAGCACGGCTACTCCGGCGCCGAGATCGACGAGATCGTCCGCGTCATGAAGATGCTGCTGCAGGTGCAGGCGGTGCTCCTGAAGGTCAACGGCGCCTACGTCCACAGCGCCGCCGTCGACGACCGCTTCCGCACCGAGCCACCCTTCAAGCTGCAGGGCAGCTACCGCAACATGGCGAAACTCGCCGCCGGCATCGTCTCGGTGATGACGCCCGATGAGCTCGAGCGACTCATCGACGACCACTACAAGGGCGAGAGCCAGACGCTGACGACGGGCGCCGAGGCGAACCTGCTGAAGCTCGCCGACCTGCGGGGTCGGTTGTCGTCCGATCAAGCCGCGCGCTGGGCCGAGATCCGGAAGAACTTCGAGCGCATCCAGCTGCAGGGCGACAGCAACGACCCCGCCACCCGCGTCGCTGGCACCCTCGCCTCGCTCACGCAGCGCATCGACGGCATCGCCACCAGCATCGAGGGCGCCGCGTCGCGCTCGACGGAGACGACCGAGCGCCTGCAGACCCTCGCCCTGCAGCAGCAGCACGAGGAGAGCGCCCGCCGCGACGCCGCCCTCGCCAGCGCCCTCGAACGGGCGACCCAGACGCTGCAGTCGGGCCTCGCCCGCTCGTCGACGGCGACCGCCGAGGGCGTGGCCCGCCTCGCCGGCGCGATGGGGACGGCCTTCCCCCACGCCCTCGCCGAGGCGCTCTCCACGGCGTTGACGTCGACGCTGGCGCCCTCGCTGCAGCCGCCGCTGCAGTCCCTCGCGGCCGAACTCGAGCGCCTGAGGGCCGAGACCCTCGCCTTCCAGCAGGCCCGTGAGCAGGCCCGCGTGAAGGAGCGGGCGCTCGATGTGCAGCGCGCCGATGAGCGGGCCGCACGGGCCGCGACGACGGACCCGGCCCTGCTGCGCGCCGTCGACGGGCTCGTCCAGGCGCTGCGCGACGTCGAGCTCGGCATCACCGTCGAGAACCCGCCGCCGCAGGGCATCGCCGACCTCGTGCGGCTGCAGACGGTCCTCATCGAGGCGAGCCTGCTGCCGCTCGTGAAGGGCCTCGCCTCCAGCATCGAGCACGAGAAGGAGAACGCGTCCCGGCTCGAGGCCGCGCTGGAGGTCCTGCGCGCCCTCGAGGCGAAGGGCGTGGCCGTCGGGGCGACGCCGTCGGCGTCACCGACGTATCGGCCGTTCAAGCCCCGCATCCAGGGCACCCGCGTCGAGGACGAGAAGAAGTAGCGGTTGATCAAGCGCCTCGCGCTTGAGGTGTGAATGGTCAACCGCTGGCGCGGTTGATCAAGCGCTCCGCGCTTGAGGTGTGAATGGTCAACCGCTGGCGCGGTTGATCAAGCGCTCCGCGCTTGATGTGTGAATGGTCAACCGCTGGCGCGGTTGATCAAGCGCTCCGCGCTTGATGTGTGAACGGTCAACCGCTGGCGCGGTTGATCAAGCGCTCCGCGCTTGATGTGTGAACGGTCAACCGCTAGCGCGGTTGATCAAGCGCTCCGCGCTTGATGTGTGAATGGTCAACCGCTGGCGCGGTTGATCAAGCGCTCCGCGCTTGATGTGTGAATGGTCAACCGCTGGCGCGGTTGATCAGTCGGCGGCGCAGTCGAACAGCGCCGTACACAAGGCGTCGTCGGGAGCGCCGCAGCCGCGGCACGAGCACAGGCCCGGATCCTCGGCGGCGCGGGAGAGGGCGCGGTCGAGGTCGACGCCGGCGTTCTCGCCGATGACGACGGCGCAGCGGGCCGCGCAGTCGCCGTTGACGTCGACGGCGCCGGCCTCGTCGAGGACGGGGCACGGATGCAGCCGGCAGAGCTCGACGCAGGGCTCGACGCAGCCGCCTTCGAGCGCCGCCCGCGAGAGCTGCACCGCGCACTCACCAGCGGCCTGGCGGATGGCGGCGTCGCCGTCGTCGTCGCCGCTGGCGGCCAGGAACGCGGCCTCGATGCCCTGCTGCTGTTCCAGCAGGTCGTCGCAGGCGGCGGCGGGCGCCGGGCAGGCCACGGCCGGCACGGCCGAGCGACCGCACCCGCCGAAGGCGGCCATGGCGACGGCGACGGCGGCGATGAGGGCAAGGCGCTGGTTCACGCCGTCACGCTAGCCCGGTCCGGTGCCCGCTGTCACCGCGGCCGCCGACGTCGACACCACGGGACCACGACCAGGACGACGCCGACGAGGACCGGACCGACGACGTGGCCGACCATCACATGGACCACCGTCTCGGCGGCGCAGTGGTGCCAGACGGCCATGGCGCTGCCGAGCACCGCGGCGGTGGCGAGTCCGACGCGGTGCCACACCCGCAGCGGCAGGCCCGACGCCGCCAGCGACGCCATCGTCAGTGCCGAAACGACGAGCGCCATGATCCCCGTCATCGACAGGCACCCGACGCCCAGGGTGCCCGGGCCCGGAACCATCGGGCGCAGCTCGACGGCGAAGGCCACCAGCGCGACCGCCGTGGCGAACTGCGCCATCCGTTCGCCGAGGCCCGGCCGCCGGGGCGCCACGGCGACGCCGACGAGGGCGAGCAGCGACGCCACGCCGGCGAGCACCACCGACGTCGAGATGCCCCGCCCTGCCGGCAGCAGCAGCGCGGCCATGACGATGATGGCGAGGCCGGGCAGACCCACCTGCAGGGCACGAAGGGCGACGGGCCTGGCGCGCCAGTGCCCCTGCTCGCGGTCGAGGCGGCCGATGACGTCGGCCTCGATGGCCGCGAGGCCCGGCGGCAACGCGTCGTCATCGGGAATGATCGGATCGGCGCTCATGCCGGACCTCCGGGGAGCTGCAGCTCGATGGCGAGGGGGCCAAGGCGCGGGCGCAGCGTCGTGTACGCGCGAGTCGCACGCGCACGCACCGCCTCGTGGGTGGCGCCAACGACGTGGGCCACCTCGGGAAAGGACAGCCCCCCGAGCCAATGCAGGGCGACGACGTCACGCTGGTCGTCGGGGAGCGTCGCAATGGCGGCGCGGACGGCGGCGTCGAGACGCGGGTCACGCACCGGGCCGTCAACGGCGACGCGGCCGGCGTGATCGTCGCCGTCGTGGATCTCGCGCCGCCGCGGGGCCGATCGGAGATGATCGAGGGCCTGATGGCGCGCGATGGCGAACAACCACGGCGCGACGCGTGCCCCGACGCGGAAGCTGCCGCGAGCCGTGTGGACCTTGAGGAACGTCTGTTGCACGCAGTCCTCGGCCTGGGCGGGACCGACATAGGGCGTCACGAAGCGAACCAGCCGGCGGACGTAGCGCCGAAACAGCGCCGAGAACGCCGCAGCGTCGCCGGCGCAGTAGCGGTCCATGAGGTCTTCGTCGCTCGGGACGGCGGTCATCGGCTGGTTCTACGACGGCGCCGCAGGACGTGTGACGGGTGCCCGGATCGGATCACCGGCGCTCTCCCAGCACCGCGACGACGACGGCGACGACGGCGACGACGGCCCCGAGCCACTGCAGCCCGCCCATCGCGTCGCCGAGCAGCCACACGGCGCCAAAGACGCCGATGGGGACCTCGAGGAGCATGATGATGGACGCCGGCGCCGGCGAGAGGTGCTGCTGCCCGACGAATTGCAGGGTGAAGGCGACGATCGTCGAGAAGAAGGCGAGGTAGAGCAGGCTCAGCAGCGACTCGACGCCGATGGCGGGGATCCGCGCCGCGGCCTCCCCCTCGACGACGACGGCGACAACGAGCGCCAGCGCCGTCATCGCGAGGATCTGGACGCCGTTGAGGGCGATGGCGTCGGTGCGGGGCGCGAAGCGGGCCACGAGCAGCACGAGGGCCGCAGCGATGATCCCCATGCCGAGGGTCATGAGGTCGCCGACGTTGGGCGGAGCGGCCATCGCCTCCGCGTCGCCGATGACGCCGCAGAGCAGCACCGTCCCGAGCACGGCGAGGCCGGCCGCGACGAGCTGCAGCCCCGTCGGGCGCCCGAGCCGGAAGAGCGGCTGCAACAGCGGCGTAAAGACCGCGTAGAGCCCCGTGAGCAGCGCCACCCGACTGACCGGCGTGTACTGCATGGCGACGGTCTGCAGCGCGAAGGCGATGTACATCAGGGTGCCAAGGATGCTGCCCGCCACCCACGGCAGCGCGACACCCCGACGACGACGCCACCACAGGGCGGCCGCCACCATCGGCAGCGCGAGGACGAAGCGGGCCGCCGTCGCCCACAGCGGCGACAGCTCGGCGATCGAGACCCGCTGCGCATAGAAGCCGAAACCCCAGCACACCGCGGCGAGAACGAGCAGGCTCGCGCCGAGGAGGGGACGCCGGGGGCCGACGGGCGGGTGCATGGGCGCGGCATAGCAGGCCACGAGGCCCGTGGCCCCGGCGACGTGGCGGACATACACTCCCGGCGTGCGGGCCCTCTCCCACCTGCTGTTCATCGTCCTCGCCGCCGCCTCCCTCTACGCCGGCGGCGTGACGACGCTCGGGGTCTTCCGCCTCATCGACCGGCCCTTCCCCGGGCTGTCCCTCGTCGAGGAGGGCCTCGTGAATCCGGTGGGCCTCTCGTCGTGGGGCGGCGGCGACGCCGGCTTCCGCATGTGGGACCGCATCGTCGCCGTCGACGGTGAGCTCGCCTTCTCGAAGGACGACATCATCGCCCGCGCGCTGGCCCGGCCCGTCGACGCCTCCGTCGTCTACCAGGTCGAGGGGCTCGACGGCTCGTCGCGCTTCGTCGAGCTGCCGACGCGGCTCTTCACGCCGAGCGATCTGCTCGTGAGCCACACGCTGCACGCGGTCCTCGGCCTCATCTTCATCTCGCTGGCGGTGCTGCTCTACGCGCTGCGCCCCGGCACCGCCGAGGCCTGGAGCTTCTTCCTGTTCTTCGCGTCGCTCGGCCTGGTGATGACCTCGGTCGTCGACATGACCGTGCTGTGGCGCCTGCCGCCGCTGTTTCCGGCGATCGCGCCGTTTCTCGGCGTGCTCGGCTTCATCCTCGTCGCGGTGATCACGCGGGCGTGGTCGAAGACCGAGGGCGCCCGCCTGCTCGAGGGCCGGCCGGAACCCGGCGAGCCCGGCTTCTCCGACGACATCCGCCAGAAGGTGCAGGTCCGCATCGTCGTCGCCACGGCCGTCGGGCTGGCGGTCAGCGCCCTCATCGCGGGCTCGATGCTGCGGGTCGGCGGCGAGCGCGTCCGCTACGGCGTCATCGACAACATCTTCTATTCGTGGCTCGCCATGTGCGCGAGCCTGTGCTTCGCGCTCCTTGTGCTCGCCTATCAGCGGGGCCGCTCTCCCCGTCGTCGGGCCCGCATCCGCCAGATCCTCTGGGCCTGGCCCGTCGGCGCCGGCATCCCGATCATCAACCTCTTCTGCGGCCACGTGCTGCAGCTGTGGCCGATGTCGCAGCTGTGGAACACCTTCCTGCTGCTGGTGCCGCTGTCGACGGCCGACGCCATCGTCCGCCACGACCTGCTGCGCCTCAACGACACGGCCCGCCGCCTCGTCGGTGGCTTCACCGTCGCTGCGGCTGTCGGCGTCATCCTCGGCTTCGTGCTGTGGGGCGCCGTCAGCGTCCTCAAGCTCGACGACGCCTCGCCGATGGTCGCGCTCGCCGCCGTCCTCTTTGCGGTCTTTGCGCCCGTCACCCACCGCATCCAGAGCCACCTCGAGGATCTCCTCCGCCAGACCACCTACGACGCCGGCCGCCTCGTGGCCTCGTTCACCGCGAAGGCGTCGACGTCGAACCACCTCGAGGACGTCGTCGGGGAGCTGCTGCATGTGACGCGGCGCTCGATCCGGCCGGTGTGGCTCGAGGTCTGGCGGCTCGACGCCACCGGCGATCCCCGCCTCGTGCCGCTGCTGTCGAAGCGGCCACCGCTCTCGGTCGACGCCACCATCCAGCCCGTCCTCGAACGCGCCGCTGCCTGGGTCTGTGACGACGAGGCCCCGGCCCCGCCGGCCTTCGGCTGGAACGGCGCCGACGTCGGCATCATCGTGCGGCTCGCGGTGGCCGGCGAGCCCGTCGGCGTCCTCGTCGTCTCCGAGCGCAGCGATGGCAAGCCCTACGAAGGGGCCGACGTCGCCTTCGTCGCATCCCTCGCCGGTCCGCTCGCCGGCGCGCTCGTGTCGACGCTGGCCTTCGAGGCCGTCGAGCGCCTCAACCGCGAGCTGGAGGCCCGCGTGCAGGCCCGCACGGCGGAGCTCGCCCAGAAGAACGACGAGCTCGCGCTCCTCAACCAGCGCAAGGACGAGCTCGTCGCCAGCGTCAGCCACGACTTCCGCTCGCCGCTGGCGATCATCCGGCAGAACGTCCAGACCATCCAGCGCGACCTGCCGGCGATGGACAAGGACGATCTGCTCATGTTCCTGCAGGGCATCGCCCGGCAGGAGGATCGCCTCACGGCGATGTGCACGAACCTCCTCGACCTCGCCCGCCTGAAGCAGAAGAACGCGCCACGCGATCCGGTCGACCTGCGCGCCCTCGCCCGCACGATGGCCGACGCCTTCGCCTCGCGCGCGAGCAGCAAGAACGTCGAGTTCATCGTCGACGCCGACGTCGACGCCGACCTCGTCGTGGGCGGCGACGGCGCCCGCCTCGGGCAGGTCTTCCAGAACCTCGTCGACAACGCCCTGAAGTTCACCCCCGACGGCGGTCGCATCACGCTGCAGGTGGCACCGGAGGGTAACGACGCCGTCACCCTCGTCGTGCAGGACAGCGGCATCGGCGTCCCAGGCGACGCCATCACGCGCGTGTTCGAGCCCTTCTTCCAGGTCCCGAACCAGAGCCACGTCGGCCAGGGCTCGGGCCTCGGCCTCGCCATCGTGAAGGCCGTCGTCGACGCCCACGGCGGCGCCATCGTCGTCGAGAGCGAGGTCGGTCAGGGGACGCGCTTCGTCGTCACCCTGCCCCGCGGTCGTCTCAACTGATCAACCGCGCCAGCGGTTGACTGACACACATCGAGCGCGAAGCGCTTGATCAACGGTCGAGCAGCGACGGCTCGTACGCCGACGGCGGCGTGAAGCCGAGCAGCTCCATGACGGTGGCGGCGACGTTGGCGAGGCCCGGGGTCGGCAGATCACCGCGCAGCGTCGTCGTCGCCGACAGGGCCGGACCACCGATGCAGAAGGGCACGGGCGCGAGCGTGTGACTCGTGCGGGGAAGGACGGCGCCGCTCTTGTCGCGCAGCGGCTGCCCCTTCTTGTCGCGCTGGGCCATATCGTCAGCGTTGCCGTGGTCGGCGGTGACGATGAAAGCGCCGCCGACGTCTTCGACGGCCTGCAGCATCGTCCCGAGCGCGGCGTCGGCGGCGGTGCACGAGGCGATGGTCGCCTGCAGGTCGCCGGTGTGGCCCACCATGTCGCCGTTGGCCAGATTGACCCGAACGATGTCGTAGCGGCCCGAGCGCAGCGCCTCGGCAGCGGCGGCGGCGATCTCATGGGCCTTCATCGCCGGCGCCTTCTCGAACGGCGGCGGATTCGACGGCACCTCGAGGTAGGTCTCGCGCACGTCGTCGAAGCGGCCCGAGCGGTTGCCGTTCCAGAAGTAGGTGACGTGCCCGTACTTCTGGGTCTCGCTGCAGGCGAAGGTCCGCAGGCCCATCGCCGCGAGGTACTCGCCGCTCGTGCAATCGATGGTCGGCGGCGCCACGAGGTAGACCTTCGGGACGTGCAGGTCGCCGTCGTATTCCATGAGGCCGGCGTAGACGACATCGGGGCGACGCCGGCGATCGAACGGCTTGAAGTCCGCCTCCTCGAAGGCGCGCGAGATCTGCAGGGCGCGGTCGCCGCGGAAGTTGGCGAAGACGACGGCGTCGCCATCCTCGATGGTGCCGACGGGCGCGCCCGCATCGTCGACGACGACAAACGGCGGCAGGTGCTGGTCGGAGCAGCCTCCCGGCCGGGCACGGGCGGCCCCGATGGCGGCCATGGCCGACGGGAACTTCGGCGCGTCGCCGAGGACGTGGGCCTTCCAACCGCGCTCCACGATGGACCAGTCGCTCTCGTAGCGGTCCATCGTCACGAACATGCGGCCGCCGCCCGACGCGACCCGCAGGTCGACGCCCTGCGAGGCGAGGGCCTTCGCCTTGTCGTCGACGGCGGCAAGGTAGACGTCGGCGGAGCCGTCGGGGACGTCGCGGCCGTCGAGCAGGACGTGCAGGCGGATCTTCCGGCAGCCGCGGGCGACGGCGCCGTCGACGATGCCGATGATCTGATCAAGCCGCGAGTGCACGCCGCCGTCGGAGAGCAGGCCGATGAGGTGCAGGGTGCCGCCGGCGTCGAGCCGGGCCTGGATCTTCTGCCAGCCGTCGCGGGCGAAGATGCTGCCGTCCTTGAGGGCCGCATCGACGAGGGCCGCGCCCTGCTGGACGATGCGCCCCGAGCCGAGCGCGTTGTGGCCCACCTCGGAGTTGCCCATGTCGTCGTCGGACGGCAGGCCGACGGCGGTGCCGTGGGCCTTGAGCCGGACAAAGCGCCCGGGCGCGGCCATGAGCCGCCGCAGGTTCGGCATGTCGGCGCGGGCGACGGCGTCGTGGTCGTCGCCGGGGCCGAGGCCCACGCCATCGAGGACACAGACAAGCAGCGGCGCGCGGAGGCGGGGGCGGGTCGGGTGGGCGGCGAGCGAGAGCGTGGTCATGGGGTCCTCGAGCGATCAGAGGGGACGAAAGCCGGCCTCGAGCTGGTCGGCGACGCGACGGAGGGCGTCGGCGAGGGCCGCCGCGGGCGAGTCGAAGCGACGCTCGGTGGGAGCGCCGGGGGCATCGGCCGGGCCACGCCGCACGGTGTGCACCGGGCCCTGCACGTCGATGGCCCACACGACGCCGTCCTTCACGAAGCGCCACGGCATCGCCAGCGACGTCGGCAGCAGCCCGCCCGCCACCGGTGGCGCCGGGGCCGCCGGCGACGACGACGGCGCGGGTGACGACGACGACGACGACGACGACGACGACTTCGACGGCGACGGCTTCGACGGCGACGACGCCGGCTTCGACGGCGACGACGCCGGCAGCGGCGCCGACGACGCCGCGGTGGGGGCGGCCTTGTCGATGGCGGGGCCCACATACGTCGGGAAGCGCGGCACGCCGTCGGGGGTGAGTTCCTGGTAGCGGTAGGTGATGAGCGAGCCGATGGGCGGCGGCGACTCGCGCTCCTTGTCGGTGAAGCCGGTGCCGACGTTGAAGCGCGTGCCGTTGTCCATCTCGACCACGAGTGCGCCGAGGCGTCCCTTGTGCTTGCCCTTGCCGTCTTCGTGGCCGACGACGCGGCCCTCGGCGTCGTGGAAGGTCTTGACCTTCAGCAGGGTGCTGCTGCGTCCGGCCTCGTACTTCGAGCCCGGTCGGCGGAGCATGAGGCCCTCGCCGCCGAGCCCCTCGACGCGCTTGAGCTCCTCGCGCAGGTGCTCGACGCCCTCGCAGCGCACGTGGCTGTGTGCCTCGGCGAAGGGATGGTGCGTCGAGAAGAGCGTGTTGATGTACTCGGCGCGGCCCTCGAAGGGCAGGTCGAGGTGGGGCGCGTCGAAGACGAGGTACTTCACCTGCTTCCAGGCGTCGCCGGCGTCCTGGCGGCGCACGATCGACACACAGTCCTGGAACTTCTGCCGGGCGACCCACAGCTCGCCGTCGAGGGGGTGCTTCGGCAGGCTCGCCGTGAACCAGTCGGGCGCGATGAAGGCGTTGCCGAGGCGGGACACGAAGCGCTCGCCGTCCCACCAGGCCCGCACGCCGTCGAGCTTCTCGCTGAGCCACCAGCCCGTGAGGTCCTCGCCCTCCCACTTGTGGGCGAGCAGCACCGGCGGGGCCTTGCCCTCGGCGTCGGCGTCGTCGTCGCTGGCGTCGCCCTCGGCGGCCGGCTTCTTCGGCTTCGGCGGCGCCTTCACCTTCGTGGCGCCGAGATCGGCGGCCGTGGCGCCGAGGCGGGCCGCTTCGGCGTCGACGCCGCGCAGGGCCTTGAGGTGCTTGCAGGTGCGGCGATCGATGGCGCCACCGGCGTTGCGCCACGCCGGGCAGGAGCACGAGTACACACCGCCGACGTTCTTCAGCTCGTAGGGCTCCTTGCCCGAGCCCTGCACGTAGACGACCTCTCCATCGGCGATGTCGGCCATGACGTCTCCTTCGACGACGGCACGCTACCGTGCGTCGGCGGTGCCTGTCATCGCGAGGGCGCGGGCCTTCACGTCCGGCTTGAGCACCTTGCCCATGGCGTTGCGCGGCAGGGCCGCAAGCACGACGAGGGCGCGCGGTTTCTTGGCCGCCGTGAGGTCCACCGCCGCCTGCAGCTCCGGCAGCGTCAGCGTGTGTCCGGGGTGCAGCACGACGGCGGCGCACACCCGCTCGCCCCACTCGGCGTCGGGGAGTCCCACGACGCAGACCTCGGCCACCGCCGGGTGGCGCGCGATCTCGTCCTCGATCTCGCGGGTCGAGAGCTTGAAGCCGCCCACCTTGAGGATGTCCTGGCTGAGCCTGCCGACGATCCGCACCACGCCGTCGTCGTCGACAGTGACGGCGTCGCCGGTCCTGAGCCAGCGGCCGTGCCCGGCGGCGGACGGGTCGTCGACGAAGACCTCGGCGTCGGCGTCGCTGCGCCCCCAATAGCCCCGCATGAGCCCCGGGGTCTGGACCTGCAGCTCATCGTCGACGATGCGGATGCGGGTGCCCGGGACGGGGCGGCCGACGGCGCCGGGGACGCGCTCGCCGACGAGGGGGTTGCTCAGCGTGATGAGGGTCTCGCTCATGCCGTAGCGCTCGAGCACCGTGAGGCCGGTGCGGGCGCGAAACGCCTCGAGGTGATCGGCCGACAGCGGCGCCGACCCGCAGGTCACGAGCCGCAGGCGCGCGAAGACCGCCGCGTCGTCGGGGTGGGCGTCGAGCCAGCCGATCAACCGGTGGATCATCGTGGGCACGCACATGAGCACCGTGCCGCCGACGAGGATCGCGTCGCGCACCGCCTCCGGCGAGAAGCGCTCCAGCAGGCGCACCCGCGCCCCGGCCTGCAGCGGCCCGAGGCCGGCCACACACAGCCCGTGGACATGAAAGAGGGGCAGGCTGTTGATGACGACGTCGTCGGCGCCGATGCCCCACAGCGCCATCAGCGGCTGCAGCCCCTCGCGCAGCGTCCGACGCGTGTGCGTGCAGCCCTTGGACCGTCCGGTCGTGCCCGAGGTGTAGATCAACATCGCCGGGTCGTCGTCGCTGCCCACGTCGACGACGTCTTCACCGTCGTCGCCATCGTGGTCGGCCACGAGGGACGAAAGTGGCACCACCGATAACGAAAGGCCCGCGCACACGGCGCCGAGGACGGGATCGTGCGCCTGCTCGCCGTGGCGGGCGTCAATGACGAGGGCGCAGCCCGCATCGACGAGCACGTGGCGCAGCTCGCCCTCCCGGTAGCCGGGGTTCACCGGCACGACGACGATGCCGGCGGCGAGGGCGGCGGCCTCGACGACGAGGGCGGCAGCATCGCCATGGCCGACGACAGCGATACGGGCCCCGACTGGCACGAGGGACCGGAGGCGATGGCGCACGGGGCGACTGGCGCGGCGGACGGAGGCGGCGGAGAGCTCAACCATGGCCCCCGCTATGCCAGGCAGGGCGGCGACAGAAGGCCCCGCGCTCGGACACCTGTCCGCGATCTGTGGCGCTGGCATCGCATTGGGATGCGACGGAACCGAAGCCATCATTCTGCTGGTGCGGTTTTTCGTTGGTTTTGGCACGATGCCCGGACATCTGTCCGCATGGAGGGGTTTGACATGGACGAGCTGCACCCAGCCACCGAGGGGCCGCGTCGACGCTCGAGGCGACCGGACAAGCCGATCCCGCGCGCGGAGCTGCTGCGGGTGGCTCGCTCCCTCTTCGCCGACCACGGCTACGCCGGCGTGTCGATGGCGGACATCGCCCACAAGGCGGGGCTGCAGAAGTCGTCGCTGTTCCACCACTTCCCGACGAAGGACCGGCTCTACCGCGAGGTACTCGACGGCGTGCTCACCGAACTCGCCGAGGCAGTCCACGCTGCCTACGCCATCCCCGGCGAAGGCTTCATCGCCCGGCTCGATGCGGCCTCGGTGGCAGCGGCCCGCGCCCTCGGCGAAGACCCCACGCGCGCCCGCATCGTCATGCGTGAGCTGCTGAACCAGGACGGCACGGCGGCGCACCTCGACGTCATCGTCCAGATCATCGAGTCCACCACCGCCTTCTTCGAGGCCGGCGCCGCGGCGGGGGCCTGGCCACGTCAGGACTTCCAGCAGGCGGTGCTCACCATCGCCGGCATCCACTGCTTCTTCTTCTCGGTCCCGGCCATCACCCAGCGGATCAGCGGCACCGATCCCTTCGCCGCCGCCGCCGTCGAACGACGCGTCCAGACGGTCCGGGACCAGGTCCGGCAGATGCTCGGCGTCCCGCCGAAGGCCTGACCAACGGCGCACATTGCCCTACAGCCCGTCGCCGGCTGTATCCCCGACCTCGTCGACGTCCGAGGCCAGGCCCCAGGCGAGGTGCAGGAGACGCGTGCTGAAGGGGCCCACCGCGGCCCTTTTTCCGCAACCTGCCCGGCCTGCTACAAGGCCACATGGCCCGCACGACGCGCTCCACCCCCACGACGACGACGCGTCCGGTCCTCTACCAGCTCGGGCGGCTCGCCGATCGCTTCGTGCCCGGCGACGTCCCTGTCGACCTCTCGGCGCATCCGCGCCCCCTGTTGCTGTGCCGCAAGGAGGGCGACGGCGCCCCCGAGCGCGGCCGCATCGTCGTCGACGATCCGTGGATGTCGTCGGCCCACGCCCGCATCGGCGACGGCGGGAGGCCCCCGACCCTCACCGGCGCCCCGGCCTCCCAGCGGCTCTTCATCGAAGACCTCGGCAGCAAGAACGGCGTCGTCGTCAACGGCACCGCGAGTTCGCGGGCGCCGCTGCTGCACGGCGACATCATCGAGACGGGCCGGACCTTCTGGGTCTACGTCGAGGAGAAGCTCAGCGAGCCGGTGCTGTCGTCGGCCGTCGAGGTCGGCGCCTTCGTCACCTGGCATCCGCGCCTCGGCGCCCAGCTCACCGACCTCGTCGCACGCGCCCAGGGCCCCGAGCACGCGTTGATCAGCGGCCCCGACGGCAGCGGCAAAGGCTTCCTCGCCCGCACCCTGCACCAGGTGTCCCGGCGCGATGGCCGCTTCCTGCACCTCGACTGTGCCGAGCGCCGCCCGCGCAAGCTCGCCGTCGAACTCTTCGGGAAAGACGGCGTGGCCGGCCGCCTCCACGACGCCGCGCGCGGCTCGCTACTCCTCGAGCACATCGACACGATGCCCCTCGAGCTGCAGCTGCGCCTCGCCGATGCCCTGCGCCGACGCACCACGCCCGGCGACCGGGCCCGCCCCATCGAGGCCCGCGTCGTCGCCACCTGCAGCAGCGCGCCGCGCGAGCTCGTCGCCCGCGGCGTCCTCGACAAGGGCCTCGTCGACGTCCTCGCCGGCATCCAGGTCGATCTGCTGCCGCTGCACGAGCGGCTGTGCGACCTCGGCCTGCTGCTCGACGACTTCCTCACCCGCGCCAAGGGCGCCACGAGCATCAGCCGCGAGGCCTGTCGGGTGCTCTTCCGCCATCGCTTCGGCCAGCACGTGCGGGGCTTCGCGCGCGTCGTCGAGGCCGCGGCCTCCCTCGCCGTCGAGGACGGCGCCGGCAAGAAGGGCGTCGTCTCCGTCGAGCACCTGCCCTTCTCCGTCGCCGGTACCGACGCCATGCGCCTGCTGCTGCAGAAGGCCCAGCACCTCGCCGTCGCCGGCACCGACAACCCCGAGCTCACGAGCCACGAGATCCCGGTGCTGTCGGCCACCGGCCCCGACGGCGCGGTGCTGCCCGAGAGCGGCGAGCACGCCCACGGCGACGACGCCTTCTCGTCCGTCGTCGAGACCGACGCCGAGCAGTCCCGGCCGGATCTCGCCTCGTCGCCGCGCCGCCGTGGCACGGCCTCGGTCATCGAGGCCGACGTTTTCGCCGACGTCGAGGACGTCGACGCCGACGCCGTCACGGCCGCGCTGCGGACGGCGCGCGGCAACGTCGCCGCCGCCGCCCGCGCCCTCGGCCGCCCCCGCGCCCTCGTGCTGCGCTGGTGCCGGGATCTCGGCCTCGATCCCCTCGCGTTTCGCTGACCACCCGTCCGTTCGGGTTGCGACGCCAAAGGCACCGTCGTAAGGCGCCGGTCGACGCGTCGGGTCGACGCGCAGGCAAGGGGCGCGATGTCGGAGCTCATCCAGCACATCATCAACGGGCTCGCCGCCGGCACCATCTATGCGCTCGTCGCCCTCGGCTACACGATGGTCTACGGCGTCTTGAAGCTGATCAACTTTGCCCACGGCGACGTGATGATGGTGGGCGTCTACGTCGGCTACGCGAGCGCGAAGCAGATGGGACGCGCCACTTCGCAGAGCTTCCTCGGGGTGTGCCTCACCTTCCTCGTCGCCATGGCGGCCTGCGCGGCGATCGGCTTCCTCATCGAGCGCTTCGCCTATCGGCCGCTGCGCGAGAAGCCGAAGCTCACCGCCCTCATCACCGCCATCGGCATGAGCTTCTTCATCTCCTACTCGTTCCAGGTGGAGACGAAGATCGGCGGCCTCACGCTGCTGCCGGGTGCCGCGCCGAAGGCCTTCCCCGAGATCATCCAGCCCACCGAGTGGCTCGTCATCGGCGACCGCGCCATCGTGCTGTGGAACTGGCAGGTCATCTCTGTGCTCATCGCCGTCGCGCTCATGGCGGCACTGCAGTTCCTCGTCTTCAAGACCCGTTTCGGCATGGCGATGCGCGCGGTGTCGTTCGACCACCGCACGGCGGGCTTGATGGGCATCCCCGTCGACCGCGTCATCGCCGGCACCTTCATGCTGGGCTCGGCCCTCGCCGCCGGCGCCGGCATCCTCTACGCGCTGAAGGACACCCTCGTGCAGCCCCTCATGGGCGTGACGGTGGGCCTGAAGGCCTTCGTCGCCGCCGTCATCGGCGGCATCGGCCACGTCCCCGGCGCCGTCGTCGGCGCCCTCGCCCTCGGCCTCGTCGAGGAGTTCGTCGTCGGCTACGGCAGCAGCACCTGGCGTGACGCCGTCGCCTTCGCGTTCCTCATCGTCGTGTTGTTGTTCAAGCCCGAAGGCATCTTCGGCAAGGTCACGGCGGAGAAGGTCTGATGCCTGGCATCCTGCGTGGCCTGTTGCCCTTCGCCGTCGCCGTCCCGGTGCTGCTCGCCGTGCAGCTGCTGACGGCCGACGCGCCCTTCTTCGTGATCCTGTCGCTCACCGTCGGCGTCAACGTCGTCCTCGCCGTGAGCCTCAACATCATCAACGGCATGACGGGCCAGTTCTCGATCGGCCACGCCGGCTTCATGGCCGTCGGCGCCTACATCGCCGGCGTCGTCAGCAAGGTCCTGTCCGAGTACGGGATCGCCTTCCTCCCCGAGGGCGTGAGCGACCAGCTGCTCTACGCCATCTCGCTCCTCGTCGGTGCGGTTGCCGCCGCCGCCTTCGGCTTCCTCGTCGGTCTGCCCTCGCTGCGCCTCAAGGGCGACTACCTCGCCATCGTGACGCTCGGCTTCGGCGAGATCATCCGAGTCGTCGTCCAGAACACCGAGCTCTTCGGCAAGGCCCTCGGCCTCTCCGGGGTGCCGCAGCGGACCACGTTCTTCTCCTGCTGGCTGCTCGTCGTCCTCGTCGTCGTCGTCGCCTGGCGCATCCGCCGCTCGACGCACGGCCGCGCCCTGCTCGCCATCCGCGAGGATGAGATCGCGGCCGAGGCCATGGGCGTCAACACCACGGCCTACAAGGTCCGCGCCTTCGTCGTCGCCAGCTTCTTCGCCGGCCTCGCCGGCGGCGTCTTCGCCCACTACCAGAGCATCGTGGCGCCGTCGTCGTTCACGTTCGTGAAGTCGATGGAGGTCGTCGTCATGGTCGTCGCCGGCGGCCTCGGCAGCACGACCGGCGCCATCGTCGCCGCGGTCTTCCTCACGCTGCTGCCCGAGGCCCTGCGCTCGCTGTTCCTGCAACTGTCGGGTGACGGCACGATGGCGCAGATGGTCGAGCAGATCCGCATGCCCATCTACGGGCTGCTCCTCGTCGTCATCATGCTCGTGCGCCCCCAGGGACTCTTTGGCACCCGCGAGCTGTGGGAGGTCGGCCCCTTCAAGCGCCTCTTCGGAGAGAAGCGATGAGCGAGCCCACGGGACTCCTGCACGTCGATCGCGCCACCATGCAGTTCGGTGGCCTCACGGCCCTGTCGGACTTCTCCCTCGACGTGAAGAAGGGCGATCTCCAGGGGCTCATCGGCCCCAACGGCGCCGGCAAGACGACGGCCTTCAACGTGATGACCGGCGTCTACGCTCCCACCTCGGGCCGCGTCGTCGTCGCCGGCGAGGTGATGAACGGCCGCCTGCCGCACCAGGTGAACCGGGCCGGCCTCGCCCGCACCTTCCAGAACATCCGGCTCTTCAAAGAGCTCACGGCCCTCGACAACGTGAAGGTGGCCTGCCTCGCCGACGACCGGCCGCCGCAGTCGCTGTTCTCCCGCCACCGCGTCGACGCCGATCGGCGGGAGGGTCGCTTCCTCCTCGCCCACACCCGCGACGCCTGGGGCAACTACCTCGACTGGTGGCGCACGTTCCTGCAGACGAGCGGCTTCCGCAGCGACGAGGCCCGCATCGAGGCGCGGGCCCACCACCTGCTCGGGGTGCTCGGCCTGTCGCACCGCGCCGACGAGCTCGCCCGCAACCTGCCCTACGGTGAGCAGCGGCGCCTCGAGATCGCCCGAGCGCTCGCGACGTCGCCGAAGGTGCTGCTCCTCGACGAGCCGGCGGCGGGCATGAACACCCGCGAAAAGGCCGAGCTGATGGGGCTCATCACCTCCATCAAGAACGACTTCGGCCTCGGCGTCCTGCTCATCGAGCACGACATGAAGCTCGTCATGGGCATCTGCGAGAAGATCACCGTCCTCGACCACGGCGAAACCATCGCCGTCGGCACGCCGGCCGAGGTGAAGGCCAACCCGAAGGTCATCGAGGCCTACCTCGGCGTCGAGAGCAAGGAGCTGCAGGCATGAGCGCCGAGACGACGACGGGGCGGGCCGGGCGCGAGGCGCTCCTCGAGGTCAAGGACCTCCACGTCGCCTATGGCGCCATCACGGCATTGACGGGCGTGAGCCTCAGCGTCGGCAGGGGTGAGATCGTGGCCCTGATCGGCGCCAACGGCGCCGGCAAGACGTCGACGCTGCGGGCCGTCTCGGGGATGCTGAAGCCGAAGCAGGGCCAGATCACGCTCGGCGGCAAGGCCATCGCGGGCAAGAAGAGCCACGAGCTCGTGCCCCTCGGCATGGCCCACGCGCCCGAGGGGCGGGGCATCTTCCTCAATCTCACCGTCGACGAGAACCTGACGCTCGGCGCCTACCTCCGGCGCGACTCCGACGCCATCGAAGCCGACCGCGAGCACGCCTTCTCGCTGTTTCCGCGGCTGCGTGAGCGCCGCGAGCAGCGGGCCGGGACGTTGTCCGGCGGCGAGCAGCAGATGCTCGCCGTGGCCCGGGCCCTCATGAGCCGCCCCTCGCTGCTGCTCCTCGACGAGCCGTCGCTCGGCCTCGCGCCGCAGGTGATCGAGAAGATCTTCGCCATCCTGCGCACGGTGAACGAGCAGGGGGTCTCGATCCTCCTCGTCGAGCAGAACGCCCATCTCGCGTTGGGCATCAGCCACCACGCCTACGTCCTCGAGACCGGCGCCATCGTGATGGAGGGACCGGGGCGCGAGCTGCTGGCCAGCCCCGAGATCCGAAAGGCCTATCTCGGCGAATAGCAAGCCGCGGCGGGCAGCCTGTCGGCGTGGTCACGTCTCATCGAGACACCGGTCCCGCCCGCAGCAACCGGTCGGTCGACCTCTCTAGCAGGCTGCTGAAAAACGGCTTTGCGTTTTTCAGCACCTGCTAGGTGTTGATCCGGCCTCGTCGGAGACGAGGCCCAGAAGTACCTAGCAGGGTTGCTGAAAAAGGCCCAAAGCGGCC
>Ga0172373_10001758_pt1 | contig 34541 bp, 13 predicted proteins | sample Lak10m_2_FD_114546 | JGI IMG/M metagenome (GOLD analysis project Ga0172373, IMG submission 114546) | Freshwater microbial communities from Kabuno Bay, South-Kivu, Congo - kab_092012_10m | ecosystem: Environmental > Aquatic > Freshwater > Lake | place: Democratic Republic of the Congo...
ATCGCAGACTGATGGCAAAGGACCAACAATCCGAAGTGCCCGCTCCTCCCGCCTACCCATTGCTTCAACTGGGATCTGCACGCCGTCGTGCTTTTTTTGAATGGACTGAACAGGACATTCGATTGGGTCTTGGCAAACAGGCTTTCAGTGAAGACGCCCTGAATCTTACCCGGGGACGGCATCTGAATGAGTTTCGAAGACTGTCGGTGGCGGGGGATGACGAGCTGCGGCAGTCGCTCACTCGCAGGCTGTGCGAGGGAATCAGCCGACTTGAGGACCTGCCGTTGCGTGCATTTGACAGGCCGGACGTAGTCCCGCTGCGAATCAGTCAGAGGACGCCGACGGAGACATTTTTCTGGGCAGAAAAGTCGCTTTCAAGGTTTCGGGTTGAGCCTGTGCTGCGACCCCGCCAGCGGGGCATCAGCCAGTTGCATCGACAGGTGCGACTGGTGTACCAACCACATATGGGGCCGGAAGAATCACTCTACCTCGGAGCCGAGCTGTTCCATCTGTTGCTGCAACTGGAAGCGGGATACCAGTTGGGGGATGTCTCGTCAGATGACACGTTTACAAATATTTCGATTTTCACAAAGCGCCTGTTGCGTGAGGATGATGGCAGATTGCTGGCGTGGAGCCCGACTGACGAAGAGACCGTTTACGTGGTTGCAATTGAAAAGACCGGCAGCGACGGCGAATACCGTCAGGTCTTGACTCTTTCCAGATTGACGGAGGAGTGAGTGATGGCCAGGGAAAGCAGCAAGACCGCCAGAGCAATTGTCGAAGAGGTCCTTACCAGGGGATTTACGAATCGGATCTGGTCAGCAAACTGTCCGGAGGTGTTTCCGGTTACATTTAGTTCATTCGATCTGACGGCGGTACTGCCGGCAGTGTTCTACATGTGTCGTTTTGCAATTCGGCGGGGGCGTGGACAGTTTCTGACCGTGTTTGGCGGCGAAGGTACGAAGAAAGAGAAGAAGACGGCCGCGACAATTCAAAGGGTATCTGAAATTCTGGCGAGCGGACCCCTGTTTTCGGGCTTTGAAACTGAAACAGAAAAGTCGATTCTGGGTGACCTATTGTTGTCATTTTGCCTCGAAAACAAAAGTCATGCCCTCGGACGTGATAAGCCCCTCGCTAGGGTGGCCCCGGCGCACTACCTCAGCTCCTGGGTCGATTTGCCGGAACAGGTAAGCCATTTGCGATTGGTCCCGGAGATGATCGTCTCGCTGCTTGCCGGGCAGAATGGAGAATACATACAGCAGACCTTGCCGGGCGACGTTGGTAAATTTGCAGTGGGACGAGGGCTTTCCGCCAATCTGTTGCTGCAAATGTTTGCCGAAGGGGTTGTGCAGCGACCGGGGAAGACGGTGCTTAACGACCTCGCGGCGGACATGGTCGATGAGCAGGCAAATTTGGGGATCGATCAGCTTCTGATGATTCGTATCTCCGAGGCTTTGCAAAAGGCACCTGACAAGATTCGGGGAAAGGAAGAAGAGCGAATTTCGACGCAGTTGCCGATTTCTCAGCGGGTGAGCCAATGGTTCGGAGCAGATCTTCGGGATTTCACAGCGGGCTTCGGGCGGGTGATCCCCCGGCAAACATTCATTGCCACACTGGAGGCGTGCATGTCGCTGGGCCTGTTTTCGATGTTTACCAGCACGGCCGAAATGCTGTTCGCCTGGTTTGAGCACGGTACTCTGCCGTCGTTTGACAAACAGTCTCCAGCCCCGTTTTTCGTCGACGCGTCAAGCGGAGTATCCCGAGAGCTGCGGGATGCTTCCGAGATTTCCATGGGAGATTTTTTCCGCCGACTTGAGTCTCTGCCAGTCGTTCTGATGTGTATCCGACTGCTGGATTTTGAATCGCAGTCTGATGAGCAACTAAAGCAGCACAGAAAGGCCATTCGCCCTTATGCCAACACCTGGATTGATCTGCTCGGGGAAATACTGCACAAACGTCATCCGGAGTCTCGTGATCTGCACAGGACTCTTTCACGTCTGGCAAATCAGCTTGCCCCAAGCCTCGAAGCTGAGCACGAGACTGCCGCCGAGCTGCTTACTTCAAGTGAGGTACAGGACAACGTAGTGATCAGGCTGTCGAACTGTCTTGTCTACCTGCAGGGACGATCAAATACATTCAGAAACATGCTGGAATGGATTGACTGTGCTTTGATGGCGAAAACTCCGGCCGCACTTACAAGGAAGAGATCAGTCAGTCGTGTGACCGGCGGACAGGGGGCATCTCGGCGGGATGTGCGATCGTTCGTTATGACAGATGATTTTTTGGACTACATTGTGCACCTGCATGTGGCTCGCTCACGCTCTGACGGAGTTCAAAGGCCTCTGTCTTTTCAGCAACTGCTGCAAACGATGCGTGACCGTTATGGGCTGTACGTTGATCAGGGGCCACCGGGGACTGTGATTTCGGATGAGATTCTGCGTTTGAATCGCAGCGTGCTTGAGCGTCGACTTCGCGATCTTGGGCTGCTGGTCGGTGTGAATGACGCTGAGTCGATGAAGCACCTGCGACCGCGATATGCAGTGGGAGCGGCGTCATGAGTGAGGTACGCGTTACCACCACGCATTCGAAGTTGATTCGGGATTCTCTGGGGAGGATCCTGCGGAAAAAGTATGACGGGTCTATGGCCTTCCTGCGATGCCTTTCGTCGGAAGTTGTACAGCAGCTGTTTATTGATGATTCGTTCTCCGTCAAAGATTGGCGTGTCTTTCGTGTTGCTGATGAGAGTCCCCTGAATCTCTCACGCGGCACAATAACGGCTGATCAGGCGGTCGAGTACCGGGAAGACAAAGGCAAGCCAATGCTGCTGGTGGTGGACACTGCGCTTGCCGGAGCGGGTATGGATGGGATTTACAGTGCCGCCACAGAAGTCATTGAAGCCGAATTGTTCGACGATTTGCGTGGAGCCGCTTTGCGGAAGATCTCCCAGTCGCAGGGGCGAGAAGCGAGGGACTTTGCGAGGCAGTCTGTTGTCAAGGCTCGTAGTGCGGGCAACCCCGTTGGTGTCTCTGCGTGGACCGAGTTTGACTTCTACGTGAGTATTCTGGATAGCGATGACTCGCCGGGCTCCCATCTTTGGAAACTGGGTTTGTGGCCCGTTGCGGCAGGTGAGGAGTCAGTTTCGAACTCTGCGTTTGACGTATCGAAGTTGTTCTTCAATCAGTTGCTCGGTCCGGAAGTGGCCAGTCGGCCCCCTCGCGAGCGAATCGCCGCACTTAGATTACTGGACCCGACTGTTGAGCAGGTGACTGAGCTGACGCAGTATCTGAGTGCTGCTGCGACTCGACCGCTGTCCACATCCCTGCAGATACTTGCCACTAAGCCGCAATTGTGGATCAACTCACTGAAGCTGCAGTCGGGATCTGATCAGGTCAAATCCCTTGCAATGGTGTCCTGGTGGGGGAGGCAGGGTAAACTGGTTGGGTGGAGTGGTCTTGTGGAGGAGGATGAAGATTCTCCGCCAGCGTTCATCCTTGACCCGAAGGCTGCAGAAAACGGCAATTATTCGAAACTGGAAGTTCGCTGGACGGTGGAGCCAACGACGGTGGAAAAAGGCGCGGTGCATTACCGCGTGTGCGTTACGACTGGGCTGAAGGACGAGTTGGCCGTGCGCGAGATTGTGCATACGGGCCGGAAGGAAGAGAAGTGTGCCTTTTCAAACGACGATTTTGCGGATTTGAATGAGAATTCGGCCATTGTTGCGAAAGTGACAGTGTCTGTGGTCGGAAGCAACGACGTAGCTGCAATCGAGACTGAAGAATTCTGTATTCAGTTTGGCAATGTTGCTGTGAAAGTGGCTGGTTCCGGGGGTAAGGAAGTTCGCTGTCTGGCCGAAGGACTGATTGAACTTGATGACCGTGTTGACTGGCGAAATGCTTCTGGTGGCAGTATCACGTACAAGGAGGACGTCAGAAGCCACATCGTCCTGCGGGACAGCAGTTGCGGGAAAAGTTTTCGCGTGTTTTATCCGCCACTGATGAAGCAGGTTGAGCAGGATTGGTGTGGCCGTGAGGGGGCAACTGGTCGCTGGGTCGTGAAAGTGCGGGGATCGGGCGCAGTGTCCAGCGGGCCCCACTTTGTTGCCATTGAGGGGGCCGATGAGCGAGTGATGCACGCTGCTCGCAGGTTTGCAGGACGGCTTTCAGAGTGTGTGGGTGGTCCAGGACAGGTCTTTGATCAGGACGCCAAAAGTTTTGATGTGGTGAAGGAGTATCTGCTTTCCTGGAGTAATTTGCTGGAGTCGGCAGCACCGGAGCTGACGCTCGCTCAGACGATCGAGGTGCAGTCGCTGTCCGGTCGTACCCTGGGGCTAATTGTGCTGCCATCGCATCCATTGCGCGTAGCCTGGCATGCGGGTTTTGATAATTTGGCTTTCTTTAGCAGATACTCGAGGGAAATGCCGGCTAAGTTGATTCGTGATGAGTTGAAGCAACTGGACGGATCCATGTTTCCGGCTTTCTTGCCTGGACTGCAGGCCGGTCAGACGTTTGTTTACGGGGATTCACTGGGTTTTCATGCTGTGGCGATGGTGCGATATGACGACCGGGAGCCCAAGGCTGCTGTTGCCGTGATGGCTCGGCTGCTTGGCAGTGCTGAGGTCAGTGACGCGACTCCGACAGTTGGGAGTCAGAGTGCCGAAGTCGTTGGGCAGGAAATCATCAAATATGTGGATTGCCATGTGCCGGTTGAACTTTTGCATGTGCATGCATTAAGGCCGGGCGATGGGCTGACGATCGCCAGATCATTGGGGAATGTACTGAGAGAATTGAATGGGCGCACTTCGAAGGGCGAGGACGGTGAGACGAATGAGGAGCAGGGCCCTTCATTTGTGCTGGAGCTGTTTCCTTCGGAGGAGCAGCGGGGGATTGCCGGACGTTTCCTTGCTGAGGCTCGCGAGCGCCGGCGGTCCGGGGCCGGGGTTGTGGCCGATGAAGATCAGTGGATGCTGGAGTCAACATCGCGCCCCGGCGGTGTCAATATTCCGCGACTGCGTTGGGCGCGGAAGCGGGATCTGCAGCCGGAATCAGCAGCCCACGTAGCGGTGGCGTTCGACTTATTTGATTCGCGTGTGGAGGCTTTGCCTTCTGCCCTTGAAAGTAGGCCGATGTTCGGCTGGGGGCTGATTTCATTTCTGGAACGCAGTTATGGCAGTGCGCCATCGTCCGGATGGCGGAGTCAGGCGGCAGTCGGAGAATTGGGGGCCTCCCATCCGGCTGGCAAAACGCACACTGAGCGATTGATTCGCCTGCAGAAACTGATTTCTGCGGCCGTCGTCCGTAATCTCGGAGCGGACGGCATGCAGCCGGTGCTGACGACGGAGGTGTCGTCTGAGCAGCGGTCGGCGCTGAAGAAGTTGCATCAATTGTGCGACTGGGTTATTACACTGGACCGCAATGCCGGTATTGAGTTCTTTGACTCGCCGCGCGAGAACCCTGAGATCTATGACGCTTATGTCATCGATTGTGTACCGGAGCGGGAGGATCTGGGGTGCTTGCAGCTTATTACGTCGACCAGCAATCTGGATGAAGTACGCAGTCTGCTTGACAGTGCACTCGATCGGATGGGGCTCAGCCGCAGCCGCCGGAATGCCGAGTATCTGCTGACTCACCTGAAGGCACTCAGTGGGCGACTTGCGATTCGCCTGACCGGGCAGCACCCTCCCACTTCGGAGCTGATCGCGCTTGCCATGTCGCATGCTCAGTGCACCCGAGCGCAGGATGACCACTGCTGGACGCCATTGCAAAGCGGTTTTTTTGTACCGCTGGATGATGTGCAGGATTTGCTGCCTGTCGGCAAGGGCAGCAGCGACAGGGCGGGGCTGGATGAGGAGGATTCATCAGGTCGTGGCAGGGAGGTTCGGAGAGCAGACCTGTTGTATGTCACACTGGCTCCCCGGCGTGGTTTGCTGCTGCGTTTCGTTGAAATCAAGTATCGCAGATATTTGCGGACTGCTCGAAGTCCGGAAACGATGGAAAGCATACGGAAGCAGACCGAGCGGATGCGTGAACAGTGGAGCGACTGCTATTCTGGACAGAACATCTCCCCGGAATTTCGAGCCTTACGCCGTGCCAGATTGGCGCGAGTCCTGAGATTTTATGCCGACAAAGCGAGACGGCATGCGGATGACGAATCAGCGGTCGGCCTGACCTCTCAAGCCTACAAGTCGCTTGTCGAGGAAATTGATCGACTGGTGTTGGCCGGGGCGGATTATGAGTTTGCCGAGGTCGCGAATGCAGATCGTGGGTGGATTTTCTGTCCGGAATTTGTTGGAGCTGAGCCGCAGGATGTGACGCCCCAGGGCTGGCCGACTCAGATTTTTCTGTTCGGACCAGAATCGCAGTTCCAGCAGGAGGTCGAGGCCGGGCAGACGCCAGCCATTCAGGCTCTGTCGTCTGGTAAAGTGAAGCCGGCAGTTGTTAAAGCGGCATTGTTTGCTGAATCTGCGGATCGTGGGATTTTGGTTGCTGAGACAGCGGATGCAGGGGTTGGGGCTGAGTGTGAACCGGTGGCTGCCGCTGTATCGAGTGGGGCGACGAACGCGGTCGTCACTGCCGCCGTGCCTGTTGAAGCTGCGACGACTGCATTGTGTGTTGGCAGTGATCCTCAGACCATGAGCGATGTGTTGTGGCCGGTGACCGTGAAGGGCAATCCGCATTTGATGATTGCCGGTCTTCCGGGAATGGGTAAAACGACACTGCTGCTGAATTTGTGTCGTCAGATGCTGCAGCGCGGGATTTGTCCGATTGTGTTTTCGTACCACGAGGATATTGACGCGAAGTTGTCGGAGTCGGTTGGTGCTCTGCGGTTTGTGGATTTTGACGGGCTGGGATTCAGCCCGTTGCAGGTGCTGGATCGCAGTAACAGGATGGCTTACCTCGACGTGGCAGGTTCGATTCGCGATATCTTCCTCGCCATTTTTCCGGACCTGGGGGACATTCAGGGTGAGCGGATCCGTGCGGCGATCAAGGATAGTTTTATGGAACTTGGGTGGGGGCCTGCGGCTGATGATGTGACGCATTTGGCCGAGCCACGATTTGACCGCTGGGTGCAGATCCTGCGGGCTGAACCGAAGCCTGACAAGGGGCTCAAGACGCTGCTGGCGAGGCTGCTGGAGTTGGAGGATTATGGCTTTTTCAGGCCTGCTGCAACAGCATTGAGTTTATGGGAGAGTTCTGAGCCGGTGGTAATCCGGATTCATGGAACGCAGAACGAGCATCTGCAAAAGGCGTTCAGTTCACTGATATTCTATGGCCTTTACAAGGACATGTTCCGGCGTGGACTGCAGGACCGGATAACACATGCGGTAGTATTTGACGAGGCTCACCGCGCAGCTCGCCTGCAGTTGATTCCGACGATGGCGAAGGAGTGTCGCAAGTACGGAATTTCTCTTGTACTGGCGTCGCAGGAGGCGAAGGATTTTCATTCATCGCTGTTTTCGGCGGTAGCGAATTACCTGATTCTGAGACTAACGGACGCCGATGCCCGCTCTCTGGCTCGAAATGTCACTTCATCTGATCAGGAAAAGCTGTTTGCGGATCGGATCAAGCAATTGGCCCGCTTCCGCGCCTTTTACTGTTCGGAAAGCCAAAAACGGCCGCTGTCTGTGGAGTTGAGGGAATAGGCGGTGGGAAAGTGCGAATGCCAGCTTCATGAACCAGAGTTGCCGAACGGAGACATTGCAAACTAAGTGCCCGGCGTCAGTTTGAGAGGCCTCATCAAACAGTCTTCCTCGTGAGGAATTGCGAGTGTGGTCATGGCGTGATCTATTGGACGCATCTCATGCGAGGCGGCTTTTCGACCGCCGAGCAGGCGAGGGACATCATTTTCGATCCGCCTATGTGTTTCGCGGCATGGATGACTCGACCTGGGAACAGCGTTTTCAGGACGCGCAGGTTCACCGGCTTGACTGCGCGCACCATGGTGGGACGTTTATAAGGTTTCATCAAGGTCTTCCGTGATTGCAGATGGAAGGACACGACCGTACCTTTCACGGCGTGTTCGGGCTGCAGTCAAGACCTGCAAAGAACCACCACCGGGTGGCACTGAGCCGGTGTCTTTCCAGTCGCGGCGCTGTTGCTGAAGCTAGACGGACATAGCTCTCTGAGCCACTGACGCAGAGAGCGGGGCAGCAAGGCCATATGAGAGTCACAGTCTTGACAGTTCGGGATTGCACCGCCAGCGATCCCCAGCCAAAGCCTGGCCTGGTGAACTCGAAAGATTCAAATTCGGCCGGATTTTGATGCATCGTCTGGAGTCGTCGATATTCTGTCTTCCAACAGCAACATCAGCCCCAATCAGCCCTGACGCCGTCGGAAATCTCATTGCAGGTCCCGGCGACGCACCTGCCCTTCTGACCAGGACGTAGCCCTGAAGTTGTCGGCGGTCTGATCCGTGCCTCGTGCCTGAAGATCGCTCTGTCCAGCGTCCTGTGTCGGCGGCCAGAACGGCGGGCCACGTCATCCCCGCATGGTGAATTTGAGTGGAGTTGGCATCGCAGGCGTGCATCCATTGTGGTGGGCGACTCCCGAGGCCCGATTTCACCGCGTCCCGACGCCCTCAGCCCGCTCTGAAGCTCGAACGCTGGTCCAAGTGAACACGACTCAAGCTCCGCACGTGTCAAACACGTGCGCCGAGCCCGGGTATCGACGCAACCCACGGAACACCCGTCGAGTGCCGACCTCAAAACCGGTGAAAATGCGGGTGAAAAAACCGGCGTTCCCACTCTCTTCTAATGCGGAAAACTCAGCCTAGAACCTAGAAAAAAATAGCCACGAAAATCCCAGAAGAACCCTTTACTTCGCCATTCCGGACGCATAGGATCTCAGGCCTTACGTGCCTTTTCGAACCGGACAGGAGTGTTGCAATTGTCGATCGGTTTCAAGGGAATCACGGTTTCATTCCTGACAATAGGTTTTATACTGTCTGGTTGTCGGCAGGACGAGAATGTTTCATCGCGACATGACCCGAAGCAAGGTGAACGAAAGCAGGAGGGTGACACGTCGAGCCCGGTGAATCCTTCATCTGAAACACCCGACTCAGCGGTTGGTGGTTCCGGCTCGGGCGATGACCTAAAGGAACAGAACGCTGTCGGCATCACGGGACTGGTGGACTTTGAGGTTATTTCCGGCAACGAATTACTCAGTAAAATCGGTGGCTTGAATCACGATCGGGTGGTGGTGGTGGCGTTTTGGGGTCCTTGGATCGATGGCTATCGTGATGACTTGGTGCAGTTGACTCAGCTTGGCAAGGCTCACCCGATTCAGATCGTTACGGTGCTATTCAACGATACGTTACCTGATCAGGGGACTCGGGACATCCTTCAGGACGTGATTCGTTTGCGAGCTGCAGGCGAGGGCAATGCTGGGTCATTCGAGGAGTTTGAAGTCTTTCAGGCGGGGCTGCCGACTTACCGAGCGTACAAGAATGGCAAGCTCCTCTTACCGGATGATACATCAAGGCGAGTTTCTCTGATGGATGTTAAGAGAGCTTTGGAATCGTGGTCGGAGGATCCGACGGCGACCGCAGTGGAGCAGTAATGGCCCAACCAGAAGCAAAGTTGTCCGTTGCCAGGCTGCAGGATCAGTCGCACGCCCTCGGTCCGGGACCTCGCGCTGTCGTCTGGTTTCACGGATGTACCTTTGATTGTCCGGGATGCATTGCACGGGATATGAACCGATCAGCCGATTTCGATGACTATTCGCCGCGAGAGCTGGCGGAATGGATTATTTCGAGATCCGGGATCGAAGGAGTGACGTTATCGGGTGGCGACCCGTTTGATCAGCCTCTGACAGCGCTGGCAGATTTTCTGGTCACACTGAGGGCAAAGCGGGATCTGTCCGTAATGTGTTACACCGGACGGACAATGGCGGCTCTGAAAAGAAAGCTGGACCAGGACCTTGCCCAGAAAATCCTGGGGAATATTGATATTCTGATTGACGGTTTGTATGTCGAAGAGCTGAATGACGGGTCGCTCTGGCGCGGTTCTTCGAATCAGCAGATTCATTTTTTGACGGATCGCTATCGCAGTTTTCAGAGGGACGTAAACAATCGCCGACGGCGTCTGGAAGTAATCGTCAGCAATGATGGAGAATTCCGGATTACCGGAATTCCAGATGCACTATTCATGGAGCGACTAACGCGGGAACTACTGACGGAGGGAATCGAACTGCTCGCGGGTTCTGATCTTGGCTACCGGGATGACATTTGATCCGGACCGATCTTGATTGGGCTGGCCGACCATCTGATCCGTTATTCAGCGATGGGAAAATGACAATGAGTGGTACAAAGCGCGCGCGGGTGCGTCCGAATCGACGGTTGCAGATCCGCAGCGAATGCGAGAATCTGAAACTGCTTCGGGGGCAATGGGAGGCCATTCCTGAGGCTGCGGAGGTGCGGTCGCTGGTGGCGTTGGGTCATCGGCTGACTGAGAGTGTTCGTTCCGCGACCAAAACGAACCCGGAACGATCGGCGATCGACGCAAGAGCGTCATCCATTCTGGCACAGGTTGACAGGCAACAGCAGAGGTTGGAACCATTCTATGCGGCGGCGGCGGCACTTGATCGTGTCGTTGAGAACGTCGGACAAACACCCGGTGAGATCATCGAACGGCAGTTCTCCGATATACAATCGCAAATTCGGGCAGCGTGGCAAACGGCAAATCAGATGTATTCGGAAGCCTTGCAGGATGCCGCAGAACTCCGTGCGGGCTTACAGGAACTGGAACTTTGGAGTCGGCGGATTCGAGGAGATTCCGCGTCCGCCACCGCCGACCGGAACCTGACAGTCAAACAAATCCAAGAGAGACTAGCGAACGAGGCGCGGCTGACCGAGGTCTCCCGACGTCTCAAACATCTGATCAGCGCTGACGGCCCGTGGGATGAGCGTGCCGCCTGGCTGAGCAACAAAAGCCAGCCGAAGCAATTACAGGAGGCATATGACCAAACGGATCGCTGGCTGAAGGAAGGAAATGCACTGGAGGCAGAAGCGAGTATCGAAGCGGCCGTCGCGTTGCGCACGAGTATGTTGGAAGATGAAGCCCGGAATCGTGCCGACGCACAATGGGCTTTCCGGATCGCGAGGGCGATTTCACGAGCACTTTGCCCTAGGGATGAGGGGGGGCGCGCGCTTCCCGGCGGATACGACGAGCCGACTGCGGTCCGGATTGCTGCAGATGATCCGCTTCAGGGAGTCAGGATTCGAGCCGATGCCCCCAACGAATCCGGGAAGGGAAACATCACCGTCGATATTCTACTGGACGGGCGCGTCGCTTTCGAGATCGACAACATTCCTGATGGCGAAGCAGCAATCTGCGCAGAAGTGATCAGGAATATGGCAAACAGACTGGCCGATCAGGAGATGAACCTTGAGGTGACTGACTGGGGGCCGTTGTTGCCCGCCAGGCAGAGTGAGTCCGTCCAGATTCCAAAACAGATTCAAACACAACGGGAGCAGCAGCGGGAACGTTAACGACTCCCTGAGCAGCTGATGCGGAAACGATGTCGACGTCTACAAATCAACGCCTCGCTCCGGTATTCATGCCGGCCGATGGTCGCAAACTTGTGGTTCTTCATGGCCATGGCATATGCGATGAGTTCGTGATGTCCGGACAGGCAGGTCTGATTCGGCGCCTCATACCGGCACTTCAGCACATGGCCGCCCGGCACGCTTACGACATTGTGTTTTCCTTCGACAGACACGGCCACACCAGTTTCGGCAGCGATGCCATTATGCGGGAAAAGTTCGATGCCCTCGTGCAGAGGCATACAGCGGTGCGGGAGGGTGAGCAGACAATCGATCTGGAATCGGATGATCCGTCAGGCGGTCATTCAGGTTCGCCGGCGGCGAATGCTGCGGATACTTCGTCGTCAGGTCGTGTTAATGAAGGAGAGGCGCGGGGACAGACGCGGGATGTTGCTGACGAACACCGCCTCCGCAATCTCATCGGACAATTGGGACGTGCCTTCGACCGGAGCGATGTGAACGTTCTGGCGATCTTTGAACACCCGGAGGATCTCTGGCTGGGCGACCTGCCCGCAGCGGCTGCTGGGCTGCTGCGAGAGACCGTCCGTCTGGCCCATAATCGAAAGGGAGCACCTTCGTCAAAGCTGGTATGCATTGTCAGGCCGGGACGACATCAGGAGTTTCTGCAGGCACTGGAACTGGTGGAGACTACCGCTCCCGTGCTGAATGATGTCGAAATCGGTACGCCAGGTCGTGAGGAAATCGCAGAGTACTTCGACGCCCGCAATGTGGAGTCGATCTCGCGACTGGTTGGAGATAGGGAGCGGTTGTTCTCGGAATGGATCCGGCGATCGCAGCTGCTGGATCATTTGGGTGAGGCCATTCGTCAGGTGCTGTCGACAAACGACAATCGGCCGGTCGCAGTAGAGTCCATCCTGCAGCGGGGAACTGTGCAACTGGATCCTCAGGCCGTCAGCTACGAACTCGATTCGTTAATCGGCCTCGCCACTATGAAAGAACGAATCCAGACGTTTATGTCGATCGTCCAGCAGCGTGTTCGCGACCGTGAAGAAGGCCGGCCGATTCCTCCTCCGAATACGCATATGTTGTTTCTGGGCAATCCGGGAACCGGAAAAACCGTTGTCGCGCGACTCGTGGGCAGATATTTGCAGGCGATTGGCCTTCGATCGACAGGGAGATTCGTGGAAATCTCGCGAACCGATAACGCCAGTCAGTACAACAGCGGCGAATGTCTGCAACGCATGCGGCAGGCGATCGACCGGGCAGCTGGCGGCGTGCTGTTCATCGACGAAGCGTATCAACTGGCGGAAGGTGAATGGATGCGTGCCGCTCTCGAAACTCTCATGAAGGACATGGAAGATCGCGTCGAGAGTCTGACGGTGATTCTGGCCGGTTACGAAGAATCTATGCAGAAACTGTGGTCCGTGAACCCGGGTTTTCGGTCACGGATTCCCGAAGAGAACTGGCTGCGATTTCCGGATTACAACACCGACGAACTTGTAAAAATGTTCAGCAGGGAATGCGAGCGGCGGCACTACCAAGTGCGACCGGAGATCGCAACGGCGGCAGCTCAGGTGATTGATGCTGAAGTGCGGCGGGGACAATTTGCAAACGGACGCGGAGTACGCAACTTAATGGATCGGGTCGAGAGGAATCGCGCCACGGCTGGCGGCGGGGAACTCTCCGTTGGAATGATTCCCCTGCCGCCGCGTTTTGACGCCGATGCCGTGTCCGGAGCCCGGAGTAATCTGGAGTCGCAACTCTCCGGGCTCCCCGGACTCACGAACTACCTAGATGAGGTTGCCAGTAACGTGGCGCGCGCAGAAAAACGTGGATTACACGCCAGGCTGCCGCATTGCCGAATCGTGGGTGCCCCCGGAACGGGCAAGACGACTGCCGCGCGCGGACTCGGCGCGGTGTTCCGGGCAATGGGCCTCGTCAGCCGCGGCCACTGCATCGAACTCAACCCCACATCTGCGCTGGCAGGAATCGAAACCACCGTTGCGATTCGTGTGGCCGATCGTTTTTCAGACGCACGCGGCGGCGTACTCCTGCTGGACGATGCAGATCAGATTGCCAGCCATCCTTCAGGCGGTCGATTTTTCGATGAACTGATCCATTATGCCAATCGTACCGACTTCGCCGATACGGTCATCATCCTGACCGGATACCGTGATCGAATTAATCGGACAATTGAGCAGCATCCCGGACTGGCAACGCTGCTGTCACATGAGATCGATTTCCATCAGCTGCCGCTGGACTCTTTGATCGATCTGTTTAATACAGCGCTGGAGCCCTGCGTCGTGGACGTGGAAGTCAAAGTGGCCTTCGACAACCGACTCCGGCAGCTGCTAACAGAGGCCCGATTCGATCCGTTATTTGCTAATGCACGCACGGCAAAATCCCTAGCGTCGAGGGTCCTCGACCGACAGCATCAAAGAGTAGGGACAGGTGCCATGCAGTTCGGCGTAATTACGGAAGACCTCGGAGCACCGGCGGCATCCTTGGCAAAAGTCATGGAGAAACTGGCCAGTCTGGAAGACAAGTATGTGGGAATGACTTCTGTTAAGGATCAGATTCGCAGAATGATACAGACGTTTCGACTGCGGGCGGCTCGCGGGGAACCGCCGCTAGCGCCGCCGAGATTGTTGTTCCTTGGAAATCCCGGTACGGGGAAGACGAGCGTCGCGCGTGAACTGGCTTACGTCCTGCGTACTCTGGGAAGTGTCGCCACGGATCGATTTGTCGAGACCCGCGGCGTTGAACTGAAAGCGGCGTACGTGGGACAGTCAAAAGATCGCGTGATCCATGCCTTTCGTGACGCACGGGGAGGAGTGTTGTTCATCGATGAGGTTTATGCTCTGAATCCCCGGAACTACCAGCAAGACAATTTTGCGGGCGAGGCCATTGACGCGATCGTCGGACAGACGGAGTTGCCGGAAAACTCACGGACAATGGTGATTCTGGCCGGATATACGAGGGACATGAAGACTTTCCTGCACGCTAACGCGGGCCTCGCAAGCCGCTTCCCGGAGAGTATTATGTTTCCCAACTATTCCCACGGCGAGTGCGTGGAGATTCTGAGACGCTGGCTGACGCGTGTTGAACCCGAGGTGCCGTTTCCCATTCAGGAAGACGCCGTTTACAAGACGGTCCTCAAAGCGTTTGAAGACGCGTCGATGCGCGAGCACTTTGGAAACGCACGCGACGCCGAATCGCTGGGCCGACGGATCCTGGCAACCCGTGACTATCGGCTGATCGACGTGCCGAACGAGCAGTTGATCGAACAGTCTGCCCTAAACCGGCATGACTTTCTTGAGGGCACCCGATTGTGGCTGGAATCGAAGATCTATGACTAAGTCACCCTCGCTGAAAGCGATCCTTCAGGATCTGGCGGAATCCGTTCGCCACTATGCTGGTTATCGACCGTGCGAGTCGCGTGGATCCGCAGCTTTGCTCCTCGCTGCGTCGCTGATAAGTTCCGCCGACTCTGTTGACACCACTGAGTCCCGGAATGACGCCATCGCCGACTGGGATCGCAAGTGTTCCGGGTTGCTGGTCGCACTCGCTTCGTGGTTGGGCGACCGGGAAGTGACTGCAACGGGGAACGCCCCGGCGGGAGGAGCCGCCATCAGGCGCGGCGCTCTGCAATTGATCAGCCAGAGTCCGGCTGCGGGCCAGGCGTTGGATCAATGGGCGACGGATTTGCAGAGGGAAGCGGAATGCCTGCTGCAGAAGGCCATAAGCGTCGGCACAATTCGACGCCAGTTGCAGATAGAACAGAGCCGGTTGCGTGACGTGATTCGCGAAGTGGAATTGACGAAAGGGGACCTTGATGCAATTACACAGAATCAGGAGCGGGCGCGTGATGAATTGAATCAGCTGACAGAACTTAGGCAGTTTGTGTCTGCCGCCAACGCGGACATTGACATCGTCCATCGGCAGCTTGCTAAACAAACAGAGATGCATCAGAAACTTACGGAAGATCTTCGGGACGCCACAGAAAAACTGCAGGTGCAGCAGAAAGAAAATGGCCTTTTGCGGAAGCGGCACAGCGAACTAGGGGCCAGCGGTGACAAAGTCACGGAGCAGATTAATCAGCTTTCCCGAGATGCCATCGAAAATGACAATCGGCTGGCGGCGGCAATCAAAGAATTTTACGAAGCGATGAGGGCTCGTTATGAGGTGGACTCATGATTCGCACCAGGATCTTCCGGTCGGCGGCTTCAGAGATCGCAGCGTCGGGGAAGTCTGCCGCGGCACTGAGTGACGCCGCGAACCAGATCGCAGTTTCTTTGCTTGCGCCGACCAGCGATGACATCGAGCGAACACTTGTTCAGGCGCTATCGACGCTGGATTCTACACTGGGTTCAGATCCGTCGGCATCAAAATGGACTTCTGTCCATTTACTGGAGTCGCCTGCTGTCGTTCATGCGGCACGTCTGCTGCTGCTGAAATCGATTGTCAGACGAGGAATTTATCGGGATCTGAGCGATCTGCAGCAGGTCAGCGGCTGGGCGATCGCCTGTCTTTTGATGATCAATGGTCCGCAGGCAAAAAGACGCCGGCTGCTTGAGACAACCGTGCAGTTGTGGATCAGTGGTCATTTGCGAACACCAAATCCTGCGGATGCCACGCTGGTGGGCCTGATGTTGAAGCCTTCGCAGGTCGGAATTCTGGAACGATTGGTGATTAAAGACAGTTCGCCGGCAGCTAGGCATCTCATTCCTCTCGGGCAACTCGCTGGCTGGATTCACGGAGTTGACTCCGGCCCGCTTCCGGAATTGCAACCGTCCGGTCGACTCTGGCTGGACTGGCTGAATACGCATGCGTTTCGTGGCATGCGGAGGCACTGGGCTAGAATGCGCGGTGACGAGGCAGGCCGTCGACAGACACGGCGACTGGACGATTGGATTCGTCCGGCTGGCGAAGAATGTCCGCCGCCGTCGTTGGCGGCCATGCTGATTGAATGGACATTGGCAGCAGCACGCAACGGGCCGGATCTCCGGGGTATGCGGCACATGGATCCGCAGGAATACTCTGAACGTATCGGTGCATTGGCATCAGACTGCATCGCTGCTCTGACTGACGAGCATGCGTCGCTGGTTCATCAATGGCTCATTCCCGGTATGGATCGATTGCTCCGTTACGGACACGAAAGTCCGACAGCATCCCTTGAGGATGTGGTGACGACGTCTCAACTTTTGAAGGGAAGGCAGCAAAGTGTCGGAACTGAAGAAAATCAGCGATAAGAGTGCATTCGCGAAGATCGAGTCGTCTGCCATTGAACTGGCGCTGGTCAGGCATTTTAAAGTGGAGGCCGGGGATAAAATTAACAACCAACTTTGGGACGTCGTATACAAGCGCATCCGGGACCTGCTGAAGAAGGCCAGCGCGTCATTTGAACAGCGTGATGAGGCGGTAGAAGTGACAATCGCCAGTTTTATCAGCGGGGTGCCGGTGCTCCTGCTGGGTGCTCCGGGGCTCGCAAAGAGTGCCATTGTCCGGAAAATCGCGGCCTTGTGCGGATTGACGTCGGCATCCGGGACACGAGGTGCTGCGAGCCACAGTGTGTACTTCGAGTATCTCATGACGAACCACACGATGCCCGAGGAAATCTTCGGTGGTCTGAACCTGAAGGAACTAAGAGAAGGCACACTGGTGCGCGTCGTGGAAGGGAAACTGCCTAGGGCCGAAATTGCATTTCTGGACGAGGTCTTCCGTGGCGGCAGCCACATCCTCAATACCTTGCTGACCATTATCAACGAAAAACGTTACGACTACGGGTTCGGCTCCATGCATGTGCCCTTGTTGGGAATCGTCGGTGCATCGAATCGCGCGCCGGTCGACACGGACCTTGAAGCCTTCTACGACCGATTTCCGGTTCGCGTTTGGTTGGATTCCGTTTTTGTGACATCTCAGCTCCAGGGGCAGAAAGATACGAGGGCGGCGGCAGGCCTGATGGACCATGCAGTCCGCGCCGAACGGACACGCTTGGAATCCGCATGGGATGAGAAACGAGCGGCCGACGCGATTGCGGATGAGAGTGTGTGTTCCACAAACGATTTTCGGTTCGCGCGAATGTATTTACTCCATAAACTTTCGACGCAGAATGCAGAAATGACTGCAAAAAGATTTCAACAGTTCGAGCGTCAGTTTCGTTCCGCACGGCAGATCGCACGACTCTCGGATCGCAGCCTCGGGCAGTTGTGGATCATGGGGGCCGCGCTGGATCTGGTCAGGGGGCAGAATCCGCTGTCAGAATACCAGGCCGCTTCAAACCAGAGCAGCGACGGACACTATCGAGTGCTCCGCTACGTGGCGAGAACCGAACAGGATGTCGCGAAACTGCAAGAACTCTATGTGAGGAGGACTGTGGGGGATTGTCACACCGGCAGGGAATAGTGTTGTTCACGTGAGATCAGATTAACCGTCGGCGGATGGAAAGAAGACAGAAGCTGCCGGTCAGTCGGCTAGCACTAAGCAGAGGCATCATTCTTATGCAAACCAACGTCATTGAAGCACTTCAGGTGATCGCTGCGCATGGTGCCGTCCGATGCGAAGATGATTGGCTGACGGCGCAGTGGTACGAGCATTTTTTGGTATCGCTTTTCGAACAGGGATGTTTCGTGCCTCCCCTGCTCTTATACCAGTTGCGGTGTGCTGCAGAAACGCGAATTCGAAGTCGGCTCTTCCGCCGGAGAAGCAGATCGAGCAAAAGCAGCGTCACAATCCACGACTGGTTTAGGGAGGCACTCACGCCTGACCTAGGGCGCAAGGCCCATCTGCGAGGTGCCGGCTGGCGGAAACGATTTGATGCTGACCGCGCGACTCGTGAACTCGCGCGGCTGATTGGGCGGAACCTCATGAATCGATTTGACATATCTCCTTTTCGGAATGACGGCGGCCGTTTGTGCGCGAAGAATGCCGTTCTGGCCGAGGCTTGTCGGCTTCAGGGAGGGAGTGGTTCCGGCGATGAGGCGTCCCGAGTCAGCAGGCTGCAGGAAATAGCGGATTTTCTACAACAGGTCGCCGATCAGGAATCGTTTGAGCAATTGGCACCTATAGCTGAATTGCTGCGTATACAGACCGGAGTCGGCATTGATCCGTTCGTGATCAGACTGCTCCGCCACGAACCCGACATCACGTCGGAGGAAGTTGTACCGCATCAGGGATCAGGGTACGATTCGGAGCAGCCGCGTCGCATCCTGTGGCACGCGGGCGAATTCGCCAAACGGGAACAGGGCCCGCTTCCATCGGAACTTGAGCGATTGGCTCCGACGGATCTTTTGCTGGCCACGCAAAAGGATCTGTGGTGGCTTTTTCTGTACCGTGCAGAGGCCGGATCTTTACTGCAGCGTTTTCATCATTCGACAGACTTTGGCCGCACGATCCCGACGATTCATCTTCAGATGGATTTGCTGGATGATCGTTTTGGCGAGATTCACCGGCTGCGTGATGCGCCTTCGTATCCGATCATTTCGTGGTATCGAGCGGTGCTGATCCAGACATTGAGGTTATTCGCGGGATTCATCAAAGACGTGGGCTGGAATGTTTCGTATTCCATTGGCGTGCACGACACGCAGAGATGGACCAACGTCGATCTCGATCAGGAAAGCGGGGACGCGCTGGCTTGTTCCGTCGAGGACACGCTGCGATTTTTGGTGGGAAGTTGTCCAGAGGCCTTCGCGGCGGCCCCCTTCGGGTACGTGGGAGAGCGCGGAGATGCCACCGCAACAGCCAAGTTCGCGGACGTCTGGCTGCGGGTTGTGCTGGGGCGGGAGTTTTACGGGCAGGAAATTTATGACAGGGTGCAGGCGGACCTGCAACGGGCGGTACGCCTGGAGCGGCAGCGAAGCGGAACCTGGAGCCTGACCCGATGTGATTCCTGTTACGAGGTGCAGCGAGTCTCCGGCGGCGGCGAGAGCTTTGATGACGAGGTGCCGACGAGCGTTGCGCAGAGAATTCTGCGGACACTTTTGGACGCGGAATCTCCGGCAGACATGAATTCAGACGAATGGGAGCTTTCCTGATGCCTCAAGAAACGAAAGCCCACATGCTAAGTCTGGTGTTCGCCTCGATTCGTGCGTTGCACCTATTTCTGCAGGCCAGTCACCCGGTGGGAAAATGCAGCATGGATTCATGGGCCGGCGAGGCATCGGTGTTATGGAATCGGACGACACCGGAAGTGATGCTGACATTGCCGGGCACAGAACTCGACCCGGACTTCATTGCCTGCGCCGGTCGTTACGGAGGAAGGGTCAGGAATGACTACATCGACTTGAAAGGACACCAACAGACACGGTTGCCTGATCTCTTTCAGCACGTTCGACTGCGTATTGAGCCCCGTATGGCCATGTCCGGTGCCTGGCTGATAATCCCCCACAGGACGAAGGACAATTTGCAAAATTTGTTGGTGGCTCTGCTGGAATTGGGGCACTGGGATGCCGAGTTGCTCTGCGCAAAAGATGAGAGGGGCAACAAACTCGATTTGTTTCGCATCTTCACCGCCGACCTTCACCCAGCTGCACCGCCACTGTTGCTGCCGGACGCTCCGACTGTGCTTGCTGCCGACATGAAACGTTCCGACCTGTTTGTTCCCGGTGGATTCAGGCACCCCCTCGCACAGGCTGACAGCTGGCTGTTACCGCAGCAGCATGGCGACGTGCTTCACACATGGATCGCGGATTCGCAGGACATCCATCGTTATGTTCGCCTTCACCTGGAAGGTGAACCACTGGCGTGTGCGAATTTGGTTCTTGTCGAACCGGAGAAACTTGAGATATCCACGGTCACCGGTTTGGCCGGAAAGTTGAAAGTTCCGCTCGAACTTCACGAGCGCGCAGTGCCCCGAAGAGTTGATGAGATCGCCGGATACGCTTACCGTGTCAATTCTGTGGCGGGCGAGATCGGATCAGCTCTGCTTCGACTGCTGGACCACGCCGAGGCGCATCTAGAGTATCTGCGTTACTACAGCGTCGTCAGGGATGCCGGAGCGAATTCAGAGATTGAGCACTATATTGTCGCCGAGGACGCTTTGGATGACCAGCATGCATGGCCGGAACTGACGAGATTCGAATTGCCAGCATATTTCCGCGATCTGAATGCCTCCGTTTATCTGGCGAGCGGCTACGAGTTTGTGCCGGGTCTTCAGGGGTTAATGCAAGGGGAGAACGCGGCGGTGTTTGTTGAACACCTGTGCGAAAAACTGTCTTTTGACCGTGTTCGCCAGATCGCGATGATTGAACCACATGGATCTTCGCGTCGATGGCGCTGCACGCTGCTTGAAGACCCGCACTGGATGCACGAGGTCATCGAGGAGGTCCTGCCACGAATTCATCGCCAGCCGATTCGCGAGACGATTGATGTTACGCAACTCGATCTTAGTGAAGATCAGAAACTCTATGAAAACACGTGGCTTGACGCCGGACAACAGACAGCGAGGGAGTCGGCAATGTTGACACAAGAACTGTTTGCCGGACTCGAGGAAGCCGCCACTGGATTGCTGAGGGATTCAACGCGGCTTCGTGAGAGACAAGCCGCCGCTTCGCAGTTGATCAACCGCCTTCAGGGGCAACTCCGTCAAGTCCCGGCGTCGATTACCGAATTTCTCCGGCAGATCTCCTTGGCGACGGAAATCCCAGCCGGTCCTCATCGTGAATGGTTGGCGGACGTCAGCGAACGACAGAAGGTCCTCTCAGATCTTGCCAGCCAGATCGAAACAATTCAGACGAACTCGAAAGCTAGGGTCGACCAAATTTCTGAGGAGGTAAACAATGCACGAACCGGGGCCGAACAGCGGTTGAAAACGCTGACGGAATCCGTCGCGACGCTGAGGCAATTATCGGATCAACTCCCAGCACTGGCAAAGCTTGCCGATGATGCCGCTGCTCAGGCCGGCAACGATGTCAGGGACCGGGAAGCCCGGCTTCAGGAGACCATGCATAGGCTTCGCACACAGGAACAGGAATTGCAAACGGAGGAAACGAGACTGGCCAAGTTTCAAAGCACCGTGGACGCCAAAGAGCGGGAAGTCCGGGCTGAATCGCAGCGGCTTGCCGCGCGGCGACAGGATCTGCAGTCCCGCCTGGAAACCGCAGAGCAGAAGGAGCGCGAGGCAGTTGCGGAAGCTGAACGTCTCGACAGTATCGAGAAAATCGAGCTCCCCGCCGCGAGACTGAAACTACGCAATACGGAGAATCGACGAGACAATCTGATTGCCAAAGGTCTTGACGGTCAACTCCGAAGCACGGAAACGAAACAGCGTGATGCTGAACTGCTGCTGAAAACACTGGTAATGAAGGAAAATGAATTGGTCGCCGAGGGCAGTAAGCTTGCAAATTCGCTGCAGGAGGTTTTGTTCCGTCAACAGAAATGCACAGAGCTGCAGAAGCTCCTGGAGGCTCGGCAAAGCGAACTAAAACAGATGGATGCGAGAGGGATTCAGCGTAAAACCAAGCAGGTGGAGAAACAAATCGTGGCTGCCGGGGAAGCCAGGAAAGCCGCAGTAGAAGCCGTCCGAGTGGCAGACGAAGCAATCGTCTCGTTAGATCGGGCAAAAGCAATATTAGCGGCTTGCGACCAAACGTTCGCGGTCCTGCGGCAACAACTGGACTCCCTTAACGCAGATTCCGTGTCGATCCGGGTTCGCGCAGCCCGCATCGACTGTTCGCACTCTGAACTCCGAGCAGAACTCAAACAACTGCAGCAATTGTGCAAACAGCTTAATCGCGATCTGCAGCCTTGGGGGGGGCTCAAGTGGTTTGGTTGGAGGGGCAAATCATGACTCATCGCCTGCACATCGGTCTGGCTCCGCTGATCGAGGAATTCTTTTCACAGGCTGCACCGCCTGACGCAGGCCTGACTGCATCGATGCTTCAATTGGAGCAGGACCAGTTTGCCATGCAGGTCTCTGAGCGTCAGTGCGAAACTGCCATGCGTTTAATTGAAGCCGCAACCGGAGACGAGTCGCCCTTGGAGTTTCGCGCCCGTGTGCTGGACCGTGAATTGGATGAGCATCGCACGGGAAGCAGTCGGAAGCTTGAGGCGATTGAGCAGGAGAGTGCCCTACATAGAGCAGTCATCACCGGAAAAACCTCGGTGTTAATGGCGCAGGCGGAATCGCACCGCCACTGCAAAGTGGCAGTCAAGTCAGCTGTACTGCGTCTTGATGAGGCCACAATCAGTGTTAATAAGTGCCGGGAAGCGACAAACGCTGAGATCAAAGAGATTCAGGAACTGACACGACGGATTCAGCAACTCGGAGATCGTCAGAGGATTGTGTGATGGCGGGAGTCTGGAAACTTCGATTGATCGGTATCGTCGCCTTCCTGTGTGCGTTTGCGGCACTTCAGTGGGGCCTGTACGCTCACCCGGATCTTACGCACATTCTCGCCACGAAAGTCCTGAACGGCTGGGGCTGGCTTCTTCTTCCAATTCTGTTGGTGATTCTGGCGATCGCTTCCCCCTTGCGGGCGACTGCTGCTTCGATCCCGGTCGATCCCCGGGAAGAGTCGGACGTCCTCCGACTATGGCTCGCCAAGGCGGTGCGACACGGCCTGCCGCCGGCCATTCACGGCGCACTTTCCGGGCTTGTCCTGAGCTGGCTGTACTTTGCGCTGACGGCCTGTGACCTGTTTCACCGCAATGATATTCTGTTCTTTTGCCTGCTGTTCGTGCTGCTGGTTGTGGGGCTGACCAAGCTGTGCCTAGGCAGTGTCGTGGCCTTATTGTTGTGCCGCTGGCGACGTGGTCATGACCAACAACAGTGGCTGCGCCGGCTGGAAGCACTGATGACCATGATTCTGACGGGTTCCAATCCGGCGGCGACAGACGATAGCGATCCGGGTTGGTCGTGGTGGTGCCTCAGCAGATTGAATCGAATTCGATGCTCGCTCCGTTTGGGGCCTTCGCGGTGCTTCTTCATCGAACGTGTGGTCGAGGCCGAAGTCGATCAGCAGACGAGGCGTCTGCGAGTGGCCCTGCATGCACAACACGCTGCTCAGGCTCAGCAAGCGATCAACGCAGTCGAAACCGCCATCGAGTGTGAGCTTCGTCTTGCACATTTGATTGATTACCATGGCTTCGGTTCAGAATCCGGGATGCCGTTTTGCATCGCCAGATTCGTCGTGGTGTGGGACCTGTTGCGGCACAGTGAGAGAATTTTCGGCATGAGGCTGACGGACCAACAGACTCGGCTGCTGGACGCGGTCTGCCCTTTAATCAAAATCGCGTCGCTGCAGGAGGCTCTGAAGTCGCAAAAGCCTCTCGCCGGAGTCCCTCGCCCACTGTTACAGCGAATGTTCCACGGAGAATCCGCGGTCACCGATCGACGGCAGCCACTGCAGGGAGTTCTCGCCAGCGTCATGTCGGCCTTTGCGTACCTTGCCGAAAGAGGCACGCTGCTGCGAAAGCTCAAAAACTGGCCGACGCTGCCGGCTCGCATCAGGGCCTGTCGGCATGAATTTCGAGAATGGCGCGATCGGCGGCACCTCTGGCACAATTGGCAGGATCCGTTCGTCGCTGTGCTGATTTCAGATCGACTCATACAATTGGAGTGCCCTCACTGGACCATCGAGATTCTCAATTCGCCATTCATGCGGGATATTCCCCACTGGTTGCAGGCTTTCGCGCATCGCACCCGCTACGACGCGGAACTGCAGTTGCTTCGGCACTCGAACTCATTCGAGGAATCCGATGTGGCGGTGCGCCGAAGCCGATCCGGTGAGGCCGCACTGTTGGCGGATATTCCCGAACTTCAATGGTCCGGAAAAGGTAAAGCCGATTTCTTTCAGGCGGAGCCGGGAACCGACAGAGGTAATTCCGGCGGCATTCGGGATTGCGAAGAACTGCTGCCGAATTCGTTTAGGGGCGTGGCTGCGCAATTGTCGGAGCGCGATACCCGCACGATACCCACAACCCCGCGTTTGGGACTGCGGCATCCGTTTGATCCCGGTCCAGGCAGACTCGCTGTTTCATTGGCTGGCATTGCGATGGTAGTGATATTCCTCTGGATGATCCCTCCGCCCTGGCGGTTGATCAATCAGAGCGCCCTCAGGAAAATGGAATTTCTGTATCGTCCGGCGGAGTCGCACGATGACCTGATCACCGGCATGGCTCTGCACAAGTCGGCGGGTGAATTGCTGATCGCAACCGATGGCGACGGTCTCCATGAGTTGAACGTGAATACTTTTCACACCCGGGAATGGGCTGCCCCTTCCAACGGGTTGTCCTCGTCGCATCTGCTGGGTGTCGAAGTGACGAGCGATGGCACGGTGGGGGTCATCACAAGAAGTGCGAAGGTGTACCCGGTGGCGGATGCATCACAGCAGTACGGCCGTGGTGTGGACGTGCGTCTGGATCGTCGCTGGCGTTCACTGATTCCTGCGATCGCCACATCAGTTCCCGAGCCCGGCGAGATCCTGCGCATCGTGACCATCGGAAAGAAACCGCAGCCGCGGAAACAGGTGATTTTCACGCGACGTCACCTCTTCGTTTACCATGAGGATCAAAGACGTCTGACAAGAATGACGGACGATTCCAGCGCCGAGCAGGCACCGTTCAGCCACCTTGTCGCTGCGGTCGCGAGTCCCGGACAGGACAGATTATGGTTGGCTGTTGCGGAACCCGGAAAAGCGTCGCGGGTTTTCGAGCTTACGCTGCCGGATGGCGACGACCGGGGTTTTAATCTTGACGAGTGTGCCGCGCCCCCAGATTCCGATTTCGTGATTGACCAGTTGGCAGGTACGACCGATTCGTTGTGGGCAAAAACGACAGCCGGGCGGCTCTATCAGCTTCGGAATCAGAACTGGGTACTGCGCATGGATGGTGCAGCAACTCTGGACCTCTCCAGCGTGCGACAGGCACTGCTGACGGACGGCGATCCGGCGGCATTATGGCTGGTGGAACAGGACGCCAAAGGAAGTGTCAGCCGAATCCTGATGAGACGTCTGCCATCTGACGCCGGATCGCTCCCTGGGGAGCCGTGGCGCAGCCTCGGACAACAGAAGATGTCTGCATTGGACGTCGCGTGGAAGGGTGAATCGACATCGCCGGCGCCGGTTGATGGCGTATGTGCCGTCAGTTGGTTTAACCAAAGCGCAGGACGACACGAACTTCTCGTGCCCGGAAGAAAGGCAGGGATTATCTGCGTGTTCCCGACGCCCGGTGCCGTCTCCCTGAAGAACCATTCGCTGGATGCTGTCGTGATCGAAACGAACGGTGAGCGGGTCGTGCGTCTGGACCTTGAGAACGGGGTACTTTCGCTGCTTCTTGAGACTTCGGTTGGGGGAACCCGCCAGCGGGTCGTGGCTGCACCAGTCCATGAGATCACTGAGCAGATTGCGGCCGGCACTTTCCTGCTGGAGAGTTGGCTCCCAGATGAAGACGTCCTGGCGAAATCAAATCCCGATGTGCTGGCCGCGGAGTGGGAAAATAATCGGGGGCTGCTCCGGATGGTCACCTCGAATGGCCGCTTGCTGGACTACAACGGCCGGTTGCATGGGCTGAGCAGTTCTGCTGGTGTGCCGCTGCAGAGTCAGAATCAGACGCTGCAACTGCGCAGTGCCGACATCAAGGAGAACCGTCTGCTGGCCATCAGCGAGGACGACGTCGTCCGGTCAGCACTGCTGCCGGTCGGGCCTCAAAACCCGGAAAGACTGGAAATGCAGGATTTGCACCGATTCCCGGCGAGCCCGCGACCGCAGGGCCGTCCGGTGCGGATCGCGACCGAGCCGGATGGTATTGACCTGTACTTTCGGGACTCGGGTGACTCCGTCAGCGGGATCGACGCTGCACCTGCGCTGCTCGATGACAACCAGTCTCTGGTCCAACCATGGCAGTACAGTCTGGCCCCTAAGATTGATGATCCGGAAGCAACCGCCTTGGTTTCGATCAGACGCTTACTACCGGAATCGAGGTCGCTCCGTCTGAATTCACTCGCACGTGTCCAAGAAGGCAATCTGGTGGGACCCCAGATCGCAATCGATTCAGAACGGCGTCTTCTCTGGCGATCGCCCACGGTCTGGAAAGAAGTCAAAGGCCAGTTCCAGAACTGGGACGAAATTCTTTCGGCCGCGGGCGGGACATTCGTCCGTGGTGACGGCGGAATTCAGCGGCTTGGCGTGGCAGACCGTGCTGTCCGCGATCCGGCCTCGGCACAAGCAGTACTCACGACGGAGGACTGGTGGCGCCGGTCCAGCAGCGTCATCTCATTTCCAGTCAGTGCCATGGCCGGACTGCAGCGCCCGGATCAGTCCGGACTCCTCGTCGTGGCTCACGCCGGTGGTCTGTCCGCTTATGATCCGATGACACGCCAATGGATCTCGAACACAAAGCTCCAGCCGTCTTTCGAATACACACTACTCGGAAAAAAAAACGAGCGGGACCTTTGTTCAGTCTTGTGGTCCGTGCCCAAGAAGTCGACAGGTACAAAGCAATCAGCAAATCATCTTTTCAAAGTCTCTGCCGCAATGACGCAGGAGATTCCGCTGCCCTCCGCCATCGCGGATTTTCATGCCAGCGGAGAATGCCTGGCCGTTCATCTGCAGGACGGGAGGTTGATGACGTTTTCAGACCGCCACCCCGCTAAGACGCTGATTCCTGAAGAATCCATCGACATTGCAGACGAGATGACGATTCAGCGGACCGTGATCAGTGGTAACCGGCTGTTTGCGCTTGACGCGGAGGGACGATTACTGGCAGCGGATACAGAGCAGCTGAAGTGGTCTCTGATCTCGCCCGATGCGAAACAGCGATTCAGCGACATTGAGATCTGCCGCGACAATTCACTGCTCGCCAGTACTAGGGAAGGCACGTTGCTGAAACTGGACAATTTCGGCGTGAAGCCGGAGGACGTCGGTGCAAGGGGCACGCAGCTTCAGCGCGCAGGCCCCCTTGTGGCCGCGATGGATGGTGATCGGCTTACACTTCTGAATGAGCAGGGAAAAGATCCGAAGATCGTTGCCGGAGGTCTAGACAAGAAAGTGCCGGGCATGAAATTGAAGGCCGCCCTGCTGTCAGGTGATGACCTGATTCTTGCGGGCGACAGAGGCGTGATGTTTCGCGGATTGACGGACAGGATCTCGCGTTCTATGGGGCAGATCGCGGATATTGATCGCTTTGAAGTCGTGGGAACACATTGGCTGGCATGGAGCCACGATGGCACTGCCCGGCAAGTGAATCGTACGGGGCAGCAATTTGAACTCAAGAATCTGCCGACGAACGACGGAATCTTGTCCGGTCCTCAGGATTCGCTCTGGCTAATCGATCATGACGCAGTTCAGCGTGGCATGCTGACCGAACTCAACGGGCCGGGAAGCCACTTCCAATACGCAGGCCGGCTTCCGATCGATATCGGCCGCGCGGCACCTCTGGATTCCTTTCGAGTCCTGTTGGAGGCTGCGGTGGTTGGGGCGTCGCAAACTGCAACGCAGCCGTTTCTTTATGACGTGCGTTCGCATTCACTGCATGTCGTGAATTCGGCCGAAAACCTCTCAGATTGGGATGTTTTTCCTCTTGGCAGCCGACCGCTTGTGAAGTCGGAAACTGGCAGCAAAATCAACGTGTTTGACGTTGCCGTATCACCGCCGGCGCTGCGATCGCTTGTCACGGGCGCTGACGAAATACTTCAGACGAGGGAAGCCCTTTTTTGGCTGGCGGATAGAACGATCAATAAGTTAACTCAGGATACGGGGCCGGATCAGATCATGCAGCTGCCTAAAAAACCGGAAAAGCCGGTTGCAATGCAGAGCCCGATCACCGAGGTGGTTCTCGCCAGCGATGGCGCATCATTCTGGGGCACGGACGGAAACTCTGCGGTCAGGTATGACGCGGATCGTGGGATCGCGGACCCCCGTGCCGGCATCGTTAGTCTGGCGCGACTGGGCACTCAAGTCGTTGGCATTCGAGGGGAGGCTAACAAGCTGACAGTCATTGACCTTGCGACGGATCGTGCCGTCTCAGAAACGTTTGAGAATTTTGGATGCGATGATGAACGCATCGTCGCATGGACAATGTTCGATCAGGGGCTTAGCGTCCAGTTGCTAACCGGTGAGGCCGACCTGAAACGCGATATGCAGACCTCGGTCCGGCCCGAGTTGGACAAACTTGATAGCACGAAAATGGCTTCCATCAATGCACGTCACCTTTTTCTGCTCGGCAATTCAGGACACCTTGTTCATTACGATGCGGAAACCAGCAACTGGCGGAGTTTGCCTGACCAATTCGGCGTTTGGGATGCGATCGGAGTCGTGGATGGCCACGTGCTGGTGAAACGCTCAGTCGAGAGCAAAGCAGAGAATCGAACAGAGACAACAACGGAAATAAGGATGGTTTCTGACGGCACAGAAATTCGCACCGAAAACGAGTCATGGTCGGTCCCGGGAACGGCATGGTTTTCCGAAAGCGGATTTGCGGAACTGGACTTCACGGAGAAAGACAGTAACGGTGTCGTCCGCGCAAAACTTCATCAGCTGGACGGGAAGCTCGTCGAGCTGGCGACCTTCAAACGCGCGACTCCTTCATTCCGCCCTGTTGACAGCAGACTGCTTGAACTTCCAAACCGGAATCGTCTTCTCTGGCTGCAGGGACCTCAGCTGCAGTTGTTTCTCAATCGAGGCAACATGCTCACGAAGATCGACTCTCCTGCACAGATGACGCTGAATCTGCCAGCCGCGGACGGTGTATTTTACGGGCAGGCGGGCGAGATCTACTACGCAGACGCGAGTCAGCAGTTGGTCCGGATCAGACTCAACGAAAACCGTGCTGAAGTCGTGCGGAATTCCGTGCTTGCGCTGGGAAGGATCGGAGATCTGTTGTGTGCCGTATGTCCAGCACGGCAGGGAATTGAATTGATCGCAGTGGAGTCAGAACTTGATATTCCACGCCCGATTCAAAGCCTTCTCGCGAGGGCACAACCAACGACGCTGTTCAGCAAAGTCGCTTCCGATTCGTCACTTCATATCACACTGCGACGGTCCGATCCCAAACACGGCGACATTGAGATCGCGCTGGTCGTCAGGGACCAGCGCCTCCTTGTCAGCTCCTGGGGCCAACCGAGGCCGCCAGCTGCAACGCCAGTCGAAGAGCGTTTGAGTTCGCCGACAGGAGATCACGGGATTCTGCTGGGCGGCGGAGTTTTCCTGCGCTCTGACGGTTGGTTGAATTCCGATCTCCCGCGATCATTTGCGGCCGACAACAAGTTAGATTCCAGTGTTCCATTCGAGATGGAGGACGGGAATATTCGGCTCCTGAGCAGCCTTAATCCGCAATGGAATGCGGATCGTTTTCAGAGTGAACTGACGGCAGTTTCCGACCACTTTCCGATTGAATCAGGCGAACTCCGAAGTGTGAGCGGTACACGGTTTGGCGTTCTCAACAGCAAACAGCCGCTTGACAGTGACGTCTGGGCGGAAGCGCGGCCTCTGCCTGATGGCAGTGTCTGCGTGCTCGACAATCTCGGTCAGATCTGGCGATGGTACATTCGCAACGGCGAATTCGTGCGGACCCTGATATCAGCCGCTCGTCCGACCGCATCTGTGGCCCCCAGACACCTCGCTCTGCCTGCAGCTGCCGGGCAGCAGGGTGTTTTTGTCCTAGACGCAGATCGCAGAGTGATCGGGAAAGTTCTTGATAAGGCGTTGGTTCTGGCAGGTGTCGTGGACTTTGCAACCGTTGACCGAATCGGAAAACGAAACGGAGTATTGGGAGCGATCCGGTGGGATGTCGATGACCGCCGGGATCTTCATTTTTCATTGCGCATTGCCGCCGGAGTTGCTGATAAGAATCAGGAACCACCGAAATGGCTGCCGATCACTCTCTCGACTGCGGGCTCGAGCGTCGACTGGCCGGTAGCACTGCGGACGTTCAGAAATGCACCGGGCCTGTGGCTGGAACTTCCTTTGAGAAAGGAAGCGGGCGGGAAGGCAGTGATCTGCCCGGCCAAACCACAGGGCCGTTTTCTGGACGCGAGATTCGCGGACCCTTCAGAGTTACAGGACACATGGAGACAGCCTCGCGCTCCCTTTAATGTTGATGGGTTACGTTTCGAGCCGAACGTAGTCCAGGATCGCGGCTGGAAAATCTTCGGTGGCCCGCAACGCAACCAGCTCATCAGTGTTCATCAAGGACGCCTCGCGACCGACATTCTGATTGATGGCGTCTCCTTGGTTGATCGCCAGAACCACAGGAGCGTATTTCTGCTGACGAAGCAGCCTTCCGTGCTGCTGCAACAGAACTGGCCGAATGCCGGTCCAGGGTCCGTCGAATGGCTGCCACTTGATGATCGTCTGGCGGCATCGATGGATCTTCGGGTCCGCGATCAGCAACTTTATGCTCTGACTGCCGACCAGACCTCGTATCGACTTGACCTCCAAGGTCCGGTGTGGACTAAGGCGGACGTGAACTGGCGTGAGACGGTCGCTGCTGCGTCACGCTGGAGTTTTGATCAGGGCGGTCTGGTGAGTTATGACGGCGTGCAGATGCCCGTACTGGCGGATCAGCAGAACGGGGAGCATAGCGCTTTTGCATTTGCCGCCGATGTGGTCGGATCGCATGTAGACCCAAACGAAGTCGTTCGCTTCGATACTTTGGGCGACCATGTGGTGTTCAAGTCTCAGTCTGGTCAGTGGTTTCGTTATCGTCCGGAAGATGCAATTGCCATTCCAGTCACCTCGATTCCGGAGGTTTCTTGGACGTCCATCAGACTTGACACCCTTCAGGCAGAATTGCCGAGACGTCTGTGCGACGGAAGCAAGTACAGCATCGAGACCGACACAGGCGAACCGATTCACCTCCCGTATACGCTGCGTCGCGGACGGATGCCCCATCATCAGCTGAAGCTGGTTGCCGCATGTGGACAGGAACATCTGACGTTGGAGTTTGATGCCGAAGAGCCTTTGTACGGCGTCGCGGATCTTGCGCTCCCGGCGCCGCGCATCAGCTACGCCAGAAGCAAGTCTCCTCTGCTCCCGGCATCCGCTTATGACGAGCACACCGGGTTTCGGATTTCGTCACGGTCCGAAAACCGTCTCAGTTGGTCCGAGTCGTTGATTTCCCCGGAAATGCTGTTGAGCGACGGATTGGAGAAGGAGCCTGGCTCGCTGGGATCCCTGTTCGGGAATGGGTTCGCGTTTGACGATCCCCAGAATATCCTCCCTGTCCGTTACATTGATACAGGGGAACTTGTCTTCCAGTTTATGCCCGATCAGCGTGTCTGGAAGCGGACCGTTGATCCCGGTCTGGATCTTTTTAAACGATTTGACGAACCGTCTTTTCCCGCGCCCATGAAGGACCAGTCAGCGCGACTGACAGTTGATCAACAGTCCGGACGACTGACCCGGTGGACATTGGACGCCCCACCAGGCACATCGGTCGCACCATTGCATTTGGGAGCATTCTCGCTGGACGGCCGGTATCAGCCGGAACGCTCGGCGAGCGTGCATGAGGATTCTCCGGAACATCTGCGTCTTGTCTCGAAGGCAGGTTTCGGATCGGTCGGCGTGGATATCACGATGGTCAGAACCGAGGCGGGGTGGAAGTTTCCATTTGAGTCTCCAACCGACGTTATCCACAGTGCTGATGGCGGTTGGAATCTGCTTGACGGGACATCGAAAGTTCAGGGGACATGGTCCGGGGCAGGCCAGTTGGTTCGCATTCAGCGGAGTGACGCTCAGCAACTGTGGCGCAACCAGACTGGCGAAATACGGTCTTCCGGAAGCCCGACTTCTGATGCGGGGGGACCACCCGACCCGGGAGCCGAAGTCGAATTCATCAACGACTCGTTCGCTCTGCAGCGAAACGTGGAAACCAGCCGCTATCAGTTTGTCTGGCGGAATGGCGAAGATTGGCAGGTGGTCCGTAACCCTTGGCTGGGGCTTCCCGGTACGCACTTCACCGCTGTCATCCGCCTCGGTGGTGATCTTGTTCTCCAGGATAGATTCGGGATTCGCCGAATGAGGTCCGGAGAGGAACTGTTTCTGCCGACAAAGTCCGTCAGGCCTGAGCGATTGGTCAGACACGCGGGTCGCGTGATGCTGCCATCGCCGGCGATCGCCGAATCCGAACTGGTAACGACCGCTGAACAGCCGGATGACGCAACGGGCCTTGTCGTGGTCAAGCCTGCGGAGGCTCTGGCGATGATCATTGAGAACTGGGAGATTCGGCAATCCCAGCCGCAACAGCCCGTGGAGGTATATGCCCGCCTGCAGTCCGGGCTGCTGCCGCTTCATCCTTGTGATCCTGTGTTCACACCTGAAGTTCCCGGAGAACATTACACGGAACGCATCACCAACGGGCTGCTGTCAATCGATCGGCCTCTGCTGCTCGAGAACGACGGTTCCGGTGTCTTGGTTGTCGTTCCGGCTGGTGTTGGAAACGTTGGGGATGATTCCGTCATTCGATTGACACCGGCCTTTGATCCGGACATTCGAGCATGGATGCACGATGCTGCGAGTCTGGTCCTGCTGCGGTCCGATGATGCGCGGCTATCTCTCAGCAATCCTGACAGTCCGTCCTGGGTTGTGGAGATCGGCCCCGTCTTTAATCTGCGACAACGACAAAAAAATGATGTGAATTACCTCTCGTACAATGGTCGTCGTGGCTGGAAACTGGCCAGTGGCTCTGAGGGGCGGGTCCTGTCCCGGGGGGTTGAACTGCAGGAGGATGAGTTCATTGAGGACAAGATGGTCGGTGACGAAATCTTCCGTGGCGGACAATTCTCCTTTCACTATGTGGAATCGGTGAAGCGGGCAAATTACGGAGATGGAGACTGCCTTATTGTTGAAACTGCCCGAACCGTTGAACGCCTCGACTTGACCACAGTGACACCGCGATTGGTCGTTTCGGAACTGCAGCCACGGCGGCAGATGACGTTGCCATCGCCGGGCGATCTTCACGTCACTCAAGAGCCACGCGGCGGCAGTGCGATGTGGAAACTCGCGATGCCTTCGGAATCGATATTCCTCAGCCCGTCCGCAGTGCCGGTATTGCTGCAAAGCGATTCGTCACCTCAGGCGGTTCTTTTTGACAACCGCATATGGATTGCAACTCCGGCAGGCATCTATTGGGTTGAAGCCTCCGACCGGTGGGCTCGATTCCGCCGGAATCCCCTAGCAGTATCCCCTTGATATTGACGCGGTAACACGATTTGGCACTCAAGACTCTCCTCCCGCTTCACCTCCTGTTCTTATCGCAGGCTCGACGTTCTAAAGGACCGACTGCACAGGGCTAACTCGCGATCTGGGGGCTCTTGGTAATTCTGGAAGGCTTGCGCCCGAATCTGATATTCCCTCCGATTCGACGGTTGGAGACCGAAACAAATCTTGTAGGGAGCTAGTCCGGTGGCAGCGAAGCGCAAGAAGATGGAACTGAGCGAATTGTTTGTCGCCTTTGAGGATCTTGAAGATCCTTGCTCCTCGATTAACAGGCTCCATCCTCTGGTGAGTGCTCTACCGATTGCTTTGCTTGCCGTTCTGTGTGGAGCCGATGGTCCAGCCGGTATCAGAGGCTGGGCAGCAGCAAGACAGCAATTCCTGGAGCGATTTCTGGAACTGCCTGACGGCCTGCCGTCACGTGATGTGTTCCGCAGAGTCTTATGTGGTCTGCAGCCTGCGGCCTTTCAACGATGTTTCAACGTATGGATTGAGGCGCTGGGAGCGGTCATCGCCGAGCAAACAACGACAGGAGGCACTGAGTCTGAAAAGCGGCATCTCGCGATCGATGGCAAGACGCTCAAAGGCAGTCGCAACGACAGCAAGGATCTCAGCCCCCTGCACCTGGTGAGTGTGTGGATGTCGGCGAAGGGAATCACATTGGCTCAGGTACCCACCGACGCCAAATCGAACGAAATCACGGCAATTCCAAAGGTATTGGAGTTGATTGATGTGCGTGGTAGTGTGATCACAATCGATGCGATGGGCGCACAGGTTGGCATCGTGAAAGCGATTACTGAACGAGGCGGAGATGTGATCGTTTGTTTAAAAGGTAATCAGGGAAATCTGCACAAAGCGGTCTCCGAATTTGTGGAGAAACAATTGGAGAATGAC
>Ga0172373_10001759_pt1 | contig 34527 bp, 30 predicted proteins | sample Lak10m_2_FD_114546 | JGI IMG/M metagenome (GOLD analysis project Ga0172373, IMG submission 114546) | Freshwater microbial communities from Kabuno Bay, South-Kivu, Congo - kab_092012_10m | ecosystem: Environmental > Aquatic > Freshwater > Lake | place: Democratic Republic of the Congo...
ATTATTATTGTGATAAAAGTGAGTCTGATTGCAAAGTAAATTTAAAATTAACAACTTATGATGATAAAGACATAACGAGTAAATTCAGTTGTAATTTAACAACTAGTTTCTCTTGAATTATTGATAATTGTAATCCTAATACTTTATCTTTGCCATTATGAGAAAATAGTATAAAGTTTGTAGTTTTTGAAAAATGAAATGAAAATAATTTCAAAGAAAAAATTATTAGTTTTTATAATTGAGGAATAAATTTATGAAATAATAATAGTTGAAGCTTAAGTTATTCTTGAACGACAAATACAAGCTCTTGAAATTTGGATATAAAAACAAACTCATGAGCCTCAAATTCCTGAAATACAAACCAAATATGAACTAATTTAGAAATTCCAGATTTCAAAATAAATTTCCAAAATCCTACTTATTTAATTGAAAAAGATTTAGAAAAAAACGATTATTATTGTGATAAAAGTGAGTCTGATTGCAAAGTAAATTTAAAATTAACAACTTATGATGATAAAGACATAACTAGTAAATTCAGTTGTAATTTAATAACTAGTTTCTCTTGAATTATTGATAATTGTAATCCTAATACTTTAGCTTTGCCATTATGAGAAAATAGCATAAAGTTTATAGTTTTTGAAAAATGAAATGAAAATAATTTCAAAGAAAAAATTATTAGTTTTTATAATAATTTACCAGTTCAAAAATCATCTACAGTAGAAAATCAAAACTCAAGTTCATCTTCAGCTCAAGATTATCAAACAAAAGAAGAAGAAAGTAAAGAAATAATAATACAAAGCTGATTAGATTTAGTAAATTGAAAATATTTATGTAATAGTGAAATTTGTAAATTAAACTTAAAATATAATAATAATTCAAAAGAAAAATGTGAGTGGTTTTTTTGAAATTGAGAATTTAAAGAAAAATATTTAACAAGTTGTAATCCTTGAACAATATATTTTAAACAATGAATTTATAAAATATATCTAAAAATAAAAGAAAACTGAGTTTTAACCTGAGAAAAAAGCTTGGAGTTTGAAAATATTTACAAAAATAATTTAGAAGAAACTGTCCCCATAGCTAAAATAACTCTACAATGAAAAATAACAAAAAATAAAAAATTAGAATGAAATAAATTATATTGTATGAATTCAGAAGAATGCAGTGTAAACTTTAGTTGAGAAGATAGTTATGATAAAAACAAAAAGACTTTAAAATATTATTGGGACTTCTGAAATTGAGAATTTTGAGATACTAAAAATCAAAAAGCTATAAATTACTTATCATGAAGCTACATTATAAAATTAAAAGTCGAGAATGAACTTTGAAAAACAAGTAATGATACATTTTTAGTTGAAGTTAGTAGCAAGGAAGAAATTTTTCAAAAAATAGATGAAAATGTATTTAATTCACTAAAAATAAATAGAATATTATGAAATCCTAAATGAAGTGATGATTATGAATGGATTGAATTAAAAAATACTTGAAATGAAGTTATAAATTTAAAATGAGTTGTAATAGATGATATAATAGACTCTTGAAGTAAATGATTTGAAATAAAAGATAATATTTACTTAGAACCATGATACACAAAAAAATTCTATAAATACAACTCTAAAATCAATTTAAACAATTCTAATGATGAAGTAAATATTTCATATGATAATCAAGTAATTGACAATATTTTTTGGGATTTTGAACTTAATGAATGAGATATTTTATCAAAAGATTGAATTATTGAAAATGAAAAAGATAATTTTTTATATGAGAAAAGTAATGAATTAAAACTTTTAACTAATAAATTTAACAAAGAATTATACTCAAATTCTAAAAAATCAATTAAAAAATTGGCTGTATGGAATTTTAAATCAAGTACAAAATTAGCTTCCAAAAAAGAAAAAGTAACTAAAATTAAAAAAATAAAACTTACTCAAAATATTTCAAAACAAAAAAAATCTCTTAAAATAAGTTGATTAACAACTCAAAATTCAAGAGTTAATATATCTTTATGAAACCAAATTTTTGATATTAAATCAGATGAAAAATGAAAATATTCAATAAAAATAACAGAACTAGAACCTTGAAGTTTTGAAGTAAAAACTAAGATTTTTAATGAATTATGAAAATTAATATGAGAAAAAACAAAAGAACTTACATTAACACAAGAATATGTAAAAAGTGTAGCTTTAGCATCAATAAAAAAAGTAAAAATTAAAAAACCTAAAAAAGCTAAAAAAATAATAGAGAAAGATTTAAAAGTAAATTTATTATGAAATAAAGAAAATTTAGATACAAAAGAAAAAGATGTTAAAATAGATTTTTATCTATTAAATATTTTAATTTGATTTTTAAGTATTACAACATTATTTTTAATATTTAAAAAGATAGAATATTTTAGTATAAATCCAAAACTTAATAACTTAATAGAAAATTACAAAAACAATATAGTCTGAATTATTTCAGAGTAATATATAATAACTAAAGCATTAAAAATGTATAACGAAATAATAACTTATTATTCTAAAAATCCAGTAAATAAAGGAAAATTAGAAGATTACACAATAGAACATTGGCAAGATAATAGAACATGCTGAGATGATATAAAAGTATATATTAAAATAGAAGATAATAAAATAAAAGATTGGTCCTTTGAATGAGATACTTCAATCATAACAACTGCTTGCTCATCTATTTTTTGAGAAAGTATAATTTGAGAAAATATAAAAAAAGTTCTTGAATTAGACTATAACTATATAAAAGAACTTATAGAAAATGATATTTCTCCTAAAAGAAGAAAAGCATCAGTTTTGTGATTACTTACAACAAGAAATGCAATACATAAATACTTAAAAGACTGAATAGAAGACAATTTTGAAGATGTTTGAGTTGAATAAAAAAGGTCTATCTTATAAAGATAAACCATAATGATAAAAATATAAATCAAGAAAGTAAAATTGTTATAGGAAGAGTAAGTACCCATGCCATAAGTATATTTTTTACAGTATCTCATCTAACTCAACCTGATTTTTTTCAAACAAACATAGATCAAGCAACACTTGAAGATAATACATGTGTTGTACTAACTGGTAAATGATATCTAGAAGCTAAACTTATAGTAATTGCTGTCATTAGTGATGAAGTCGTTGCTTGAGCATAGTTCATTTTCGTTTTTCATATTTTTTCTCATATAGTAGTAACTATTCTTTTCCATCAAATCATAGTTCAAAGTCAAAGAGAAAGAGATATTAAGAAAATTATCCACTTAGGAGCATAATCTATAATACTTGAAATAGTATCAACATTTTCTTTAAAGGACGAATCATTAACAACATCAGAAACACTACTAGTTTTTATATTTTTACTTCCTAAAACAGAAGTTGCATATGCACTTCAAATTATTCAATTTCAATTTTTTATTCATCACAAATTTTTAATATTTTTTTGAAATTCTAAAACTTCGAGTCTAAGTTTTAATTTATCTATATCTTTTGAATTTGAAGTTACAGTAATGTTTAAAGCCATTAAATTTTCTTTTGTTTTAGATAATAATTTTTTATCATTTTCATCTAAACTATTTACATCTATGGTATCTACTAAATTTTGTATATAGGATATATTTTTGATTTTATTTGGTAAATTTTCAATTGGGTTTGTAGCAAAACTAGATGGAACTAAAATTACAAGTATAAGAACAGCAAGTCAAACTCATTTTTGTCAATCATTACTTCCATGAGCAAAACTTACCCAAGCTGAAGAGGCAATTAAAAGGGAACGAAGCCAAGTTTTTGGTTTATCTCACATTTTATCAGGAGTAGAAAAATAGTATTTGCTTTTTATAAATTTGTATGAAAAAAACATAACAATTATAGCAAGTAAAAATCAAACAAATGGAGAAAAAAGTAATGACTCTATAACTTCCTGTGCTTTAGCCCAATTTGGAACCACATTTATTCATCATTTTATAGGAACAATAGTCATTCAAAGAGTTACTCAAATTATTCATCAAATAAGAGAATGTGATGAAGAAGCAGGTATTCAAAAATACCAAGTTGCAAAATTCCATAATATTGCTGATAACAAAAGTGAAATAACAACTATAATTCAAAATCAAGTTGATTGATATCATATAACATCAAGTGGCAATAAATGTACTATTGCCATAGCAACTCATATTCATCATAAAACTACTCAAAGAAAATTCATAGTTCAAGATAAAAGAACTGCATATTTAGGTTTCAAAGAATTAGTATATATAACAGGAGCAACTGCATTTGCAGTATCATGAAATCAATTTATAAATTCAAAAATAGCTACTAATAATAAACATAAAACTAAAAATATAAAAATGCTTATATCTATACCAAAAATCATATTATTACTTTTAAAAAAATAAGTTATACAAAATAATATCATACAATTTATTTTTTGGCAAAAAAAACTACATAATAATTTAAATTTAATAATTTTTTATAAAGTGAGAATAATTCTCATTTCGATTTGACTTATGTATTTTTTATTTATAATATGTAAAATAAATAATAATTAATATAAAATGAAAAAACATTATTACAATGAATACATAACCGAAATTTGTGATAATAAACATCTTAATGTAGATGAAATTTATGGCATAGTAAAAGTAAAATTTCCAGAAGCTTGAAAATCAAGTATTTATAGAAATGTAGAAAATTTAGTGAAAAAGTGAGAGTTAAAAAAAGTTGAATGAATAGGAAAGAAATCATATTTTGAAAAAGCAAAAAATGAACATATTCACTTAATAGATGTAGATTCTTGAAAAATAATTGACATTGATATAGAAAATGAATTATTATTTAAAAATTTACCTAAAAATTTTAAGTTAGAATCAATAGATATAAAAATTTTTGGAAAATTTGAGTAAAAGATTAATTTTAAATATTTTATATTTTTGCTTTTTTTTTAAAAACTAATATATTTTTATTATATATTAGTTTTTAAATATTTTTATGACTTATTCAATTGAAAAAATAAAAGAATTATTAAATAAAATAGTTCCTTGATACGAAACAAATTTAACTCTTTTTAAATCATATATAGATGAGGAAAAAGATTTACTAGATATTTTTAATAATAAACTATCATTAAGTAATGATTGAAATATTTGGTTTATTAATTCTTATGATAGTGAATGAACTAAAAAACAAATATTAACAGAAAATAAAAATAAATCTCAGCCAGAAGAAATTGTAAGACAATTATATTTAATAAAACTTGTTCACGATTATTGATATCCAAAAGAATTTATCAAATGTGAAGTATGAGTAATTTTTGGACACGAGAAAAAAAGAGCTGATATAGTTATTTATCAAAGTTTAGAATTAACAACTCCTTGGATTATAGTAGAAGCAAAAGAGCCAAATCAAAGAAACAATATACAACAATTAAAAAGTTATTTAAATGCTGAAGGTTCTCCAATTTGAGTTTGAATAAATGGTAGAGATATAAATGTTTTTTTAAGACCATATCCAAAAGATTTTGAGGTAATGCCAGATATTCCAAAATATAGTGAATTTGAACAAGTAAAAAATTTAGACCAACCGACAAAATGAATAAGAGATATTATATTATCAAGAAAATGGAAATATAATGATTTGGTAGAATATAATGAGACTCAAAATTTTAATTTAAAAACTATTATAGAAGATTTAGAAGAACTTGTTTTAGCAAATTCTTGAGTAGATAGTTTTAATGAAATATTTAAACTTATTTATGCAAAATTATATGATGAATTTGAAGCAGAAAATGCTTGAAATGGAGAGTTAAAATTTAAAAGTTATGTAAGTGCAGAAGTTACAGGAAAAGAAATAAATAGTTTATTTGAAAGAGCAAAAAAAGAATGGAAAGATATTTTTGATAATTTAGATTATATAAAATTGAAGCCTGAACATCTTGATATTTGTGTTCCAAAACTTGAAAAAGTTAAGTTATTTTGAAATAATTTAAGAATTATAGACGAGGCTTTTGAATATCTTATTCCTGAAGCATCTAAATCAAAAAAATGACAATATTTTACACCAAGAATTATAATTGATACTTGTGTAAAAATGTTAAATCCTACTAATGAAGAATATGTACTTGATCCAAGTTGTTGAAGTGCAGGTTTTTTGGTTCATAATATGCAATATGTTTGGGAAAAATACAATTTAACTACATACAGACAAAAAAGTCATTATGCTTGAAAATATCTTTACTGAATAGATTTTGATGAAAAATCAGCAAAAATTTCAAAAGCAATAATGCTTATAGCTTGAGATTGAAAAACTCATATTTTTAATGAAAATACTCTTGATTATAAAAAATGGACTTCTAAAGCTCTTGTTTGATTAAAAGATGAAAATTTAATTGAAAGTTCGGATAATAAAAATTTAAAATTTGATATAATTCTTTCAAATCCTCCTTTTGCTTGAGATATTGTGGAAAAAGAATTAATAGCACAATATAGAGATTTACTTTGAAATAAAGCAGATGGAAAGTCTATTGATAGGCATATTTTGTTTATTCAAAGAATTTTAGATATGTTAAAAGCAGGATGAAGAACAGCAATTGTTTTACCACAATGAGTTTTTAATAATACAAATGATAAATATATAAGACAATTTATTTTAGATAAAGCTCGTATTTTATGAGTAGTTTGACTACATTGAAATAGTTTTAAACCTCATACTTGAACAAAAACTTCAATTTTCTTTTTGATGAAATGGGAGTCAGAAAGCCAAAGACAAAAATATATAAATGATGATTATGAGATATTTATGTGAGTAAATAAAGTTCCTGCAAAAGATAATTCTTGAAATTATATATTTTTAAAAGATGAAAATTGAGGAGATATTTTATCAGATAAAAATAATTTTCCATACAAAAAATGAGATTTGATTTATAAGACAGATTTACTTGATATCGCAGATGCTTTTATTGATTTTTGAAAGAAGAAATTAAGTGATTGAGATAAGATGTTTAGTTTTTTAAATAATTAAAATATGACTAGAACTTTAAATGTAAAATGAACAGAAATAGTTTTATTTGAACAAAAAGAAGATGATTATATATCTCTTACAGATATAGCAAAGCATAAATGAGATAAACCTGATATGATTATTCAAAACTGGATAAGAAATAAAAATACAATTGAATATTTAGGAATTTGGGAATGATTAAATAATCAAAATTTTAAACCCTTCGAATTTGAAGGGGTTAAAAATGAAGCCTGAAGTAATGCTTTTGTTATGACACCTAAGAAGTGGATAGATACAACAAATGCAATATGAATTATATCTAAATCTGGAAGATATGGTTGAACTTATGCACACAAGGATATAGCATTTAAATTTGCAAGTTGGATTTCTCCAGAATTTGAATTATACATAATAAGAGAATTTCAAAGATTAAAAGAAGATGAGAAAAAAAGAGAACTTTCTTGATGGGATATTAAGAGAAGTATAGCAAGTGTAAATTATAAAATACAAACTGACTCTATAAAATATAATCTTATTCCTTCTTTATCTGATTTTGAGCAGAAATATGCTTATGCAAATGAAGCAGATTTAATAAATTTAATTATATTTTGAAAAACTGCTAAAAAATGGGAAGAGGAAAATCCAGAATTAGCTAAAAATTGAAATATGAGGGATTATGCAGATGTAATTGAACTTATTATATTATCAAATTTAGAAAGTTTTAATGCAGATTATATGCAACAATGATTATCAAGAAGTGATAGATTTGAAAGACTTTCTAAAATTACTCAAACACAAAAACAATCATTATTAAATGATAAAAAATTAGTTAATTTTAAAAAATTGAATTGATAAAATATGCCAAGTTTTGATACATCTATTGAATGGTTTAAAAGTTGAGAAATGGATTATTTTTCTTGATTTATAAAAATGTGGTTGAGTGCAATTTCAGCCATAAAAATAATAAACCAAGATGATACTATAAGAAAAGAAAGACAGTTAATAGAGTTTATGAAAAATAATCAAAATCCTTTTAAAAGAAAATATAATAGACTAACTGAAAATATTTATAACAATATTACAGCAAATACTTCTTTAGATGATGAAAGTGATAAATTAAGAACATATTTTGAAATATTTTTAAAAAAATATGATGGATGATTATTTGGATGAAAAAGTATAAATAAAGATGATGATATTTGATTAAAGCCACAAATGAATGGAATTACATTAGAAAGTATTTCATTTAAGGACTTTATACATAATAATAGTTTAAGACACTATCAAGAAAACCAAATTGATATCTTAAATTCGGAGATATTTATATAAAAGAAGATTTTGAATTATATTTTCCATATTTAATAGAAATGCTTTATATGATAAGAAATTTATTAGTTCATTGAGAATTAAATATAAATGAAGAAAATAAGAAAATATTAGAAGCGAGTTATAATATTTTAAAAATTTTAATTTCTGATACAGTTTCAAATGCAAACACATAAATTTAAATGAAAATTATTTGATGTTGAATATTCAAGTGTAAAAATTTGAGAACTTGAATGAGAAATAAGAACAGATAGTGAATATTATGATGTTGAATATATAAAAATACATAATAATATTCTAACTAAAAATAATGACTTATTTTTTAATAATGTAACTGAATTTGGTTCTTGAAAAAATTTAATACAATCTGAAAAATGAGTGCCATTTTTAAGAACTCAAAATGTTAGACCTATATCTATTGATGAAGAATGATTATCTTTTACAAATGAAACTAATATAAAAATATTAAATAATTGAGATTTAATATTTGTAAGAGTTTGAATGTGAGTTTGAGATAGTTCAGTTGTTTATTGAAAAATGGTTTGATGAACTTTTAGTGATAATGTTTTAAGGTTAAAATTAAAAAATATTAACCCATTTTATTCTTCTGTATTTTTTAACACAAATATATGACAAATTTACTTTAAACATATTATAAAATGAACTGCTAGACCTTTGATTAGCAAAGAAAATTTTTTAAATTTACTTATACCTATTCCTTCTCAATTATTTCAAGAAAAAATACAAGAACTTGTAATAGAAAGTTATAATCAAAAAGAACTTTCAGAAAAACTATATAAAGAGGCTGAAAATTTACTTTTATCTGAACTTGATTTACTTGATTATAAAGCAAAAACTAAAAATATAAATCTAGCACTAAATTATATTTTAGAAGTTCCAGAAAATCATTCAACTACAAATTATAGTATTTTAAAAGAACTTGATAGATTTGATGCTGAATATTGGGATTATGATTTTGTGAAAATAAAAAATAGAGTTAAAAATATAAAATCAGAAAAATTATGAGAATTAGTAAATTATAAAAAGTGAATTGAAGTTTGAAGTGAAGCATATATTGAAGAAAGTGAAGTTGAAGCAATATATGATAAAAAGTATTTTGTAAGAGTAAGTAATTTTTCAAAATTTGGAATGACTTTTAATAATGCTAAATTTATAAAAAATAGTCATTTTGAAACATTAAAAGATTATCAACCACAAAAATGAGAAATACTTTTTTCTAAAGATTGAACAGCTTGAATAACTTACTTGTTAAGAGAAGATATTGATTGAATAATAAGTGGATGAATTTTGAGATTTCAAAATATTTCAAATATTCCAAGTGAGTATATTGAGTTAGTTTTAAACAGTATTTTAATCCAAAAAGAAATTGAAAGGCAAACAAATTGAGCCTTAATTCAACATTTAAAAATCACTGATGCTTTAAATTTTGATATTCCATTAATTTGAGATGATAAAATAGAAATAATCACTCAAAAAATACAAGAATCTTTTGCTGCAAAAACCAAATCAAAAAACTTGCTTGAAGTTGCAAAAAAAGCAGTTGAAACTTATATAGAAATTGATGAAAAAACTTGATTTGAATTTATAAAAAAGTCCCTATAAATCCCTCTTCCCTATCATAGCCAAACAAACTCTTATCTCAAAATAAGTAATGTGTTCAAGTCATAATTCTTCTAATTTTTCTTTTAGTTCTCTTAATTTTTCTAGTTTTCAAGCAAAGTTATTTAAAAAAATTTCTTTTACTTTTTTTATATTTTCTAATTTAATAATTTTCAATAAATCAACAAGTCAAAGATTATTATCTTCATAAAGCTTAATTATATGTCATTCTATAGTTTGAGAAGTCATTTCTCTTTTTGTAGAAATATATTTTATTATATTTTCTTTGTTTTCTATTTCTAAAAATAATTTAAGAGTTTCTAAATAAGTATCTCAAGTTTTTTGCTTTAATATATTTTTATTAATTGATTTAATACTTGAAGTCTTGTTTTTATTAAAAATTCAGTTTTTTACTCTCATGGAAAGATAATTTTGCATATCATCTTCTTCGTTTTTTAGTAAATATTCTCTTGTCAAAGCTAAACTTCATTTTGAAGTTAATCATATTACTGGATATTGTCAAGATGTTTTTTCTATAAATTCATACTTGGTAAGAACCTCTATTAAAGAATTTATTAATTCCTGATTGTATTCATACAAAATACCATAATTCTCTTTTTTATCTAGTCACCAATCCAGAAGTTTTTTATCTTTACTTCAAGCCAAAAATAAAGAAATTGTAGTAGATCAAAATCTTTTATCAAAATCTTTAACAACATCAAGTATTATTTCAAAAACACTTAATTGAACTATTTTTTGTTTTTCTCAAGAAGCAAATTTTTTCTTATCTATACAATAATCACAAGCTCCACAATTCTCAGATAAATTCTTCAAATCTTCTTCATCTCAAAAGTAATCAAGAATAAATCTCTTTCTACAACTTGGATAAAAAAGTAGTTTTTTTATTTGTTCTAATTTATAATAAGATTCATTTTCAAGTAATTCTTGATGTTTCCAATCAATAGAAATATCGCTATATTTTCTTTTTTCTTGAATTATAGCAATTCATCTTCATCTGAAATTTGATTCTATTTCTTGTGAATCTGCTCACCTTTTTATTATATTATACTTTTCGAGTACTTTTAATATACTTCAAACTTTCATATCATTTCAAACTCAAGATTCTTTTGCCATAACAGAATAAGTTTTGAGAATTACTTCACTAGATCATTCTCAAATTTTAAAATCTGAATATAGATAATCATAAAAATCAAGTATTTCCTGTTTACTTGGATAGCTATTTTCTATAAAAAATTCTTGTATTTTTGTATCTCAATAACTAGCAAGTACAACTCAATAACTAGTTTTTCAATCTCTTCATGCTCTTCAGACTTCTTGGTAATAATTTTCTATACTTCAAGGTAAATTATAATGTATGACAAATCTAATATCTTTTTTATCAATTCACATTCAAAAAGCATTTGTAGCAACTATAACTTTCAGAGATGAATTCATAAAATTATTTTGAACTTCACTTCTACTTTCTGAGTTCATTTCTCATGTATACATTCAAACAGAAATTCAATTATCAAACAAAAAATCATAAACTTCTTTTGTAGTTTTTCTTGAGCTACAATAAATTATTCAACTTCAAGGAGTTTTATTTATTATTTCCATTAATTTTTCTAGCTTCTCTTCCCTTTTTGAAATTTCCCTCACTATTATAATTATATTTTTTCTATCGAATCATTTGGTAAAAATATTGTAATTCTTTAATCAAATTCTATCAATAATATCTTCTCTTACTTTTTTTGTTGCTGTTGCCGTTAAAGCTACTATTGGAAAATCATTTTGATTTATTTTTAAATCTTTTATGAATTTGTTGATTTTCATATAACTTGGCCTAAAATCATGTCACCATTGGCTTATACAATGAGCTTCATCAATAGCTAGGAGTGAAATTTTTACATTTTTTATGACTTTAATAAAAATTTCACTATTTAATCTTTCTGGAGCTATATAAATAAATTTAATTCTATTTCAAGATGAAATTTCATTTAAAATATTATTTATTTCAGCATAACTAATAGTTGAGTTTATAAGTTCTGTTCTTATTCAAAGATCATTTAATTTATCAACTTGATCTTTCATAAGAGAAATAAGTGGAGAAATTATAATAGCAATTCAGTCTAAAAAAACTCAAGGCAATTGATAAGTAAGTGATTTTCATCAACCTGTAGGCATAAAAACAAGAGTATCATTTTTTTGGACGATACTCTCTATTATTTCCTCTTGTCATTCTCTAAAACTATCTAATAAAAATGTATTTTGTAGGATTTCTTGAATTGTTTGCATAATTCTCTTATATTTTTTTGAAGTAAATTTTTAGTTTATTATAAAGATTTTTGAAGAAAAACAAGGATAATATAATTTTAAAAACAGTTGTATTTTTTATTTACATATTTTCTAGACAAATAACAAATAATATGATAAAATTCAAATATTATTTATAAATATATTTAAATTATGTCTGAAATTAGGGAAGTTAAAAATCAAATTCAAGAAAGTAATGAAACTTTTGAAGAAGTAAAACAAGAAACTATTAGGCTTTTAGAAGAGTCAAGCTCTCTAATTGAAGAACTTGCTAAAAATTGAAGAAATAAAGAAGAATTAGAAGCAGAATATGAGAAAATAAAAGAAAAAGCTCTTTTTAGTATGAAAATAGAATCTCAAGAGCAAGAACAAATAACACATAGTGAATTAGAAAGTCTAAGAAAAGATGTTATGTCAATGAAAGTTGATGAAAAGTGAATTAATAAAGAAAATATACAAATTTACTCTAATATTGATTTATTAATCAATGAAACAGATAAAAATACAGTTTTAGGTACTTTAAGTAAATTCTGAAAAGAATATGAAATAATTAAAAGCAAAAGTCTAGCTTCTATAGAAAATTCTTACATTGATTTAAGTAAAATATCACCAAATCTAAGATGAGATTTAGATGTAATATTAGCAACTAGACTTGATTTAATACAACTTTCTACTGAAGAAATTTCTCTTATTACTGATGATTTTTTCAAAAATGAAGATAATTTAAAAGAATTATTTAAAATATCAAACCAAAAAGATTTCATAAAAATAGTTAGTGAAAAAGTATGAACTAAGGAAATGATTGAATTTTTGATAAGAAATAATCTAAAAATAGATATTTTTAATGCTACTTTAAAATTACTTGAAGCTGATAGTGAAAATAAACTTGAATTTGATTTGATAAAAAAACAAGATTTAATAAATGAATTCAGAGATACTAAAAATAAATCTTATGAAGAGTTTTATAATGATCCAAATTTAGATAATGTAGATAAAATAGAATTATTTTTAGAAAATCATTCAATAAATGAGATTCCAGATGATTTATTAATTGAAACTATATTTAATTTAAAACAAAGTAATGAGCTTATAAGTGCTGAAAAATTACTTACTCAATTAGAGGAAAAAGATGAAAGCTTTTTAAAATATTTAATAGATTCAGATTTATCAATAATAGAATTTTTGCATCCAAAAGTAAAAGAAAATATTGATTTTCAAAAATATTTCATAGAAAAAGCATTAAAACAAAAAGAAGCTTCAAGTATACAAAAATCTCTTTCACTTATAAATTTTGATAATATAGATGTCGCAATTCATCTATATAAAAGTGCTAAGTTATTATGAGAAGATAAATTAAATAATATCTTTGAAGATAAAAATCTAAATGAAAAAATGTCTTATATTTTATCCTTAAATCCTGAAAATAAAGACATTATTTATGAAGAAATGTTTAATAGATTTATAGTTAACATAACAAGATTTAAGAGAATAAAAGAAGAGAGTAAAAAAATAAAAGAAGAAAATGAAAAACAGAAAAATATAGAAAATAAAGAATCTAGTAAATCAGAAAATTCAAATAATGAAATAATAAGAAACTCAAACTGAAATTACTCCATAAAAACAAAAAATTGAAAAGAAATAGAAATATCAGAAAATGAAAAAAATATAATTGAGTGAAATGAAAAAGCAAAAGAAAACTTGATTAACTTCAAAGAAACCATAGATAGCCTTAATATATCTGAAATATGGAATTATAGAGATGAAATTTTTGATTCAATAAAGAATAAAAATATAAATATATTAAATCTAAAAGATGATTATTTATGAAAGTTTGAGATAAATTTATTTTTACAAACTGTTTTAAAATCCTTAAGAAAAGAAAATTTACAAGATAGTTTTCGTTTAAATGAAGATGAAAAAAGTAGTATAGAATGACTTAATTTAAATACAAAATACGAAAATGTTTTTAATCTATTTAGAAACTTAAACAAAGTTTGAGCAATAGCATGAAGAAAAACAGTTGCAATTAATTGATTAAGTAGAATATGAGAACTTTTTACGAAATTATATATTCCGAGATGAAGTATTAAATGATTTAAAATTCAAGAATTTAGAGAAAATATAAAATAGGGATTAAATAACTATAGATTTTTAAAAAATATATATTATTCATTATATTTATAACAACATTTATAATATAAAACTTGATTTTTCTAAAAAATTAGTAAATTAGTTGTTGAAGCGAGAAAAATGAGTTATAAAATTGTAATATTTAGTACTAAAAATTTAACTGTATAATTATGGGTATAGTGAAACTATTAAATAATCTAAACGAAGATAACAATGATATAATAAAAAAAATAAATAGTGTAAAAAATAATATTAGAATTTTAATTGATAAATTGTTAATTGACAAACTACTTCCTAAATTAGAAAATATTAATGATATAGAAGACAGTAAAAAAAAAGAAGATTTAGAATTTATAATTAACATATTATATGAAAAAGAAGATTTTTTTGATTGATTTATTTGTGAAAATCCAGAACTATTTAATTGAAAATACTATAAACATAAGATAGATCATTATATTAATGATTTCTTGAATTATTGACCTTTAGTGAAGACTTTGAAAGAGAAATCTTATCTAAAATACGAAGTAATAAGTAATGAATTATTAGAGCCTTTATATCATGAATGATTGCTCAGAATAAAATCAGAGGATATACAATACTGGGAAATTATTGATATTTATACTCAACTTTGAAAAAGTATAGATATTGCTTACAGTGTACTAGAAATATTAATTAGTGATATTAAAGACTGAAAAACTAAAGTTCCGGCTTCAATTAACTTAGAATTAAGTGACTTTTTAGATCCAGAATTTATGATTAAATTTAAATTTTTGTTATATAAATATGATTTAGAGTTAAGAGAATGAATGATTATTTTAGAAATATTAGAAAATCAAGAAATAAATGATAAAAATAAATTTCAAGAAAGTTTAGAAATATTTAGAAATATATGAATAAAAATAGTACTTGATGATACAATGAAAAGATGAAGTCATTTACAGGAAATACAAGATATAAGAAAAATTACAAATTCTCATCCATATATTAAAGCTATAAAAATATGTTGAAAATATTTACAAAGTTTATTTGAAAAATATAATGAATGAACATTAGAAAATAATATTTTAGAAGAATTAAAAATATTTATTAAAGAATGTATAGAAAAAGGTATTAATGTTATATGAGAGTGGATTCAAGATGATAGAATTTTTAATTTTGCAAGAAATATATTATGAATAAGTCATTTTCAATGATTTGCATTTGATGAAATAGATTATGATAAAATTTAGAATTATACAATAAAAAAAGTAGAATATTTTTTTTATTTTACTCTACTTTTTTAGTGGCAAGTTCAAAATTCTATTTAAAAGTTGATTTCTGTATTAAACAGGAGTCATTTTTATTCTTCACTATCTAATTCTTCAATATCAGCTCATAGTTCTTTCAAAGTCTTTACAAAATTTTCATATCATCTATAAATATATTTAACATTAGTAATTCTCGTCTCTCAATTAGCAATCAATCAAGCAATTACCATTGCACTTCAAGCTCTTAAATCCCAGCTAGTAACCAAAGCTCATTTTAAAGGAGTTTGACCAAAAATTATAGCTTGATGAGGATTTAAATTTGCAATATGTCCTCACATTTTTTCAAGTTCTACAAGCCAATTTAATCTTCACTCAAAAAGTACTTCATGAATATTTGATTGACCATTAGCCATTGACATTAATATCGCAAATGGTGATTGTAAATCAGTTGGAAATCAAGGAAAAATATTTGTCTGAATAGAAACTGGTTTTATGTTATTACATCTCCAAATTCTAACTTTATCATTTCATAAATTTTCTACCTTTATTCAGGCTTCTATTAATTTTTCTATAAAAGAAAATAAATCGTCAAGTCTAGCATTTTCTATATCTAGGTATTCTTTAGATGCCAAAGCTCACATTATCATATAAGTTCAAGATTGTATATAATCTGAAACCACTTCAAATTCAAAATCTGTTTTTAAAGATTCTACTCACTCAACTATTATTGTATGATCATATCTTATATTTATATTTGCTCAAGCTGTTCTTAAAAAGTCTATAAGATTCATTACATGAGGCTCTATTGCTGACATTTTAATTGTTGTTTTTCAATCTCTAAGTACATTTGCAACTATTAAATTCTCAGTTGAAGTAACTCAAAGTCAAGCTGAAATTATCATATCTCAAGGATTAGTTTCTCACTCTAAACTAATTCAATCATCATCAAGAATATATTCATATCAAATATCTTTTAATCAATTTAGATGTGAATCTACTGGTCTTTTACCAAGATTACATCAACCTGGAGTTGGTATTGATATTTTTCATAACCTTTGTAATAATGGAGAAAGTAATAAAATACTAACTCTTATTTTCTTCATTTTTTCTAGATCAAATCAGCTTTTATTAAGAATAGTTGAGTCTATTTCTAAAATATTATTTTCAAATTTTATTTTAGCTCAAATTCATTTTAAAATGTCAATAAAAGTAAAAACATCTCATATTTCAGGAACATTTTTTAGTGTTACTTTTCACTTTATAAGTAAAGCTCAAGCTATAATTGGTAAACTTGCATTTTTAGAACCTCAAACTTTTATAGTTCAAGATAATTTTTTTCATCATTTTATTATTAGCATATTCATATATTAAAAAATAATATTTAAAATATAATAGATTTTTTTTTTTTTTCAAACTTGAAATTTTTTTAATATAAGTATACTTAAAAAAAGAGTTATTATTATTAATTTAATTGAAATGTTTGAAATTAATTCAAAAAAAATAGACTTTAAAAAAGATAATGAAATCATAAGTAAAACTATAAATTTAGATAATAATTTGGACCTTTTTATACTAATAAGTTATAAAAATGGTAATTTATGAAGTCTAGTATTAAACAAAATAATAGATTCTATAATAGATAAAATATCACCAAAGAATGCATATAAAGATTTTTCTAATTCTTTGGAAAACATAAATTCTTTAATAAAAAATATAAGAAAAGATGAAGATGAATTAGATATAATAGTAGCTATTTTAAACAAAAATAACTTACTTTTTTCAACTATATGAAATGCAAGCTGTTATTTAGTAAATAGAAGTTTTGAAATTATTGAAATAACGGAGAAAGCGGAAAATAGGAAAGATTTTTCATTTATTTCTGATTGAACACTAAATGATTGAGAATTTATAATAATGTGAACAAAAAGGATATTAAATTTCTTATCAAATAGTGATATAATAGATTGAATAGGTTCAGAAGATATAGAATGATTTAATTCAAATATAGAAAATGTATTATTATCTGAAATTTCTGAGTCAAATATCTGAATTATTTCTTTTAGGTTTTCTTTTTTTGACAACAAACAAGATAAATCAAATATTAATATAATAACAAATAAAGCTATATCTATATTTGATAACATAATAATTAAAAAAATAATAGCTATATTTCTCATAATAAAAGAGGAAATTTCTAAAAAATCTAGCATTGTAAAAAATCTATTATTTATTTTCTTTATACTATTATCATTATTTTTACTATATAACACACTTTCTGGTGTAATATGAATAACAACTAAAGAAAAAGCAAAAATAGAATCAAAAGAAAATTTGATAAAAGCTAAAGAATATGTAAAAGTTGCTAGTCAAAATATATGAGATTCTAAATTATTTGAAGAAAATATAAAAAAAGCAGAGGAAATAACAGCAGAAATTAAAAAACAAGATTTATACTTAAATGATGTAAACAAAATACTTGATGATATAAGTATAATTAAAAAAAGTTTCAATCATGTAGAAACATTTGATGAAAACGAAAGTGTGGTATATAAAGATGATTATAAAGATTCGATTAAAATATTAGAATTATGAAAAAAGTATTATGTAGTAAAAAAGAAATGAATAGATTGACCTATAGTTTCGTGAAAATGATGATCTAAAAATGACTTTGGAAAATTATCAAAAGATGAATATTTCATAGATGCAACTATATCTTGAAGTAAAATATTATTACTCACAAATATGTGAAAAATAGTTAGTTTTACAAAAAATGGTTATTTCAATTTTGAAGATGTAAAATGACAAACTTCTTGGGAAGAAATATCAAACATAGAATGATATGATTGAAATATATATACTATTTCAAAAGATAAATTAAATATTTATAAACATAAATATAATTGAACTGCTTATTTAGAAAAAGAAGATTTTTTAAAAGAAGAAGATAAAAAAAATATTTGAAAAATACTAAATATAGCTATAGATTGATGAATATTTATAATAAAAGAAGATTTAAGTATAGCTAAAGCTTTTAAAATACCATATAAAGTAGAAAATTTAACTATAAATAAACTACCAAAAAATTACAACTTAGAAAATTCAAATGTATGATTAATAACAAGAACTGATTTAAATTATATTTATATGTTTTTAAATAACAAAGTCTGGGTATTCAAGCCAAATACAAATAATTATAAAAGTACAAAAAGCCTAGATTATATATGACAAATAGAATGAAAAAATAATAAAATAATAGATTTTGATGTAATACATGATTGAGAAATAGTAGTTTTAAACGAAACATGACTATATAAATTGAATTTTGATATTACAGGTGATAATAGATTAATGATAAATTAAAATAGTAGAGAATGCAGGCCTGCATTCTCTACTATTTTTTTTAAAAAATTTTGATAAATAGATTTTTTATTATATAATTACTAAAAAGTACGGATTTTTTATTAGTTAACTAACATTTTATGAGATATTTAGAAAAATATATAATATCTGATTTAAAGGAAAAAATGGTTTTTATATGATGACCTAGACAAGTTTGAAAAACAACTTTATCTTTAGATATATGAAGTAAATATTATAAAAAATATACTTATTTAAACTGGGACAATATTGAACACAAAAAAAGAATATTAAAGTGAGAGTATGATTATGAAAGTGAGATTATTATATTCGATGAAATAAATAAGTACAATAATTGGAAAAATCTTTTAAAATGAGAATATGATGTAAAGAAAGATAAATATGATTTTTTAGTTACTTGAAGTGCTAGATTAGATATTTATCAAAAATGATGAGATAGTATGTTATGAAGATATTATTATTATAGACTTCATCCTTTTTCTTTAGCTGAAACACTTAATATACAAAATGATTTTTCTAACTCTATAAAACTAAATTTTCAAGATAATTTTTTTAATGAAGAATTAAATAGCTTATTAAATTTCTGATGATTTCCTGAAGTTTTTTTAAAGAAAGATAAGAGAACTCTAAATAGATGGAAAAAAGATAGAATAAAAAGAATAATTTATGAAGATATTAGAGATTTAAATAATTTAAGAGATTTATGAATTTTGGAGGTTTTAGTTAATATATTAAATACTAAAGTTTGATCAATATTCTCAATAAATTCTTTGGTAGAAGACCTACAAATAACCAATAATACAATAACTAGTTGGATTGAAATACTGGAAAAAGTATATTATTGTTACAGAATTTATCCATATACTAAATCTAGTTTAAAATCACTTAAAAAAGAACCAAAATTATTTTTATGGGATTATATGGAAATAAAAGATATTTGAAATAAAAATGAAAATTTAGTATCGAATCATCTTTTAAAATGGATTCATTTTTTACAAGATGTTTATTGATATGATGTAAAATTACAATATATAAGAGATAAAGAAAAAAGGGAGGTTGATTTTGCTATATTAATTGATGATAAATTAGAGTATTTAATAGAAGTAAAAACTTCAGATACAAGTCTATCAAAAAGTTTACTTTATTACAAAGAAAAACTATGAGTACAAAATTGTTTTCAGGTAGTTTTTTGAGAAAAAAATATAGATATAGAAAAAAATGGTATTAGGATAATAAGTGCTAGTAAATTTTTAACTTCTTTAATTTAAACAAAACAAAAAATAAAAACTCTTGAAAAAGAGTTTTTATTTTTTTAATTACCTAGAAAATTAATAAGGTAGAGCTGTTGCTGATCAATTAGCAACAGGAGTAGAAAGACTTGTAGATGAACCTATTAATCAAGCTGATTCAGGAGAAGCTAATTTAACACCAGTACCATCTGCGATATCATTATATGTTATTTTACTTAAATCTGAAGAAACTATAGTAATAGTTCAAGTAACTGTTCAAGCAACTATAGTATCATTTAGAAAAAATTTATTTAAGTCAGATGATCAAAAAGTAAGTGAACTAGTTCAACTTCAAGATGTTGCTGAAATTGTAGGATTAGCTGTTCTAGGAACATAATTTCAAAGAATATATGCAGATGTAGTAGTACCAGCTTCTTTAATAGTAGCTACTTCATATTTTCATCCTATTTTCACTGTAGCACCTAAAATATAATCTTTGTTACTTTTAGGATCTTGGAAATCTGATTGTTTTATTCAAAGAGTAGAATAGTTAATAGGTCAAGCACTATAATCTGATCAAACTATACCTCAAGTTCAAGCTATACTTATACCAGTTAGAGCAGAACCAGAATTTGAAACATAAGCTATAATAGAAGTACCATTAGTAATTCAAACATTTACAGCATTTGAAATAGAATTCAAATCACTTATTCTTTTACTATTTCTAGCATCAGCACTATATCATTGTAATGATAGGAAAGCAATAGTTCAAAGAATAGCAAGTATAGTAATTACTACTACCAATTCAACTAAAGTAAAAGCCTTTTGTACATTTACATTATTTTTCATATGTATGTATTATAAAAAATATAAAATAAAACAATTAATCATAAAGTATTATTTAGATTAATCTATGTGACATTATATAATATATACTTTGATAAATCAAATTTTTTTAAATTTTTAAATAGACTATTTTTAAATAATATTTTTAAATAAAATTATTATATAGCATATATTAGATAACAACAGAAAAATATTACTTTATAAAAAAAAGTTATAAATGACTTTTTTTAACTTTTTTTTGCTTTTTTTAATTTATTAATATAATCTAACTACTTCCATATTTGGTGCCTTAGTAAAGTGGTTATACACGGGTCTGCAACACCCTTCACACCGGTTCGAGCCCGGTAGGCACCTCCAAAAATTTGATAATTATAGAAAAAGCTTTTAAATAAAAAGCTTTTTTTTATTATTATTTTGAATATTTTATTTTTTATTATATAATAAAAAATAATATTTATAATAATAATTAATATGCTTAATGAAAAAGAATTAGATATAATGAGAGAGAATGCAAAAATCCATAAAAAGATTTTTTTTGAAATTCAAAATGTAATTAAACCTTGAATAAAAGCAATTGAAATAGATGAGTTATGTGGTAGAATATGCTTAGAAAATTGAGTCTTAGCTTGATTTAGATGAGTTTATTGATTCCCTGCTAATATTTGTATAAGTGTAAATGATGTTGTTGTTCATTGAGTTCCTAGAAAATGAATGGTTTTTAAAAAATGAGATGTTGTTAAGTTTGATTTTTGAGTAAAAGACAAAAAAGTATGAGTAAACACTGATTCAGCATTTACTACTATAATTTGAGATTGACATCATGATAGCGAAGTAGTTAGATTTTTAGAAGCAAATAAAAAGTGACTTTATGCATGAATAGAAAAAGCAGTAGCTTGAAATACAATCTGAGATATATCTTATGCTATTCAAGAAGCTGTAGAATCTGAATGATTTCATATAGTTAAAGACTTAACTTGACATTGAATTTGAAAAAAACTACATGAAAAACCTTATGTTTACAATTATTGAAAACCATGAACTTGACCAAAAATTAAAAAATGAATGACTCTAGCAATAGAACCAATTATTTGATTTAGTACTTGAAAAGTAATTGATAAATGAGATTTTGAAATATATATGGAAGATTGATGACTTTGAAGTCAATTTGAACATACCATTCTAATAACTGATTGAGAACCTGAAATAATCATATAAAATATGCTTTTAAAAGATGCACATAATAAATTTCTTGAAAACCTTGAGATAAGTAAAAACAAATCCAAAAAAACAGTAGAGCAATATAGAAGACATTTAAGTAAATTTGAAGATTTTTTGATTGAAGAAAAATATGATCTTCTAGAATTTGAGACACAAAATATAGACCTAGATTTAACAGATAAATTTAGGTATTTTTTGCATTCTAAATGAAAAAATAAAATATCTATAAAAACAGTAAATGCTTATATGATAACTATAAGAAGTTTCTTAAAATTTGCAGAAAAAAAGTGAATAAAAGCAATTTCACCAACTTCGATAGATCTAATAAAATCAGAACCTAGAATGGTAGAATTTCTAACAGAAGAAGAATTAAAAAGATTATTTGAACAACCAAAACAAAGTACTATTATTTGAACAAGAGACATTGCAATAATGGAATGTATTTACTCAACATGACTTAGAATTTCAGAGTTAACAGCCTTAAATAAAACAGATATAGATTTAGAAAGAATGGAATTTGCAGTAAGATGAAAGTGAAAAAAAGTAAGAGTAGTTTATTTAACACAAAAATCTGTTGATTTAATAAAAAATTATATAGAAAAAAGAAATGATAACTTCCCTGCCCTTTTCATAAGGCACAATATAAACAAAGATAATATAAAAGATTTTAATAATGAAGACTTGAGACTAAAAAGATTTTTTATAACAAATATGATAAAGAAGTATTGAATAAAAGCAAATATTTTGAAAGATATTTCAGCTCATACTCTAAGACATTCTTTTGCTACTACATTACTAAATGCTTGAGCAGATTTAAGAAGCATACAAGAAATGCTTTGACATTCAAGTATTTCAACAACTCAAGTTTATACACATGTTACAAATGCTAAATTAAAAGAGATTCATAATAAGTTTATGAAATAAAGAACTGATTTTAAAAAATCAGTTCTTTATTAGTTAATAGGATTACAAGAAAAATCACGAAAATTTTTATATCACACATCGCAAGTTAGATCAATAGAAATTTCTTGTATACTATATAAAATACTTCAATTTTCACATTTGAATTGTTGTTTAAGTTTAGATTTTCAACCATCTATTTTATAATATTCTTTTGTTGTAATATCTATAGTTTCGTTTTTATTAATTTTTGGAACATTATAAAGATGTCAATCAATATTTATAATAGTATTTTCACAATAATCACTATAATTATTTTTTATACATTTATTATACCAAGAATCTGATTTATAATATCAAGTATCACAATATAAAGTTTTGCTAACTATTGAATCATAAGCAGAATAACTATAAATTTGTCATTCTTTACAATAGAAACTCATACTATATTTAGTTTTTCAATTATCAACATTATAATATTCTTCTGTTATTATATCATCAGCAGATAATCAGTTTTTAAGATTATTTATACTGTATTTATGTCAGTTTATATACATTGTTGTACTAGAGCAATCTTTATTTAAACAACTTCAATCTAATAAACAATCAAAATCGTCGATTTTATCAATTTTTTCAACAATATAATCAACATAAGATCTTAATTTTTCACTAGATGATTTAATTTTAATTTCTTTTAGTTTAGATATAAAAATATCTCTATAATTTTCTCATTTAATAGAAATAATAACTTCTAACTTTTGGACTATAACATCAAGTTTAACTTTTTCTGTATTATTCAACTCATAAGGATCTGGAGCTGCCATTAATGCAAAAGAGTTAGAAATAAAGAAAAAATTAATTAGCAATAAAGTAATAAATAGTATAAACTTTTTCATATAGAAATTTAAATAAATAAAATATAATTAACTTTTAAATTATATTATTAAATTGTAAGAGAATTGTAAGAAAATCAAAATTTTTTTCTTATTTAATTTAGATAGATGGTAATATTTCATAATTATTAATACTTTTATTTGCAATAAGATGAACATAAAAAAAGTAAGAGTGGTTTTACTTAATAAAAAATTACAGAGGCAAAAGGTAGCTTCAATGCTTTATTTATAAGGCATAAAATTACTTAACCACTATGGACTAGAAGTCCATAGGTTAGAGGTATGGACTGAAAGTCCCCTATTCTAAAATGAAATTATCAGTATCAAAGTTTGATGGATTTCTATGATGTTCTAAATACTCATTTATTAAGTCTTCTGATACAACTCAAGTACTCCATACTCAGTATCATATAGCCCAAAAATGTCTTCACCAATACCTTTTTCATATCTCTGGAAATTCCTCTTGTATTTTTCTTGATGTTCTTCATTTTATCTTCTTTACTAATTCGCTTATACTTATTTTCGGCTCATATTCTATATGTATGTGTATATGATCTTTACTTACTACTCATTTTATTATTCTTACATCTTCACTATCACATATTTGCTTTATTAGTTCTTTTACTCTTATTTGGACTCATCATTTTAACACGCTATATCTATACTTTGTTACAAATACTATATGGGCTGTTAAATTGGATATTGTATGATTATTTATTCTTGTATTCATTCTTTTCTTTTCTAATATTTTAAAGTCTGCTTTTATTTTATCAAAAAATTCTTATTTTTCAACTTTGTTGAGTTTTAAAAAACTAAAGACCTTGCACTAAAGTGCATAGTTTTTACTAGCGTTTTGGAAATAAAAATAGTATAAAATATTTTGATTATAAAAAACTAAGACTAACAAGGTTTTCATAAAAAATATAAATAAAAAAATATTGAATAAAAGATAAATGATAAATAATATAAATAAAAGCACCTAAGGTGCTTTTATTTATATTATTTTGGTATACAAGATCAATCTATAAGATTATGAGTTGGTAGACAAGAATTAATAGTTTCATTTCAATTTCTAGTAGTTGATCAATTATTACAAGAAAAAGATTGTTGGTAATACATTATTCAATTTACATTATAACTATATAGCACAGTGGTAGTGTCTCAAGAATTCATCATAGGAATATTATATGAATGTCAATTAACATTTTCTGAATGTGCTCTACAACTAGCATTTTCCATTATTTTTTCACAGTTATTTCAATTTGCTGTTTTTTGAAATCAAGAATTACAAGTTAGAGAAACAAAAATCTCAGGAGAATTTGGAGTAATTGTAGTAGTTCAATTAGAACAGTAAAATGATTGTGAAAAACTTTTTACTCATCAGTAGACATTAACACTAATTGTTTGAGTAGTATATGTACCAGCATTAAATGCAGGAACATAATAAGAATGTTTTTCGTTAGTTCAAACTAGAAAAGATCAAACAGCTATACAATTATTAGCAGGTGGATTATATGGGTATGGAATATATCTAGGTTCATTATAATAATAATTAGTATTGTTATAATAACAGTAACTTCAATTCCAAACATATCAGTAACTACAAGTAGTATAAGCTGAATCCTCTACAAGCGTTCAATTAGAACAAAGGTAAGTTACGTAACGATAACCGTTTCATATATTAAATGATACTTGTCTTTTGCTTCCGTTAGATAAGTAATCAACATAAGCACTATAATTATTGTAGTATTTATAAGCTCACTGACAGTTATTATAATTATAATTGTTATTATAATTATATCAATTATAATAACAAGATCTTCAACTTAAATAATAATTAGAGTTACAATTTGTAGAAACGTATTCTTCAGATCAATAAGCTGTAAATACTCAATTATCACAAGAAAAAGTCTGTCTATAAGTATCATATCAATTGGATATATTATATGTAGTAGTTCTAGTATAATCGTATCAAGAACTTAGAGCAGACAAGTAATAAGTATGACCATTAACAATTTGAGATGTGCTATCACAACTTCTATTTACGTTATAATAAGAAACACAACTTCTTCAAGAAAGATAATATCAACTAGTACAACTTGTAGAAACATATTGTTCATATCAAACATTATTTATTACTCAATTTGAACAAGTAAATGTTTGTCTATAAACATCATATCAATTAGGAATAGAAAGAGAAATTGATATTGTTGAGTTTTCTCAATTATACATTGAAGATAAACTATAAGAATGTGTTCAAACATACTTAGTAGTAGAAGAACAACCAGGATAATTATTATCTATACCTCAAAATATATTAAAAATATCAAGAGACTTATTAAGTGATTCAATAACATAATTTATATATGTTATTATTTTATCATCAGTTGTTCTATTTTTTAGATCCGTCAACTTAGATATATATATTGACCTATAGTATTCTCATCTACTAGAAATGCTATTTTCCAATTTTTGAATTACAATGTCTAATTTATACTTTTCTGTAGTATTTAAATCATAGGCAAAACTAGCAGAAATTGAAAGAAAACTAGCTAGAAAAAAAGCTACAATTTTTATAAAAGTTTTCATACCAATAAAATTTAAAAAATAAAAACTTAAATTAACAAAATTGATTATATATAATTATTTTGAAATGTAAAGTTTATTTTTTAAATTTTATTTTTCCATTCATTTATTTTATTTAAAGCCTCTAATGGAGTTAAATCATTTAAATCAAGATTTTTAATTTCTTGTTCTATTTTTGATTCTTCTTTTATTATTTTGATTTCAGGTTCAATTCAAAAATTTCATAATATTAGTTGATTTGTTCAGTTATTTTTGTGTTCACTTTCTAGTTTGCTTAGCATTAATTTTGCTTCTTTTATTATATTATTGTTTAATCAAGCTATTTTTGCAACTTCTATTCAAAAAGATTTTTTTATTCATCAAGGAATTATTTTTCTAAGAAATACTAAGTTCTCCTCATTTTCTCAAACTGCAACTGAGAAATTTTTAACTCATTTTAGAGATTTAGAATCATCAATTAGTTCGTGATAATGTGTAGCAAAAAGAGTTTTAGCTTTTATATTATCATGATTTTCTTTTAAAATTGCCCAAGCTAAACTCATTCAATCATAAGTTGAAGTTCATCTTCATATTTCATCAATTATTACGAAACTTTTACTTGTAGAATTATTTAAAATATTTGCTACTTCCTGCATTTCAACCATAAAAGTAGATTGTCAAAGATAAAGATTATCGCTAGATCAAACTCTTGAAAATAATTTATCAGTCAAAGGAATTGTGGAGCTATTAGCTGGAACGAAACTTCAAATATGAGCAAGTAAAATTATCAAAGCATTTTGTCTTAAATATGTAGATTTTCATCACATATTTGGTCAAGTAATTATATTTACAAAGTTGTTTTTTGTTAAAGTTAATTCATTACTAATAAAACTTCTTTCTATTTTTTCTATAACTGGATGTCTTCATCAAGTTATTTCTAAATCATAATTATTTATTATTTTAGGCTTAGAATAATTATTTTCGTAAGCTACAAAAGACAAACTAGTTATAAAATCTATAAAAGCTGTTTTTTCTGAATTTTTTTTTATTTCACTGAAATTATTTAAAATTTCAGTTCTAATATCTAAAAATAAATCATATTCTTTACTTGATAATTTAGCTTCTCATTCAAAGAACTTAGTAGCAAATTCGTTTAATTCTTTTGTTAAATATTTTGATGAGGTTAAATTTGATTGTTTAAGTATAAAATAATCTGGAACCATAGAAATTTTACTTTTTTGAACTTCAATAAAATAACCTGTCAAATTAGTGTATTTGATTTTTAAAGTTAATATTCAAGTAACTTCAATAAGATGATTTTGGTAATCAGCAAGCCATTCTTTTGAATTTTCTATAATATTTCTAATTTCATCAACTTCACTATTGTATCAAGTTTTTATGATATTTCAGGAATTTAGAAAATTTTCTGGCTCATCTTTTATTGAAGTTTCAAGTAGATTTATTAGATTTTTAATGTGTTGCATAGGAAATTTATTTTTAAAATTGTAATTTTATTATATGAAAGTAAATGAAAATTGCAAAAAAGATATACAAATTAATTTGTATATCTTTAGTTTATTTGATAATCATTTAAATTATATCATAACTTTTAAAATTTCTTTCTTCTAAATCTTTTTTTAATTTTGTTAATTTATCTTCTAATATTTGTTCTATTTTTCAGTCTAATATTATATTATTTCAATATTTTTTGTCAGATTTCTTAGCTATAAATAAAGGTATTATAACATTTATTACTCAACAAAACACTATTCATCTAACTGTTAAATTTCATATATTATATCTGAATTTTTTATATGGGAACCTTAAATCTATAAGAGTATGATTTTTATGTTTTAATAATTCTATAAAATTAGCTAATAAATTTTCAAAATTAAATTCTTTTAAAAACATAATTTCAAAGCTTTTTGTTATATATATTTTCATATTATATTTTAGATCCTATTAAATTAATACTTTCTTCAAGAGATTTTATTTTAGAAGATATATTATTTAAATATTTTTTTTCATCATCATTAAATTCTTCAAATTCTATTTTAGAAGTTCAAAAAGATAATAAATGTGTTAATAATTCATTTACATCTATAAAATTAGTCTTCATTAATTTAATTTTATCATCATTCAATGTAATTGTTGCCATATTTTTCTAAAATTATTTTTTAATATTATGATTTTATTATACTAAAATACATGAAAATTGCAAAAAAGATATACAAATTAATTATTTCTCTAGTTTTATGTATTCCAAGTCTTGATTTTTTTCTATATTGGGTTTTTGTTTTCATAGTCCTTATTATAATCAACTAATTTATTAGTCAACTACTCTAGACCCTAATTATTTACAAAAACAAAAAAATATTACGATTGCAATATTTTTTAGCTAATTAAAGCCTTGTTCAAAAAATTACTTAAAGGAAATAAAGCTTTAGCATATTTTATAAGTTCTGCTTCTAAATCTTTTGATAAAAGTTCTTCATTGGTAATACTTTTATTAACAACCCAATCTTTTAGAAGAATGTATTCAATAAGCTCAAAATCTTTGTCAAATCAAGCTGGAATTCTTTTTAGTGAACCATGGAAAGAATGAATTTTGTTAAAATATTTTTTAAAGTCTTTGTTGTTTATAATGTTTTTAAATTCATCTTTATTTTGATAAATATATTTTCTTATTCTGTAAGAATTTTGTGTTGTTGGCATAAAAATTCATCCTCAAAAAAAGCTATTTCAAGACTCTATATGTAAATAATATCATGAAAAAATTGATTTTCTTCATCATTTTGCTATATTAATTCACAAATTAGTTTTGTAAGGGTTTTTATTTGCAGAAAATCTAGCATCTCTATTAATACGAAAAATGCAATTTTTTGCATTTAAAAATTCTATTTCTTGGTCAAAGCTAGAAATATTTTTTATTAAACTATCTCAAAAAATTTCAAAATAATTTTTAATTTCCTGATACAGTTGCCTATTTTCTTCAAAATAAGCTTTATTATTATTTTCAAATAATCATTCTAAAAATGGTATTATTTTTGGGTGTAGCATAATTGAAAAAATTATTACTTAAGATAAAATTGTTTTAAAAAAATTTTAAGTAAATTTTCATAAGATAATATTTTCTATTTTTTTCTTAAAAAAAATAGCATCACTTAACCTTAATTCTAAACTATATAAAAGCAACTGATGATTTGCCATTACACACAATTCATATTCATAAGCATACTCTTGTTCTTCTGGTTGTAATGTCTTTTCTAAGTTAATTATATAATCAGATTTTAAAGAAATAATTAATTTAACCTCTTCTATCTTTTGCCTAAGAGAAATTATTGATTTTTCACTTCAAGATAAAAGCGATTCAAGAATATTCTCGTTACTAAGTCACTCCATTTTCCATAAATATGAATTAAATTTTAAAAGTAATATAAAAGTAACTAGTAATTTTGTCAAAATTAAAAAATAAAAAAGTTACTTTACAAAAACAATATTTTTTCTAAAATAAATTTATATTTACTTTTTAAAATACGATTTTATGACTGTAGTTACAAGATTTGCACCAAGTCCTACTTGATCTTTACATATTTGAAGCTTAAGAACAGTACTTTATAATTATCTTTTTGCTAAACAAAAATGATGAAAATTTATGCTTAGAATAGAGGATACTGATAGAAATAGACTTGTAGAATGAAGTGTTGAAAATCTCATTAATATACTGAATAATATGTGATTATCTCCAGATGAAGGACCAAATAAACATTGAAATTATTGACCTTATTTTCAAAGTGAAAGATTAGAAATTTATAATAAATACATAAAAGAATTAATAGAAAAAGATAAAGCCTATTATTGTTTTTGTAGTAGTGAAAGATTAGAAAAATTAAGAGAAGAACAAGCTTCTGTTTGATTGCCAACAAAATATGATAAGGCTTGTAGATATTTGTCAAAAGAAGAAATAGAAGAGAAATTAAAAGCTTGACTTCAATATACTATTAGATTAAAAGTCCCTGAAAATGAAGAAGTTGTCTTTGAAGATGTTATAAAATGAAAAATAACAGTAAATAGCAAAGATATTGATGAGCAAATATTACTCAAAACTGATTGATTCCCTACTTATCATCTTGCAAATGTAGTTGATGATCATTTAATGGAAATAACTCATGTTATTAGATGAGATGAATGGACTCCTTCAACTCCAAAACATATTCTTTTGTATAAAGCTTTTGATTGGCAAGCACCAGTTTTTGCACATATTCCATTACTACTTTGAAATAATAAAAAGAAATTAAGTAAAAGAACTTGAGATGTTTCAGTTGAAAGTTATTTAGAAAAATGATATTTAGTAGAAGCTATTTTGAACTATATTGCTCTACTTTGATGGAATCCAAAAACAACTCAGGAGTTTTTCACTATAGATGAGTTAATAGAAAAGTTTGATTTAAATGCTGTTCACAAAGCTTGAGCAATTTTTGATGTTGAAAGACTGAATTTTTTCAATTCTCATTATATCAAAAATATGGAAATAGAAGAATTATATTCTAAACTTATAGAATATTTAAAACTTTATGATTTAGAATATTTAGAAAAATTAGTATTAAAGACTAAAGAATACAACTTAAAAGTATTAACAGAGCTAAAAACTAGAATTAGATACTTTTGAGAGTTTAGAGAGTTATCAAAAATATTTTATCAAAAAATATCAACTCCTGAAAATGAAATGCTTTTAAATGAAAAAATGAAAATTCTAGATTTAGAAATGGTAAAAAAAGCTTTAAATATCGGACTAGAAATTTTAGAAAATGAAGAAAATAACTTAGAAGATTTTGAAAATATCAAGAATTTATTTATAGAGAAAATTAATCTTGCTTGATTAAAAAACGGTCAAGTTCTTTGGCCAATTAGATGTGCTTTGAGCTGAGAAATGTTCTCTCCTTGAGCTTTGGAGCTTATTTACATATTATGAAGAGAAAAATCAATAAAAAGAATAAATAAAACTTTAGAAAATATATAATAAAATCCCCCTATCCTCCCTAAAGGATACACCTACGGATAAACCTTTCCACCAAGTGGAGAAAGAAATAATACAAATTTAATAAAAATATGTCTATTTGGCAAACCAAAGAATGGTGAGAAATGCTTATAAAAAGCAACCAATCAATAAAAGTAATTTCATTTAAACACAATGAAATAGATGTTTTTGTAGAAAAAAGAAAAGTTGCAATGTGAGAATATGGGCTTTTTGTTTTAGGTTTTGAGGGGAAAATTAATAAAAATTTAGAAAAAAAATTAATTAGTATTTGCAAAGAAGAAAAAGCTTTGTTTATACAAATAGAAACTCTAGATTATCAAAATGTAATTTTAGATGAAAATGAAGAAAAAGAAAAAGTAGAATATTTAAAAAAATGATATTACAAAAAATTCATAACTCCATATACAGCAGTAATAGATTTAGAACAAACAGAAGAGGAAATATTAAAGGAAATGAAACCAAAATGAAGATACAACATAAAATTAGCAGAAAAAAAATGAGTAGAAGTTAGAATAGCAGAAAAAACAGATGAAAATATTAAAAAATTCTATGAATTAATGAGAGAAACTACCCTAAGAGATAAATTCAATTGAAATACTTTTGAGTATTATAAAATATTTCTGGAAAAAATAAAAAGTTCAAAGCTTTTACTTACTTATTTTAATGACAAAGTAATTGCTTGATGAATTTTTACATTTGATTCTAATATTTCTATTTACTATTATTGAGCAAGTTCTTGAAACTCAGAATACAGAAATATTATGTCACCTTACCTTCTCCAATGGGAAGCCATAAAATATGCAAAAAGTATTTGAAGTAAAATATATGATTTTTTATGAATAGCTTCACCTTGAGAAATAAATAGTCCTTTAGAATGAGTTACAGATTTTAAGCTAAAATTCACAAAATGAATTGTAAATGTATCTGATAGTTATATTTATGTAAACAAAAAGTTAAAATATAATTTAATTGAATTACTAAAAAAAATAAAGAAAAAAGTTAAATAAAAAGTTAAAATATATTATTAAATTAAAAAAATAATTTGACAATATATTTTTTTATTTATAATAATTTTTTTAAAATATTTTAATAGATTTATGAATTTATTAGTGACAGTTTGAGATAAAAATTTAGAAGCTTTGGTTTGAATTAGGATAAAAGATGCTATATGAAATAATTTATATAATTTTGCTAGTGCGATCATAAGTATACTAGTGAATGTATGATGAAATAGCGATATATTAGAACAATTTTGTTACTATAATGGTAGACTTTATTCTTGAATTAACAGTCTAGCAATAAGTGAGAAGTTTCTTTTGTTTATAAAAGAAAATAGAGTGATAATAGAAGATTTATTAGAAAGTAAAAAATAAGTTGTAATAAAAATTACAACTTATTTTTTATACTAACTTGGCAAATTCTAATCTCTCAAAACCTTTCAAATATCAAATATACTTAAGATAATAAAGTTTTTCTTTTTCTGTTATTATTTTAGAATTTGCTATTTTATCTAAAACAGAACTTTCAACTGTTATTTTACTTTTTTTCATATTTTCATATTATTGTAAATATTTATATAAAATAAGTTAGGCAAATTAAAAAGTAACTTAATATTTTTTCTTTACCTTAAATATATTAAAACATAAATACTTATATTTGTCAAATAATATAATTTTAAAATGTCAATAATAATTTGAATAGATCCTTGAACTACTACAATTTGATTTAGTATAATACAAAAAATATCTAATTCTTACGAAATAATAGATTATTGAGTTTTTAAAACAACTCCAAAAATGGATCTAAAAATAAAACTTCTAGAAATATGAATAGACACAAAATCATTGATGGAAAAGTATAATCCTGATTTGGTAGTTATAGAAAAGCTTTTCTGGTGAGCAAATATCAAGACTTGAATTGATGTTTCTCATGCAAGATGAGTTATAATTTATGAAGTTATTAAAAAAAATATCAAGATACTAGAATACACTCCTCTTCAAGTTAAAAAAGCAATTACTTGAAACGGAAGTGCAAATAAATTACAACTTCAAAATGCTATTAAAATACTTTTTAGGCTTGATAAAATACCAACTCCTGATGATGCTGCTGATGCTATTTGACTTGCTTATATGTGATGATTAAATTTTGGAAGTGTTAAGGATAATTTAATTTAATAATGGATAAAAAAGTACATTATGTACTTTTTTTATTTTCTTCTTGAATTTAAAAAAAAAACAAATAATATACTCAAGCCAAAATACATATTAGATGATGAATAGATAAAGGGCAACTTATAGTTGTCCAAGCTCTTTTTCGTTTATTATCTAGAGTGTGTTTTGGCGAACATTTTAGGACTTATAAGTTGCCCTTTTTTGTTTGCTAAAACACTCTCTATTAAAAAAATAATTATATTGGTAATTATATACTACATATTTAAACTTTTTCCATACAAATATTTGTAAAAAAAGAATAAGTATGTTAAGGTTATAATGTATTTATAATTTAAAAAATTAATTTATGAAAAATAAAAAAGGCTTCACTCTGGTAGAATTAATCGTAGTTATATCAATAATAGCAATACTATGAACAATATGATTTTTAGCATACCAATGATATAGTATTAATGCCCGTGACTGAACAAGAACAAGTGATATATCAAGTATAAAAACAAGCCTAGAACTATATAGAGAAAAAACAGGACTGTTTCCAGAACCAACATCCCCAACATCAATAACATACCTATGATGACTAGCTCGGCAACAATGAACAGTATGAGACCAAACTGTTAAACAATTATGAATTATAAACAAATCCCCAAAAGACCCACTA
>Ga0172373_10001760_pt1 | contig 34518 bp, 32 predicted proteins | sample Lak10m_2_FD_114546 | JGI IMG/M metagenome (GOLD analysis project Ga0172373, IMG submission 114546) | Freshwater microbial communities from Kabuno Bay, South-Kivu, Congo - kab_092012_10m | ecosystem: Environmental > Aquatic > Freshwater > Lake | place: Democratic Republic of the Congo...
GCCGCCTGGCAACTCCCCTTGGTCATCACCGCCTGCCCCAAGGTCATGGCCGTTACGAGATTGGGCGAAATATAAGTCCCATCGGGATCAAGAAGTGGATCGAGATTCTTGCAGCGCAGATGTATGGGCTGCGTAAGGAGTGTCACGAGATTACATGCCGTTAGCTGTGCAAGCCGGCGACGATCGTTGAATACACGACGCAAGCAGATGAGCGTTCCGTCCTCGAAGTAGCCTGTACGTTGAACATCATCGTGAAACAGGCTTCGCGCCTGGGCATCGCAGACCTCTTGCTCCGGAGGTGACAGTTGATCTAAGCGCAAGATCGTGACCCTAAAATCGTCTTCGGGTTCGACCTCAAAGGCACCGGATTTCCAATTACGCTCTCCCTCAGGTTTCACGACGCCGCCGGTAACTTCCGCTTTACATCGTGACTCTAGAGGCAATCGCTTGAGGAACTCCTGCTTTTTCACATCGCGCTTATCGGCCTGCTGCCGAGCCCCGTCGGCCAACGCTGGCTGTCCAAGCATGCCCAACACGACCGCGGCCGAGGCGAACGCAATGAGGCGGCTGACCTGGCCCATCAGAGTAACGACGTAATAATCCACATACCCTTTAGACTGCCTAGAAATCTGACACAAATCAAGTGGAGTTTCCCCCATTAGCCCATCAATCTGCTGCGCTCAGCCGAGACCACGCCTTTAAGCTCCCTGAGCATCGTGAGCACTCGTTTCAGTTGCGCACCATCGCTCACCTGTAGACTTAACACAAGTGTTAACAGGTCAGTCCTTGGAAACGAATCCAGCTTGGTAAGTTGAATTTTCTCTCGGGCTAATACCTCGGCAATATCCCGGTTTAGCGTGCCGCTCGGCGTCGCTACAATCGTGGCATCAACGAGATAGCCGCCATCAGAGGCCCCATCAGGAGCGACATCCGAATTGCCCCATTCCGTTTCAATCACGCGCTCAGGGCTTCCTGCCATCATACGGGCCAAGGTTGGACACGACTCTCGATGCACACTAACACCCCGGCCACGCGTCACAAACCCCTTGATCACATCGGGGGGAGCGGGCTTACAGCAGCGCGCAAGAGCAGTCATGATCCGATCAACCCCCACAACCAGCACTCGCCCTTTTGTCGCACTCCGAGGCTTGACGAGTTTAGAGAGAATAAACTCCTCCGCTGAAATCTCAGACCGCTGGAGCTGCTCGACCCCGGAATTTAAAGCCTCAGCACTCCGATCATTGGCAAGGTCGAGGGCATGGAACCAGGTCCTCACCTTCTGCCGCGCTCGCGGGCTCTTGAGATAACCAGCGTCCGGATTCATCCAGTCTCGACTCGGCCCCCCCTGCTTCACCGTCATTAATTCAACGGTCTCGCCTGTCTTTACCACAGTCGTGAGCGATACCATCTGCCCGTTAATCTTTGCCCCACGACATCGATGACCAATCTCTGTATGCAAGTGATAGGCAAAATCTAACGGAGTAGCACCACACGGTAACTCAATAATTCGAGCCTTCGGAGTCAGGGCATAGACCCGATCGTGCGTGAGTTGAACCGGCGCACTCGACCCAAGGCCCCAGTCAAGCATCTGGCGCAGCCAACTGATTCGAGACTCATAATTCTCAGAGGTTGCCCGGCCCATTGCTGGCTCTTTATAACGCCAATGCGCTGCAATGCCCAACTCAGCGCGATGATGCATGTCTCGCGTTCGAATCTGTACTTCGAAGGGCCGCTGCGCCTCATCACGCAAGACAGAATGGAGAGACTGATATCCGTTTGCTTTAGGGCGTGTAATGTAGTCATCAAACTCTGAATCCATCGGGGTCCAGTGGTCATGCAGAATACCGAGCACGGTATAACACTGCGCCTCAGTGTCGACGAGAATTCGGAATGCGCGAATGTCCATGAGTTGATCAAATGACAAGCCCTTGGATCGCATCTTGTTATGAATACTAAAAAGATGCTTTGGGCGGCCTGTAACCTCACCGACGATACCCACCTCATGCATCAATGCCTCTAACCGACCCGTCGTCGTGACCACAAAGGCTTCACGCTCTTGGCGTGTCTGATCGAGTTGCCTGGCGATTGCATGGTAGGCCCCCGGTTCAGTCATGCGAAACGCCAGATCCTCCATAGCCCACTTGAGTTGCCAGATCCCGAGCCGGTTCGCAAGCGGTGCCTGTACCCGAAGGGTCTCTTCGCCGAGGCGCATGCCTTCGGCGATCCACTCGGGATCAGCCGTTTTGATGGCCCGCGCGGTCTCTTCCAACCGCGCAAGGTGCAAAGCGAGCGCGATCACAACGACCCGAATATCATCGGCGAGTGCCAGCAACATTCGCCGCAGCGTTTCGATCTGGGCTGGCGTATCCTCAGGCCCGCGTGAGACCTGACCACCGAGTTGAGACAGGCGATGTAATGACCCGAGAATCGCCGCAACATCGGAGCCCCATTGCCTGCGCGCAGCCTCCATCGCCCGTGCACTACCATCGAACTCCCAGGAGCGCCCCGCCGCCATCCGGGCCGTCTCGTCAAGCCCAAGCGCTTCGAGTAACTCTACCGCTCGGGCGGCACGCTGCTGGGGCCCCTGCACTGGCCCGGCGCTAAGCGGTGAACTGGGTCTCCACTAGACCGCAGAGTAAATGGCCCAAGATCAGATGCCCCTCTTGAATCTGTGGCGTGTGAGTCGCGGGCACATTTAAGACAACATCGGCAAGAGACCCCATCTCTCGAGGTTCTAGGCCGGTAAAAGCAATTGTCGCAATCTCCCGGGCTTTAGCGGCACGCATCGCCGCCAAGATATTGTTACTGCGACCCGAGGTCGATAAGACAATCAAGACATCACCCCTGTGCCCAAGGGCCTCTACCTGACGAGAGAAGACCTGATCGTAGCCATAATCGTTTCCAATCGCCGTTAATGCCGATGTGTCCGTACTCAGCGCAATAGACGGCAGAGGCTTTCGCTCCTTCAGGAAACGGCCCACCATCTCGGCTGAAAAATGCTGTGCCTCCGCAGCACTCCCGCCGTTACCTGCAAACATCAGTTTCCCCCCAGACTTCAAGGAATTGACACAGCAGGATACCGCCCCCATTAAGGCTAACTGCAGCGCCTCATCAGCCAGGCACCGCTCAACCATCTGTCGAGAGGCCTCAAGAGACTTCTGAATCTCTTTTTGCATCATGCGGCCTCTTCACGAACCGCCTTCTTACGCTCGTGCTCTTTTAAATAACGTTTACGTAAGCGAATACTCTTGGGAGTGATCTCCACCAGTTCATCATCCGAGATAAACTCAACGGCCTTCTCAAGGGTGAGCTCGATTGGCGTTGTTAAATCGATGTGTTCATCCTTTCCTGATGCGCGCACATTCGTGAGCTTCTTCTCTTTTACTGGATTGACGACGAGATCGTTTTCTCGGCTATGAATTCCAATAATCATCCCCTCGTAGAGCACATCACCCGGTTTCACAAACATACGACCACGTTCCTGCAACTTCCATAACGCATAAGCCACCGCACTACCATCGTCTTGGGAAATCAGCACCCCATTACGACGATCGGCCATCTCGCCCTTGTAAGGCCCATAGTCGTCAAAAATATGGCTCATCAAACCTGTACCACGTGTCATCGTAAGGAACTCGCCCTGAAAACCAATCAGCCCACGCGCAGGAATTCGATACTCGAGCCGCACGCGCCCCTTCGAGTCGGACACCATATCGAGCAGCTCTCCCTTTCGAAGGCCAAGGTTTTCCATCACGGGACCTTGATGATCCTGCTCAACATCGACCGTCAGCATCTCATAGGGCTCGAGCCGCTCACCTTCTTGGCTTGTCTTAAAGACCACCCGCGGCCGAGATACGGCCAACTCATAACCTTCGCGTCGCATGTTCTCCAAGAGAATCGTGAGGTGGAGCTCGCCTCGACCTGAAACCACAAAAGTATCAGAGTCCGCACCGAAATCGACACGTAGGGCGACGTTGGCCTTCAACTCGCGCTCGAGACGCTCGCGAACCTGGCGGCTCGTCACATACTTACCCTCCCGGCCGGCAAGCGGTGATGCATTGACCATAAAGTTCATCGTTAGTGTAGGTTCATCAACCTGCAGCATCGTTAGCGGCTCAACATGATCGCTCTGGCAGACTGTTGTACCGATATTCAAATCTTCAATTCCATTGATCAGCACAATATCGCCCGCTAAGGCCTCCTGAACAACCTCTCGCTCGAGACCCTTGAACATTAGGATCTGATTAATTTTGGCTTTCTTGGGCGAGCCATCTTGACCATCTTGAATGATGACCTCCTGGAGTGGCTTCAATCGGCCACGCGTGATACGACCGATTCCAATCTTTCCGACATAGCTCGAGTAGTCAAGCGAACAGATCTGTAACTGGAGCGGCCCGTTTGGATCATCCTCTCGCTGGGGTACATACTTCAGAATCGCATCAAATAAGGGCCGCATATTGTCGCTGGTCTTCGTATGATCCATCGTTGCGAATCCATTAAGAGCCGATGCATAAACGACAGGAAAATCCAGCTGCTCTTCGGTCGCGCCAAGCTTGTCAAACAGATCGAACGTGGCACTGACCACCCAGTCAGGCCGGGCACCTGGCCGGTCAATCTTATTCACAACAACGATTGGCTTAAGACCTAACGCAAGCGCCTTGCGCGTCACAAACCGGGTCTGCGGCATAGGGCCTTCGACCGCATCCACTAGGAGTAATACGCCGTCGACCATCGACAAGACACGCTCAACCTCCCCACCGAAATCCGCATGTCCCGGCGTATCAACGATATTGATGTGTGTGCCCTCGTAATCCACGGCACAATTCTTTGCAAGAATCGTAATCCCACGCTCTTTCTCAAGATCATTGGAATCCATCACCCGCTCGGAAACCTGTTGATGTTTGGCGAAAGTGCCTGCCTGCTGCAGTAGTTTGTCGACCATTGTAGTCTTGCCGTGGTCAACGTGAGCAATGATTGCGATATTACGCAACGCGCGCATAAAAAACTCCCATTAGGATAGAACGCGAACCCGCTCTGGGTTCAGCATGTGATGCGACTCCACTCGTCCGGTGCCAAGGAACTCTCCGGTCTCCGCGTTGACGCGATAAACATCCGGCGTGAGCTCTTTCGAGACCATGACCGATTGCCCGTGTTGGAATTGCCTAACCTGTGCGGCGCCGAGAATAATCTGCGGCCAGTCACGAATTAGCCAATCCACTGGTTTTAAAAAGGATAGTCGCTCCTCATCGCTTGCCCGCTCGAGTGAATCGAGCGAGACAATCCCGTCGTCCTCAATCTGGCCCACACCGATGCGTCGCAGGCCATAGAGGTGAGCAGGCAGCCCCAATGCCGAGCCGATATCCTCGGCCAGCGTTCGAATATAGGTACCTTTGCTACAGACCACACGAATGATCAGATTCGGCAGTACCACCTCTAGTAGATCGATCGCGTGTATCGTAATGGCACGCGCAGGCCGGTCGATCTCCACACCGGAACGCGCATAGTCATAGAGCGCTCGGCCATCCTTTTTCAGGGCTGAAAACATTGGCGGAATCTGAGTCTGTGGGCCCTGAAATCGCCTCAATACCAAGCGAATTTCGTCCTGGGATAGATCCGAGCGCACAGGCCTACGTGAGACGGTCTCTCCCTCACGATCACCGGTGGATGTCTTCTCTCCGAGCGCGATCTCCGCGATATATGTCTTATCCGCATCGAGACCCTCGGCAGCATATTTCGTTGACTCACCAAACATCAATGGCAAGAGCCCGCTCGCCATTGGATCGAGCGTTCCCCCGTGGCCCGCCTTGGTAGCCCTCAGAAGGTGCTTAACATGCCCAAGCACTCGACTCGATGATGGGCCGACCGGCTTATCGAGCAATAGCACACCATCGATCGAGCGCCGTTCTTGCCTCACCGCAGAAGTGGTGTGCGTCATTGCTTACCCGCTACGGCACGGTCGATTAATTCGCTCATTGCAATCGCTCGGGCCACTGTGTCATCCCGAACAAAATGTAACTCTGGCGTCTGATGAATCTTGAGCATCCGGCCCAACTTGGCACGGAGAAATCCTCGACATGCAGCGAGCCCATCGGCTGTTTTGCTAAGCTGATCGGGGTCGTCGGGTAGCACACTGTAATAGACCTTGGCATGAGCATAATCAGCAGTCACTTCAACATCAGTAATGGTGATCAGCCCAATACGAGGATCCTTCACCTCGAGACGAAGGAGTTCAGAGAGATCCCGCTGAATCTGATCGGCTACCCGATGTCCCCGCTCTGATGGTTTAGGAGAGTGTCCGCGCAATTTCTTGAATCTCGAAGACCTCGAGCTGATCACCCTCTTGAATGTCGTCGTAGTTCTTGAGTGTTAATCCGCACTCAAAACCCTCTTTGACTTCCTTGGCATCATCTTTAAACCGTTTTAGAGAATCGAGCTCACCTGTCCAGAGCACCACGTTGTCACGAAGTAAGCGGATCTGGGCAGAACGCCTAATCGCTCCCTCGAGAACCATACAACCCGCAATATTGCCAAGCCTCGAGACCTTGAAGACCTGGCGAATTTCAACAAGACCGATGGTGTTCTCACGACGCTCTGGGGCCAACATTCCCTGCATTGCACTCTTCACCTCATCAACAGCATCGTAAATAATGGTGTAGTAACGAAGGTCAACGCCGTTGCCCTCCGCCAACCGCTTGGCCTGTTGATCTGCCCGGACATTAAAGCCGATTACAACAGCCTTTGATGCGATCGCGAGGTTAATGTCGGATTCTGTGATCGCACCGACGGCCGCGTGAACAATATTCACCTTAACCTCTTCGTTAGAAAGCTTCTGCATCGCTGCGGCAAGTGCCTCTTGAGAACCTTGGACGTCACTCTTGATAATCAGAGAGAGTGTCTGGACACCTTCTCCCATATTCTCAAAAATATTTTCAAGCTTCGCGGCCTGCTGCTTGGCAAGACGAACATCTCGGAACTTGCCCTGTCGAAACAAGGCGATCTCGCGTGCCTTACGCTCATCGCCCAAGACCATCATCTCGTCGCCGGCCTGAGGAACCTCGGTCATTCCGAGAATCTCTACAGGAATCGATGGGCCTGCTGTCTCCACCGAACGTCCATTCTCGTCAATCATTGCACGGACCCGTCCGAATGCAGCCCCCGCAAGAATCACGTCGCCTTTTCTCAGAGTGCCCGACTGCACGAGCACGGTCGCGACAGGGCCACGGCCCTTGTCAATACGCGCCTCAACGACTAGGCCCTTCGCGAGGGCCTCCACCGGCGCTTTTAGCTCCAAAACCTCAGCCTGTAATAAAACGTTTTCAAGAAGGTCATCAATTCCCTGCCCGGTCTTGGCCGATACCGAAATAAATGGCGATTCGCCGCCATATTCCTCGGGAACCACTTCCTCTGCAACGAGTTCCGTCTTCACACGCTCTGGATTTGCCTCAGGCTTATCAATCTTGTTGATCGCAACAACAATCGGAACACCGGCGGCTTTCGCATGGGCGACAGCCTCCTTGGTCTGCGGCATGACGCCATCATCGGCTGCGACAACCAACACGACAATGTCGGTCGCATTCGCACCCCGCGCACGCATTGCAGTGAAGGCTTCATGGCCCGGTGTATCCAGGAACGTGATGACCCCACGCGGCGTCTCCACATGATAGGCGCCAATATGCTGTGTAATCCCACCCGCCTCGCCTGCTGCGACCTTGGCGCGTCGAATGTAATCAAGTAGCGATGTCTTACCATGATCCACGTGACCCATAATGGTGACGACCGGTGGCCGTCCGACGGCAACCGCCTGCGCTATTTTCTCCGCCTCGGTCTCCTCAAGAAGCGCTTCGGGATCATCCAGTTTGGCCGCAAAAGGTTTGTGACCCATTTCCGAGACGACAATCATTGCGGTCTCTTGGTCTAGGACCTGATTGATCGTGACCATCTGACCCATTTGCATGAACGTTTTCACAACCTCAGCCCCTTTGACCGACATCTTGTGAGCAAGGTCTGCTACCGAAATTGTTTCTGGAATGTAGACATCCCGAACCTGGGGCTCAGTCGGCTGAACGAAATTCGTAGCCTCTTGGGAAGCCTGCTTTGGCCGAGATCTCGGACCGCTTCGCCATCCTGCAGTACCGCCACTCGAATCACCCCGTGTCTTCAACGCCCGTTTCTTTGCTGCATCTTCTTGCCAGGTGGATGACAGCTTCGATGCCTTCAACTGCTTTTCTGTTTTTTTCTCTTTCGGCTTTTCCTCGTCACCCGCCTTCGCTGCAGGCTTATGCAAGGTCGTCGAACCCGTTTCCGCCGGCTTTTCGGGCTCTGGCGCCTTCGCCGTTGCCGCGAGTTTTCCGCTTCGCGCAGCAGTCATTAGCTTATTGATTGCCGCGACCTCATCTTCAACTGTGCGTCGCGCCTGAACCGACTTGGCGGCATCCTCGGCAGCAATACGGGCGCGCTCCTTGGCCTGGGCGGCCCGTTCTTTGTCGCCGGCGGTCGCAGAGGCCCCCTCCACTTCGGCAGCAAGCGCGGCCTCGCGGGCCTGCTCAACAGCCTGAGATTCGCGTTGACGCTCCCGCTCTAACTTCTCTTGCTTCTCCTTCAGTTCAGCTTCTTGTCGGGCAAGTAATTCGGACTGCCGACGGCTCTCCGCCTCACGTTGGGCAAACTCTTGCTCGGAGACGACCGGGGGCGGAGCCTCCGCCGACGCCGCCTCTTGTTCGGCGCCCTCGGCCGCATCGCGCTTAACAAACACACGCTTCTTGCGAACCTCAACCTGAATCGTCCGTGATTTCCCCGAGCCATCGGCCTGCTTGATCTCACTGGTCTGACGCTTGGTGATCGTAATTTTCTTACGGGGCGCCTCCTCACCACCATGCGCCTTTCGCAAGGCCGTCAGCAGTTGCTCCTTGTCGGACTCCGAGAGCCGATCATCCGCCGATTTCTTCGCAACGCCGGCAGCGCGTAGCTGCTCGAGAAGCGTCTCGACGGGGAGCTTTAATTCAGCAGCAAATTTTTCTACATTATCAGCGGCCATCAGTGGACCCTCCAGCCTCAGTCTCTTCCGAAGCAAACCAATGGGCACGGGCTTTCATAATGAGTTCGCGTGCGCGCTCCTCATCCATGGCCGCGATCTCCACGAGCTCATCCACCCCAAGGTCGGCGAGATCATCACGTGTAAAAATCTTCGCGTCTGCAAGCTTGACCGCCAAATCACGATCCATCCCCTCTAGATCGAGAAGGTCCTGGGCGGTTGTCTCCAGCTTCTCCTCCTGGGCAATCGCTGCCGTCAACAAGGAATTTCGCGCGCGATTTCTCAGCTCATTGACTGTATCCTCATCGAATGCTTCAATCTCCATCATCTCGCTTACCGGCACATAAGCAACCTCTTCGAGTGTTGAGAACCCCTCGTCAATCAAGATATCAGCAACTTCTCCGTCGACATCAAGCTTTTGCATAAAGACTTCTCGCAGCGAGTGCCGCTCGGTCTCTGACTTTTCTGCGGACTCATCGGCGGTCATGATGTTGATCTGCCAGCCCGTAAGCTCAGAGGCGAGTCGCACATTCTGCCCACCACGACCGATTGCAACGGCAAGCTCGGCCTCATCCACCACGACATCCATCGCATGACGTTCTTCATCCACAACGATTGATGAGACATTCGCAGGCGCCAGAGCGCCAATTACAAATTCCGCAGGATCCTCTGACCACAACACAATATCAACACGCTCACCGGCAAGCTCATGGGTAACGGCCTGAACGCGAGATCCGCGAACGCCGACGCAAGTCCCAATTGGATCGATCCGACGATCTGCGGTAAATACCGCAATCTTGGCCCGTACACCCGGATCTCGCGCAGCTGACTTAATGACCAACAGGCCCTGCTCGATCTCAGGAACTTCCATTTCGAAAAGCTTCATGATGAACTCAGGCGCTGTGCGCGAGAGCATGATCTGGGGGCCCCGCTGGGTACGCTCAACGCGCTGCATGAAGGCGCGTACGCGGTCGCCAGGACGCAGATTTTCCTTGGGAATCATCTGATCTCGGGGCAGTCGGGCCTCGATCTTTCCCGACTCCACCAAGACATCGCCACGCTCAAGACGCTTCACGGTGCCATTAATGATGACCTCACCACGCTCAAGAAAATCTTTCAGAATCTGCTCACGCTCTGCCTCTCGAATGCGCTGCAGGATCACCTGTTTGGCTGCCTGAGCGCCGATGCGACCGAACTCGATTGGCTCGAGCTCCTCCTCGATAAAATCTCCAATCTCAATATCCGAAATCTGTTTCTGTGCCTCAGTGAGAATGATCTGTAAGTCATGATCTTCTAACTCACCATCAGGAACGACCTGCCAACGCCGAAAACTCTCGTAATCACCGGTCTCGCGATCAATCGAGACGCGAACGTCAACCTCGTCGGTGAAACGCTTTTTTGTTGCAGACGCCAAAGCACTCTCAAGCGAGAGAAATACGATATCGCGCTCGACATTTTTCTCTCGGGCCAAAGCATCAGCAAGCATTAACAGTTCACGACTCATTTTTAGATCTCCCAAACGGATACTCCGGCACCAAACGTGCCCGCTCAACATCCTCAGACTGAAAACCGAGTTGCATCATCTCGCCAGCCTTGCCTTCGTACTCCAAAGACAACCCACCTTGCTCGTTGACCCGCAACACACCCTCAAAATTTCTTCGACCCTCTAGTGGCTGTCGAAGCCTTAACTTCACCATCGACCCTGAAAACCGCAGGTAATGTGCATGCTTGGTCAATGATCGATCCATTCCTGGAGATGACACCTCGAGCCGTTCAAAATCAAACCCCTCGACTGGCAACAAATGGACCAGCTGACGGGAGACCAATTCACAGTCATCGATTGTTACGAGTCTCTCCGTGCCCGCGCCTTCCTGGCCCATCGTCTCGTCCTGCTCCGGCTGACGATCACTTTGGATATCAATAAACACTCGCATGAGACCCCCGGGAGTGCGCTCTAAGTCAATCAACTCGAAGCCCAACTCCCGTGTTGCGTTGTCGATGACCTGCCAAAGATCCGCCATATCACTCGGCCCACCTTTGGTGTGCCCGCCTCAACATTGTGAAAATTTTTCAAAAAAAAATGGGCTTGATGAAGCCCATTTTTTCTAGTCGCTTTCGCCGTGTTTTTCTCATCCAAAGGACTGAGACCAATCCGACTCACGCGCTCTATGTCCTTGATTTTACTAGAAAGATCAGCACACAGCAATCGAGAAGGTTCCAGGCTAGGTCGAAGGAGGTTTACGCCCCTTAAACCCAGATCTCCCACCGGGTCTTGGCCCGCCTTGGCCGGGACCCCGAGATCCTTTAAAGCCCGGTCTACCGCCCGGCTTTCCCTGTCCAGCGGGCCGCTGTGGGGCAGACAAGGCACCTGTTGCGGGCTTCGCCGAGCCCCAGGACGTCTGTAGCGGGTTCGGCTTTTTGGGTCCGTTAGGACGCCGCTTCTGCGCCCCCCCGAGATGCGAGAGATGCGCATCAGGACCGGATGGCTGCCATTCATCATCTGGGTGCGGCTGATTGAGATCGTCATCATCCACCAGCGGGCGGTCTTGCGACTGTTGCCGCAAGACGCTACTCGGAGAACTCCACTCCTGAGCGGCGCGCGATCCGCGGCCGCCTCGGGGCTTTTTAAATGCTGAGGGAGTCCCTGACCCAGAGCCCCCAAGATGAGTCGGGGCCATGGTGTTGCCCGAGATCGGCTGGCGATTCTGCCCTCTCGCGCTGCCACGACGTTTATTTCCTGAACGGGGATCCCCACCCGACTGACGAAGCCCCACCGACTGGCAAAGCGTCAGGATCTCGGCCTCACCCAGATCCACCGACTGACCCCGCTTGAGATTTGATGGAAGCGCCGTCACCCCGTACCGAATACGAATCAGACGACTCACGGTTACGCCAACGGCTTCAAACAATCGGCGCACCTCCCGGTTACGACCCTCTGTGATCACAACCCGCACCCAATAGTTAGCACCTTCACCACCCGCATCCTCAATACGCTCAAACTTGGCAGCGCCATCATCGAGGGTTATTCCATCAAGCAGCTGCTGGCGAGACTCCGCAGTTAACTCACCCAATAGGCGGACTGCATATTCCCGCTCAACCTGAGACCTTGGATGCATTAAGCGATTCGCCAGGTCGCCCGATGTTGTAAAGAGTAACAACCCCTCGGTATTCATATCGAGCCGTCCCACCGCAATCCATCGGCCCACCTTTGCAGGAGGCAGCTTTTTGAACACGGTAACCCTGTGCTGTGGGTCGTCACGCGTGACAATCTCTCCCGCCGGCTTGTGATAAGCCAAGACACGGACCGGCGGAGGCGCAACACGAATTCGTATCGGCTTTCCATTCACCTTGACCTGATCGGTATGCAGAATTCTCTGACCGATATGGGCCGGGGTCCCGTTAACCGATACGCGGCCCGAAACAATCAACTCCTCCATCTCCCGCCGAGACCCCACCCCCGCATCCGCAAGTACTTTGTGAAGTTTTGGTGGGTCGTAATCCAGGCCTGACCGAGACGGGCCTCCGACGCGTGGCGTGAGCCCCTGCTGCGCGAAAAACGGGATAGGTTCGGCCTCTGCAGCCGATGCCCCATCAAGAGGATCGTCGATCGCATCGGCGTCCCTTTCAACAGGAGTGTCGAGAAGATCATCTTGGAGCACACGGTCTGGCTCACTCACGACGGGGTCTAACATCGGGTTCACGTGTTCACTCACGATGGCGCCTGCGCATTGTCCTCGTTGTCACTTTTGAAAGTGTTCGTCTCATCGCTCACGATGGAATCAGTCTGAGTAACAGGATCAGTCGGCTGTGAATCCGTCAGCCCCGGCAACAACGCTGCTGCGTTGTCACTCCAGTTCGCATCAAGAAGCGGAAGTTCCTCAAGCGAGCGTAATCCAAGGTCATCGAGAAAGTGTCGCGTTGTGGCATACAGCGCTGGCCGACCTGGGGCGTCCCGGTGACCAATGGCCTCAATCCAACTGCGATCCTCGAGCGACTTGATCACCTGCGTCGCGACTGCAACACCCCGAATGTCTTCGATATCCCCTCGGGTAACCGGTTGACGATAGGCAATGATCGCAAGAGTTTCCATCGTAGCCCGCGAATACCGCGGCGGTTTCTCGTTTTTTAACTTGTCGAGATACTCCCGCATTTCAGGCCGGGTTTGAAAACGCCAGCCCGATGCAAGGGGCACCAGCTCAACGCCGTGCCCAACCCACTCGCGCTGTAAATCCTCGAGCAAGAGGCGCACCGTATCCGCATCGATTTCATCATCAAACAGCCGCCGCAGCTCCGACACCGGCATTGGCTCGGTGTGTGCAAGCAGGGCAGCCTCAAGGACTTGTTTGGCTAGAGCCGTATTCATCATTTATCAGTGTGTTGGCGGAGAGAGGGGGATTCGAACCCCCGGTGGGCTATTAACCCACACACGCTTTCCAGGCGTGCGACTTAAACCACTCATCCATCTCTCCGCGAGAGGACGTCAAAGCCGCGGCCTGGAATCTTTTAGGCGAGGCGGGTCAAGCGGGGCCAGTGTAACAGACTCCCCGCACCCCAATTAGGTTGCCTGCTTTAACTGCTCAAGAATAGCTGGATTCTCCAGCGTGGAGGTATCCTGCGTGATTTCCTCTCCCTTCGCGAGCGTTCGAAGCAGGCGTCGCATAATTTTCCCCGACCTTGTTTTGGGTAGGTTGTCGCCAAAACGAATTTCCTTTGGCTTGGCGATCGGACCAATCTCCTTGCCCACCCAGTTTCGAAGGTCAGTCGCCATCTTCTTGGCGTCATCGCCTGAAGGCCGTGCCCCTTTCAGCACAACAAAGGCGACAATCGCCTCGCCCGTCGTGTCGTCGGGCCGTCCTACCACCGCCGCCTCCGCAACCAGGGAATTTGCGACAAGTGCCGATTCAATCTCCATGGTTCCCATCCGGTGGCCCGAGACGTTCAACACATCATCAATTCGCCCCATGATGGTGAAGTATCCGGTGTCTTTATCACGGATTGCTCCATCCCCGGCAAGATAAAGCCGGCCGCCTAACTCCTCAGGATAGTAGCTCTTTACAAATCGATCGGGATCGCCCCAAATTGTGCGAATCATGGAAGGCCACGGTTTTTTCACCACGAGAATTCCACCCTGCCCATTGGGAACATCATGACCCACTTCATCAACAATTGCGCACTGAATTCCAGGAAACGATAAGGTGCAGGAACCCGGCACGAGTGGAGTGGCGCCCGGCATTGGCGTGATCATATGGCCGCCGGTTTCTGTCTGCCAAAACGTATCCACAATGGGACATCGACCACCACCAATATTGTTGTAGTACCACATCCATGCCTCTGGATTAATCGGCTCGCCCACCGAGCCCAGTAGGCGCAAGGTTGAGAGGTTGTAGTGCTTTGGCGCTGCTGCGGGTGTTGCCTCTGCTGCCTTGATCAGCGAACGAATCGCTGTCGGCGCGGTGTAGAAAATGGAGACCTTGTGATCCTGAATCATCTTCCAGAAACGGCCCGCGTCAGGATACGTTGGTACCCCCTCAAACACAATCTCTGTTCCACCGCAGGCAAGCGGCCCATACGTGATGTAGGTGTGACCCGTGACCCAGCCAATATCTGCTGTGCACCAGAAAATATCCTGTGGCTGCAAATCAAATGAATACTTCATGGTCATGATTGCATGAAGTAAATACCCCCCCGTGGAATGCTGCACGCCCTTGGGTTTTCCGGTTGAGCCCGAGGTGTACAAAATAAACAGGGGGTGCTCTGCACCCACCCACTCGGGTTCGCAGACCTCGGATTGGCCCTTGGTCGCCTCATCCATATAAATGTCACGGCCCGATGTCATCGAGACCTTACCCCCGGTGCGGCGATAGACAATGACGTGCCGGACAGCCTCACAACCGCCAAGCCCAAAAGCCTCATCAACAGCGGGCTTTAACGGAATTGCTTTGCCACCACGGCACTGCTCATCGGCAGCGATAATCAGTGTTGCTCCGGCATCGACCACCCGTTCCTGCAGACTCTTTGCGGAGAAGCCACCGAAGACGACCGAGTGGATCACTCCAAGTCGAGCGCAGGCCTGCATCGCAACGACGCCCTCCACGGACATCGGCATGTAGATGAGTGCCCGATCGCCCTTCTTGTAGCCCATCGCCTTGATGGCATTGGCCAGGCGACAGACCTGCTGATGCAAGGCCTTGTACGTGACCTTCTGAACATCGCCGCCATCGGCTTCGAAAATTATCGCAATTTTGTCTCCGAGCCCTCTCTCGATCTGACGGTCGAGACAGTTGTAAGAGGCATTGAGTAGCCCATCTTCAAACCACTTATAAAACGGGGCATCGCTCTCGTCGAGTGTCTTTGTGAACGGCTTTTTCCAGCTGATTTCATCGCGGGCGTGTTTTGCCCAGAACTCTGCATAATCAGCAGACGCCTCATTGCACATCGCCTCATAAGCCGCCATGCTGCCCAGCCTCGCCTTTGCCGAGAATTCTTTCGGTGGCTGGAAAATGCGGTTCTCCTGCATTACCGATTCAATTGCCATACTGTCTGCTCCCTTTTGTTTTTTGACGGGTTAGAATTGTTGTGTTGCGATGCGGCATCAATCTCTCCGGCCTCTCTGGGCCGCTTAAAAACCCCTGACACCGCGCGCTGAGACTCGGGTTTTGTATTCCGCATAAAATCTACCGCAAATTTGGGAGTTACGCCATGACGGTCATCAAAGAAGAAGACTTTATCCAGAGCATCGCCGACGCCTTTCAGTTTATTAGTTACTACCACCCACTTGATTACATTCAGGCCCTCGGAGCAGCCTACGAACGCGAGCAGAGCCCCGCCGCCAAAGATGCGATGGCCCAAATCCTCACGAATAGCCGAATGAGTGCCGAGGGGAAACGCCCAATCTGTCAAGACACAGGGATTGCAACCGTTTTTTTGAAGGTTGGAATGCAGGTGCAGTGGAAATCCTCAAGGTCCGTGACGGATATGGTCAACGAGGGAGTACGTCAGGCCTATACATTTAAAGAGAACCTCCTTCGGGCATCGATTCAGTCAGACCCGGCTGGCCGTCGACCGAATACAAAAGACAACACGCCCGCCGTAATCCACTATGAAATCGTGGAGGGTGATCAGGTCGAAGTCATCTGTGCCGCAAAAGGTGGCGGATCAGAGGCCAAGGCCAAACTTGCAATGATTAACCCGAATGACTCGATTGTGGATTGGGTTTTAAAAACAGTTCCGACAATGGGAGCAGGATGGTGCCCGCCAGGCATCCTGGGGATCGGAATTGGGGGAACCCCTGAGAAGGCTCTGCTCATGGCGAAAGAGTCGCTCATGCAGCCCGTTGATATGCCCCTGATCCTTGCACGCGGCCCCCGGAATGATCTTGAAGAAAGACGTGTCGAGCTCTACCAGAAGGTTAACGCCCTCGGCATCGGTGCCCAGGGTCTGGGTGGCTTAACAACAGTGGTCGATATAAAAATTCTCGAGTACCCAACCCATGCCGCTAACCTGCCAGTTGCGATGATCCCCAACTGCGCAGCCACCCGACATGTTCACTTCCATCTCGATGGAAGTGGCCCCGCCCACCTTGAACCCCCCTCGCTCGACGACTGGCCAAAGGTGTCATGGGCACCTGATACCGAGAAATCAAAGCGTATTGACCTCAACACGCTCACACCCCAAGAAGTGGCAAGTTGGAAGCCCGGTCAGACCCTACTGCTGAATGGCAAGTTACTCACAGGCCGCGATGCCGCCCACAAACGGATTAGCGATATGTTGGCCCGCGGGGAAAAGCTTCCTGTGGACTTTACAAATCGCGTGATCTATTACGTCGGACCGGTCGATCCCGTTCGAGATGAGGCGACAGGTCCTGCGGGCCCCACCACCTCCACACGAATGGACAAATTCACCGAGACCATGCTCGGCCAGACCGGCCTGATTGCAATGATTGGAAAAGCAGAGCGGGGGCCTGAGACCATTGCGTCAATTAAGAAACATCAATCCGCCTACCTGATTGCGGTGGGAGGCGCCGCCTATCTCGTAAGCAAGGCCATTCGAAGCGCCAAGGTATTAGGGTTTGCCGACCTCGGCATGGAAGCTATTTACGAATTCGACGTGAAAGATATGCCGGTTACGGTCGCGGTCGACTCCAATGGCACCGCAGTCCACGAGACCGGTCCGCGGGAATGGAAAGTTAAAATTGAAAAAATGGTGGCCTAATAGACTACGAGAGCGCCGCTATCCCCGCCTTTGCAATCTGAGCATCCTCGTGTGATTTAACAGCCGATACGCCGATAGCGCCAATGCAGTGGCCATCAACCATGATCGGCACGCCACCTTCGAGCATTCCTTGAAGCTCAGGCGCTGAGAGAAACGAGATACGGCCCTGATTGATGACCTCTTCGTAGAGCTTAGATTCCCGCCTTCCTAAGGCCGCCGTTCTTGCTTTCTGTGGTGCGATATGAGCGGAAATCGGCGCGGCCCCATCTAACCGCTTCATCCACAACAGATGGCCCCCATCGTCGCAAATGGCAATCGAGACAGCCCAGTTGTTTTTCTTGGCCTCAGCAATCGCCGCTTCGGCAATGCGCTGAACATCGTCCTCAGTAAGAGCGGAACGCTGAATCATAGAAACCCCTTCGCTTGAATAAAATTGCACTGACAAACTACACTTTGGAAATGATACTCGACCGCAGCAACACAATCGCCCTGATTTTCTCGGTCGCTCTTCTCTCGGGTTGCAGCACGCTCTCAACACCGGAGCCTTCTGCCGGTGCCGCGCGAACGGGGCCCTGGAAGTTCGATGTGCCCATTGGCGGACTCATCCAACCGCCGAAAGGGATGAACGTGCAGCAAGCAATTTCTGAAATCACCTCACGCTCGGTGTTGTTGTTGGGAACTCCCTATCGACTGGGTGGTACAACGCCTGCGGAAGGACTTGACTGCTCAGGGCTTATTGCACATGTGATGCAAGATGCATTTCGGCTACGATTTCCGCGGACGACCGAAGAACAATCACTGATTGGGCGAATGATTTCCAAAGATGCGATTGAGCCGGGTGATTTGGTCTTCTTCAACACGACAGGACGATCAAATTCTCATGTGGGCGTCTATCTCGGCGATAACCGGTTCGTCCATGCCCCTACCTCACGTGGCGTTGTCCGCATTGAGTCTCTTGAACAGGCTTACTGGTCTAAACGGTTTGATCAGGCGCGCCGCGTGATTGCAAAGCATTAGGGCAATAAGAGCCTCTTGCGCAGATCGCTCACCATCGCCTGAGCCGCTTTCTCTCCTTCCAAAATCGCAATATTGCGCGCGGAAAAATCAGACCCTTTAATCTGATCAGTCGCCGGGCGAATCACATAATCTGCTTTCCTCAGTTCGTCCTGCGTTATTCGGCTTCCCATGATCGTAAAGGTCTGCAGGAGCACATCAATCGTGCTGGTGATCTCTTGTGCCCTGGGTCTGGCTGAGATGTCAACGGCGACCACAATATCTGCACCAAGTGCCCGCGCAACTGCAGCGGGTACGGGGTGTGTCAGCCCTCCATCAACGTAATCACGATCTTGAATTCTCACCGGACTAAATATTCCCGGAACAGCGCTTGACGCACGAACTGCTGTGCCCGTATCCCCTCGCTGAAACACAATTGGCTCACCCGATCGCAGATCCGTGGCAACAATTGCGAGACGACGCGGCAAGACCTCAATCGTTCTATTTTTCAACTGCTGGTTGACATAGACCGCAAGCGCCTCACCTCTAAGCAGGCCGCGACTACTCAGCGTCCAGTCAGAAAACGTCGCTTCATCGAGTGCCAGGCCCAGACGCTGAAGTTCAAATGCACTCAGCCCCGAGGCGTATAAGGCGCCCACCAGACTACCCGCGCTCGTTCCCACAATCCAGTCTGGAATAATTCCATTAGCCTCAAATACCTTGAGCACTCCAATATGCGCAAAGCCCCTGGCTGCACCCCCGCCTAAGGCCAATCCCAGCGTGGGCCGCCTGCCCGGCGCCACTGGCGGCGTTGATTGACACGCGCTCAGTGCCCCGGCCAGCGGCAAGGCCATGATCGAAAATCGCCACGCCGATGCCGCACCCAGACCACCCAAGAATCGACGCCGAGTCAATGCCATGATGGTCGGCTCAGGAACTCATCAACCACCGCTATCTGATCGGCGTGCATCAGGGTTGGCGCATGACCCACCCCGGCAAACTCGGCCACCTCAGGCCTTGGGCCCCGCGTGCGCATCTCATCAAGCACCTGCGATGTGAACAGATCACTGAGCGCCCCTCGCAGTAAAAGCGTCGGACAGCGGATCGCGTCATAGATGGGCCAGAGATCAATATCTGAAGCCGGGTGATTGACCGCACGATCAGTTAAATCATGGGTTGCCTCATCGCTCTGATCAGATCCATAGGCAAGACGGAACGGCTCAGCAATTGCGGGGTCGTAGTGAACACGAACCTTATCGGTACCAGAGACCTCGACTAAGACGGTATCAATGAGCTTTCGCCACTGGGCCTCTGAGTGCGGCCCGAAACCAGAAAAGATGGCCCGTAGCGCGATCTCTGCCTCTCGTCGGCTCTCAAACTCGGGGGTGCGCCCGACATAACGTGCAATGCGCGCAAGCGCCTGAGCGGGAAGCACTGCACCCACGTCGTTCAGCACGAGCCGCGATATCGGGGCATCCTGCATCGCCGCCAGACTCATCCCGATCAGCCCACCCATAGAGGTGCCCACCCAGCGAACGCGCTCGATCTTCAGCTGTGCAATCAGTTCGACCATATCGGCCGCGTACTGAGCAACGCCATAGAAGGCCGGATTCTTTAGCCAGTCGGAGCGCCCGCGGCCCGCAACGTCGGGACAGACCACCCGATAGCGATCTCGAAGCGCCCGAGCGAGCTCCGAAAAATCGTCGCTGACACGGGTTAGCCCGTGAACACAGACCACAACCTCTGGGTTACCGGGCTGACCCCACTCCTGATAGGCCATACGGTGATCGCCAGCGGGGCCTCCACAACGAACAAAGGCCCACCGCGGTTCATCGGGCAGAGGGGATGAACCCATTATCATTGCTTGAAATTACAGACATAACCTGATCCTATCACCCACGGAGGGCCCGCCATGACCGACCACAAAACCCTGAAAAATAAAGCGGCGTTAATTACTGGCTCAACGAGTGGCATCGGCTTAGGAATCGCCCACGCACTCGCTGCACAGGGTACCGATATTATGCTCAATGGCTTTGGTGAGCCCACAGTCATCCAAGAGTTAATCAAAACCCTCTCTGAAGAACATCATGTCCGCGTTCTCCATCATGGCGCTGATATGAGCCGGCCACAAGAAATTGAAGACCTGATCCGAACAACGGAATCCAAACTCGGACGCATTGACGTGCTTGTCAACAATGCAGGTATCCAGCACGTTGCACCGATCGAGACTTTTCCAGTGGACCGTTGGGACGCCGTAATCGCCATCAACCTCTCGTCGGCCTTCCACACCATTCGCTGCGCCCTGCCTGGAATGAAGAAGCGGGGCTTCGGGCGCATTATTAACCTCGCATCGGTCCATGGACTGATTGCCTCAGCCCAGAAATCCGCCTACGTTGCCGCCAAGCATGGTCTCGTGGGCCTCACCAAAGTCGTTGCGCTGGAGAACGCACAGACACCGATTACCTGCAATGCAATCTGTCCGGGCTGGGTGTTGACCCCCTTAGTGCAGAAACAGGTCGACGCTCGCGCTGCCGCGAAATCTCTATCGAATACCGATGCCAAACACGATCTGCTCATTGAGAAGCAACCGTCGGGCGAATTCGTAACACCAGAACAGTTAGGTCAACTCGCCGTATTCCTATGCTCGGATGCAGCAAGCCAGGTTCGCGGCGTCGCCTGGAATATGGATGGTGGCTGGGCTGCCCAGTAAGAATGCACCTGCCGAGACCGAAAACGATCCGCCAAGCGACGCCTGCCTGGGTAGCGCACCTGACGATGTCGTTTTCTCCGGATCACCACAATCCCGACAAGACGCTGTTGGACTCAGAACACCTGGGCCCACTACGCATCCAAAAGGCACTCTACCCGGAGGGCAATCACCCCTGTCACGCGGTGATCATTCACCCACCAGGCGGCATTGCGGCCGGAGATCACCTCACGGTCGAAATTCATGCCCAGGCGAATACTCAGGCTCTAATCACAACACCGGGTGCAACCAAATGGTACGGCAGTGGCGAACCCCGCCACGATGGGGTTCACGATCGAAGCAGGCATGCCGAACAGAAGATCAGACTGGATGTGGGGGGCACGCTTGAGTGGTTACCTCAGGAAACAATTGTATTTAATCGTGCTCAGGCGCGCTCAGTGATTGACATCACAATCTCCGATGAGGCGAGAATGATCGGCTGGGAGACTCTGATTTTTGGAAGGACGGCGTCGGGCGAATCTTTCTGTGATGGTGGGTTTGAACAATCAATTCGTTGCCGCAGCCAGGAGGACTTAATCTGGCAGGAGCGCACCAAACTTGAAGGCTCAGACCCCCTATTTCACTCCCCAATTGGTCTGCGCGGTTATCACTCTTTTTCTACCTGCTGGGCAATACAGCCTCAGAAATCGCCTTGGCGTGAAGCGTCAATTTCGACGCTTCGGGAATCTTGCTCCTCGATGGCATGGACACAGCTGAGTCCGAGACTCGTCATCGGCCGCGCTCTCGGCGATCCGCTAGCGCTTCGTGCGGCCCTGCATAATGCATGGTCCCTGCTTCGGCCGCTCATTGCGGCGCGCCCAGCGGTGTCACCTCGCCTCTGGGCCACATAGGAATCTGGTCTTTCATCACAAAACCTCACTTACGTTAAAAGAGCCTGACTATGGACCTAACCCCTCGAGAAAAAGACAAACTACTCATTTTTACCGCGGCGCTTCTTGCGGAACGACGACGTGCACGCGGTCTAAAGCTCAACCTGCCGGAGTCCATTGCCTTCATTACCGCCGCCATCATGGAAGGGGCGCGCGACGGGCAGACAGTCGCCCAGTTAATGCACTTTGGAAAGACTCTGCTTCAGAGAGCCGATGTCATGGATGGTGTGCCCGAGATGATCCCCGATGTTCAGGTTGAGGCGACCTTTCCCGACGGGACAAAACTTGTAACCGTTCACCAGCCGATTCAATAGCGTGAAGCCCGCAACAGCTTATTCTTAAGGATGACTATGACCCCAACCAACACTCTCTCACCGAACCGCTGGGCTTACGGCCCCCTCATTGCTCTCGTCGCCCTCATGGGTCCTGATTCTGTCACTGCCCACGAAGGTCATGGGGATACGGCTATTCACGCCGCGATGCACCTCGCCGAAAACGGGCTCTTCATCGGGCTTGCAGTCGTGTTGATTTTCGCGCTCTTCGTGATTTCCGCTGTCTATAGGATGCGTGACAGGAGGCATCGAGCAGCGAAACCAGATCACCATCGATCAGCGTCTCGTTCAGGAGATCATGATGATTCCCGGTGAGATGCATATTGCTCCGGGCGAGATTGAAATCAATGTTGGCCGTGAGACTAAAACAATTCTGGTAACCAACACCGGGGATCGGCCGATCCAGGTGGGCTCGCACTATCACTTTTTTGAAACCAACGAGTCACTCCGTTTCGATCGGTTCGCCAGCCGGGGCTTTCGTCTCAATATCGCCGCAGGCACCGCCGTGAGATTTGAGCCCGGCCAGGATCGTGAAGTCGAGCTTGTCGCACTCGCCGGCGATAGAAAAATCTACGGCTTCAACGCAAAAGTCATGGGAGATCTTGACTCATGAAAATCTCTCGTCAGGCCTACGCGGAAATGTTTGGGCCAACCGTCGGTGATCGGATCCGACTTGCCGATACCGAACTCTTTGCCTGCGTCGAGAAGGATTTCACAGTCTACGGAGAGGAAGTGAAATTCGGCGGTGGCAAAGTAATTCGTGATGGCATGGGTCAGTCCCAACGGATGAGTCAAGACTGCGCCGATACGGTACTGACGAACGCCTTGATTATTGATTGGTGGGGTATCGTAAAAGCTGATATCGGTATTAAAAACGGCCGTATTAGCGGAATTGGAAAAGCCGGTAACCCGGATATTCAACCGGCGATTACCATTGTGATTGGTCCAGGCACTGAGATTATTGCCGCTGAGGGCATGATTGTCACCGCGGGCGGAATTGATAGCCATATTCACTTTATCTGCCCACAACAAATTGATGACGCCTTAAGTAGTGGTATCACGACAATGCTTGGCGGAGGAACCGGGCCTGCCACGGGTACGTTTGCCACCACCGTAACGCCAGGCCCCTGGCATCTCTCAAGGATGCTCCAGGCCGCAGACTCTTATCCGATGAACCTCGGTTTTCTTGGAAAAGGCAATGCCTCTCAGGCAGGCCCTCTGCGAGAGCAGATTGTCGCCGGCGCAATCGGACTCAAGCTGCATGAGGACTGGGGCACCACGCCCGCCGCAATCGACACCTGTCTCACCGTAGCCGATGAGACCGACACCCAGGTCGCAATTCACAGCGACACCCTCAATGAATCAGGTTTTGTCGAGGCGACCATCGCCGCATTTAAAGGCCGGGGCATCCACACCTACCACACCGAGGGTGCGGGCGGCGGTCACGCGCCGGACATCATTCGGGTGTGTGGCGAACAAAATGTATTGCCCTCATCAACAAATCCAACCCGGCCCTATACCGTCAACACGATTGATGAGCATCTTGACATGCTCATGGTCTGCCATCATCTCGACTCAGCAATCGCCGAAGATATCGCTTTTGCGGAGAGCCGAATTCGAAAAGAAACAATCGCCGCCGAAGATATTCTCCACGACATCGGCGCCTTTTCAATGATCAGCTCGGATAGCCAAGCCATGGGTCGGGTTGGCGAGGTCGTGATTCGTACCTGGCAGACCGCTCACAAGATGAAGGTTCAGCGCGGTTCCCTGAGCGATGCTTCAGGCAGCGACCCTCGCGAGTCCGATAACGTGCGAATAAAACGCTACGTTGCGAAGTACACCATCAATCCAGCAATTACACATGGCTTAGCCCATGACATTGGCTCGATCGAAGTGGGTAAATGGGCCGATCTCGTCATCTGGAAGCCTGCGATGTTTGGAGTCAAGCCCTTCACAATCCTAAAGGGGGGAATGATTGCAATGGCAGCAATGGGCGACCCAAATGCCTCAATTCCAACACCGCAGCCCGTTCATTTTCGGCCCCAATTTGGCGCCGCCCACTCCGCGATCGCAGCGACCTCGCTAACCTTTGTCTCACAGGCTGCGATTGCGGCCGGAATACCGGGTGACTTAAAGCTGAATCGCGTGATTAGCCCTGTGAAGAATGTACGTCAGGTAAGAAAATCTGACATGAAGCTCAACAGCGCAACCCCGAAAATCACGGTCAGTCCTGAGAACTACAAGGTCTACGCCGATGGTGTTCTGCTCGATTGCGAACCCGCCCACGAACTCCCGATGGCCCAACGCTACTTCCTGTTTTAGCGCGCCCCCTTATGACAATCCAGTTCAGCCGAAGACTCACACCAGAGCATCGCGACCCCGGACAGACAACACCACTGCATGTGTCGCTGTCCTGGCGCGAGCGGCAACGATCCCGGATCGCCGCGATGCTCGACTCGGGGCAGGCAGTGGCCATTATTCTGCCCCGAGGTGAGACACTGGAGCATAACGACTGGGTCTTATCCGATAGCGGTGAGGCCCTACAGATTGAGGCAGCCCCAGAAGAGCTCATGGAGATCACTGCGGCCACACCGTTTGCGTTGTCCAGACTGATTTACCACTTGGCCAACCGACACGTGAAGGCGATGCTGACACCCACAGCGTTTTACATTGAACCGGATCCCGTTCTGGCTGACTTAGTGCGCCACCTAGGAGGGCAGATCGCACTCTCTAAACGGCCGTTCTCCCCAGAAAAAGGGGCCTACCATGGAACCAGTGGTGGGCAGACACATTCACACAGTGCTGCAGAAAGCCACCATCATCATGGTGAACTTGACGAAACAGACCGACGCCTCGGACATATCGGCGAGGAACTCTCTAAACAAGCGCATGCAAAATAATTCAACGGCCACACTCGCGGCGCTGCACCTGGCGAGCCCCGCACTGCCCATCGGTGCCTTCGCCTACTCACAAGGCCTTGAACAAGCTATTGAGGATCGTCTTGTCCACGACGCCAAAACTGCGCAGGTCTGGATTCATGACATCCTGATGCTAAGCCTGGCAAAACAGGAATTGGTCCTCTGGATTGGGGCCTACGACGCCGTGACTGCAGACGACATTCGGACACTCGACCAGATCAATACGGAAATCCTATCGCTGCGTGAGACCCAAGAATTTCGTCTCGAATCAATGCAGATGGGTCAATCGCTTACAAAGCTCTTCCCTCAGTGGCCCGAGGCACAGGCCCTCACCCGCGACCTGAAAGCCTACGTTAAGACCATTGCATTGACCTACACCGCGGCGTTTGCCGCAATTTGTGCGGCCTCAAAGGTTCCGTTGGAGTTGGGTCTCACAAGCTATCTCTGGGCCTGGACCGAAAACCAAGTCGTGGCAGCCGTCAAGCAGATTCCTCTTGGCCAGAGTGCGGGCCAGGCAATTCTGCACGATCTAAAGAAGTCTATCCCCGAGGCCATCGCGATCGCCTGTAATACGCCCGCAGATGAACTGGGCTCCGCTGCAATTGGGCTTGCGATCACGTCCGCGCGTCACGAGAATCAGTACAGCCGCCTATTTCGTAGTTAATCCACTCTGAGGTCTCACTCTTGAAACCACTCCCCTCTGCTCTTCGTGTTGGTATCGGCGGACCCGTCGGCTCCGGAAAAACAACTCTGGTAGAGATGCTCTGTAAGGCAATGCGCGATCGCTATAAGCTTGCTGTCGTGACCAACGATATCTTTACGAAAGAGGATGAACGGCTCCTGGTCTCCGCCCAGGCATTATCAGCGGATCGCATCATGGGCGTCGAGACAGGCGGTTGTCCCCATACAGCGATACGGGAAGATGCATCGATCAATCTAGAGGCTATCGATCAGATGCAGAAGAGATTTCCCGATCTGGATGTCATCTTTATTGAATCGGGCGGCGATAATTTAGCCGCAACCTTTAGTCCAGAACTGTCTGACCTAACGATTTATGTGATTGATGTTGCCGGTGGAGAGAAGATCCCTCGTAAGGGTGGCCCCGGCATTACGCGCAGCGACCTGTTTGTGATCAACAAATCCGACCTAGCCCCCTATGTCGGGGCAGATTTGGATGTGATGCGGCATGACACGGCTCGGATGCGACCCGATCGACCCTGGGTGATGACGAACCTGAAAACCGGCCAGGGCCTTGGGGAAATTATTGAATTCATTGAGAAAAAAGGGTGCCTTGGTCTACACTGATCCTCCATGTCAGGCAAGACTCTTCGATTCATTAAAAACGGCCAGTGTGTCCAACTGGATAACGTGCCCGCAGATCGAATGCTGCTGGAAATTATCCGAGAGGATCTTCACTGCACTGGAACAAAAGAAGGCTGCGGCGAGGGTGACTGTGGCGCCTGCACCGTAGTGCTTGCAAATCTTGAGCAAGGACAACTCAGATTTCGGGCCGTCAATAGCTGTATCCGGTTTGCCCATTCCATTGAGGGGCAAGCACTCTTTACGGTAGAGGATCTGCGAGGGGTCGGTGGACGACTCCACCCCGTGCAGCAAGCCATGGTCGATCAGCATGCAACACAGTGTGGTTTTTGTACGCCGGGATTCATCATGAGTCTGTTCGGCATGTACCAAAACGCGACCCTAAACGATCAGTTAATTTCTCGCGCCCAGGCCGAGACAGCGCTCGCAGGTAATCTCTGTCGATGCACGGGCTATCGCCCAATCCTCGATGCCGCGCAACAACTCCATCACTACCCAAAGCAGTCGGTCGCAACAGAACCCCTTATTGAAGCACTTAATGCCGGTAAGGCCGAACGTAGGCCAGAGGACTCTATTTATCTGCAACCAGCATCATTGGCTGACCTACTCAATCAACGTTCACGATACCCGGATGCCCAGTTAATTGCTGGCTCCACCGATGTTGGCCTCTGGATTAATAAACTCCATCGCCGTGCCGAGCGCGTGATTGATGTCTCGCAGACTCATGAACTAAGACAGATGAACGCATCCTCAGAACAACTCTCTATCGGGGCCGCGGTTCCCTTAACCGACGCCTTCAGAGAGATCGCGAACTACTGGCCAGCACTTGGGCCATTTCTGAATCGATTTGCAGGCCTCCCCATTCGTCAATCTGCAACGCTTGGCGGCAATATCGCCAACGGCTCCCCGATTGGTGACACTATGCCCCTGCTGATTGCGATGAATGCGAGCCTACACCTGCAGAGCGTGCGCGGCAGCCGAGTGATGCCCATCGAAGAGTTTTTCCTAGGCTACCGAAAGACACAGCTTGCCACAGACGAGATCATCACCACGATTCATATCCCATTGCCATCCGTACCCCAGGAGAGTGGTCGGGTCGCTGAACCCTGCGCAATAAACGGAGTTTTTCTTGACGCTTTCAAGATCTCAAAACGGTTCGATGACGATATCTCTGCCGTGTGTCTTGCAATCGGGATTGAACTCCATGGTGGCTCAGTGCGTCAGGTCTCAATCGGTGTTGGTGGTGTTGCAGCCACTCCCGTAAGAGCTGTTCAAACTGAGGCTGCGCTCAGAGGCCAGGACTGGTCCCAGGCCACTGTCCATGCTGCCGCAACTGCGCTTGAAACAGAGTTCACACCAATTTCTGATATGCGGGCATCCGCGCCCTATCGACGAACGGTTCTCAAAAACCTGTTACAACGGCTTTGGCTACAGAACCAACGACAAGATTTAATCCCCTCGCACCCTTCAGCGACGAACACCGAACCCAACCACCCATTGCACGTCGCGAACCGTGCGCTGAGGCTCGACAAGGGCGTCTTCAATTAATGCCCAAGGTCGCCGGTCAGCCAATTGCACACGACAGCGCAATCGCCCAAGTAACAGGCGAGGCGCGTTACATCGACGATATTCCCGAGATACAAGGCACTCGATATGCTGCGCCCATTCTCTCGCCGGTTGCACATGGCAAGCTCCATGGCCTAGAGATCCAGGGCGCATTGGCAATGCCCGGGGTAATTCGAATTATTACCGCCAATGACATTGTGGGCGATACGATGCTTGCCACCCATCTGGCCGACGAGCCCATTTTCGCTCTCGACCATGTTGCGCATATTGGTCAGGTCTTGGGCCTCGTCATTGCAGACTCCGTGATGAACGCCCGCCGTGCAGCCCGTAAGGTAACCGCGAGGATCACGCCGCTAACGCCGATTCTTGATCTTGATGAGGCGATTGCGGCCGAGAGTTTTGTTTTGCCGACTGTTGTACTTCAACGCGGAAGTGCAGACCAAGAGATTCAATCGGCAGCGCATCAGCGAGGTGGAGAGTTTACCGTTGGCGGGCAAGAACATTTCTACCTTGAAGGTCAAGTTGCCTTGGTCGTTCCGCAGGAGCAACGCCAGTGGCTCGTGTATTCCAGTACCCAACACCCTGGAGAAGTTCAACACTGGGTGAGTCATGCCTTGGGTGTGGACCAGAGCAAGGTCCGTGTCGAGTGTCGACGGATGGGCGGCGGTTTCGGCGGCAAGGAGACCCAAGCAGGACAGATGGCCGTCTGGGCTGCGATTGCGGCCCAGACCCTGTCATGCCCAATAAAACTGAGGCTCGACCGGGATGATGATTTCCTGATTACAGGAAAGCGCCATCCGTTTCTCTATCGCTACACCGTTGGATTTGATGACCAAGGCAGAATCTCGGGACTTCGCCTCATGATGGCGGCCGACTGCGGGTTTAGCGCTGACCTCAGCGGCCCTGTTGCCGATCGGGCAATCTTTCATTGCGACAACGCCTATTACCTCGAGCATCTCCATATCACCTCCTATCGATGCAAAACGAATCGCCAGAGTCACACTGCATTTCGTGGTTTCGGAGGCCCCCAAGGGATGATTCTGATTGAAACCATTATGGGCGAGATTGCTCGAACACTCGGTTGTGATCCACTAACAGTCAGAAAAAACAACCTCTACGGAATTACCGAGCGCAATCGAACCCATTACGACATGCTGATTGAAGACAATATTCTTCTTCCGCTACTCACCCAACTTGAAGCCTCCAGCGACTATCAGAGTCGACGAGACGAGATCCGCCAATGGAACCAGTGCGCCTCCGTTACGAAACGGGGGATTGCCATTACGCCTGTCAAGTTCGGAATTTCATTTACAGCAACTCACTTTAATCAGGCCGGCGCCTTAGTGCATGTCTACACCGATGGAAGTGTATTAATTAATCACGGCGGCACTGAGATGGGCCAGGGACTGCATACCAAGGTCTGTCAGATTGTGGCCGATGTTCTTGGGCTCGCCTTTTCACAGGTCTCAATTAGTGCAAGCGACACGGCTAAGGTTGCAAATGCTTCCGCGACCGCTGCCTCAAGTGGTACCGATTTGAATGCACGGGCCGCAGAGCATGCCGCCCTTGAGATTCGAGAACGACTTATCGATTTCATTAGCATAAAAGAAAAACTTCCTCGGGATCAAATTGTCTTTGAAGACGGCAGGATCAAATCCTCTCGAGAGGACGGCCCCGTGTTTAATCAATCCTTTATTGATATCGTAAAACTCGCTTATCAGAACCGTGTTCAACTCTGGAGTGATGGCTTTTACAAGACCCCAAAAATTCACTACGATAAACACACCTTAAAAGGCCGTCCGTTCTTCTACTTCGCCTATGGTGCGGCATGCACTGAAGTCATCATTGACACACTCACGGGCGAAAACCGCATTACGCGTGTCGATATTCTTCATGATGTTGGCAGCAGTATTAATCCAGCAATTGATATTGGACAGATTGAGGGTGGGTTCATCCAAGGGATGGGCTGGCTGACGACCGAGGAACTCGTCTGGGATGCCAAAGGCAGGCTCACAACACACGCCCCAAGCACCTACAAGATACCGGCTGCAGGCGATACACCGGACACCATCAACATCACCCTATGGTCTGAGCCCAACCGGGAAGACAATATCTTTGGATCTAAAGCAGTGGGCGAGCCTCCCTTTATGCTTGCCATTAGCGTCTGGGAGGCCCTCCGTGACGCTGTATCTCAGAGCGACGGCGGGAAGCGTTCCGCGCCGCAACCCGCGATTCAGATGAACGCTCCTGCAACGCCCGAACAGATTCTTCGTGCCGTGCAGACGATGGCAGTCAGCTAGCGCCGAAGAATCATCTGCGATGCAGTGGCTCCCCTCGAATCGCGTCCAGGCGTGCCATACACTATTGCGCAGGGGCAATGCGGTGCTCGTTCGTGTCACCCGCGTCGAGGGCTCAACACCGCGCGATGAGGATGCGTGGATGCTGATCAATCATAGATCAACCATCAACACCATCGGTGGCGGGCACGTAGAGCTTCAAGCGATCCAAACCGCCCGAGCGATGCTCAAGGAATTCGAATCCAGTGATCGGTCTCCATCAGAATCAGTCGCCGAGCTTCGGATTGAGCGTCGCTTTGCGCTTGGCCCCTCTCTGGGCCAATGTTGCGGCGGCGTCATGCATCTGGGCTTCGAGCTTCTGCAGAAAAATACCGCCTGGTCCACCGCAGGCCCAGCCGGGGAATCGACCGTTCCTGTTGCCCTATTTGGCGGTGGGCATGTTGGCCAGGCGATTGTGCGGGCACTCCTGCCGCTCCCATTTTCGATCAACTGGATCGATAGCCGCGACGCTGTCTTTCCCGAGTGGAATGCACACAATCTCAGGATGGATGCTCGAGAACCTATCGAATCCGCGGTTGCTGATCTTGATCACGAGTCCTATCTACTCATCATGAGCTTTAGTCATGCAGAAGACTTTGATCTTGTGATGCACGCACTCCTTGTGCGACGTCAACGCGGGCCAGCCACCTTCCCGTGGATTGGTCTGATCGGCAGCGAAACCAAATGGGCGCGATTTCGACACCGGCTCATCGAGCGAGGTTTCTCTGCAGACGAAATCGCAACGATTCAGTGCCCGATCGGATTAGACACAATCGACGGGAAAGAACCCGAGGTAATTGCCGCCTCTGTGGCTGCACAACTGCTAATTCAGAGCAATGAATCCCGAATCAAAGCCCGCAACCGAATCTCTGCGATGCGGTAGATTTGCTGCAGGCACATCTCAAACTCCGCGGCCTGCGTATTGCCGAGCCGACTGCTGAAATTCTCAATAATGCTCGCTCGATTATGTCCGGTTACCGCCAAAATAAAGGGAAATCCAAACTTCTCGTTATAGGCAGAATTTAATCGTGCAAGTGTCTGATACTCCTCAGGCGAACATGCGTCTAAGCCCGCCCCACCCTGTTCCCTTGTCGAGTCCTGGGTGAGTTCGCCCCGAATAGCGGCCTTGCCCGCAAGCTCCGGGTGCGCGCGAATTAACGCAAGCTGCCGACTTTGATTCGCCGTTGCAACACACGTCACCATTGCTGCGTGCAGCGCATCGATGGTCTGAAACGGGCGTTGATTCGCAACTCCCATCGCAACCCAGGGGCTGTGCTCAAAAATTCCCCCCAACTCGTGAACAAAGCGTGCGGTATCAAACCGATTGATCTCGGACAGGGAGTGGGTCTGAGGACTCATCACAGGAATTTCTCGGCAGGAAAGGCATCGATCCAATGCTTTGCAATATCGATCCGTCGACAAACCCAGACATCAGAATGCCGCTCGATATGATCAAGAAAACGCTGTAGCCCGCGAAAGCGTCCTGGCCGCCCCAGGATCCGACAGTGCAACCCAATGGACATCATCTTAGGTCTGTTTTGTCCTCCGGGATCGCCCTCTGCATACAGGACATCGAAGCTATCTTTTAGATAATCAAAAAAATGGTTTCCGGTGTTAAACCCCTGAGGCGTTGCAAAACGCATATCGTTCGCGTCCAATGTATAGGGAACAATCAGATGCGCTTTGTACTCCCCACTTGGCATCTCGACTCTAGTCCATAACGGTAGGTCATCGCCGTAGTAATCGGAGTCATAGAGATAGCCGCCCTGTTCGATCAAGAGCCGCCGTGTATTTGGTGAATCACGCCCGGTATACCAGCCTAAAGGCGGCGATCCTGTCAAAGCCATGATGGTCTGAGTTGCCCGTTGCATGTGCGCGCGCTCAACCTCAACGGGAACATTCTGATAATGAATCCAACGCCAACCATGATTGGCAATCTCGTGGCCCAGCCCGATCATCTGCTTCACCAATTCGGGATGGCGCTCGAGTGCCATCGCGACACCAAAAACCGTTAGTGGCCAGCCACGGCGCTTGAATTCCTCCAAAAGTCGCCAGACGCCCGCACGAGAACCGTATTCATAAATCGATTCCATCGAGAGATGTCGGTCGGAAAAACTCTCTGCGCCAACGATCTCCGATAGAAACCTCTCAGACCCCTCATCCCCATGAAGCACGCAATTTTCTGCGCCCTCTTCGTAGTTCAAGACAAACTGCACGGCGATACGCGCACCACCTGGCCAGTCGGCGTGGGGCGGATTACCCTGATAGCCGATCAAATCACGGGGGTATCCAGACATCGATTAACTCCTTTTCGTTCCCAACACATTGCGCAGATCAACCCGATGGACCTTCTGTGGAGTACGTGTTGCGCAGTGTTGTAGATGTTCACGCATACGCGTTACAGCGACCTCAGAATCTCCACTGGACAAGGCGTCCACAATGGCCTGGTGCTCATCGAACGAGCAACTCCCCGAGGCCATGGGATGATTACCCGAAATCATTAGAGTCGTACGCGACACGTACTTCTTCACGGCCGAAACCAGCGTCTGATTACCCGATAGCCTAGCCAGCTCGACATGAAACTGGGCCGACAGCCGAATCCAGCCCTCTCGATCACCGGTTCGCCACGCCAGGCGCTCTTCCTGCACCATATCGGCTAAGCGTTGGCAGGCCTGCGGATCAAGATCGGGAGCGATCTTTGCTAAAAGGGCACATTCCAGAAAGGCCCTGAGTTCGAACATTTCCTGGGCTTCGCGTTCGTCGGGATTCGCAATAAAGGCACCCCGGTTAGCCTTGATATCAACCACACCATCAGCCTCGAGCTTGGCCAAAACCTGTCGCACCTGATGACGCGGCAGATGGTAGATTTCACAGAGATCGCGCTCCGTGAGCTTTGTCTCTGCGCCCAGCCTGAGGCCCATGATCGCGTCGTAGATCTCGGAATACATTCGGTCGGCCAAAGCCTGTGCGCGGTGGGCCGTGCTTGGGTGCCGATCCTTCTGAGATACTGTGCTCATATTGTCGACAATATATCTCGAGATTCACCAGAATTCTTATCCATCAACCGGATCAAGGGTTTACCCTTATCCCCTGAAAAAGAGGACTTCAACTTGTCAGAAAAATCGATCGGGACCACAATAGATCCTGATCAATCAGGAAAACTTTAGGGATAGCCATGGGAAAACTGACGACCCACGTGCTGGATACCGCGAACGGGAGACCCGGCAGCGGAATCGAGATCGACCTCCAGAAAATTGTCGACAATTCTACGACGCATATCGGCCAATTCACGACCAATCAAGACGGCCGCTGTGACCGCCCCCTGCTCGAAGGCGAATCTCTGCTCGCCGGTGACTATCTGCTCGTTTTTCACATGGGCGACTACTTCACCAGACTTGGAGCACAACTACCACAGCCGAAATTCCTCGACAAAGTCTGGATTCGATTCGGTATTGCCGATCCAAACCAGCATTATCACGTGCCACTCGTTGCCACGCCCTGGAGTTACGCAACCTACCGAGGCTCCTAGTAGAGACAATGACCGTAATGGATAGCCTGGTTCCTTACCTGCTCGATTGGGCCAACATGTTGTTGCGTTGGCTGCACCTCATCGTCGGTATCGCCTGGATCGGATCCTCGTTTTATTTCGTTTGGCTCGATAACAGCCTAACGGCACCCAAGGATGAAAAGCTAAAGTCTCTCGGGGTGAGCGGCGAATTGTGGGCGGTTCATGGTGGCGGCTTTTATAACCCTCAGAAATATCTTCTCGCACCGGCCGAGCTGCCCCAGAATTTACACTGGTTTTACTGGGAGTCTTACAGCACTTGGCTCTCAGGGTTTGCACTGTTCTGTATCGCCTACCTGCTAAGCCCCAGCATTATGCTGGTCGATAAGAATGTCTTTGAGATGTCGGCGCCCGTTGCGATCCTGGCTGCTCTCGGTTATCTCGTGGCAGGATGGTTCGTCTACGATGCAATCTGTCGAGTCTTTGGCGTTGGCGACCATGCCGACAAAAAGGTGGCGATCTGCCTCATCCTCTACGTCGGCATTGCCGCTTGGGTAGCCTGCCATCTCTTTGCGGGCCGAGCGGCATTTCTCATGACAGGCGCTATGATCGCCACCATCATGTCGGCCAATGTGTTGGTCTGGATTATTCCAGGCCAACGAAAAGTAATCGC